>VFQQ010001319.1_pt1 | contig 35886 bp, 29 predicted proteins | sample 3512341 | NCBI WGS metagenome assembly VFQQ01 (sample SAMN10412373, study PRJNA504923) | tailings metagenome | isolation source: Relicate 2 Philex TSF1 revegetated site | place: Philippines: Tuba, Benguet | collected 2017-08-29 | reverse complement strand
GTATGACCAGGAAGGCACCACCAGCGGCAATTTTCTGCATATCACGGACGATGATTTTCGCGCCGCGAAAGCCAGCGAGGCAAACGCAGACGATCCAGCCTAAAGTGGAGACCCCGACAAACGTGAGCCGGCCATCGCTGCGGAGCGAAGTTGAATTACGATCCGCTTCCCGACGTCGATTTCGCGTAGCGGTTCTCCGCGTGGGTCGCCGACGTGAGTGCGATCCGATTAAGAGCCCACGCCTTCCAGTTTTCGGAGCATTCGCCGATAGGGGCTTGGCCTCCTCGGTCGAGGTTGATGAAAACGTATGTCTCGAAGCAACTTAATCATGAGCCGCCAAGAGGACTCAAGATAACGCCGGCACGTTCGTTTCCGAGTGAATGTGAGCAAAGGCTTCGAGGCCAATATTGCTTAAAAAACAAACCTGCTATATCCATGCTTGACGTACGTACGTCAAATAAGCGTGTCTTCGAAAGGTTATTCGATGAGTGGGTTTAAGGCCGATACGCAATTCGTCATTTCCGATGAACAAGCCCTTCGAAGCCTGTTTGATGCGCCCCATGCTCTGGCCCTGCAAAAGTCTCTCGACACACTCGGCACACATGCCCAGGAGTTTATCAGGCGCTCTCCATTTCTCTGTATCGGCACTCAGAACATGGATGGCAAGGCAGACGTTAGCCCACGTGGGGATCCCCCTGGCTTCGTCAAAATTCTCGATGAGCGCACGTTGGCGATACCAGATCGCCCGGGCAATAACCGGCTTGATAGCTTGGTCAACATTCTCGCGAATCCACACGTCGGGCTACTGTTTATTATTCCGGGCTTTGACGACACCTTGCGCGTTAATGGCCACGCGACCCTCGTAACCGACCCTGAGCTGCTGGCGGGCATGAGTGTTAACGGCCGCTCGCCCAAGATCACTATCATTGTTAAGGTGCGCGAGGTTTTCATACATTGTGCAAAGGCGCTTCGGCGTTCTCATTTGTGGAACCCGGAACGTTTTCAGGATCGCAGCGAAATGCCATCGTTGATTAAATTCATCCTAGATGAAACGACCGGCGCACCAAGCGAGGAAGAGATGCGCAAAATAGACGATAATCTTGAAAAGGAATATAAGCGAACGCTTTACTAAGCGCGCCTAATTTGTCCTGCAAGGGGCCATTTGAGCTCTTTGTAATATTACAGATCACCTTAGCACCACTAGGTCATTTGCTTTTGCACGGAGGACGAAGATGTATGCGGTCAAATGCACCGTATCCGAAGCAAGAGGTTTCGCCAGCGACCAAGGCTTGATAGTCTCGGGATCACTTTCGGCGTGGAGGGCCGCGATGTTCATCAAGACGATAGAACCCGGCGAGGCGACGGGCGAGCTCGCGGCGCTTTACGAAGCTGAAGCGAAGTCCATGGGGCACATTATGCAGGCGACCCAATGCTGGTCCGCCCGTCCCGATATCATCATCCCTGTCGAAAACTTGCTGCATCAAATTAGAGATGGTTTTTCGCTTGGCCTCCTGAATTTTCGACTGGTAACCTTCGTTGCTGCTCAACACGTTCCCTCCAGCTACTGCTCGCATGTCTATTTTCGTGCGTTATCAGGAATGATTGGGCGAGATCAAACATTGGCAGTCCGGAGGGACTTTAGGAATGCCGGCCTCGACAACCAGCAAATCGAAATGCTGACTTATACGGAGCAGATCATGCGGAACGCGTCGCAGATTACAAACGCGGATATTCAGAGGCTGAGGAACGTCGGCTTCACCGATCTCAATATCGCGGATATAGCATTAGCCGCCTCGTTCCGCAGTTTCATGAGCCGTTACTTTGATGCGGTTGGGGCTAGGGTCGAGCCCGAGTTCCTAGATAGCGATCCTGTCGTTCGCGCCGAAATGGCTGTAGGCGTGAAATAGCGGGACGTTATCCATGGCCGCAGTCGACGCCAGTGATTATTTCCCATCGTGATTTGGCATAACCAAACACCACTTGCTTAAATACCCAGCATGAACAACGACACCCACCGACGCATATTGGCTCTCCGCGCTCAATGCCTGACGTACGCTGCCATAGCGAGAGAGCTGGGGCTTCCCTTGGGAACGGTTTCAGGGGTGTGCAAGGAGTACTCGACCCTACCAGGCGATCAACCTGTCCCTGAGGGAATGTCGCTGCTGACGGCTCGTGATATTGAGCGGGTCACGGGGCTCTGGCCGTCTGAAAAAAACGCGGTGCAAATTTCTCAGCGCGCTCTCGATATTTTAGGTGCACATCGACGCCGAAGCACCATGCCAGAGCTAGGCAACTGGCTGAAAAAACTGCGACTTGTTCCATGAAAGGGGTTGGAAGCCGCGACAATCTCTCCTCGCCTTCTATCCAGTCTATATCGAATCTCCGGAAAGGTATAACTGCTTGCAACTATCGGCTCAAAGTGGGGCGGCCCAAACTTTGAAGGCAGGAAATTTGCCGATTGCTAAAATTGTAACAATCTGTCCGCCTAAGCCTTAAATTTTCGAAGCTAAATTTTTCTCCAGCAACGACTGGAGTGAGTTCGATGAAGTTTAACAAGTCTCGTTCTTCTGCTCAAAAGAGCGGCCTGGTAATGACCATTCTGCTTGGGCTAACCATTTCCACTGGTTTCAGCGGGAGCGTTCAAGCAGGAGAGATTAGTAAGCCTAAGGCCGCACAAACTCGCTCCGTCTATCTTGTGAAGTATTGGTTGGGCAAAGATGTTCGGTATGGCAAAAATCCGAGCAGGAATGTTGTAAAAATTTCGGCTTCAGAATACATGAACAGTAATCCGTATGTTTGCACTCCCAGTGGTTTTGGCCGCAAAGCGCGCTGCCGTGCGATTTAGCGAATTCAAACGTTGATCGAACAGTGACAAACAAATTTTTAAAAAGAGCTGCCTTGCGTATTTTTCCAGGCAGCTCTTTTTTATTAGCGCCGAGTGGCTTTGATACGCCCGAGCTCTCCACTTACCTGATCGCCTTCGACTAGCTTGAGAACTTCATCGTCCTGTTGAACAGGGTTGTGGCGGAAGACATACCATTTACCGCCAATTGCGGGCTTTTGGTAAACCACACCACCCTTCTCACGATGCAGGAAGCACGTGACTGCAATATCCCCGCCCTTTTTAGTGGTCCAGCGGCTATGTAGACACAGCTTTCCGTTGTTGTCGGCATACCAACTTCCCTCAGCATAAGCCCAGATGGTCCCCTGACGAGACCAGGCGGAAAATTGGTTCCAGTTTGCTGGTAAAAGCGCATTCGTTGCTTTCTCGGCCGAAAAATAGCCGCCGCCGCTTTTCCATTTCCAAGTACGACCTGCATAAAGCTCTTTTAGGTCACCCGCCTTCATTGGTGATGCGGCCGCTGCTAGCCTAGCCATTTCTTCGTCAAATCGTGATTTTGACGCGGCGCTGGCGCTGCTGGCTAGAAGAAGAGCACCTAGCGCGGCATTTATGGTTAGTCTGATCAGAGACATTTGACCTCCTATTTGATAAAATTTGAGAAATGATCATTCTACTTCTCAAGCTTTGTGAGATGTGCAGCGGCTCGGCATTAATGCGGAACCGATTAGTGATGCGTAAGGTTAATCCAATGGATGATTAGCGACACGCCAATCTGGTTTTCCAACATTCCTTGGCCATGGATAAACCTCAACGTCGTTGAAGTAGACGACGGCGGTAAGTGCTGGAAAGTCCGGATGTGGCTTGGTAGCTTCCGACGCCCAATTTCGTACGTATTCATCGTCACCTTCATAGCCAAGTTCAGCTATGACAATCGGTTTCCCGAAGCCTTTCACGCGATCGTAACCAGGTCTCACACGCTCAACAAATGTATTGTCCTGCCCATATTCTAGCTTGTCGTAGGGCTGGTAGCCGAACACCGACAGTCCGATGACATCTACATATTCATCGCCCGGATAGTAGTTTTCGAGCCCCTTTTCCCCTTTGGGAGACCACATAAACTGTACGGATGGCATATGCTTACGGCAGATCTCAACAACATGTCGGTAAGCTTTTGCGTAATCGGCTGGCTTCCAATAAGCCCAGGTAAATTGCCCCTCTCTGTCGTCCATTTCTTGTGCCCACCGAATAGTGACGGGGCTTTTTAGATGTGCGACGGCGGAACAAACGGCTGCCATATTGGGATCATAGCGCCCACCCAGAATTCCATTTAGAAGATCGTCGGGGCTAATCCGCCAGTTGCGCGCCCATGACCAAGGTTCAATAGTGACCTGCAATGAACGACCGCGCTCGAGCGCGTACTGGTCTGCCGCGTTTAAGGTGGCCAGATCTACATCTTCCCATGGGAGGAACAAATGCTCGATCTTGGAATTGGAATCGTTCGTGTAATCACCGTTTGGGTCATACGCACCGAACTTCACCGAAGTTTCGGTAATGAAAGGCCGCTTGTCACCGAACCGGTTGCGACTGTCCACAGCAGCCCCTGAGACGCTGCTGGCAGCGTGGACGACACTGCAAAGAGCGACGCTGCTAATCAAAACGGCAGTTGACTTCAATAGGTTTTTCATAATTCGTACTTTCTCACTGCTCGACCGATTGGTTGGTGCCAAGTGTGGCCTGGATATCGCCCTTTGGTTGGGAAACCAGATCGGCCGCTATCAACTTGCTTGCTGCATCGTTCTTGCGAGGGTCGGCGTGACGGAAGACGTACCATTCCCCATCGGGTTCACGCTTCTGGTAGATGGTCTTGCCATTGATTTTATGGGAGAAGCAGGTCTTCGCCGGAAAGGCACCTTCACCCGTGTGCCACGTCGCCTTGAGGCACATAAGACCAGTATCAGAGATGACCCAGCGGCCTTCTGCCCGAAACTTACCCTTTTCGCCGTCGCCCGATGCGCTGAACTTTCGGCCGGCATCTTCCATGAGACCAGCGCCGTCGTCCCACTGCCAGCTCTTGTTTTTATAGAGCCTATAGATCTCGAATGCCGTCATAATGCGAGCATCCGCAGGCAACACGGAATCCTGTGAGAATGCGGTATAAGGTGACCCAATAAGGGCAGATGCCGTTAAGACAGCAGCCGCCAGAGGCCGAGCGCTATACCAGTTTTTTAGCGATACCGATTTAGCCGTTGTCATTAGAGCTTCTCCCCAAAAAAGCGCCTTTTGCTCGTTGAAGTGAATGAATGTCCCCCGCCAAATAATGGCGGGCAGTCAAGGCATTGGCATCATGGCGTGTCCCAGTGGCGCGCCCGATGGCAGTTACCCTAAAACCGGTTTTCTCTGCGACACCCGGCTCAAATGCGTTTCTGAGATCGACTAGAACCGCTTGGCGCATAATGCTCTTCAGACGGTTGAGGTCGATGTTTCGAATGTCGGTCCATTCTGTGACGACAACCACTGCATCAGCGTCACGTGCGCATTCGTACGGGTCATCGTACAACTCGACATCCGAAAGGATTTTCCTGGCGTTCTCGATGCCGACCGGATCATAACCGCGAATACGAGCGCCAAAACGCTGCAGAATTTCGATAAGTGGGACTGATGGCGCGTCGCGCATGTCATCAGTGTCAGGCTTGAACGTGAGGCCGAGTACCGCAATGGTCAGACCTTCTACGTCACCGTCCAATGCGTCCATTACCTTCAAGGCCATACGGCGCTTGCGTGCCTCATTGGCGGCTACGGTCTCCTCAACGATCCGAAGGGATACGCCATAATCTTGCGCAGTCCGCAAAAGCGCCATCGTATCTTTTGGAAAACAAGACCCCCCATAGCCCGGACCTGCATTCAGGAAACTCGTTCCAATCCGTTTATCGAGGCCAATACCAAGTGCAAGCTGTCCGGCATCACTGCCAACCTGTTCACAAAGGTCCGCCAATTCGTTGATAAACGTAATCTTGGTGGCGAGAAACGCGTTGGCGGCATATTTTATCAGTTCCGAAGTGCGTCGTTGTGTAACGACGATCGGGGTCCTGCTCGCTTTAAGAGGCGCGTCATAAAGTTCCCTTAGAACGATGCTTGCATGCTCGTCCTCAATGCCGATTACCACCCGGTCGGGTTCCAGAAAATCATGGATGGCGACACCTTCGCGCAAAAACTCAGGGTTTGATGCAACCGAGAATGTGCCAGCCTTGCGCACGGATCCGATGATTTTCTGCACGATGTCTCCCGTGCCCACCGGAACTGTCGATTTCACAACTACAACCGCATTTTCGTCAATCAACGGCGCTAGTTCGCGTGCAGCCATATAGACAAAAGACAGATCGGCGTCGCCCTGACCTGCACGAGGTGGCGTGCCGACGGCTATGAACACGACCGAGGCTCCCCTGACCGCCTCAGCCAGATCACAAGTAAACTGCAAGCGGCCCGCCGCAAAATTGCGCTCTACCAGTTCATCCAGACCTGGCTCGTAAATAGGCACGACACCGTGCTCAAGGCCCGCGATCTTTTGCGCATTTTTGTCAACGCATATGACCTCATGGCCCCAGGTGGCAAAACAGGTGCCGCTGACCAGCCCGACATAACCGGTTCCTATAACTGCGATCTTCATGTGCTATTGCCTCCTACTCTATTACCCTTCCGGATCACTGGCGAGGTTTCACGCCAATGCGGATTGAATGTTGTTTTGCGAAGATTGCGTCCACCAATGCCTGCGCCGGCGACGGAAAACCGTTCTTCAAAAAGCGTGAACCGCGTAGTTCCCCACGTGAGCGCTTCAATGCCATCCCGGCCTCTTTCCATAGCCGCTACGCCCGGCAGAGCCACGAGCATGATGAGGCTTCCAACAAGTAGAGGTCGATACAGGCGGGCTTGGTAGCGGACCGTATTCTCGCGTGCGTGCTGCACCACGATAACCAGCAACAGCACCGTGTAGATCGCCGCGTTGACGATAGCGAAAATATAGAATCCCCGACTGCTATCGCTGGCATCAGGAATGAGCAGAACTGGTAGGATGGATAAAACGGCTAGTATTCCATAGGGTGCCAGTACGCGCAGAGGCAGCGGGTCGACATCGGATGAGCCCTTCGGTGTAACGCGGAAATCGACAAACGAGCCTGTAGACCAGTCGCGTAACGCTGCAAGCGTTCCCGCCAGCGCCCATGGCCATCGCGCAAACAAGAACAGCGTCATTTCGAAGCTTAGAACTTTCGCATCATAGGGCCGAAATGTACCGGAGCTACGCCAACGGTATGCCAGCACAATCAGTAGAACTGCTTGCGGCAAATAATGGCTTAGAAAATCAGGATAAGTGACGGCAACGAAGTTGTCCCCTACAATCAGGGCGATGATTGGCAGAGCAAACATTAGCGCCATGAAAAGCGAGAACAAGGGATACCAAAATTGGGAGAAAAGAAATTGAAACTTCAGGCGCAGCGGTAGAGACCGGACCAGCTTCGGTGAATATTGCAGTAAGATCATCATCAAGCTGCGCGACCACTGGAATTCCTGAGTAACTAGATCTGCAAATGTTCGCGGGCCGTCACCATGGGCAATAGCGTCAAGCGCATGCACCCCCCGCCATCCATGAGAATTCATCATCAATGTAGTGGAATGATCTTCCGCAAGCTCTGGTCCAAGGCCGCCAATCTCTTTGAGTGCCCGCGTGCGCACAGCATAGTGGGAACCTATGCAAAGTGGTGCAAAGCCACTGTTGTATCCGGCCTGCAAAGATCCGTGCATGCTGGCTTCGGCAAACAGACGCCCACGCGCCGACCAGCTTTGGGCCGCGTTGCTACTGCAGATACTGGGTGCTGAGACATAACCCACAGCTGGAGCAGCGAAGGGGCGCAGCATTTGGAATAGGTATCCTGGCGCCGGCACATGATCGGCGTCTAATTGCACCACAAAATCGTAACGCTCATAACCGTATTGATCATAGAAGAACGCCAGATTTCCTTCCTTACAACGCGTACGGCGCGGCCAGACCTTTCGATGATACTCAGTCCGCCCCTTGCGCGTAGAAACGAGAACGCCGTTCTGGCTACACCATGCCAGTGTTTCCGCAGACGGATCTTCATCTGCAAGCCAAGTGTCATGAGGCACATCTTGGGCAAGCATAGCGCGAAGCGTTACAACGACTATTTCAAAAGGCTCTGACGGCGCCTTAGTCACTACCATTGCAACCCGGCTTCCTGCTGGAAGCCTCAACGTCCCGGTGGGCCGACGTGCACGGAAAAACAAGACAATAAAATAAGCCGGCAACAGCGTGACCCACGCTAAGACAGCTGTCACCATAACGGAGCCCAGCGGATAGATATGATTAGCGGGCTCAAGCCACCAATACCAGAAGTACACAAGTGCGGCTGACCATAATGCCGCTCCGATTAGATACTCCAGCCGTCTCCAGCCTGTGAAAACGGCTTCCATCTGGAGAGAAGATTGGGCCGCCCGATTGCGTGCCCGGCGTTTCTTCATGTCCGAATCTCCAGACCGAAGAAGGGTGCGGCAGTACGAATGATTGAGTCCAGATCGGAATATATTGCCTGAAAGCCCAGCTTTTCAGCAGCAAACGTCGGATCGGCATATAGAATCGGTGGATCGCCAGGCCGACGTGCACGCATCTCCACCGGCACTTTACGTCCTGTGACGCGGTAGATTGCTTCGAGAATTTGCTGGATGGACGTGCCATGCCCAGTGCCAAGATTAACGGCAAGATTACTGCCGCCGTCGACAAGGTATTTAACCGCCAACATATGCGCACGCGCTAGATCAACGACATGAATATAGTCGCGAACGCAAGTGCCGTCCGGTGTGTCATAATCCCCGCCATAAATATCGAGATACTCAAGCTTTCCAGCGGCAGCCATCATGGCGCGCGGGATAAGATGCGTTTCAGGGTCGTGCGCTTCCCCCAATTCGCCTTCGATGTCGGCGCCAGCGGCATTGAAATAACGCAACGCCACGAAGCGAACGTCATAAGCAATCGCGTAGTCGGCCATCATCTGCTCTGCGATTAACTTTGTGCGGCCGTAGGGGTTAATGGGAACTTGGCGTTCGCTCTCTTGAATAGGCAGGCTATTTGGGATCCCGTAGGTCGCACAACTCGAGGAGAAGATAAGGTTGCTGACGCCTCCTACACGACACGCGTCCAGCAAAGATTGCGTTCCAGTGACATTGTTTCGGTAATACTTTGCAGGATCCTCGACGGATTCACCGACGTAAGCGGAAGCTGCAAAATGGATAATCGCGATCGGATCGTATTCTTGAATCGCGGCTACGAGTTGCGGCGTATCCAGTATGTCGCCCACAACTAGGGGCCCCCAACGTACGGCCTCACGATGCCCCGTCGAAAGATTATCGTAGACGACAGGTAGGTAGTTTTGCTTCGCAAGTATTTTTGCTGTGTGGCTACCTATAAATCCCGCACCGCCCACGACAAATACTACACCATTCGACATCTTTGCCACTCTTTTCACGGCACGCAAACAGCCACGCAAACAACTTTTGCGCACCAACAAGCTTATTTATTTTGTAGTAGTGAGATTCGCGACTTTCGATGGCTCGCTTAAGCGACCTCGGACAGCTCCGTAACAGGACTTGATAGCTGCTGGTTGAAATACGCAATCGTCGACTTGAGACCGTCGGCCAATGCGATATCAGGAATCCATCCTAGTTCCTGCCTTGCTACGCTAATGTCTGGTTTCCGTTGTCGGGGATCGTCAACCGGCAAGGGATGATAGACCAATCTGGAAGTTGAGCCGGTCAAGGCAATGATTTGCTCAGCCAACGCCGCTACTGTGAATTCAACGGGGTTGCCCAAGTTAACCGGGGTGTGAATAGCAGTCGGGCTGTTCATAAGCCGCATGAAGCCATCAACCAAATCGTCGACATAACAGAAAGAGCGAGTTTGCGAACCGTCGCCGTAAACGGTGATGTCTTCGCCCTTTAGAGCTTGGACAATAAAATTGGAAACGACCCTGCCGTCGTCTGGGCGCATGCGCGGTCCGTATGTATTAAAGATGCGGGCAACGCGGATGTCGACACCATATTGGTGATGAAAATCATAGAACAGTGTTTCGGCCGAGCGTTTACCTTCGTCATAGCAAGAACGCGGCCCAAACGAATTGACATTACCCCAATAGCTTTCCGGCTGCGGGTGCACGAGAGGATCACCATATACTTCCGAAGTCGAAGCCTGGAAAATTCGCGCATCGTATTGTGCGGCCAACTCCAGGAGGTTGAGTGAGCCAAGTACACTGGTCATCAACGTGTGGACCGGATCAGCTTGATAATGAACGGGCGATGCTGGACACGCCAAGTTGTAGATCTCGTCCACTGGTAGATCCAGTGGCTCCACGATATCATGCCTGACAAAGCTGAAAGCGTCAAAGCGCAGTAGGTGACGCAGATTGTCCATCCTGCCTGTGGAGAAATTGTCGACACAAATCACCGAGTTTCCGTCGTTCAAAAGCCGTTCGCAAAGATGCGAGCCGACGAACCCTGCCCCACCAGCAACAAGCACGCGGTGCATTTTGTTCTTAGTCAAACTTTTATTGAGAGCTTTCAATATTTTACTCACAATACTCTCCGCTACTACCGCTGATACGCTGGATTTTTTTTCGACACTTTCGGCGCTATATTCTCAATGTAAGCCGGAAATTCAGAAACTCGAAATTCTCAATTGAACTGTGCTTTCATATATCCGAAACGCCTAATTTGAAACAATATCCATTAGTCCGAAAACTTTTCAATTCGTCCATTTTTTAGATAGTGTTAACCACTCGCCTGGGCGATAAGACTTTTTAAGTGGTGCAGCCGCTCTCTATTTGGCCTGAAACATACGCTAATATCAAATTAGCCACAGTCCGGGCTAGGCCGGCTGTTATTGCGCCACAAACACACAGATTCAGGCTTATTTGCTATTTTTGGGGCAAAAGAGCCCCGAATGATGCGGAATTTTATTAACGAATACATTAAATTTTTACGCTAAGATTACCATGTCCCACTGAATTATATGGGACTGAAATAGTATTTAAGTGTCAATATTTAAAGCGACTACGCCGCCGATCAGAATATATTGCAAAAATATATGCGAAGGCGAATATACATGACACCGTCTATAAATATATTTTTGACAATGCATGCCGTATCCGCTTTATATGCTAATATTATAATAATATTATTCATATGTTTCTGGATGGCGGGTGAGTATAGGCAGTAGGATCACACTTAATGGCCGATGAAAACAACAGACAAATTTCTCATTTTGTTGAGCGTAGACGTTCGGTACGCCTACAACAAAAAGCTGTAGCGGATGTAGAGGAAACCAAAAGTGGAATTTTAACACCGCTTCATTTTAGAACAAAAATTTTCCCTAAAATGCAGCAACATCTTGCCTGGCAAGGGTGGATGTCGGCTGTTATTGACTCCCGATTGCCCGATGAAGTGCGCCCGGACGATGGGTTCGATGTACAACAGACAATCTGGAATCTGGGCGGCCTTTTAATTGTGCAACAGATGCTTCCTGCCTTTAGCTATGAGCGCTCCGCAGATAGGGTGCGCCTTAGCCCCCTTGATCATTGGCAAATTACGTTTCTTAGGGCCGGTTATAGTTGGAACGAAGCTGGAGGTAATGTCGCTCGAAACGAGCAAGGCATGATCGAACTCCGTTCGCTTGGCCAAGCTTTTCGAGGACGGCAATCTGCTACTGACTCGATAAGCATCATCGCTCCAATCGATCTATTCGCAGAACGTGGAGGTTTGCCCGCGGCTAGCAGTAATATCGTTTTTGGCGGTCATCGAGCACGCCTATTGATTGACCATCTTTCGAGTGTAGAAGCCAATCTCGATTATTTCACACGAGACGATCTGCCGGGCGTCAGGGAACGGATTCGCGAACTAACACTTAATGCGGTTTTACCACAGATAAGCAATGAGACGGGAAAAGAAACGATTTTACAAGTGAGCTTAATGACGAGGGCTAAGCGATTTATATCTAACAATATCGGGTCTGATATTCTAAATGTAGAAAATATATGTAAAGAACTAGCTATATCTAGAACGAGGTTATACGAACTATTTGAAACATCTGGTGGCGTGGCCAGCTATATTCGGCGTCGTCGTCTCATCAAAGCTCATGCCATTCTGTCGGATAGCGCAGATAGCCGAAAGATTGCTGAAGTTGGCTTATCATTAAGTTTTGACTCTCCTGCAAATTTCAGCAGAGCTTTCACACAACATTTTGGGTATAGCCCAAGCCATGTATATAAGCATAGTGCAAGGCAGAAAAATACCGACGCACAAATTGAGGATATTGTACCTGCAGAAAGTTTTGAGAAAATGTTGAGAACGCTGGATATTTCCCAGAATTAAAGTGATTCTGTCCTTTTTCAAAGCAAAAGGTCGTGAAAGGTCTGGCCAACATCGGTTAGATTTCCGTGAGCATCCAAAATCTCAGTATTGATATGCCATCCGTCGCCGCCATCATAAGCACCAAACCATGCATGCCGCTCTACAAACTTAAGTTCGTCCATCATACGCGTGGCAGCTTCGGCGAATTTTGCAAGTTTTTTAGCGCTAAAACGGTCCTCGTTTTCCCAATCTACTAGTGCCCACTCGGTTACCCATACTGGCTTATCATAGGCTTTGTGCACATCGTTCAGGAATTTTTTAAACTCCGCTATACTCGGATTGTCCGAGTAGTAATGAACCGAGACAAAATCAACGTCATATCCCTTTTTATCGGCCTGATTCATAAATTTACCTAACCATGAATCTTTTCCAAGCGTCTCCGACGTCGTACAAGCTGGAGATCCTATCTCTAGTCCGGTTTTCAACAGCTGCGGCCACAATTTCAGTGCTTCTTTTACTGTTAAATCGGCCTGATCTTTGTTGTCTGGTTCATTGAAAGTAAGAAGATGACCAGATTTTGCCTCTTTCAGTGCATTTACGTTTGAAGTTGTTACGTCGGCCCTTCCGAAAATCATCGGCACAAATCTCGCGTCAGCTACACCCTTTCCATTGGGCGACCACAAGGGCTCAGACTTCCAGTTCGTATACCAGTTGAAATCGAATGTATCCAAATCCTTGAGCGCGGTTCCGTGCGCGTCAAAATCCCAAGTGCCAATGCCCACCTTTTCTGGGTTTTTTAATGAGAATGAATTGCCAACCTTCGCTGGGCCGTATTCAGCTGTCGTTCTAGACAACTCAATATCCAAATCCTGGTCACAGGCAGCTTTGAAAATAAAATGATCTTCTAACGACGTCACCATATCGGTTGGCGACCCTTCGCTTCCGTTGATCCATACTCTTGCTGCCGCGGCGTTGTGCATATTCCCCTCGTCAAGCCTTTGTTTACAACTGCCAACAATTGACAGCCCAAAGGTAGCAACTGGGAGATAATTCCAAACAAACTTACTTAGTTAACATAATATAGTTGTCAATTTATTTTATTATAACGCATTTATCACTTATATATTCCTTATTTTAATAGATACCGCTTAGTTAATACACGAGTGATGTCGACCGAATTCTAGCATCAGCACGAGATTACGGTTTAAGAAATGTGAAAGGCAAAATTTCTAGTTCTGTTGGATAATTATGCTCGCCTTCGATATTGCTCGGCGGCAAAGCCCGACGGCGTGCCTCCGCCATTGGCCGTTCGGAGATATCGCAACGCGTCTGTACCGTCGGTGGTTTTATTTCCAGCAGTTGGATAGGACGTTGCGTGACATGCGAAAGGGGTAAGGGTGCGCGGACACGATGTCGGCCAACCTCTTCAAATGGCTGCCAGCCTGGGTAGTCTTTTCAGACTGTCGGGTCTTGATCCACATTGCCGCGCTCTATTCGATTTCCTCGATTGCTCATCAGGAGGCGCATGAACTCGGCCTGAGAGGCGAGAATCCCTCCCACAAGGCAAAGCGCAACATGTTGCGGGAAACTTGACTTAAGGCGCTTGTGCGTTGCTCACTGATCAAAACTCCGCCCAGTCTCTTCGTCTGATGGTCATGCGCCAAGGTTGGCTTTCGCCTTTTTCCCAAGCATTGCAGCAATGCGCGACGATATCGTGGGGGAGGTGAATGTGCGGTTCGAGAGCCAGCTGCTATCGGTTCAAACCAAGGCCAAGTGTACGATTGAGCTGCTGTTTCAACGTATGATCATGGGTCAGCTCAGCAAAGCGCGTGCGCTCCACCATGCGGGCGGTCGTCTTGATCTGCTCGCCGTGCTTGGCCAGCTCCGGACGCTTCTCGAGCTCCTTGGCGAAATGTCGAGGGTCGGAAGAGCCGAATCGACGTGTCAGTGCATTGGCGACCACCTTAACCTCCTCGAGCGCAGCCAGCCCCTCGGGAGACGATCGCAGCTCCGCGATAAACTGGCCCCGCTTCTCGACCGGCATCTTTTCCGCTTGGGCGATGATTTCGGCGCTACGCGGTGTAAGCCCGGGAACCTCGACCACATCACGCTTTTCGCGCTGCCACTCTTCGGATTTTCGCTCCTCGCCTAGCCGCCGCTCCCATGCCTCGGAGACATAGCCGATATGGGCGGAAACCGACCTGGCATAGTGCAGCGCCTCTTTCCGCTCCTTGTTGTCCCCGAATATGCCTGACTTACCGCGTAATTCCCCGAACCGCTCCGGCTGCTCGGCCATGGCCTTTGCTATGATCTTGCCGTTGCCCTCCTTCTCGATGATGGCGGTGCGCAGCCGGCCGGCCACCTCGGCTGGGTCGCGGAATACGTGCCGCGATATAGATTCTACCGTGTCGAATCTCTGCTCGATGATGGCCATCGCTTTTTCGCGGGCCACCTCCTCGATACTGCGATCGTGCCGCGTAATCGCGGGCACCAGGGGAGCGAGCCTGCCGGCCTCTGGCTGCAAGGCGTTGTGCTTTCCGTCCCGATCACTGGCCGCTACACCGCCATCACCAGTGCCAGCCGGCGACATAACCTTCGACCACCGCAGGCGGAGAGAGCTCTCCCTCTCCCCTTCCCGGCCGTCCTGCCGATCGCCACTGTTATTCGAGGTGAGATCCTCGCGAGGATCCTCGCGGCGAACAGGGCCCGCCAGATCGCCGGCACGTTCCTCGTAAACATGCTGGCGCTCTAATGGCCGATCCTGCTGCTCCCGTTCCGGATGGGCCGCACGGGACGAGAGTTCTTGGCGCTCCTTTGGGGCAGGAGCAAGTTCGATCTCGCTTCTAACCCCCAACTGTTCCGCAATCCCGCGCCGCTCGGCAAAGTCGCTGACGTAATCCAGCGTCGTTTCCTTCGCGCCGGAACGCGACAGGCGGCTTTTGAGCTGCTGGTAGGCCAGCTCGCCACCCTCCACGACACGCCACGAATTGCGCTCGGTCTGCGTACCGTCCGGAAGCGTGACAGGAGTGGCCCCCTCATGCTGCAGGCCGATCCTGTCTCCGATTGCCGGCGAGGCCTCCTGCAGGGCGCGCTTGAGATCAATGCCCCACACAGTGCGCTGATCGCCCTTGTCATTTTCCAGCGTCACGAAATAGCTCGCGCGCGCTTCCGGGTTGTGCTCATAGGGCGCCGCCCCATGATCGACCAAGCAGCCAGCATTGGTGAACTCGTCCTGAGCGGCATAGAGCTGCGCGCCGTCGCGATGACGGGTCATGGCGACATAGGTCAGATGCCGGTCCATTGTGCCGGAAGCCAGCACATAGGCTCGATCGACTGTCGCCCCCTGGTTCTTATGGATCGTCGTCGCATAACCGTGATCGATCGCCTGATAGCTGTCCGTGGGAATGCTGACGCTATCGCCGCTTCGGCCGTCGAGCTGCGCGATGATCCTGCCCGCCTCGACATGCTCGACCGTGCCAAGCATGCCGTTTTTCACGCCAAGTTCGCGGCTGTTTTCGAGGAACACGATCCGGTCACCGGGGGCGAAGTCGCGCTTGCCGTCATTGGTCTGAAACGTGAGTTCTCCACCCTCCTCGCCGTCGCTCAGCCCGTGGCTACGCCCCAGCTGATGGCGGTCCTGAAGCTCGGAACGGATAGCGGCGTTGAGTGCCCTAACATCGGCACGGCGATGCGCCATGGCAACCCGGGTGCCATCCGGACGCTCGTCACGGTCGGCAAGATAATCACGCACGATCTCTGCCCTCGCCTCGTCCTGGCTGGCGGCAAAATGAATGTCGCCATGATCCCGATAAGCCGCCAGGCCCTCGGCCGTCTTATGGGTGGCAAAAGCAACGGACGCCTCCCGCTGCCAGTCCTGGCGCTGACGGCGAATATCGGAAAGTTCGGCATGGCCGATCTGCTCGGCAATCGCCCTGAAGGGTGCACCGGCCCCGATCGCCTGTAGCTGCTCATGGTCCCCGACAAGAACGATCTTCGCGCCGCGCTGCTCGGCCTCTCCGATGAAGCGAGCGAGCTGGCGGCTCCCCACCATGCCGGCCTCGTCGATGACGAATACGTCGCCGCGGCCGATCGTGCCGCGGTCGCGCTCCCAACCGCGGGACCACGACGCAAGCGTGCGGCTCTGGATGCCGGAGCTTTCCTCCAGTCCCTCGGCCGCCTTTCCGGCCAGCGCCGCACCATGCACCTGATAGCCCTGCGCCTCCCATGCCTCGCGAGCTGCTGCAAGCATGGTGGACTTGCCAGCGCCGGCGAACCCGACCACGGCCGCGACGCGCTCCGGCCCGGTAATATGTTCGATTGCGTGACGCTGCTCATCAGACAATCCTGCTGAAGGATCGCCAGAACTTTTCCGGATCGCCGCGTCCTGGCGCTCCATGGCTCGGCCGACATGCCGCCGATCAACGCCATGGCTCCGCGCCTGGTGAAGCCGCTCCGCCGATCGCGCCATGCCGAATTCCAGATCGACCATTTCCCGCGTCGAATAGCGCGCCTTCGAAACCTCGCCCGTCTCCTGATCGATGCGCTCGGCCTGAAGCTCCACCAGCGCCGGCGATGCCATGACAGATGCAAAGGCTTTCTGGAACGTCTGCGTGTCGTCGTTGATGTAGCGATGCAAGGTCTTCGCAATGTCATGCCGATCGAACACGCTCTTCTCATTGCTGATCAGCGTCAGAACCTGTTCCGGCTTTTCCCGGATCAACTCGGCATTACGCTGCGCCGCCTCGTCGTCCAGCCGCGACCGCTCGACGGTCATCCCCTGCCGCTGCATCTGCGAGGCGTGCACGCCCATATGCTCGGTGGGTAAAAGCTCAAGACCGCGTTCCGCATGCGACCGATGATCGATGCGAATATCCAGCCCCTCACGCTGAAGCTGGCTGTTGGCGATGCTTTCCCATGATTGCCTGATGTCGCGAAGCTGCATGTCGGTCGTCGCCATGCCATTCGACAACAGCCGCGCATTCTTGTGCTCAAGATATGTCTTCTCGCCCAGGCCGGCTTCGCCAACCTGCCGCGTCGTCATCATCACATGCGCATGGTAATTCCGGATGTCGCCCTGCTCATGCGGCGCATGGATCGCAAAATCCACCGCCGCACCATAGCGGCTCGCCAAATCCTGAGCGAACGTTCGCGCAACCTCCAATCGACCTTCCGCCGATAGTTCATGCGGAAGCGCAATCTCGAATTCACGAGCGACACGGGCGTCTTTCCGATTTTCCGTAAACTCGGCCGCATTCCACAAAGCCGACCGATCCAGAGCCCAATCAGCCGAAACACCTTCCGGAAGCACTATCTCGGTATGCTCCACGCCCCCCTTGCGAGTGAAGTCATGCACAAGCCCATCGCGCTCATTGGTCAGGCGAACAGCGCACCGATAAGCCGCTGATGCCACAGCGCTGCGGCCGGATGACCGCGAGATAGGCTTTGCGCTGAGATGGTAGATCGCCAAGCGATATCCTCCAAACTCAAAGGAGGATATCAAGCACTGACTTGCGCAGCAAGTCGTAAGTGCGCCCTTGTGATCTTAATCGCTTCGCTCAAGCGGTCACGGTCTAACGCCAGCGGTAAAGCAGCAGCAAAATCCTCTATCCCCATTTATAGCAACTTTGAAGCTTGATAAATATTCTTGGTTGAGTAGTTTTCGTATAAATCAATGTCGGGTGGCGATTTGCGATGTTCACACCTGACCTTCGTAAGGGCGGGAGATATCATGGCGCGAAAATCCATCGAGCAGAGACTGGCTGAGCTGGATGCACAGCGCTCGGCACTGAAGGCCCGACTTTCGAAACAGGATCGTGCAAACGATACACGTCGGAAGGTCCTGCTCGGCGCGCTCGTCCTACATCGGCTCGACAATGCAAACGATCCGGAATTCACCCAGCGCCTCGGTGACTGGCTACGCCGCGAGCTGCCGATCTTCCTCACCCGCGACAACGATAAAGCGCTTTTTACTGATCTGCTCGGGGAGGATAACGAGAATAGCAAACGCTCGGGGTCCGCTTCATGATTCAAGCCAGACTTGCTGGAATCGCCTTCACAAATATGATGCGCGCTGCAACTCGCGATCCGATATGGGCTTTTCTCAACCTGATCAGCATGCCCTTCCGCATTTGGAAGCCGCTGCTCCAGACCTTCTTCATTCTGTTCCTCGTCCTGTTCGTCGGCGGCTTGGGCGGCCGGACCGTTCTTCGGGAGTTTGGCCTTAACGTTGGTTCGATCCCGGTCATTGCCTGGGACCTCGTGACGCTGTTGATCATGGCAGCGATCGCGTTTCGCCTTCTCACCGCCGAGCTGATCCTGCACTTTGGCGACATGAATGATGACACGCATGGCTCAGCCCGCTTCGCCACCAATAAGGAAATCGCTCCCCTTATCCGATCTGATACCGGCTTGCTCATCGGCCGCGATCCGAAGTCGAAAAATCTCATGCGCTATGACGGGCCGTCCCATCTCCTGACCATGGCCCCGACGCGCACTGGCAAGGGTGTCGGAACCATCATCCCGAACCTTCTGACCGCCGACCGCTCCGTGGTCTGCATCGACCCCAAGGGAGAGAATGCGAAGATCGCCGGCCGCGCACGCGAACAGTTCGGGCCGCTTCATGTCCTCGATCCGTTCGGCGTCACGGGCATGCGCTCGGCCGCGTTCAATCCCCTCGACACGCTCGATCCGTCCAGCCTCGATGTCGCTGAAGACGCCAGCACCCTTGCCGACGCCCTTGTGTTCGATGAACCGGGCATGGCGGGTGAGGCGCACTGGAATGAGGAAGCAAGGGCTCTAATTGCCGGCCTCCTGCTCAAGATTGTCGCCGTCGAATCTCCCGGTCGGCGTCACCTCGGCACACTGCGCGAATACCTCACGGTCGCTCCAGAGACCTTCGTTGCCTTGCTAAGGCGCATGCAGGACTCCGGCGAAGCGGGCGGCCTGATCGCCAGAGCGGCAAACCGCCACCTCGGCAAGTCTGACAGGGAAGCCGCCGGCGTTCTCTCGGCGGCGCAGCGCCATACCCACTTCCTCGACAGCCCACGCATGACGGCGGTCCTCAACCGGTCGGACTTCCGCTTTGCCGATCTCAAGCATGGCAATCGGACGGTGTTCCTTATTCTGCCGCCCGATCGCCTGTCCACCTATTCACGCTGGCTGCGCCTGCTTGTCAGCCAAAGCCTGCTCGACATGGCCCGCGATCCGACGAAACCACCCTTCCCGGTTCTCTACCTGCTCGATGAGTTCGCCGCACTCGGCCACCTAGCTCCCGTCGAGCGCGCCATGGGCCTCATGGCGGGTTACGGCGTCCAGCTCTGGCCGATCCTGCAAGATGTCCACCAGCTGCGCGCCACCTACGGACAACGCGCCGGCACCTTCCTCTCAAACGCTGGTGTGCTTCAAGTCTTCGGCGTCAACGATCATGACAGCGCCCGCCTTGTCTCCGGCCTGCTCGGACAGGAAACAGTAGTATTTCAGACCATGGCCCGCGCCCTGGATTCTGATAAATCAGGGATTTCCTACAGGCAGCACCACACGGCCCGACCGCTGCTTACGCCGGACGAGGTGCGCAACCTGCCGGCGCAAGGGCAACTCCTGTTCCTCGCCGGTCAACGGCCGATCGTCGCTGGCAAGCTCGCCTATTACACCGATCCTGAGTTCAAGGGGGCATTTGATCCAGCATGACAAAACCATTACGGATAAAGCCCGATACCGACCTCGGCCTATTGATGGTGAGGAACATTGCGGCGGCCATGGAGCGGGAGCGGGAAAGACGCGGCCTGAACAAGAAGCAGATCGCAGAAATTTGCCACATAACCAGCCCTTACTATCTCCGCATCCTCAACGGCACGGCGAATCCGACAACACAGGTGATCGCCAGGATAGCCAACGCTCTGAACGTCTCGCTGGAGGAATTGCTGCTGGCCAAGAAAAGGGAAGCCTCATGACGTTCCCTGAACGCCTCGCCCACCTGCCCGATAGGAAGCGCCGCGAGCTGGAACAGGTTGCTGCAATCCTGTTTGATGAATTTGACGATGCTCTGAAAACCAAACTCTCAGAAAAGGGAAAGCGAGGTCGGATCCTTAAGCTTATCCTGTTCGGAAGTTATGCGCGCGGCGATTGGGTAGAGGATCATAAAAGCGGCTATCGCTCCGATTATGACCTGCTTGTCGTCGTCAACTACGACAGTTTTGCCGAACAACATGAAGCCTGGGAAAAGGCAGCTGAAAGATTCTTGGCTGAGTTGACTATCACAAAGCACCTGGCGACGCCGGTCAATTTCATTGTGCACACCATCATGGACGTGAACGATCAGCTTAGGCGCGGCCGCCCCTTTTTCGTTGACATCGCCCGTGACGGTATCTTGATTTATGAGGCGCCTGGGCACCCACTCGCCTCGCCGGTGAACCTTGAACCAGAGGAAGCCAGCGCTGAAGCGAAGCGGCATTACGAGCATTGGTTTCCGAGCGCGGAACGCTTCCTGAAACTCGCCAAGGTTGCGATAGAAGACAGCTTCAAGAATGAAGCTGCGTTTCTACTGCACCAGGCCGCCGAGCGGTTCTATCACTGTATCTTGCTCATCCTGGCTCTCTACAGCCCAAAATCTCACAAGCTGACTTTTCTACGCTCCCACGCTGAAAGGATCGCCCCGCAGCTCATCGCCGTGTGGCCCCGCGACACCAAGTTCGCCAAACGCTGCTTTACCCGCCTTGATCGCGCTTATATCGATGCCCGCTACTCCCAGCACTATGAAATCACTGGCGAGGAGTTGGCTTGGTTGGTCGATCGTGTGACGGCTTTACAAGAGGCTGTCGACACGATCTGTGCCAAACGGCTCGAAGATTCCGGCGCTGATTGAGGATGACTAGTCACCTTTCCTTTCCTTCTCTGCCTCGCGCCGGGCAAGCGCGTTTTCGATCTTGACCTTGCCCCGTCGAAATAATCCATTTTGAAGTAAGCTCTGGCCCATCGAGAGGACCAGGGAATGAAGCGCACTCGTTTCACAGACGAACAGATCATCGGCATTCTGAAGGAGCATGAGGCGGGCACGCCGGTCTCGGAGCTTTGCCGCAAGCACGGCGTCAGCGATGCCAGCATCTATAAATGGAAGGCCAAATTCGGCGGCATGGACGTATCCGAAGCCAAGCGGCTGAAGACGCTGGAAGACGAGAACACCAAGCTGAAGCGGCTCCTGGCAGATGCGATGCTCGACAATGCTGCTTTGAAAGACCTTTTGGGAAAGAAGTGGTGACGCCCGCAGCAAAGCGGAAAGCTGTCGCTCATCTGATGGATCACCACCAGATGAGCGAACGGCGGGCGTGTAAAGCCATCGGCTTTTGCCGGATGACGATCCGTTACGAAACCAGGCGCATCGATGAACATGACCTTCGCGAGCGGATGAAGGCGCTGGCGCATGAACGCCGCCGTTTTGGATATCGACGCCTTCATGTGCTGCTCAGGCGTGAGGGTCACCTTGTGAACCACAAGCGGCTCTTCCGGCTTTATCGGGAAGAGAAGCTGACGGTGCGCAAGCGTGGCGATCGGAAACGAGCGATCGGCACACGAGCACCGATGTTGATCCCACTTGCCGCCAATGATCGCTGGTCACTGGACTTCGTGTCAGATCAGTTCACTGATGGTCGTAGGTTCCGGGTGCTGACCGTCGTCGACGATTGCACCAGGGAATGCCTGGGCCTCGCCGCCGATACGTCACTTTCCGGCCTGCGGGTTGCCCGTGAGCTGGATCGGATCATCGAGGGACGAGGCAAGCCGAAGATGATCGTTAGTGACAATGGCAGCGAGTTCACCAGCAACGCGATCCTACAATGGACGGATCGGACGAAGCTGGACTGGCACTACATCGCGCCGGGCAAGCCGATCCAGAACGCCTTCATCGAAAGCTTCAATAGTCGGCTGCGCGACGAGTTCTTGAATGAAACGCTCTTCTCATCACTGACCCATGCTCGATCCTCGCTTTCAAACTGGCGCAGCGATTACAACGATCACCGACCGCATTCTGGCCTCGCCTGGCTGACACCGGCTGAGTTCGCTCAGACCATCAACCCGCGACGTGATGCGGTGCTGCGCAGCCAGAATGGCTCCGCACCGCAACCCGCCGCTACCGCCCCAAATACAGCAACTCAAAGCCGCTGGAGCGAACTCAAAACTGGATAAAACTTGGGGGCAAGGTCAATCTCTTTCCGGATGAAAGCAGCTATCTCGTATTTAACTACCACCGAGGGCTTCGAGGGATAGGTGTAATAATCGTCGATCTCTGGCTGGTGTGATCCTTGGGGCTTTTTTCGGGGTTTTTGTCACGGCTAAGGCTGTCCGGCCAACCTGTATCTGCAGCACTATAAGCCCTGCCCCCGATGAGACGCCGCTCCGAGCTGCAGAAGAGGCCGCGTGGGTCATTTCATCGACGATACATCGCCTTGATATCAAACATGATAGCATTGTTGCTATCACGTTTGATCGCAATCAAATAGCAATCAATCAAGCTTGCATTTAGAATGCATTCATGAATGCTTGCTAGAAATTATGCAATAGAGCACAGGAGTGAGCATGCCGGTAATATGTGCAGCGAACCCCAAGGGAGGGGCAGGCAAATCGACTACGATCCTTGCTATAGCCTCCACCCTGGCGCAGCAGGGTGGATCGGTGACGATCATCGATGCGGACCCCAACAAGCCCATCACGGACTGGCGGACAGGCAAGAGCAACCTGCCGCTCAAGGTCATCAGTGATGCAACGGAAGGCAATATCCGCGACCTGATCAATACTGCCGCTTCCGAAGCCCAGTTTGTCTTCGTCGATCTTGAGGGCACGGCCAGCCGTCTTGCTTCAAGAGCGATTATCCGTGCGGATCTCACCCTCATTCCTTTGGGCGGCAGCGCCCTTGATGCCAAACAGGCCGCGCGCGCTGTGGGCCTTGTTCAGGAAAGCGAGGAGGATATCGGCCGTAAGCTGAATTTCACGCTCGCCTTCAACCGGACAAGCCCACCACCGTTCACGCGACGCATCGAGCGCGAAATCGCCGACCAGATGCGAAGCAACGACTTGCCGGTGCTAGGCACGCACCTTTACCGACGGGAAGCCTACAATGCGATGTTCATGGAACGGCTCAGCCTGTTTGAGCTCGATCCCCAGCAAGTGAACGGCCTTGAAGCAGCGATCGACAATGCCATCCAGCTGACAGGGGAGGTGCTGGAACTCCTTCGCACCGGCTCGGCCGAGAGGGCTGCCTGATGTCCAGCGACCTGGGATTTGGCAAACCAAAGAAGCTCGACCTTTCCGGCTTCGCCCCCCGCCTAGCCGAAAAGTCGGTCTCGCCGCAGGAACAGGACACTGCCGATCGGGCAGCCGAACGGGCAGGTTTTCAAAGCCGAGAACCGGTTCAGCGCATAAAACGCGTCCGGAAGGCGAGCGAACCTCTCGACCAAGCCTTCGTGCGCGCGCCAATCGATGTGATCAATCGCTTCAAGCAATACTGCAACGAAACAGGCATGTCATATGGCGAGGCATTGGATGAGCTAATGCGAAAAGCAGGCCTCTAATTCTCGTTTCCAACGCCCGCACGGCTCAGGTGGCGTATTCACGCTCTACACTTCTACCGCTTATAGCCTCTATCCTACCACAAGGTACTCCCAATAGATGCCGATCTAGCCGCTTAACCGACTAATCTGTCGTTGTTCGATACTCTAATTTTAGCCTCTAACTCACCACCATTTGGTTGGAGGCTAAAATGGAGACGGAAACGAGTGAAATACTCGGCTTTGCCGATACAGGAGATTCCAGAGACAAGGTTTTGGGCGATACACTCATCGGTGTAACGCGCACAACGTCTGGCGATGCAGAGGTTACAGTTGATTTTTTGGGTGACTTCGGAGACTTCAACACACTTTATCCGGACGAATGGTTTTCGGTAAACATCGATGGATACGACCTTGGGAAATTTCAGGGGCTACAGTCCCAATATACTAGTTCAACCCATTCTATCTCTGCCGCTGACTGGGCCAAAATTATTCGTGACGGTACTATCAACATCACCTACACGATGGGTCCAGAGGTCGATAATCTAGATACCAATCCCAATGAATTCGTAAAGCTGACATTCGCCTGGGAAAAGCAGGTGCGAGGCGAGCCTGGGCCGACCAAGATCACTGGCACCGACAATGACGATGTTCTCGCGGGGGACAGCGGACGAAATGTCATAATGGGGCTGGCCGGGAACGATACGATCTCCGGCGGTGCAAACAATGATATTGTCAAAGGTGGCGTCGGCGACGACAATATCGACGGTGGAGACAGTTCGGACGCCCTCTATGGTGAAGAGGGCAATGACCAGATTTCGGGCGGCGGCGGAAATGATGCAGTGTATGGCGGCATCGGCAACGATCTCCTCAATGGCGGCGGCGGTCAGGATTTCCTCTATGGGGGCGAGGGGAAAGATACGCTGAGAGGTGGTCAGGGTAACGACTTCCTGAAGGGGGCTAATGGCGACGATGTCATAGGTGGCGGCGCCGGGAACGATGACCTTTATGGAGGCGCCGGCCACGACAAGCTTTTGGGTGAAGATGGCAACGACGAGCTTTTCGGCAACAAGGGCAACGATTCCCTGCTTGGCGGCCTTGGCAAGGATACCCTCAATGGCGGTCAAGGCAACGACAAGCTGTCAGGCGGCTTCGGCATCGACACATTCATCTTTGGCAAGAATGAAGGCGATGACGTGATCCGGGACTTCGAGGCCGGACGCGACATAATCGAACTGGGCACACAAACCTACACTGTAGTCGAAAGCGCAGATGGCGACGCCGTGCTTGAACTGTCGGGCGGTGGAAGCGTGACCTTGCTCGGCATTTCCATTGACGACATCAACTCCGATTGGTTTGTATAGGACTGACTAATAGCTCACCTTAATCAGTACCCTGCTGTTCTCTATCTCTCATCACGACGCCGGATTTTCATTCCGGCGTCGGTTCCATGTCGAACAGCACCGGATCATCACCGAGACAGTCTCGGGCAGCACGGCCATCGCCCAGCGACGAGGCGTCATCCGGCTCATGGATCGCCCGGAGACGGGCGACGTGCTGATCGTCACCAAGCTCGACCGCCTCCGCCGCGATGCCATCGATGTCAGCTCGACGGTGAAGGCCCTCGCCGACCTGGGCGTGAGAGTTCATCTGGCACTTGGTGGCGTCGATTTGACGAGCTCGGCCGGCACGATGACCATGAACGTGCTCAATGCCGTCGCACAGTTCGAGCGGGATCTGTTGATCGAGCGCACGCAATCGGGCCTCAGGCGCGCCAGATCGGAGGGCACGGCCCTGGCCCGCTCTTCGACCCTTAGCGAAAAGCAAAAACAGGACGTAAGAGATGACCTGGCTTCGGGCTTAAGCGTTTCGGCTGTGGCAAGGAAATATGCCATCAGCCGGCAAACGATCATGCGAGCCGGGTGACCGCCGGAGGCAGGGGAGGGCGAACATATCTTTCATCCTTGCCTCAGATTTACGCACAAGAAGGCAAGGCGTCCCATTTTGGGGCGGCTAATTGTTCCCGTAATTCCGATATGCCGACCTGTCCTAGGCAAAGTATGATTAATGTTGACTTTAAAAATCATAATATTTATCCGTTCCCAAGAATGCTGACAAAGGCATTCAACTTTTAGCAGCCTGCACGATATGCCGCCAAACCGGCATCTGATGCGTTGTGCGGCCTGCTGTGCGAGTACCGGGGGTGCGGATTTGTATGCACAAAAAATCATGAGCACCTTCCACCATCGCTCCACGCCTGCTCCCGCCGACACCCACTGTCGAGTGCGCTGACGGCGAACACCCAGAAGCAGCTCAAGTTCATTTGGTACCGCACATCCCGTGTGAGGGAGAGGGTGCGTGTTTAGCGTTAGAGGGCAATCAGGTGGCGACCATAAAGGCAACTACAATCAATTCGAGCGCACTTGGCGCGTCAGGCATCGTCGGGATGGCAGCGCTGGGCGCGACGCCGGTTGCGGGCGACGATACCGCTTCGACGGTGAAGGATCTGTCGAAGGTGATCAGCGTTCTGGCCAACGACACGGACACCGACGGTACGCTGGATCCTGCCAGCGTGACGATCATCGACGCCCCGACGCACGGTACCCTCACGATCAACACGACCACGGGTGCCATCACCTACAAGCCGACAACCGGCTATGTGGGCACCGACAGCTTCACCTATACGGTGATGGACAATGACGGCAACGTATCGAACGTAGCCTCCGTAAGCCTGGACGTGACGGGCGCGCATATCCTGACATCCGGCGACGACGTATTCTCGGGCGATTCACTGGGCCTGCGGTCCTCGGGCATCGAAGTCCACGGCGGCGCCGGCGACGACTACCTCGTGACCAGTAACAGCGCAGCGCATCCCGACGCCATCTATGGCGACGACGGCAACGACCTGATCTTCACCGGCGGCGGCAACGACTATGTCGAAGGCGGGACCGGCAACGACGTGATCCACGCGCGCGCCGGTATCGACACGGTGATCGGCGGCGCAGGCGACGACACCTACGTGGTCCGTTTCACGGATATTGGAACGACGACGATCACCGACGACGATGGTACGCTGTTTCACGGCACGTTCCGGCCCACGACCTACCCGGCCTCGTGGACCCCGGCGCCGGGCGCCACCAGCGGCTACGGCATTGCCGGCACGGCGACCGAGGTTGATGACGGCGAGTGGAACCTTGCTGTCACCGACAATACCGGCGCCACCGTCAACCTGACGCTGAGCTGGACGGGCGGCGACCTGTCGATCGTGCGCACGGGCAGCCCGCAGACCGTGGTCATCAAGGACTATGTCAACGGAACCTTCGGCATCACGCTGGAAGGGGTACCGGTTGCGGACGACGATTCCGCTTCGACGGTGAAGGACCTGTCGAAGGTAATCGACGTTCTGGCCAACGACACGGACACCAACGGTACGCTGCATCCTGCCAGCGTGACGATCGTGGATGGCCCGACGCACGGTACCCTCACGGTCAACACGACAACCGGCGCGATCACCTACACGCCGACGACCGGCTATACGGGCGCCGACAGCTTCACCTACACGGTAATGGACAATGACGGCAATGTCTCGAACGTGGCCTCCGTGAGCCTGGACGTCTTGAGCGAGCACATCCTGACATCTGGCGACGACGTGTTCTCGGGCGATTCTCTGAACCTGACGTCCTCGGGCATCGAAGTCCATGGCGGCGCAGGCGACGACTACATCGTCACCAGCAACAGGGCGTCGCATCCCGACAAAATCTACGGCGACGACGGCAACGATGTGATCTTCACCGGCGGAGGCGACGATTATGTCGAAGGCGGCGACGGCAACGACGTGATCCACGCACGCGCCGGCAACGACACGGTGATCGGCGGCGACGGCGACGATACCTATGTGGTCCGCTTCACGGATACGGGCACGACGACGATCACCGACGACGACGGCGCGCTGTTCCATGGCACGTTCCGGCCTGAGACCTACCCGGCCTCGTGGACCCCGGCGCCGGGCGCCACCAGCGGCTATAGCATCGCAGGCACGGCGACGCAGGTGAGCGAAGGCGAGTGGAACCTTGCCGTCACCGACAACACAGGTGCCTCCGTTGACCTGAAGCTGAGCTGGACGGGCGACGACCTGACGATCGTGCGCGTGGGCAGCCCGCAGACCGTGGTCATCAAGGACTATGTCAACGGAACCTTCGGCATCACGCTCGATGAGGCAGTGGAAGAGAACACTGCGCCGGTCATCACCTCCAACGGTGGAGGAACAACCGCAACGATCGAGATCGACGAGAACACGACAGCCGTCACGACGGTTGCGGCGAGTGATGCGGATGCAGGTGATGCCATCGTCTATTCGATCTCCGGCGGCAGCGATGCTTCCCTGTTCCAGATCGACAGCGCAACCGGCGCGCTTTCCTTCAGGACGGCTCCAGACTTCGAGAACCCGACCGACAGCGGTGCGAACAATATCTATGACGTCGTGGTAAGGGCTACGGATACGGGTGGCCTGTCCGACAATCAGTCGGTTGCCGTCAAAGTGACGGATGTCGACGAGCCGCCGACGGACCAATCCCGCGGCACGATCACCATGGATGCCTCAGGCTCGAACGGCATCGACTTCGACGCCTTTCTCACCGGCGGCTTCCTCGCGGGCACGACCAGCACCGGCTTCCCGGGCTTCGACAATGGCAGCGGTTTCAGCGGAACCGAGGCCTATTTCAACTACGGTACGACCGCCAGTTCAAAGTATATAACCGCGCGCGGCTCCTTCGGCTACGACATCAACACGCATCGCATTGCCGGCGAGATTAACACGATCGAGTATGGCACGCGTGGAACGGGTTCGTTCAACGGCAGCGGTTCCTTCACGGGTGGCACTGCACTGCTCAAGATCACCGGGCTGGATCTCGCCAACAGCGCGACTGCGGATTCCGCGACCGGTGAGGTGCACAACTTCACCTCTGCCCACATGTATGGATCCAGCGGCGATGCAGTGCGTCTGGCGCTTTACCTGCAGCACCTCAAGCAGTTCGCCCAGAACGTTGTCGGCTCCAGGGGTGCCGATACCTATGCCGGCACCCGCTTCAATGACACGGTCAAGGGCAATGGCGGCAACGACACCATCGACGGCGGCCTCGGCGAGGACACCTTCGTGCTGAACGGCAACAAGGCCGACTATACCTGGGTGCAGAACACGAACGGCACCTGGACGGTGACGGACAAGCGCACCGGCAGCAATGACGGCGTCGATACGATCAAGGGTATCGAAAAGCTGAAATTCGCCGACGAGACCGTGACCATCGGGACGCCGGAGGTCTCCGACATCATCGAAGGAACTGCAGGTGACGATGCTCTGCCTGGCACAAGCCGTTCCGACAGGATTCTCGGTCACGCCGGCGATGACAAGCTTTATGGTCAGGGCGGCCATGACGTGCTGAATGGCGGCGAAGGCAATGACCAGCTCTTCGGCGGGAGCGGCAACGACCAGGTCTATGGTGGCGCCGGCAAGGATATCCTCTACGGCGGGACAGGCAACGACGAGCTCTTCGGTGGTGCTGACAACGACCAGCTTTATGGCGGCGTCGGCAAGGACATCGTCTATGGCGGCGCTGGAAGGGACATCCTCTACGGCGGAACCGGCAACGACGAGCTTTACGGTGGCGAAGGCAACGACGACCTCTATGGCGGGGATGGCAAGGACGAGCTCCAGGGCGGCGAAGGCAATGACAAGCTGCGTGGCGGCGCAGGCAATGACCTCATCGAAGCCGGCGGGGGCAATGACAGGCTTGTCGGCGGCACGGGGGCGGACCTGCTCACCGGCGGCGCCGGAAGGGACACGTTCGTCTTCAACACGCTTGCCGATTCCACCGTCAAGACGTCCGGCCGCGACACGATCCTCGACTTCGATGGCAAGGCCGGCGATCGCATCGACCTGTCCGGAATTGATGCCAACAAGGGCTCAAGTGGCAACCAGGCCTTCGCCTTCATCGGCTCCGAGCAGTTCTCCAACAAGGCCGGTGAATTGCGCTTCGAAAAGACGGCGTCCGACACCTTCATCTATGGCGACGTCGATGGCGATGGAACCGCGGACTTCGCCATTCAGGTCGCCGACAGCACGACGCTCCTGAAGGACTACTTCATCCTCTGATAGGGAACTCACAATCGGAACGCCGCGTCTTCACCCGAAGGCGCGGCGTTTCTTCTCTTTCCGCATAAGGACTTCAATAGCTTACGGTTATTCGGCAAAATTGTCGTAGATTTCGTTGGATGCATCGTTGTTGCGGATCAGCCCCAGGTCGCCGCCAACGATCCTGTTCATGCTGACGACGTTCTTTTTGGCGAAATCCAGCGAGCTCTTGCTGCTGCCGAAGTCAAAGCGCGGATCGATGAAGCAGTATCGCTGCTTGCCGTTGCGCGAGTTGAGCCAAACGGCCGGCTTTTTGATATCCCTGCTGCTGTAAACAAAGCTGTTGTCCGAAATGATGTTGAAATTGGGCGTCTGGTGGCGAATCACGCCGCCTTCGCCGCAGTTTCTATAGGCGAAGATGCCGCCGTTGACGGGATCGTAGAAGGTGTTTCCGATGATCTCGTTTCGCGTCGATCCGTCGATCGCGATCAACTCCCGGCTTCTTGTAGCAACGTCGAAGATATTGTCCTTGATCACGCTTCGGCCGGACTCGGCGTCAAGATAGATGGCCGTTCCCCGGGATTGCCCCTCCAGGCGCGAATTCACGAGCGTCGTCCACGTCGATCCAGGCCCGACATAAAGCGAGATGCCATTGGGCGCGAGGATCGTGAGGTTTTCGAAGGTCGTGCGCTTGGGAGCCGCGGCCTGGGCGAATTCCGTGTGATCGGGATGGCGCGACGATTCCTTCATGTTCGGGCCGTTGGCATTCTCGTCGAGGCCATAGACCCGCATGAAGCCCTTGATGGTGCAGTTGCGCACGGTGACGCCTTCCGGCGCGTCCCAGCTGCCATCCTTCCGCTGTACGGAACGGACGATGATCGCCGTCCTGCCCATCCGGGATTTGTTGCCCGAGACGTCGATCGTGGCGCCGGCGCAGTCGAGAACGGCGTGAGACGCTTTCGAGCCTTCGAAGACCATGTTGGCCGAGACTTCAAAACCTTTTGGCAGCGTCAGGCTGCAATCGATGGAAATCTGCTTTCCAGCACGGTTGTTTCTGGAAAACGCTTCGAACTGCTCCGCGCTGCAGGCGGGGGCGGGTTGTGCCTGGGCGGGGAGAGCCCAGAATGTCGCCAGGACCGGCAGCAAGCCAAGAAACAGGGCGTAGGGGGCTCTTGTCATGCCGCGGTTCCATCCGGGGGTGCCGACACCCTTTTGCGCGGCATCATCGAGGAATGCACCCACAAGACGCTGTTTTCCATCGTGAACTGGAAGCGTTTCGGATGGACATGGGTCGCGCTGACGGCCTGCATATCGTTGATGGCATCCAGAAAATCCTTGGGCGCCACCCTGACATAGTGCCCACCGAGCAGGGACAGGCTGACGTAGACGTCGGTCACGGACTGGGCCGCGATCTTCAGTTCCCACAGGAAGCGCCAGGTCGGCGCGGGTTTTTCGTCTTCTTGGGCGCTCATCGTCCGTCTCGCATCGTGGCTTCCCTCGTCATGCAGGGTCTTAATCCGTTTCAACCTGTCTTGATACTCTCGGTGCGACCCTGCTTTCCCGCCGAAGACGGCGATAGAATGACGGTTGTGGGAATTCCGATTTTACAGAACACACGACAAATTCCACTTTTGTCCCCGCAGAATTGTCGTCAAAACCCTTCTTCTGATGGGGCAGAAAGACATAAAAATCATTTCAAAAATGTCATCAAAAAGAGGCGACGCCTCGTTTTGGGTGGTTTTAATAGTTTTAATAAGTTTTAGGCTGAAAAAGTTCCGATTCTCCCTTTTGTAACAATACATTACCTCCATTAGATGTCGGCGATGTACGGCTTGTCGTCGGTAATGTACGGTTTGTCGTCGGCGATGTACGGAAAATTGTCGGCGAAATACGGTTTCGACAAAAATCCGGAGCCTTCTCGACCAAGGGGTTCGCCACCGACTTTGTCGTCGGCAATGTACGGGGAACGGGGAAATTTGTCGTCGGTGATGTACGGGTGGCCACCAGATTTTTGTCGTCGGTAAAATACGGAGCCACGACAAAAATCAAAGGTTGGCGATCAGCGGAGAAAGAGCCACGCCGTCTTCCTCGCGGTAGCGCATGCGCAGCACGGCCCCGTCCTTGCCGTCTTCGAGCGACAGGTCGTATTCCGGCATTGGGAAGGCGAGGGTCCGTGTGACGAATTCCCTGAGGTCGTAGGAGAACTTGCGCAGCTCCTGCGCCGATCCGCTGCGCTTGTAGAGTTCCTTCAGGCTGTAGGTCGCTTCCGTCTTGCCGGCGGCCTTGCGCGCCAGGCGATAGATGAAGCGGCCGAGGCCCGAGCTGATCAGGAAGTAGTCCTGGTGCAGGGTGAGGAGGGGAAGCGTGCGTTCGTTGCGCACGATGCTGGTATAGACCCAGTCCGGAATGCTGATCTCGATGGTTTCGATGCGGTTCGCCCCGGTGCGGCTGACGACGCTGTAACCGCTGATCATCGGGCGGCTATCGACCTGGCGGCGCTTGCCGCCGGAGAGGTTGACGACCTTGATGGTGGTGTTGGCGAGCCGGTCGAGGGCGGCTTCAAGATCCTCGTAGGATTTTCCGCCGTCCGATCGCCGGCAGAATTTCAGGATATGGGACGTGCTCGGGCGGTAGGTCTTGGGCGGAAGGCTGGGGCGCAGCCCCTTGGCCTCGTTGCTGCGGTAGTTCTTCACCTCGTCGGCGAGGTACGACACCATGTTGAGGAAGATGTCATAGTCGAAGACGGTGGCGAGCCCGGTTTCCGCGCCGCCCTCGATGGTGATGAGGCTGTCCTTCAGCTCATATTTGATGATGCCCTTGTTGGCCTTCTTGCTGAGCGAGAAGGGGGCGACATCCATGAGATGCACGTCGTCTTTCAGCGGCGCGTCGTAGATCGTCGGCACGAAGAACATCAGCTGGGCGTCGTCCTGCGGCGCGGTGCGCAGGATGCGTTTGGGCGTGGTTTCCTGCATCAGGGCGGCGGTGACATCCGCCTTGATGGACTCGTTACGGATCGCCTCGCCGAGCCGGGCGAGCAGCATGTCCGTCCGGTTGTCGCTCAGGCTCTCGAGCTTCAGGTCGGCCCAGACCCGTCGGCTGTAGTAGCGCCGCAGCCGGCTCAATGCGTCCTTGTCGAGCTTCACGCGCTCGCGCTCGTGCTGGTCGGCATACTGGTCGGAAAGGGTCTGCAGGTAGGTGTTCTTTTCATGCAAGGACAAGTCGCTGAAGCTAGCGCGCGTCATCATGGAAAAGCGAGGAGCTTTCATGTCTGGATAGTCCTGTCGTTGAACAGACTTATGCCTTTGGCGGGGAGGGTATATCACCAAAAGGATATAACAACATGGGACACCGCTTCTGCCAGAGCAGATCAAAGTCTCGCTCGAGAACGCGAGCCATGTACCATTTCTTTCCAAGGCTGTTAAAAAAATTTGTGGCCACCGTTCCGGAGTTAGCCGAGGGAAAGCGAAGGTCGAAAAACTAAGCAGGAAAGACCCATAATGAGCCGCTTCATCGTCTCTGTTAGGTCTCTGAAGTCTCTAATTAGTCTCTAAGCGCTAAATTCCTTTTCTAATTCATAGGTTTCCAGCGAGTCTTGTGGCCGCCGCTCCCTTTTTTGTGGCCGCCGCTCCGCCTTTTGTGGCCAACGTTCCGGTTCTTGTGGCCACCCTTCCGTCTGTCTGCCCATGGAAAGATGAGTGAGGAAAAAACACAGATATGCAATTTTGTTGCCTCTGTTCCGTTTTTTGTTGCCGCCGTTCCGCAACGCGTCTAAACATGTGCTATGTCCGTCAACGTCCCTCTATCTCCTAAGCAAAAACTCCGGATTGAGCGGCTGAAAAACCGCAAGGGCCGTAAAAAGCCGGCAAAAGTTCCGGCCCGTCTCACAAGGACGTCTGCATTTGCTCCCAAACGTCGAGGGCTGATAACAGACAGCAGCTTTCGGCGCATTTACGTGGTGCCTAACCATTCTATCGTGCAGGTGGTCGGCCGAGAATTGGGCTCGCAGCATCGTGATGCGCTCTATGCTCTCCTACGCCTCCCTTCCAAGCCGGTGAAAGTGATGGGCGAGGGTTTCCTTGGGTATTCCTACCTGCTGGAAGTCCGCACTACATGGCGTGAGTTGGTGCGATGCCTTAACCTGACGGAACATGCCAACAACGTGGCCAACCTTGTCCTCACTTTTGAGGAGTTGATGCAGGTTGTGATGACGGTCTACGAGAGCCGTGAGATGAGCCAGGAGAAAATCCTAGAAAAGCTTCGTGAAGGAGGAACTCCGGACACGGCCCTGAAGATGCGGCACATCCTGCATTCGGTCGACGCCGAGGGCGTGAACCTTGATAGTAAGGTGAAGGTCGTTTTCGGGGAATGGATGGTAGAAAGCATGACCAATTTAAAACTGGTCAGTCTCAATGCGGAGGTGCAATTTGCCCTCAAGTCTGATTATGCTAAGTCCTTCTGGCCGTATATTGACAGCTTTACAAAGCACACGTTTGTAGACGAGGAGGTGCTTTGCGCCTTGGTCGGGCGGGAGTTGTTCGGGCCAACGGAAACGAGCGCAACTCGCCGTGACTTTCGCAATTATTGTCGGCATGCCTTCCATGACATGGTCAGAGTAGGGGGACTGTTCGAATGGCGCGAGGAAATCCGCGGAATTGGGCGTGAGAAGACACGTCGATATCATTATCGGCTTGCCTATCCCCAGCAAATGGAACTGGGATTGAATACCTCCGATACGGTGTAGCCGTGCCCTTGACTGGTAGCGGATCCAAAAACAGAAATTGCTAAAACGAGAATGCGGCTGACTAAGGGGCCAAAGAAAGCATTTTGCTATCGCTCGGTCGTTGTGCAAAGAGGGCGGAATCGTTCAATAGACCATCGGAGCCCGTCTTGACGTCTCTCACACATCTCCAGCGGCTGGAAGCAGAGGCGATCCACATCTTCCGGGAAGTCGCGGCGACCTTTTCCAAGCCTGTAATGCTCTATTCCGTGGGCAAGGATTCCTCGGTCATGCTGCATCTGGCGATGAAGGCCTTCTATCCCGCAAAACCGCCCTTTCCGTTCCTCCACGTCGATACGACGTGGAAATTCAAGGACATGATCGCCTTTCGCGACCGCATGGCGACTGAACGCGGTTTCGATCTTATCGTCCACATCAATCCGGAAGGCATCGAGCAGGCGATTTCCCCCTTCGTGCACGGCTCCAGCATCCATACCCATGTGATGAAGACGGTGGCGCTGCGCCAGGCGCTCGATAAATACGGTTTCGACGCAGCTTTCGGCGGCGCGCGACGCGACGAGGAAAAGTCGCGGGCGAAGGAGCGGATCTTCTCCTTCCGCAATGCCGCCCATGCCTGGGATCCAAAGAACCAGCGCCCGGAAATGTGGAAAACCTACAATACTCGTGTGGCGCCGGGGGAATCGATTCGTGTCTTCCCGCTCTCGAACTGGACCGAGCTCGATATCTGGCAATATATCCTCAAGGAGAACATCCCGATCGTGCCGCTCTATTTCGCCGCACCGCGGCCGGTCGTCGAACGCGACGGCATGCTGGTCATGGTCGATGACGACCGCATGCCGATCGGCCCGGACGACAAGGTCGAGGAGCGCCTGGTGCGTTTCCGCACGCTCGGTTGTTATCCGCTGACCGGTGCGATCGAATCCGATGCCGTGACACTTGAGGACATCGTGCGGGAAATGCTGACGGCGCGCACCTCCGAGCGCCAGGGCCGAATGATCGACAAGGACGAGGCCGGGTCGATGGAGAAGAAGAAGCGCGAGGGGTATTTCTGATGGTCGCCATCGCACCGGATCTGCCCGCCAAGGGGATCGCCGACTATCTGCGCGAGCAGGAAAACAAGTCGCTCCTGCGTTTTCTCACCTGCGGCTCCGTCGATGACGGCAAGTCGACCCTGATCGGCCGCCTGCTCTACGACACCAAGCTGATTTTCGAGGACCAGCTTGCCGCGCTCGAACGTGAT
>VFQQ010001318.1_pt1 | contig 35910 bp, 69 predicted proteins | sample 3512341 | NCBI WGS metagenome assembly VFQQ01 (sample SAMN10412373, study PRJNA504923) | tailings metagenome | isolation source: Relicate 2 Philex TSF1 revegetated site | place: Philippines: Tuba, Benguet | collected 2017-08-29 | reverse complement strand
AAGCTGACCATGGCAGTCGCCATCTGCGCAGGAAGCAGCGGCAGAGCAGGTTGCAGTGTGCCAGGCCAGCGTGTGAAGCATGCTGACGAGAGGTCAATGCGGCACTTGGTGCCCACCCGCCCCTGCCCTCACTACCCACCTCGGTTTCGATGGTCATGGCCAGAACGGCTGGCAAAAGGAAGGGTGGCAGGATGAGAAGCTTTTGAGGGCAGGCGAGCTGCAGAGCCACACAGCTGCCTTGAAGCCTCATCATCAAGTCCGCAAGCGCCAGCTAGGCCTGTCCACAGCAGAGCAGCGGCATGCACTGTCGGCTGCGGTTGCTGCTTGCAATTTGCACGCTTGCTGCACCAAGTAACCGCACCAATGATGACGCCCAGCACCATCTGTGCCACCAGTGGCGTTTGCGTTCTCGGGCTGATTTTGGCTAGGAAGGGCGGCAGCAGCCTGCAAGGAGGCAGGGCAGAGGAGTGACACATGTCAGTTTGGACGTGCAAAAGGAGCAAGACACCACGGCGGTGCAGAGCAGCAGAAGCAGTGTGTAAGCTCCACCGCTCAGCCCTTCAGGCAGCAGGCACCAGCGTCAAACTGCCTGCCACCCCACGGCGTTGCACCCACCAGTCGCGTGCTGCACTCATGACGATACGACTCGCCGAAAAAAGGCCCACAGTCAGCGCAGTCACAATGCCCATAAGCGCTGCGACAGCTAGAATGTACTGCATGTACTTGAGGCCTGCACACGCGGGGTGATGCAGTCAGATAGCTTGTGGATCCACATGGAAGGATGCCTCCGCCAATGCACAAGTGCAGTGGCGTCCCCCTTGCAGAGATGCAAGCAAGTGGGACTGAGTGGCAAGCACACCTGCCTGCATCCCCTGCCGGGACAGCAGCAGCTTGCAGACCCACCCGCCAGATCACCCCACAGGGTCCCCAAGCACCTTGCAGCGCGACAAAGGCGATCGTGAAGGTCAGTTGGGGCCCGTTGCATGTGTCCAATGCTGGGAAGCTCACGCCCGGATAGGGGCCAAAGGGCATGCCTTGCCCCGGGTCGTCTGGGCCCAGCGACGGATTCCAGGGCAGCGCGGCCCTGGGGTTGGGATACGTGATCATGACGAGCGCGAATGCCAGCATGACGTAGATCACCATTGCCACAAGGGGAGTGCCCACAATGGCCCAGGGCATGTGCTTAACGTCCCGAGTCTGGCATGGGAGGGAGCGGGGCAGTGCGGGAGGATGAGTGGGACTGCATGGCAGTGCGGCAAGATGAGCCTGCAGGCCCGCAAGCGGCAGTCGCCACCATTCAAAGCATCGCACCTCTTCCGCCGCGTTGCTGATGGCATCAAAGCCTGCCAGAGCAACAACAGAGAGGCGGAGAGGCGGTTCGAGCAAATCAGGTGGACGTAGAGGGGCGGCTGTGGAGAGCAGGATCGGCCGGCAGCAGATGGCCCTGAGCCCCTCCTGCTCCCCGCCATGCGGTCTTGCCACCAGGCTGCTGCTGCTCACCGACGTAGGTGAAGTACAGAACAGCGGCACCCAAGAATATGCCATCGGCGCCAAAGTCTGCATGCAGGAGGGGTGGCTGTCGTGGATCCGCATGTGGCAGCAGCGGCCGCCACTGCCAATGCCCGCACTGCGGCAGGTTTGCAACCACTTGGCACCGAGCAGCCCTCCATGCAACAACAGCTTACTAGGGTCGATGAAAGGCTCCGCATTATCCCAGGTCCCTTGCACGTATCCCACAATGCTGACGACCACGAGCAGCATCAGCTTGAACACGGTGACTCCTGCACGCTTGAGGAGCGAGTAGAGACGTTGCTGTGGCGCTTTTATACAAGACCAACTTGGCCTCACCAAAAAGGCCTGCTGCTTGCTGCCTCTGTACACCCTTCGCCCAGCCGCCCAGCCGCCCACCCGAGATGAACCAGGCGCTCTCCCGCACGCCCAGACTGAGCAGCACGCTCATCAGTAGCACGATGCCCGCAGCCATGATGTCGATGAAGTGCGGGGAGTACTCGCCGCCGATGTTGATGACCTGCAAAAAAGGATGCGAAATGCAGTGATGTCATGACACTACACCTGGCGCACCAGAACGGTGGTTATCAGTGAATCCAAGCGCATGCACTGAGGTGCGCCGGGCCGCCGCCTTGGGCATTTATCAACTAATGCGCCGTGCATGCTGCCACCTCCCGCTGACTCACAAACTGCTGGGGATCGAGGTTGCACAGGCACGCCAGTTGGCGGCTGAAGCCACGCGCCACGGCGGCCATGCCCAGCACATACTCCAGCAGCAACCCGCCCAAGGTAATGAATGCTGCAAGCTCGCCAAACGTGGCCTGCTAACCAGTGCAGGTTGGAGCAGGGAGGCAGTGGTTGCGGCAGTGCCGCCTCGGCAACGCGGAAGATTGATGTGCATGCCTGACTGCTGCCTGTTCGTAGCACAGACCAGCACAGCCAGCCTCGCGGCTGCTACCCAATAGTTGTGCAAGGTCATGCCCGCTGGCAGCGCACCATGACATAGCTGAAGGCGCCGCCGGCCACTGGGAACTCCTGGCTCAGCTCCGCAAAGCAGCAGGCCGCAACCACGGCGGCAACTCCACTGAACACGTAGGACACGATCACGGCAGGCCTGCGGTGTGTGTGTGGGCAGTGCAATTGTACAGAGGTTGGTGCCATTCTGGTGCCAGGCGGACGGCAAGGGGGGTTGACTGTAGCAGCCGGCCAATCACCGCTCCATGGTAAGCCCACACCCGCCCCAAGCTCAACCCGCCTTTATGAGTCCAGCCAGCGCACACAAGCGCACCCTGCATACTGCTGCGCAGCGTAGCCCGACAGCTGTGCATAGCCCGAGGCCACAGTGATGCCCAGGCCCAGCATCAGCAGGTCGAAGCGGCCAAACGCCTTGCGCATCGACCCGCGCAACAGCGCCTGCAGCAGAGGTGACGGGAGGAGGGCAGAGGGGGCGAAGGAGTGAGGTTGAGCAGCAGAGGTACACTGCTGCCTATTTCTTCAGCCAGCATGCCCCAGCTATCACAGCAACCAAGCATCAGACTGTGCTGCCCCCACAACCCGACCAGGGGAAAGTGCGCTGCATTGCCCGGCAGCCGAGGCACACACCTCCTGCAACTCCTGCTCAAGCGTGCGCTTGCGGAACGCCATGCGTTTCAGGATTTGGGGAGTGTGGAGCACTGCCTGGGCCCAGTCCTGCAATGGCACCGCTTAAAAATGGGGTTAGCACTCCAGCACACAGCAGGTCGGTGTGGCTCAGCCATGTTGTGTGCACAATGCAAGGCAGGCGGCGCTAGTGGCGCCAGCTCCCCACCTTGAAAAGCTGCCGGTTGCGCGCGCTAGACGCGGGGGAGCAGCACCCCAGAGCCATCGGGCTGATGTCCACAGATCCACAGGCGCAGGGCTATGGCCGGCTGGGCGGATGCATTCTGCAAGGGGAGGCCAGGGCAGGCCGAAGCTGGGCGGGAGCTTGGGGCGGCAGCCGCCGCCGCCCAGGCACCCAGCAGCAGCGACCACTATAAACACGTCCTGCGGCTTCCGCCTTGTGTGAACAGCAGGCCAGATCGAAGCACGCACCTTTGCAAGCGTGGCACGGCCTTGCGCCGCGCAGAACAGGCCGCTGCAGTCCCGAGGCCGTGCGGAATTCGACTGTAAATGAGTCCACCTCTCTGTCGAAAGGGCACAGGACAGCCAGCGGCTCAACCTTGAGCGGAGCAGTGAGTGCGGCTCTCAAGCGGCCTGGTCACTGAGTCACTGATTCAGCGCTACAGATGTGTGCTGTCGGCCATATGATGCGCTCTGGCGTTGCTTGCAGCAGGGCTGCGATGCACAGCATCGAATTGCACCTGCCTGCTGGGCCGACGCAGCGGCCGCCGCCGTGAGGACCCTTTGCACCACAGTCCCGAGCCATTTGCATAATCACAGCGAAACATACGGAGGCTCATAAGAAGCAGTTCAATGTGCATGCTAGGTGCCACCCGTGGCGCTGTCGCCCTGGCCAGGCTCCTCAGCCGTCGGCGGCAGGCGGCCGGCCGCCGAGCTGCGCTTCAGCGGGCTCTGCGGCAGCTGCTGCTGCTGGCCAGCAGAGTCTGGCCGTGGCCTGCCCCTGCCGCCCACAGATGGCTGCAATCTTCGCGCAGATGCTGCCTCTATGTGCGGCGGGCGCCGCAGCGGCGCCCCCACCACGCGTGGCTGGCTGCCGGTGCCGCTGCTGCCGCTGGCGTTGCTCTCCTGCCGCAGGCCCGAGGGCAGGCCGCTGGGCAGCGGCAGGGACAGCCGGTTGTCGTGGGCCGCGATGTGGGAGTGGGGGTGGATGGGGTTGAGGCGGGCGGGGCGCCACTCGCCTTGTGAGTACACCAGCTCCACCACCTTGAGGTCCTGGCAATGTGGGGGAGCCAGGGGGGTTGCCAGGAGGCAGGACATGGAGGGAGTCAGTGGCAATGGCAACTCAGCAGGTGGTTGCAAGCGAGCAGGTAGTCTCAAGTGAGCTGCAAACAGTGTGCATGCATGTCGTAGCCAGGCCGGCGGGATGCGCCGGGCACAGGCCCCCTGTCACAGTTGAGCACAGGCTGTGCTAGGCAGTGGCATGCTCATTGGGCTACATCATGGACATTGCCGCGCACCTCTGCTGCGTAGTCGCACCGATTGTGCTGCAGATCATGTGGATAGGGTCAGGGGATAACACAATCAGCCAGTGTGCACATAAGCAGCCCTTGTTTTGGCGCATCGCAATCCCTGGTGTTGCTGCAAAGCTGCATGTGCTGGCCTGCCACCCTGCGGGCCACGCCAGAGCCCGCCTTGGCAGCCACACCCCCCATCCCGTGCCCTGGCCCATTCACCCACCTTGATGTAGGACATGGGCAGGCTGTACAGCAGGTACAGCACCAGCAGGGAAGCAAAGTAGATGCCCACTGCACTGGGCATGGCGGATGCACAAGTCGGGTCAGCCACAGCCGTTCAGCACGGCAGGCGAGGCAGGTGCTGCATCACACAACTAATTGACCGCTGGCCCCGTCAGGCTGTCTAGCATGGGCAGCTGGAGTCAAATGCATTCTGAGGCAGTGCAGCTTGCCTTTGAAAAAGTCCTGCTGCGGCAGCGCTCCCAAGCTGCATTGAAGCCGGGGGTGTTTTGCGGATAGGCAGGTAAGCATCACGCATGCAACTACAGCGGCTGGTTGTGCCATGATAAGTGGCCCAGGCAGCACACTGCGCGACGGATGCGCTGCTATAGCAGGGCAGCCCGCCACGCCTGCAGCTGCTCACTTGAACAGTACCAGGATGGCTCCCGCCGAGGGCACCCACGGCATCATCCAGGCAGGCAGGTGCCAGCCTGTAGGGGCAAAAGGGGGCAGCTAGGCATGTGGTTGGGGGGGGGGGGGGGGGGGGGGGGGGGGGGGGGGGGGGGCACCAGAGTGCATGCGGCAGCAGGGGCACACGCAGCGAGCCTTGCAATAGGCACTGGCAAGGACCACCCCTCTGCTCCCTTCCATGCACTGTGGCCAGCACCCCTGCTCACCCAGCGGTGTGTAGTGAATGGGGCAGGCCAGCTGGAAGGAGAGGGTGGCGAGCACCCAGGCCACCGCAAACCACAGCAAGACCATGGAGTGGTGCCGGTTGGGGGCACTGTACTGGCACGCTACGGCCGCAATGCTCGATCGGTTGTAGGCTTCTGCAAATGTAGTGTTTGACACGCTGCTGTCGCAGTGCGGCACCGGACCAGGCGGCATGTAAGGAGGCAAGATCTGGTCGGCTGGGGCTGCCTCATCGTTGACCGAGTAGTAGATAGCCAGGGCTGGGTGGAGGGAGGGCGGAGGGGTGGGGCAGATTGGGTGGCAGCTGCGGTGCCGGCATGCAACCGCTCGACCACATACTGATATGCCCAAGGTGTGGCTGCATGCAAAACAACGCATGCAGATGCCGGGCCGTCAAGGCAGCAGCAGCCCCAGCCGCGCCCCACCTATTGAGACGCCGTTGATTGCCGCCATGTGCCCCCACACCAGCCAGCGCCGAGCGTTGATGGACAGGCGGCGGCCCCACGCCCAGCCGCCCGGCGCCTCAGCCTTCACACCTGTCAGCTCCACGGTTCCGTACCTGTCGGCAGGAATAAGAAGCAGGTGTCAATGCGCTGATGTGCACAAGCTTTCCAGGCCAGGCAGGGGTGCACGCAATCAATGAGACCCGCCCCATTTCACTCCACTCCCTTGGGCTTGCACATCTGGGCAGGGGTGCCATCAGCCCAAGCGCTACCAGCGGACGGAGGCAGCAGCCTGTGCAATGCAGCCGCTCACTGCGTGAAGTGCATCTGGATGTCCGGGAAGTAGCGCCGGTACAGCTGCGCGTTGCACACCAGCCACAGCACAATCAGGGTGCCTGCAATGCACCGCACGGGGAAGCGTGCCATCAGCTTGATGTTTGCACACCCCCTAGCTTCGCGGAGGTAGCGGCGGTGCATACTCACTCACACAATCCAACGTATCAGTAATCAGCTTCACAAGCAGGGCCTCACCGAACGACACCAGCGAGGTGGCGGCATCCACTTCCACTAGCATGGCCAGCAGGGCTGCAGCGAGCAGTTTGGTGGCGGCAGGGCGGAGCAACATGGCCTGAGCACTCGGCGCAAACCACCGCATCGCTGCATGGCAATCTCTCCGCAACAGCAACAGCGGACCTGTTCAGCATCGGCAGGCAGGGCTTGGCTCCCCTTGCATGGTAATTGCATGGCAATGCTGTGTGACAACCCAGCATGCTGCTTGGGTGCAAGCCGCACCAATGATGACGCCAAACGACATCTGCGCCACCAGCGGAGTCTGTGTGCGCGGGCTGATCTTGGCCAGGAAGGGCGGCAGCAGCCTGCAAGGACGCACATGCCAGTGTGTTGGTCATGGGCATGGGGTGAGGTGGCTGGGGCGCTTGCCCCCAGGCTTGCAGCACAACAGTGCAGGCAGATGGCACCAACACCCACCAGTCGCGCGCGGCGGCCATGACGATGCGTGAGAGGGAGAAGAGGCCCACTGTGAGGGCGGTCACCACGCCCAGCAGGGCCGCCACGGAGATGATGTACTGCATCCACGCCATGCCTGCGGCAGGCCAGGTGTGGAGGGTATGGCGTGTCTCAAGCGCAAGTTGAAACCTGGCGGCAAGGTGCCAAGTGCTCCCAAGCGCAGGGTGGGCCCACGACATGGCTACGCACCACTGCCCAGCACAAGCCCTTTAACCATGCCTCCCGGCCGATATCCCCGCGCCCCCCACATGCTCACAATGCCCGCTGACGAACGCGCTCAGGAAGCTGACTCGCTCCTGCACGCTGCCGCTGTTGCCCGCCAGGAAGAAGACCCAGTTGGGGCAGGCGATGCCGTCATACACCATGAGCGCCAGCGACAGCGCAAGCAGGATGTACAGGCAGGTGGACACGCCCACGGTGCCCACAATGGCCCAGGGCAGGTCCCGTGAATCCTTCACCTGCACAGCAGCAAGGGCGGGGCGGCAGTATACCGAGTGGCATGAACGGCCGGCTGTGCGCCAGGCGGTGAGCGCCAGGCGGCCGCCCAACTGCTCCCAGTACGTGGATATGCACACATGTTTGGCCGAGCACAGCAAATCATGCTGCCCCGGCAGGCAGTGCAGGCAGGCACCCAGCTCGGCGCCAAGTGACCATCGGCTGTGAACACAAATGCATGGATGCTGTTACAGACCCCACACCAGGACCCACCTCCTCTGCTGCGTTGGCAATGGCATCAAAGCCAACTTGCGTGAAGAACACAACCGCCGCACCCAGGAAGATGCCTGGGCAGAGGGCGGGAGGGCAGAGCAGGCTGTTTCACGCCCATAATATGAGCAGGGCAGTCAGCTGCATGGCCAACAACTGGAGAACTGGGGCTCGCAGGCGGACATGCTCCTCGCAGGGCCGGGCAGATCTGTGCGCTGCAGGGCCACCTCGCCCACACCCCCTGCCAGCTGCCGCACACGCACTGTCTGCATCGTACACATAGTTGACGAAGGGCGTCATGCGGCCCCAGCTGCCCTGGGTGTAGCCCGCAATGGTCACCAGCAGCAGCAGCGCAATCTTGACGATGCCCACGCCTGAAGAGGGGGGAGGTGCAAGAGGGGATGTCAGCATGCCAGGCCAAGCCAGTTGGCGTCCCATGGCTTGCCGCTCGTTGGCTGCGCTCGTCTCATGCGAACGTGCGCAACAGGCCTGCCTCTGTCGCACCCCCATGCCCAGCCGCCCAGCTGCCCACCCGAGATGAACCAGGCGCTCTCCCGCACGCCCAGGCTGAGCAGCACGCTCATCAGCAGCACAATGGCAGCCGCCTGCGGGCAGACAGCAGGGTCGGGCCAGCGTGTTGATCGCAGCAGTCGGAAGCTCTTGTAGGCTGTCCCTTGTCCTCCCAGCCATCTGCTGCGTGCACGTGAACCAGCCGCTGCAGCATCACAGTGAGCGTTCCGTTCACCCCCTTCCTTTCCCACGCCCAAACCCACCAGTGGGTCCAGCGTGTGGGCTCCATCGTTGATGTTGATGATGAGCGTGCCGGGGCTGAGGTTCAGCAGGGAGTTGAGGTAGAGCGAGAAGCCGCGGGCGGTGGCCGCCATGCCCAGCGCATACTCCAGCAGCAGCGAGGCCAGGGTGACAAACGCGGGGAACTCGCCAAACGTGACCTGCCAGGGGCAAATGTGAGGTGCAGGCGCGGGCCTCTCGGGGGATGCGGCCAGGCGGCTAGGTGCGGGCCATGCGGGCTGGATGGAGGAAGACGTGCAGCTGGCAACGCCATGCCCGGCATGCCAGCGCACCATGATGTACGAGAAAGCGCCGCCCGAGACGGGAAACCTGCAGCATGGCAAGCAGCGCAGAACTGTATAAAACACACTGGGCAGCTCAACAGGCACGGCCAATGGCACATGCTCTGCCTCCCAGCTCAGCAAAACCACCAAACAGCAGCGGCGGCAGCGGCGGCAGCCTTTCTGCCGGCACTCACTCGGCACACAGCTCCGCAAAGCAGCAGGCCGACGTGAGGGCCGCCAGCCCGCTGAACAGGTAGCTGATCACGATGGAGGGCCTGCAGCACAGCAGCATGGGGGTGCGCGGTGCACAACACATCAGCACCAGCGCTTCAAACCGGGCTGCACAACTCTGGCCGTGCACCGGCCAGCGAGCAGCTCAGCAGCCACAAGCAGCTGCCGCAGCTCACCCTGCATACTGCTGCGCGGCGGACCCCGTTAGGGTGGCCCAGCCGGTGGCAACCACCAGGCCCAGGCCCAGCATCCACAGGTCAAAGCCGCCAAACGCCTTGCGCATGGAGCCGCGCAGGAGCGCCTGCAGCAGTGTCGGCAGGGGGAGGGCGATGGGCAGACTCCACATTGGGCACCAGCTGCACAAGCCTGCCGCTGCCAAGCTGAAGACTTTTCCACTCTGCCGGCTGGTCCGTGCACTAGGCCACGTTTTCAACAGATGCCCTACACAAATGATCATTGCAACCGCGCTCTGGAGAAAGATGCAGCTTGTAAGGCACGCACCTGCTGCAGCTCCTCCTCCAGCGTGCGCTTGCGGAAGGCCAGCCGCCTGAAGATCTGGGGAGTCTGCAGCACTGCCTGCGCCCAGTCCTTCACGATGGCCTTGCTGCCGGGCCCCATGGGCCGCAACAGGCTGAGCGCCAGCCCCATGGCAAGCGGCGCGAGGCAGCTACTGGCAGCGGCGGCGGCTGCAGGCGGCGGCGGCGGCGGCAGCCACCTAACGGGTGGGGTGCGCTGCTCTTTCCCAGCGCCGTCTCCGTGATTGCCTCCACGCAATGGAGGTCACGGAGATTGAACCTCGCTGGCTATGCCAAGAGCGTCTGGCGGGTCCCGCAGCAGCTGCCCTTCAGCGCGCTGAAGCGTGTAAAAGCATCGCAGACCACATCGCGGTCCCGATGGTTGCAGAACACTGCACCCGCCTGCTACTGGGCGGCGAGCTGCTTTCGGCTGCTGGCTGCGCACGCCCCTGGGACGCCGTGTTGTTCACAGAGCAAGCCGTGATGTGCCGGGCGCGATGCCGTGCTTCAGGAGAAGAACACCAAGTGCTGGGTCACCGCAGCATCCCATGCCTGTGGTCTGCGCTGCCGCCACCTGTCCTCGATTGATTATGGGTTGCTAAGCGTAGCATAACATCACAGAGACAGACAACTAGGAATTGGATTTAACAAAACAAAAGGTATAACTGCTGTAAGGTTGGTACACGCGATGAGCAAAAATATAACGTTATGCATGGGTGCCGCACTGGCGGGAGCTGCCGCCTGCCGCTGGCCCTCCCTCACTGCCCCGGGTCCACCAGGCAGTGCTGCATGGCCACCAGCGACAGGGGGTCGGGCCCCTGCAGCGAGTTGAACAGGCGCGCCAGCTTGCGGACCTCCAGCACCAGCAGCCCATCGTTGGCGCGCGCCAGCGTGACGGGCAGCAGGTGCTGCAGCATCTCCAGCACAATCTCGCGCAGGATGGGCTGGTGCTTGCGCACGCTGCCAGGAGAGATGGGCAGAGGGGAGGGGCAGGGAGCTGCAGGTCAGCAAGGGCGAGCGATGTTCCGGCAAGCATACATCACGCTTGCCCAGGGAGCGGCTCTGAAGCAGCCCACCCCATGCTGCATCATCGCGCCTGCCTGCCGCCCACCTGCGGTTGCCGCGCCCCGTGATGATGTCCAGGCGCGACAGCTGGCTGCTGATGCGGCCCTGGGTGCGGTGCTGGCGCAGCAGGCTGCGCAGCGTGGACAGCACCGCCAGCTGGGCGGTCCAGGCGGAGTAGCCATGCAGGTCGACCGTCAAGCGGCCCTGGGCGCAGAATGCGGGGGCGGGCAAGGGGCAGGGCACAGGGTTGGTGTGGCTGCTGCGCTCCACTTCAACATATGACACAGCAGCGCGGGCGCAGCATCACGGCTGGACGTGCAGGGCAGCACGGGCAGGACAGCGCAGCAGCAGCAACAGGGCCGGTGCCCGTACCTGCGGCTGGTGCAGGTAGGTGCGTGGCGCCAGCGGGCCCGCATACGCCGCCTCCCACCGCTCCTGGACCAGGGCTAGCAGCTGCGGCTGGCCCTCCCGATCAGCATTCCAGCGCCGCAGCATCGAGTCGATCAGGATGGCATATGACACGCTGTCTGGAGGGCAGCCCTCTGCGCGGCGGCGGGCAGGGGGTGCGGCGCGATGTGAACATGGCGTCTCAGGCGGCTGCAGCGACTGACTGTTGGACAAGGCCAGCAGGCACTTACGAGCTCCCACATGCAGCCCAGCATCAGCGGTCTCTGCCCAGTCCCCGGTGAAAAGAAGAGTGTGAGCTCACCGTCTGTCATCTGCTGGAAATACTGCTCACACTCCTCGTACCGCCCTGCACAGAAATGAAGGCGGCAGACGTTTCATGGCACGGCACATGCACTCCAGATGAACAAAGCTGTTCAGATCGCAGCAAGCCGAGGCGCACTGAGCATTGCTGGTTGCTGTGGCTGACCCAAACTTGCAAGTCGAGCCCAACACTGCCTTGCCCACGCACGCTGCCTCGCCATCACGACCCCACCCGCAACCACCCCGCCCCTCCCAGCCGCCCACCCTTGGCCGCCAGCTGGCTCATCAGCTCGGTGTACGTCTTCACGTTGGGCTGGCAGCCCGCCGCCGCCATGTCCTGCAGCACCCGCTGGGCCCCCTCCAGGTCCCCGGTGGCGCTGTAGCTGCAGGCAGGATGCGGTGCAGCCCAGAGACGAGCATGGTGTGACCCGCGAGGCAACCCTCAAGCCAGGACACCCCGACATGCGGGCATGGCCAGGCCCAACATGCGCATGCGCTCTCGTCCTGCATGGTGTGCCGCCCTCACCTGGACAGCAGGCTGGTGTAGGCAATGACGTTGGGCTCAACCCCCGCCAGCCGCATGCGGCGCAGCACCTCGGCCGCCACGGATGGCTTGCCCGCCACGGCTGCCGCCTCAATGACGCTGCCAAACACCTGCGGCAATGGGGTGGTGTTGTGGCACAGGGATGCTGTTGAAACCAGGCAGCCAGGTCGTTGTTCGCGGTAGCGCGCCTAGGCGTCAGGCACTGAAAGCAGTTGCCATAGCCCGCCCCACCCTGCTCTGGAGCAGCTTGCCTGCTCGTTTGGCTCAAGGCCATCGCACTGCATCAGGTTGATGACTTCAATTGCACGTCGCCAATCACCGCTGCGGGCAAAGCCCTTCGCCAGCGCGCCATACACCTGCAGCACGTGGCCAGGACTAAATCGGAGCATTGAGGTCTGCGAGCCGTTCTCATTCGCCGACATGCTGTATGCAGGCAGTGACAAAACAGCAGGGAGCAGGGGCAGGGCCACGTAGCGCAAAGCCACTGCATGGCCCCATGCCCAAGCCCACCGCACCTTGACGGATGGCTTGAGGTTTTGTGCCCGCATCTGCTTCAGCGACTCCACCGCGCGCAGCGGCTGCTTGCATGGGCGGCAGGGGGTGCACGGGTGTATCAGAAAGTGTGGCAATGGCACTCACGCTCACACGCATGGAGCAAGTAGCATCGCCACAGACTCCGTCTCCAAGCATCGAGGTTGGGCGACTGCACGCAGCTGCCATGCACCTGCCATGCAACAAGCAGCACGCCACACACCTGCTTGGAGTCGGCATATGCATTCAGCAGTGCGGACCAGGTGGGCATGCCCGGCTCCACCCCCGAGGCCAACATCTCGTCAAACACCGCCTGAGCGCGGTCTGCACAGCGCAGCGGGGCAGGCGGTTGGGGTGCTGGGGGGTGGCTTGCTGCCCTTGCAGGCGGGCTGCGCGAGCAGGCCTCCTCCACCCTGCTGTGCACATCTAGCGTGCAGCAGCACACAGCAGGCTGCCTGCAGATGGGATCAATCAGCAGCCCATCCATGCCGGCTGAGCGCACCCGCACGCTGGTGGCGGCCGTTGCACCAGATGAGGGAGCGGTAGACGTGCTCAGTGGGCGGCACGCCACGGTCCCGCATCTCCTGCAAAGGGATGGCAGCGTGTGGCGTACAAGGCAAGCTTGGATGCTGTTTTGCAAGGAGGGCTGGCTTGAGGAGAGCATGTGGCAGCCCATGGGTCTCGATGTGACAGAACCCAACTGGCCATGCAACGGTGCACCACCCGCCCGCCTCCCACCTGCAGCACCGGCTCCGTCTCACGCCACCGCCCCGCGCCGCAGTAGGCCTGCATGAAGCGCATGAGGCAAACACAACCACCAGCGTCAACCCACAGCATGCTAGCGCACAGGCGTAGCTTGCAAGCTGCAGCCAGCAGCCCACCCTGCCATCTATAGCTCTCAAGCCAGCTCTCCAGCATTGCAACCCGATGGCAACATTGCAAACACCGAGCAAGCAGACATTGCAGCTGCACCCCTCGCCCTCGCCTTGATCAGCTGGGAGTAGTAGTGCGGTGCAAGCTCCCCCTGGTGCTGCTCCACCCGCTGCATCACCTTGCGCACCGCCTGCGGCCGGCCCGCCTGCGGCATGGCGACAAACACGGGCGGCCCCTAGCTGGCATGTCGGCACCCAGCAGCTCGCAAGGTGGCAGACCAGACAAGCGGTGCTCTTGCAGGACAAGCGCAGAGTGGCCATGCCTGCCGTGTTGGCAGCATCAGCACCAGAGCGCCTGCTGAACACCCCCAGCAACAGACAGCGCACACAATACCGCAGCTCACGTTGGCGTGGAGCGTGGCCCAGGGCAGGAAGACATGGTAGTGTGGCTGCAGCCCTGCCGCCAGCAGCTTGTCCAGCGCTGCATCAAGCTCCCAATGCAGCTCGCTGGCTGGCAGCCGCTCCAGCAGAATGCGGGCGGTGGCCAGGTTGGGCCGCAACCGGCTGCTGTTTACGCTGCTGCTGCTTTCTGAAGTGCAGCTGTCGCTCCCGCTGCCGGCATTGCTGCTGCTCTCGTCGCTCCTGCTGCTGCTGCCTCTCCGGCTTCTGCTGCTGCCGCCGCCACGCTGGCTGCCGTCAGGCTGCCGCTCGCGTGGCAGCACGTCCAGCAGCGCCAGCATCTGGATGATGGGCACCCTGCGCAGCGCTGCGTTGAGCAAAGCTGTGCTGCCGCGCTCCCTCAGCAGCGCCATCAGCCGCTGCTCGTCGCCTGCACAGACCAGAGCAGACGCGGTCAGCGGCAGGCGGTTGCCACCAGCGCTAGCAGAACGTGATGACGAGGAACACCATGACAACATAAACGGGATTCTAGCCTCCTGCGCATGCAGCTGCAGCCACATGCACACAGAGCTCCGACCATGCATGCCTCACCTCCCGCCGCCGCAGCGTGCACGACGGCCAGGTCCTCGGCAGCGAGCCCCTGCTCATCTGGCGCCAGCTGGCTGCCTGCCGCTCGCCCAGCAGCGCCGCCCTTCTGCTGCTTGGCCGCGCCATTCAGGCCCCTGCTCGCCCTCTGCTGCAGCTGCTTTGCCTGTGCTGCATGCTGCTGGGGCCGTGAGGCCGGCGCATCCTCGGCAGCAGGGCGCGGCGGAGCGAGGGGTGCCGCAGCGAACGACCGCCACGACGTCCCAGCCGAGCCGCTCCCTCGTGCTGCTGCCGGCGCAAGCTTTTCAAGACGTGCATGCCAGGCGCTGCTGCGTGCTGCTACATCAGGGGCCGCTTGCTCTGGCGGCGGCGGCGGCGGCGGGCAGTCGACTGGCGCACCCTGCTCGCGTGTAGCCGACAAGCTGTGCACTGCAGCGCTTGCGGGCAGTGTGTTGGCTGCCGCCTGCAGGGCCCGCCTGCCTCCTCTAGCCAGCATAGGTTTGGCTTTGCCTCCTTGCAGCGCGAAAGCTGGCCCCTCTATGCCCAATTATTAGGGTGCTCGCTGCACTGCATTTTCACCCGCGCTGGGGCGCTGCAGAGCTTAAAGGTGCAAAAAATTGGCGTCACCATGGGGGAGGTGGGCCTGTTCACTGCGCCCGATCATCGCTGCATCGTAACCAGCGCATGATAAACAACATCACTGCACAGCGTGGGCTGCCCTTGCACACCCCCGAGCCGCTGCTCCGCGCCGGCGTCGCCTAGCGGCTCTTTTTGCGACGTTGCTGTTGCAGCCTAGTTCAACCATTACCCAGGCAAGTGTCTCCAATGCACTGTAGCCTTGTGCGCAGCGGCAACAGTTCTCCTCAGTTTTGCGTCGCTGCTAGGCTGCCGCTTCGAGCATTTGCAGCTCTGTTCCGTGCACTACACCTCTGCAGTGAGCGGTGCAAGTGCGCAGAAGGCGCGGCGGGCTGCCCTGAGGCCCTCCCGCTTGCCGCGGCGACAGCAGTGGCGGGCACGGGAGCGGCGGACAGGCGGTGCTGAGGCCGGGCCATAGTGCTACCACACCGCCATGGTGTTCTACCTGGTGGAACTTCAAAAGGAGCTGGAGGTGGCGCCCCGCTTCTTTGGGCCCAAGCTGCGCGAGGAGATTGACCGGCGGTTGCGGCAGGAGGTGCGCTGGGCTGTGAGCTGGTCGCCAAGTGCAGGTTGCACGGTGGCCAAGAGCCGCGCGCCCTTGTCGTGCCAGCCAGCCACCCAATGCTGGAAGCGGATGCATGTTGCAGCCTGTGTTATGGCACATCAACATGTATGGCCTCCTGCCTGCTGCAGGTGGAGGGCACCTGCAACGGCAAGTATGGCTTTGTGCTGTCGGTGCTCAACGTGATCGACACCGGCAAAGGACTGGTGAGCAGCAGCATGCGGCCGGCCTGCCCCTGCATTGCGCAGCGTTGCTCAGCAAGTGGGGCGCCTCTTCGTGCACTGGCAAGACTCCTCCGCATCCAGCGCTTGCACGCCGCTGCCCCCACGTGCACGCATATGCCCTGCCGCCGCCCCCACTGACCGCCACGGTCGCCCTGCCTGTTGTGCGGCTGCAGGTGCGGGAGGGCACCGGCTCCGCGGTGTTCGACCTCAAGTACTCGTGCATCTGCTTCAAGCCCTTCAAGGGCGAGGTGCTGGACGTGGTGGTCACATCTGTGAACAAGGTAAGGGCGCCACGCACGCCCTGCAGATCACTTTTTGTGCGCACTGCACTGCGCATTCTGCCATGATGCACAACGCTGCGCTGTTTTCTGTCCTGACTTCCTGTTGCTGCCCTGATCCCGCCTCCCCTGCCCGAACGAAATTTCTGCAGATGGGCTTCTTTGCGGAGGCGGGGCCGCTGCAGGTGTTTGTGAGCAACCACCTGATCCCCGAGACCTTTGAGTTCAACACCGCACACGAACCCTGCTACCAGGTGCGCTGCCAAGCTGGCTGTCAATCCCACGTTGGATTTGGTCGGCAATGGCAGGGCATTGAATGGCAGGGCATTGAATTTTACCTTGCCGCGGCGCTCAGCTGCTCAGCCGCCAAGCGCGGTTAAAGCTTGCCTTGCAGCAGTCGCATGCAAGGCTTGATGCTGCAGTGCGCAAGGCGCCAGCGGCATACGGGCGCTGTGACTGCTGCGCAACAGTTTGTGAGCCTATTCGACCAGTCCATCATCTGTGCCACACTACTACTTGTGCAGACTGCGGACGGTGAGCAGAAGATTGTGCCGGGCAGCGAAGTGCGGCTACGGATCGTGGGCACGCGAGTAGACGCTTCCGACATTGTGAGCGGGGACAGCTTGCTGGGCCGGGCCAGCATGCTGCGGGATGCATGCAAGCTGTACCTGCTGGGATCGGTCTGCGCCTCGATATGAGTCAGCTGCATTGCGTTGCCAGGTGTGCCATCGCTGCCCTTGTGCAAACGACACTGCGCTGCGCTCTCCCTGAATGCCCGCTCGGTCTGCTGCCCGCCTGCCGCAGTTTGCGGTGGGCTCGATCAAGGAGGACTACCTTGGAGTCATCTCTGTGCCCATGTGATGGCCTGCCTGGGCAGCCTAGCCCGCTAGATGCCTGGCTGGCACAGCGCGGCCGCTTCAGCCGTTGGCGGCCTACTCCAGCTGCCATCGTCGAGGCGCGCTCCAGCGTGCATCAGTTGTTCCGCCTCGTTTACTTTGTTCCGCCTGCTGCCCTGTCCCTGCTACCCCCCTCATTGCTCCGGCCCCTGCTCTCCACGTCTTGACGCTCTCTACGCACAGCAATCACCCGAATTTGGCCTGACCTTGACCAACTGCGCCTTGTTCGCCGCCCCGGTGTAGGCAGCTATCTGTCCGCCCACTGTACTGCATTCATACCCCACCAACCGCCACCTCCTGCTCTCGCCGATTCTGTCAACACTATATCCTTCTGGGTTTGGGTCAGCTGGGGGCCAAAGGAGCGTGCCCGACGGCAGGCGTTTCCCCCGCGCGGCAAGTTTAACGCGCCCGCGCAGGTGACTCCTCGCTGCTGTTCACGGCCAGAAGCACTGGTAGCGAAGCGGGACGCCTGTCAAGGCTGCTCAGCTGGTGGGTCGAGCCGCGCCGCTGTTCGGCGGCGCACGCTGGCCGCATTCCCAGCCTCATCGAGCAGCGGTCGCAAGCACACTGCAAGAAGAACTTGCAATCTACGGGGCATCTGCCCCCAGCTGCGGCCGCCGCCCGCCGCCGCCGCTTGCGCCCGGTGCTCTCTCCGCCGTTCGCCTGCTGCTGACATGCCGCCTGCCATGGTGCAGGTGCCACATGCCATGGGCATGCTAGCTTGGAGACGAGCTGGGCTGGCGCTGCTGCTTGCCTGCAGTGCTGCGCAGCTTGCCGCCGCACTGGACACATGCCAGCCAAGGCGGCCACAGTGCCCTCAAGCCGACCAGTGCTGCGCTGTTTGGGTGAGGCCTTGGGGCGCCCTGCATGCAGGCTTTCATTCTTTATTTTGCAGCATGAACAGCAAAGGTTGCAACCGCTTCAACGTAATGCCTCACGGGCATCCACGCCTTCCATTGCACCATTTGTGTTGCAGGGCGTCTGCGGCACAGGCTCGCACTATTGCAAGCAAGGCAACTGCGCAGGAGGGGCGTGCCTGGGCACAGCAGTCGTGTTTGATAGCCAGCCCTTGGTCGCCGCAGCTGCAAAGCCGCCGCCACCGACACCGCTGCGCCGCCCGCCACCACCACCGCTGCGCCGCCCGCCGCCACCGACCCTTCAACCGCTGGGTGAGTGCGATTGCCCACTGCATGCGTCAATGCACCTTGGCAGAGCGGCAGACAAGACTGGCACCTGTGCACTGCGTTGAGCATGTCCACACACACACACACACACACACACACACACACACACATGTCAACAGCTGAATTGCGAGGAACATTGCACCTGCTTATCTCCCCTGCAGTGGCATGCGGCGCCGTGCAACAAGGCATGGACTTTTGGGGGGCAGACTTGCCACGCGGCGTTGTGAACAACGTGGCCAGCGCTACAGCATGCTGCTCCGCATGCACCGCACGGCAGGACTGTGGGGCATGGACCTATGTGAAGGGGGGGAGAGTGTGCTACTTGAAGCGTGGCAGCGGCTTTGAGCGGCGAGCGACCTCAGGCATGCGGTCAGCCCTGATGAGCGGCCGGACTCCGTCTCCAGCCCCGCCGCCGCGACCGCCGTCGCCCCGGCCGCCGCCGCCCAGTCCACCAAAGCCATCTCCCCCGCCACCCCGCCCCAAACCGTCCCCACCGCCGCCCAAACCGTCCCCACCGCCGCCCAAACCGTCCCCACCGCCGCTGCACCCGCCGCCGCCAAGCCCAGTGCCACGACCGGGCCCCAGCCCCCCGCCACCAGGCCCCCTTGGGCCCTATCAGTTTGTGGAGCTGACCCAGGACCAGAAACGGCGCATGTACCAGCTGACTTCGGGTAACTAATTTTAAGTCTATTGACCGCAGTTGCTTTGGAAAGTTGCCTGGACAACTGCGGGGCCTCGGCATATGCTTGGGGGCGCATGGCGCCGGGCATGCCGCATCCGATGCGCACTCATTGGCAGCGACCTCACAGCAACCTCTTCCTCTCCTTTCCTGACAGTGTTCGAGAACGCAAACGTGAGGTTGAGGGAGGGCCGGTTGGAAGATGTGGGGGATTGACAGTGTGACTGGATGTGGCACAGCCTTCTGCCTGCAGTGCTGCCTCAGAATCCTCTCTGGCCTTGTGATCAACTGCACCCCTCGTCACTTGCCCTCTACTTCTATGACTTGCTCTCTGCAGACCGTGCTGCAATATGGAGATGCCGAGTGGCTGGGAGGTGCGCTGTGGGAGGGGAGGGCAATCTCCATGCCGGGAGCCACGCTGCGGCAGTCGTAGGGATCTCATGCACTACTGCCTCCATCTTGCAACTGCAGGCATCACGTATGGCTTCTGCGGCTTCACAACGGGCACCGGCGATGGCGTGATGGTGGGTCCCGGCCAGCTGCCTTTGCTAGTATTCATCTGCACGATGCATGGTGATCTTGATGGGGACTGCCAGTTCTTCGTTCTGTGTGTGCTGGCCAGCCAGACGGGATGTACTGGACTTTATCCCATCACACGACCCCTTTGCGGCTGCACCAGGTGGTTGAGGAGTACACGCGGCTGCAGCCCAACAACACGCTGGCGCGCTTCCTGCCAGCGCTGCGAAGCCTGGCGGGGAAGGGCGACAGATTCACGGGCCTGACCGGCTTTGAGGCCGCGGTCGGGCAGCTGGCCAATGACCAAGGCAAGTTGGAGGCATGTGACGGCAGAGGCGCAGCGCGGTGAACAAAGCTGAAAAGGGAGGCCACATCCGCTCCTTGCCACACAACTGCTGTTACGTGCACTGCCGTGCAGGCTTCATTGACGCGCAGTGGGCCATTTGCGACAAGGTGAGCAGGACTCAATCATATGACAGGGTTGGGAGCACGCTGCAACCCACATGGCCGGCTTCCTGCCATTCTCACAAGTGATCAACAACCACCACATTCCCTCTGCCCCTGCCTGTTCAGGAGTACCACCTGCCCGCCATGCAGTGGTGCAAAAAGATCCAGTGCCGGCACGCGATTACAAAGGCACAGCTGCACGACGCCCTGGTCAATGTAAGTGCAAGATGAGATTTGATGCCGCTGGTGGTGCTTGGCTGCTTTGCGGTGGGTGGCCAGCACTTTGGGTGGGTACTGCAAAACCTGCACCGCAGTCATCACATGAGCGTCATGCAACTCACCAGGCTGCTCCCCCCTCGCTTTCTGCAGCACGGCCAGGGCCTGGGCGACAGGTTCTCAGTGGACTACATTTTCATGGACGCCCAGAAGGCGGTGAACGGCACCCCAGCCACGGGCGTGGACGAGGTCGTCTGGCTGCGGGCCTTCCTGCAGGCCCGCAAGGCGCTGCTGGCCAGCTGGGATGCCACATCCGCCGTCTCAACGCCACGCATCACCATCTATCAGAAGCTGGTGGACATTGGTGAGCACATGGGGAGGGGAGTTCTCTACTCTTTGCAGCCAAACAGGCAGGCTACACTATCCCGCCATGCCACTGCGCTTCAGACAGCTCCCGGCTGCGCCCTCCTTGGCTGCCCACGCTGCAGGCAATCTCAACCTGGATGGCCCCATGTACCTGGACCTTAAGAAGCGCAACGCCACGGACGCCAACGGCAAGCCGGTGTGGCAGGTCACCAATGTCTATTATGTGAGTAGAATGGCAGGGAGGGATGCCCGCAGCAGCCTGGGGCTGGCCAGGTGTGCAGGTGCAGCACGCTGCTGCTCACCCATGGCCCGACCTCCTTGCTTGTTCTGCAGGGTCAGTTCCTGATTTTCGAGACACCCAGACCAGACACCAAGCGAGCTCTCATCCTGTGAGCGGCACGGCAGGCAGCGCGCTGCTCCGCCTGACTGCGCAAGTCTGTGGCTCTCCTTCTGTCCTTCGTCCCATGTCATGACCCCGTGACCTCCATTTCGTGCTCCTGAATCACTTCAATAACAACTAACAGCACTCACGACTGCACTTGCACAATAATTCACTCGCACACTCACACATCCCCCGCACCATGCAACACGAAAGGCAGGCCAGGCGCCAGTCAGCAGGCTCTGGAATTGAATGGGCTTGCTGAGAAGACGGAGAAATCATGAAATCAGGCCTGGCTTGGAGATTCCGCATGGGTGTTGAAGAATGCACATACAACTGCAGCAGCCTGGCCAGGAAGCTGGATGCCACACATGCTGGTGCTGCGCTGCCGCGGCATGCCGCTGGCACGGCGGGCGCGGCGCGGCGGCTCTGCTGGACAGGCGCACCCACGCTTTCCTTGTTTCGTAGGCTTTCTAACCCAACAACGCGTCACTTGGGCACAGCAAAGCCCGATTGCGCGTCCTTGACGGCCTAGGCAGCGGGTGGTTGCGCTCGCTCGTGCGTCCCGCGGCCGCCTGTGGACTGGGGACGCCCGATCAGAGTGTTGTGAGCGGGCATAGGCCCTCAGCAGCAGGTGCGTGCGGCGGTAGGTGCGCGCCTCCGCCTTGCAGTTGGGTCGGGAAGCGGGCCGCCGCCGCAGCCTTTCGCAGCGTGTCTGAGTCATCTAGCAGTGCCGCGAGTTGCAGCTAGGGCGGCAGGTGGGGCACATGCGCGCCCCAGATGTCTGGCAGAGTTCGCTTGCTATGCTTGCGTTTGCTGCCATTTTGCGAGGCTTCACAGGTGCTCTGACGCGTCCTGCAGCTGCGCGGCCCGCTGCAGGCATGCGCCGACCGCCGCGGGCGGGGCGCTGGGCAGCGGCGGCGCTCGCGCTGGCCTGCCTGGCGGCGCCGCTCGCAGAGGCGGTGGACTGGTGCTATCCCAAGCTGGCAGCCACGCTAGAACAGCCATGCCCGAACAAGGAGCAGTGCTGCGCCATCTGGGTGAGGCCCCGGCGGCGCATCGCTGCCACCGGCAGAGCAGCGGACGCCTGGCTGCATGTGGGCAGAGCCTGGCGGCAGCAGTGTCGTTTGTTGGACTGCAGCCCGTTCCTTGCCAATTTTAATGCCCCCACTTGCATTCTTGCAGGGAGTGTGTGGCAAGGGCCTGCACTACTGTGCGCAGGGGCACTGTGCCGGCGGCGCGTGCGTAGGCACGCCCGTGGTGCCAGAGCATGTTGACCCCAACCCAGACAATCCGTTTGATGTTGGGGGCGGCGGCACCACGCCTGTGCCCTCACCGCCGTCGCCAGTGCCGTCGCCGGTGCCGTCACCATCGCCGGTGCCGTCTCCATCGCCATCCAGCTCGCCGCCTGCATCGCCCGCGCCGCAGCTGCCAGGTGAGGCCAGGAGCAGCTGCAGGCTGTATGCAACGTGGCATGTGGACAGAGCTGCCGGCAGGGTGGGCAGCCTGCTGTGTACCCGTCCTTGCTAACCCCTGGCGCTGCTGCCCCCCGCCGCCATGCCGCCCTGCTGCAGCCGGCTGCGGCACGCTGCTGCAGGATGTCGACTTTGTGGGCGCCGACCTGCCAGACGGCGAGATTGGCTTCACCGACAGCATGGCGGCCTGCTGCAAGGCCTGCAGCGCGCGCCCAGAGTGCGGCGTGTACACCTGGAACGCCGCCTACCAGACCTGCCACCTCAAGGCCAAGACGGGCTGGCAGCTGAAGACGGTGCAGGGGGTGCAGTCGGCAGTCAGGCCAGGCGGCGGGGACGCGCCGTCGCCCAGCCCCTCGCCCTCGCCGTCGCCGTCGCCCAGGCCCTCGCCCTCTCCTTCGCCGTCGCCCAGCCCCTCACCCTCACCTAGCCCGAAGCCCAGCCCGCCGCCGCCCAGCCCCAAGCCCAGCCCGCCGCCGCCGGTCCCCAGCCCGCCACCAGCGCCACCTGGTGAGATGCCCGCTGCAGCAGCTGCGGGGGTTGCAGTGGTTGATGGTCCTGCCCAGTGTCCGCTCACCTCCTACGTGCTGCATGCTTGCGCACTTGTCTCATCAGCCCTGCAACGTATGCCACTGCCGCCGCAGCCACGTGCGGCGCTGTGAAGCAGGACACCGACCTGAATGGGGCGGACCTGCCCAATGGCGGCGTGGAGAACATCGTGTCGCCCGAGGCCTGCTGCGCAGCATGTGTGGCGCGGCAGGACTGCGGCGCCTGGACCTTTGCGGCCCTGGCCGAGGTGTGCTACCTCAAAGCCGCCAAGGGCTGGCAGGAGAAGCCCGTGGATGGGCTGCAATCGGCGGTCATGAGCAACCGCAACACCACGGTGGTTGTTGTGGACCCAAACCCGCCCACCTCGCCGCCGCCGCCGTCACCAACGCCGTCGCCGCCCACCACGCCCGGCGCGCCGCCCAGCCCCAGCCCCGGCGACCCATACGCCCCGGGCCCCTACCAGTTTGTGGACATGACGGAGGACCAGAAGCGGCGCATGTACGAGCTGACGAGTATTTTTGAAAACTCTGACGTAAGAGACTGGGGTTGGATGGGTGGGTGGTGGGTGGGGGTTGGCCAAGCCGTCGGCGCCTTTGGTGCGGCAGCCCTGCATCTGCAAGTGGTTCGCTCTCTTCCCCCTGATGCCCCATTCGCATGCGCTCCCCCCATGTGTCCATGCAGACCGACCTGCAGTACAACTACGCTGAACGGCTGGGGGATGACCGCGGTGAGTGCAGGCACAACTTGAGGCAGAGCTGCACGAGCGGCGGCATGCGGTCCTGTTGCAATACATGCTTCTCTCAGTGGGCGGATCCCCTGAATTACTTCCTTGCAGGTATTACCTATGGGTGAGGCATGGCATGAAAGCAGCAGCGCAGCAGCGGCGGGTCCTCTGGGGGAGCGCCAGCTTGGGTGTGCTGCCTGGGATTATTGGCTGCAGCTAGCCTGGCGTCGCCTTGCTGCTGACGTCCTGCCGTTGCCGCTCGCTCTGTCTACGCTCCCTGTCCAGGTTCTGCGGCTTCACCACGGGCACCGGCGATGGCGTCATGGTGAGCAGCCCGCTGGCTGGCTCAGCAGCTGTGGCTGAGGTTTCGCATTGCCGCTCAGCAGCTGCCTTGATGGACCCAAGTGTGCTGGGTGTACAACAGAGCGGCCCGCCAGAGACTGCCGCCCACAAATCGCGGCCATACTGCACTTGCAAATGCAGGTGGTTGAGGAGTACACCAAGCTGAAGCCCAACAACCCGCTGGCGCGCTTTCTGCCCGCGCTGCGGTCAGTGGCGGGCCAGGGCGACGTGTTCACGGGCCTGGACGGCTTCGAGGCGGCGGTGAAGCAGCTGGGGGAGGACAAAGGTGGGACGGGCGCTGCCTGCCTGCCTGCCTGCCTGCAAAGGGCCAAAGAAGGCTGCTATTCAACGTGATGCCAGCGGTGCTTGTGTCCTTTCACGCCGCACAATCATCCCTGCGCTGAGCAATCTCCTACACAGTGCATGTATCTGCCCCCCGGCTGCAGATTTCATCCAGGCGCAGTGGATGGTGTGCGACGACCAGTACGGCAAGCCCGCCGAGGAGTGGTGCAAGAAGATTGAGTGCCGGCATGCGCTCACCAAGGCGCAGCTGCACGATGCGCTGGTCAATGTGAGTGCGAGATGGGTTGATGGCGTGCCAGCTTGATTGGCAGCTGGGGTTGGCCGGTGACCCGCTGGCCAGCTGGGCGTGGCACCAAACCGATGCTGCGCCCTTTAAATGCTGCCAACCCCCCCACGCTTCAACACCTCCACCCACCATCCTCTCTGCTCTGCGTCCCCACAGCACGGCGAGGGCCTGGGCGACAAGTTTAGCGTGGACTACATCTTCCAGGCGGCGGAGAAGGCGGCGGGCGGCACCCCCGCCACGGGCGTGGACGAGGCCAAGTGGCTGGCCGCCTTTTTGCAGGCGCGGTACAACCTGCTGGCCAGCTGGGACTCCACCTCCGCTGCCAGCGTGAACCGCATCAAGATCTACCAGGAGCTGCTCAAGCTGGGTGAGCGGCGGGGGGTGGGGGTGGAGGTCGCACTTTGTCGGTGCGGTAGATGGATGGAGAGGTTGTGTTTGGATGCAGCTGGGGCGCGAGAGAGCGTGTGTGCTGAGTGGCCAGTGGTCTCCTGCTGCCTGCCACCGAGCCTGCACATCCTGCGCCGCGCCTGCCAGGCAACCTCAACCTGGACGGCCCCATCTACATCGATCTGACGGCGCCCACCACCACGCCAGACGGCAAGAAAGTGTGGCAGGTCAAGGTGAGGCGGGGTGGGAGAACGGCAGGGTGGCGCCTGAATGTGCTGCGCAGCATGCATGCCGGGGCAACGCTGTTCAAGGCTGTATACCCTCACCAGACTTTGCACTTTGCGCTTCCCTCCAACTCAGAACGTGTACTACGGCGAGTTTTTGATATACTCGGACCCCGGTGACCCCAACCGCAAGCTGGAGTTCATCCCCTGAGGCGGCCAGCCCACCTGCTTTTCTTCGCTTTTCCTCTTCCAGTTCTTCGTCTAACTCGCAGCAGCAGGGGCCCTCCCCACATCAACTTCCCCTCCCCCATTCCTCGCGATTTGTTTGCTGCACTCTGCCTGCCTGCCGTCCACATGCATATGCATGGCATCACGTCAACGCCCGCACCGGGAATCCTGGGCTTGCAACAAGGCCGCCAGCGGAGCTGGGACTGTACAAAAGCGAGGGTGTAACACCTGGCCTTGCGGCAGTCGTTTTGACGAGGCATTGCGGGTCATCGGATCAGCGAATAGATGGGCAGGGTTGGGTAACAGGCTTGGGAAAGAGTGAGAGAGAACAGGCCGGAAAAGCGAAACAACAGAGAGGCTGCAGAAAGAGTGTGAATGTGTACATTACCTGACAGGGTGCATTAAGGATTGTTTGCATGCAAGGTGAGCAGCAGGAGGAGTCGCATGTGCATGGGGCGGGCTCTCAAAGGCAGGCATGGTAGTGGGGCACGGGGGGCTGCTCTGGGCTCCTAGGCCGGCAACGGCATGGCAGGGTGTAGCAAAATTGCACTAGCTGTCAGGGTGCAGTCCAAGTGTGCGTCTCCTGGCGTGGCCAGGCTGTTAAAGGGCCAGAGGGGCGGGGGCAGCGGCCAAGGCTGGGGGAAGCTGAAGCAACGGGAGGCACATCTGCCGGGACGCCCCATCAAGTGCCACCTGGGCAGCTGCCCTACACCTTGGGGCTGCCGCTGGCGCTCTTGCCATCCTCCAACCACGCCTCGTGCCGGTCGTTGACGCTGCGCAGCGCGCGCCACACGGCAGAGTTGCACTTGAAGCCTGCGCGCCAGGGTGGGGTGGGCAGAGGGTGAGCAGCAGGGGGAAGAGCACGTGCAGACAGAAGTTGGCCGGCAGGCGGAAGTGCTCAAAAGGAAGGCACTGCATCTGGGCTGGGTGGAGGGTTCCCGAAACGGAGCTGGGCAGGCGGCTGGCTCACCGCTGCCAAAGGCAATCTGCCAGATGCGCTCGCCGCGCCGCACGCCGCGCTTGGTCTCGATGTTCGACAGCACATACCTGCAGCCATTGATTGGGGAGCAGGGGAAGTGTAGAGGGTGAGTGGGTGACCGACACAAGGCGCCGATGGTGAACGAAAGCACAGAAGCTGCTGCAAGCGGCAGGGGCCAGCTGCAAATGTCCCATTGCCAGCGCACGCGCCTCGCCGCCGGTACTTAACGTCGGTACTGCAAACTGAGCCAACAACAACCCGGACCAAGAGCGCCACTGCAGCAGCACCCGCTGCAGCAGCCGGGTGCGCACCAGATGGAGGCGGAGGACACGTTGCCGTAGCGGTAGAGCGTCTCGCGGGAGGGCTCCACGTGCGCCGGCAGCAGCTCCAGCTGCTTCTCAATCGCGTCAATCACGCCCCGACCGCCTGCGTTAGAGAGGACCAGGTGCGGCAGGTGCGGCTTGAGTGTCGCGGCAGGTGCGGCTGGGCGTCCAGCTGGTGCAGGCGGCCGCGCAAAGCGGCAGGTGGAGAGTGCAGGTGCGAAAGTGCGACAGCCAGCAGAGGCGGCGCGCCCCGCTCACCGGTGTGGATGCAGAAGTGCTCAAAGGCGAGCTTGAAGTCGGGGATGTAGGAGCGAACCTTCATGCGCAGCACCTGTTGCGGGGCGGGTGGGGAGGGGGCCAGGTAGAGGGGCACGTTTTAAAAGCGATGCCAGGATAAAAGCCAGCATCAGCAGCTTCAGGCATGAAGGGTCTGCCCAGCTGGCCATCTGTGCTGGCGCTCCGCACCTATGCCAGCCCTGGCCACCTACCTTGCGCGCCACCAGGTTGACGAAGAAGAGCAGCTGCTCGGAGATGGGCAGCACCAGCGGGCCCAGCGTGGTGATGTTGGCCTGGGTGGGGTGGGGTGGAAGGGAACGCTTGTTATATGCAGTCGGTGAATCCTGAGCATGCATTGGGATGCGCTCCTCTAGGCCCCGACGGCATCCCCGCAGCCCATCATGCAGCATACAGGCTGCACAGGCACCCGCGCAGACTACGCCCCTGACCAGCCAGCCAGCCAGCCCCAGGCCCCACCTTGAGGGCATGGCCCGCGATGCGCATCAGCTCCTTGCTCAGGTGCACGCCCACCGTGCCCTTGTCGTCCTCCTTCTGGTACACGCACCTGAGCGCGAGGAGGGGCAAGTGAAGTGACAGAGGCGTGAGAGCGCGGGCACGGGCAGGCAGGCGCCAGGGATGGACTGGTAAGGACGGGGCAGGGTGTGGATGCGCGAGTGGCAAGGGGTGCATGGGCAGGCGGCCAGGCGTGAGGAAGCCACCCACCGGGCGTTTTCCTCAACTGCAGGTCAGCACACTATTTCCCCTTGCCCCCTCTGCCGCCAGGCCCCCACCAGGCAGTGGACTGCTCACCCGTAGTGCGCGTCGTCCTGCCCCATGTGCGTGCGCACCACGTGCAGCAGCTCGTACTTAGCGCGCCAGCGGTCGGTGCGCCTGCACGGCCACAGCAGGGAGCAGCTCTGGTTGCAGGCGCTGGCAAAGGGGACCGGGGAAGGTGGTGAAACCTCACGCTGTCCAACCAACTGTGATTGGACCAGTTTGCCCATCAGCCACCAAGCCGACACCTCCACATCGTTCAGCTGCGCCCCCCCGCCAGCACCGCGCCCTCACTTGTTGGACAGCACCATGGCGGCGCCGCCCAGGCGGAAGAGGCAGTTGGGGATGAGCATGGAGCGGTCGTTGCCAAAGTACCAGTTCTGGGAAGCAGGGGGTGGGGGGCAGGCGGAGGGTCGCGATAAATTTTGGCAGGCTGGGGCGCTGGGCGGCAGGCTGGGGCGGCCTGGGAACTGCCAGGCAGACCAGCGGTTGCTGGCTGGAGGCTGCGAATGGCACTGCCGGATCACAAGCGTGCAGCCCCTAGGGCCCACCTGCGTGATGTTCTCAGTTGACACAACCAGGCAGGTGGAGTTGGGGAACACCTGAAGGAGAGGGGCAGGGCGGGGCAGGTGAGCATCCGCCAGTCCTGCAGCCGCTACCGTCCTGCGCCGCTTGCAGGACAGCAGCGCTCCCAGCAGACCACAGCCCGCCCAGCGGACCATGCCCAGCGGCACAGCGCGCCGCCGCCGACAGCAGCCCCCAGGCACCTGCAGCAGCTGCTGTGCGAGGCCGATGGAGATGACGCCGGCGGAGCAGCCCATGCCCGACAGGTTGTACGTCATGACGTTGCTACGCATCTTAAAGTGGTTGACAATCATGGCTGCGAGCGGGCGGGGGCGGGATGGTGTGGGCAGGGTGAGTACAGGCTTTGTGTGGGCATGCCGCTGGGACTGGCTGTGGGGGCATGCCGCAACTGCTGCGTGCCTGCCTGCAGATGTGGCAAGCCCGAAGGCCCCCTGAAAGGCCGCCGCGGTACCGCTGCATCCCGGCAGGCCAGGGAATCAAGCCACTCACGCGCCACACTTAAGGGCCGTCCAGTGCGCACGTACCGGACAGCGAGGGCGTGGGGTTGAACAGGGAGCAGTTGACGATGAGGATGTCCACCGCCTGGGGCTTGGTGCCCGTGGCCTTGAGCGCTTCCTCAACGCACCCAAACAGCACCTGGCGCGGGCAGCAGGAGTCGCAAGGGCGGGGCTGGTCAGGTGAGGCGTGCTGAGGGGGCGGCGCGGAGGCTGACGCAGCAAGGTTGATCAAGTAGCAGCTGCCGGTTTGTTGCACAAAGAGCAGCGTGCTGAGCCTACACAACATTGGCAGCAGCCCGCAGTTCAGCGGCACAACGAACGGCGTGATGATTGTATATTGACAAGGCAGCAGCCAGCGGTCAATGCCACCCAGCCGCTCTCACCATGTTGGCCTCCTCACGCGCTGACTGCATGCTGATGTTGGGCGGCTGCGCCATGATGGCTGCAGCGCACGGTAGGCAGACGGGACACAGCCGTCAGCTGAGGGGCACGACACAACCTGGCCACACGCAGCCGCTCTGCCACAAAATCATGGCGCCAAGGCTGCAGCAGGCCTTGTGCAGCACCGCGCCACCATGCCACAGCAGTGCAGGCCGGTGTTCCCTCATCCCCATCCAAACCAACCAACCCTTCCAAACCGTCCCATCCCTTGTCCAGCACTCACACTCGGGCAGGTAGGTCTCCTCTCCCAGCCCCGACCGCAGCAGCACCTTCTCCTGGAAGTCCAGGTTCTCCTGGGTGAAGGCCTGTAAAGGCGTAGAAAAGAAATGCGGAGGCGGGAGGTGAGGACGCACACAAGCCGAAATGAGTTGCGGAAAGAAAATGGGAAAAATGGACGCAGCACACACAGCAGCGCAGGAGGGAGGCACGCCATGCCTGGGTCGAGCGGCTGCTTGAATGCAATGCCATAGCAGCACCACTGTGTGTGTGCCAGCCTGCGCCCCTGCAGCCCACCTTGCTGTTGCGCGAGTGGTTCATGAAGAACTCGTACGACACCTTGAGGCTGCGGCAGGCGGAGCAGCGTGGCACGGCAGACAGGGGTTGAGCGACATGCGTGGCAGGGCATGCAGTGTTTCACATCGGCAGGCTTTGAGTGGGCTGCCATTGAGGCGGGCAGACTTGGTGTGAGGCAGCTGCGACCCAGTAGCAGCGGGCATGCCACAGCGGTCGCTCACTTGGCGGGCGGCTTGAAGCAGTGGTAGTTGAGCAGGTAGACGGGGCGGGTGCGGGTGAACATGTAGGTGGCCGCCACAAACACCAGCAGCGCGCACGTCAGCCCAAAGGTGACCTGCAGCCAGGCAGGCAAGCGGTCACAGAGGCAGGGATATTGGTGGGCATGGCAGCATGCGCACTAAGCTGGGTCAGACATGCCTGGCTTGGGATGCTGGGCTTTCCTTCCAGTGCATGCACGCTGGTCCAAGTACGGTTTTCGACTGCGTCTGCAAGCTCACACAGCCCAGCCAGCCAGGCCAGCCGGCAACCCAGCCCAGCCCAGCTGCCCACCATGTTGAAGGTGAGGTGCGTCTGGCGCGCCATGGACCACATGTCCTGGATCTCGCCGTTCTTCCACATGTTGGCCAGCTCCAGCTGCTCAAGCGGGGAGGGGTGGGAGGGACGAGGTGCAGCAACAGGCCAGGACCGAGGCAAGTGTGCAATGCAGGCAGGGGGCAGCTTGCTCAGTGAGCAGTACTGCTGCTGCACATTTGCTGAATTCTCTGCTGAATCAAGTCGACATGACAGTTGCTGAAGTAGGGGTTGGCAGCAGGAGCAAACAGCGGGGGCAGACTCCACAACAGTTTCCTCCGTCCCGGCATTTAGAAACTGGCGGGGCTCACCAGGCCCATGGCAGCCAGCGGCATCAGTGCCATCTTCAGCCCATGGCTGCACAGCACGTGGTAGCCGCGCTTCACATACTTGAAGGCGATGGGCGAGCCGCGGCGGTAGTCTACACGGAGGGCGGCACAGGAGCCGAAGCGTGGTTGGCAGCAGCGGCAGCAGCGGCGGCGGCGGCGGGTGGGTGCACCTCTGCGCTGCCGCGCCGCAGGCGCTTGCAAGCCACGCATCGTAGCGTGCCAAGTCCATCAGGGGCGCTGGCAGGACCCCCCGCTGCCCCAGCAGCCCGCGAGCAGGGAGCCGCCCATGCCGCGCCCCCCTCACCTGGCACTTTGTCGTTCACGCTGATTGACTCCGCCTCCTTGCTGGAGGAGGACCGGGTTTGCGGCGCCATGGCAGCTGCTGCCCACGGGCCAGTCAAAAGCAGCGCCAGCGGCCAGCAGAGGGGGCTGACTGGCCTGCTGCACTTGCAGTCCGCTGCCAAACAGGCGTGGGGGCCGTGGATTCGAATTGCTGGCCCGCGCAGGTGACGGCCTGCATGGGCAGCCTCGGCCGTGCCACGGTTAGCTGAGCGTTCTGTGGGCTGCGCCGTGGGCAGTCGACCTTCCTCAATGCACTCGATCCCTCGTTGCATCCGGCACAGGGCGGGGGCACCGCGAATTTGGCTGTTGGGCCCCGCTGCTGCCACCCACCACCCACCCGCCTCTCCCGTGCCGCACTGCACTTGCTGTTCCCTCGCAGTTCTTGCTCTGATTTGGCCACATGCCTGGGCACGCCAACAACTGAGTGGAGCAAGCAGAGCGATCGCCGCTGTGACGCCGCACGGCCGTGCACGCCGCAGCTCAGCAGACCGCCCATCAAGGTTGTACCGCCCGTGAACCGCTGCACGGTGCCGTCCAGTGCCAAGGGGCCCCTCAGTCGTCGCCGCGGTCGCCGCCCTTACCGCCAGGCCCGCCAGGTCCTCCGGGGCCGCCAGGTCCAGGAGGGAACATGCCAGGGCCCATCATCGCCGGTGGCATCATGCCTGCAGGCGTCCCAGGACAAGAGTGGCAGCGGTCGGCAACAGCGATGCAGGCGCAGCAGCCTCCTTCCCAGCCCAGGTGCACAGGTGCCGGTGCAGGTCACGCTGTGCCAGCTGGCTTGCAGCGCCGTGGCGTGCCAGCAGCTCACCTGGGGGGCCCATCATTGGCCGAGCACCGGGGGCGGGGTACATCATCATGGGCGCACCGCCGGGCATGCCCGGGAACATCTGCAGAGCAGGCAGCAGGGCACGCAAAGTTTTAGCAAGGAATGCAGCTGCTGGCAAGCGTGTCAGGGCGGCATGCTGCGGCGTGCCCGTCGGCTGACCAGGTGCCCGCAACCCACTGCCAGGCGCGCCACAGCTCACTGCACACCAGCCAGCTGCAAGACCAGCAGCCCGCCACACCCCACACCCCAGGCCCCTGGCTTGCCTGCATGGGCATGGGCATGCCCTGCTGCCCTGGCCCCATCGGACGCACCATGAACATGGGCTGCCCGCCAGGCGCCATCATCTGCAGGCAAGTAGGTGAGCAGCAGCAAATGGGGTCGGCACAACACCTGCAGCCCTTGAGCACATGGCCGTGATGCAGGCAGCTGATGCAATGCTGCTGTGCCCAAGTGCTTGGGGTTTGTGAATGCATGAAGGATGCGCAGCGGTCAGAGTGGTGCATGATTCAGTGTGTCTCCAGCGGCGGCAAGCCATGCCGCCTCGGAACAGGTCTGTGGTGAATGTGTGTCCTCACTCCGCTGGGTCGTGTTGTGGCATGCACAGCAGCAAAATGCACAGCAGCCAAGCTGATGCAGCTGGCCCCATCTTGCAGCCTCGCAATGTGCAGGCAAGTTCCCTGCACTCACCACAGGCACCATGCCGGGAGCCATAGGCATGCCGCCAGGCCCAACCATCATGCCCGGCCCCATGGGCATGCCGGGGAACATCTGCCAGGGAGCGCCGACAGAGGTGTGCAGTTAGCAGGGAGAGCCACTCATCCAGAGGCAGCCATCAGGCAGCGGCAGGCAGCGTTCCAAAGCCCACTATGCCCACTGAGCTGCAACCAGCAATAGCACCAGCCAGCTTAACAACGTTTCAGCAGCCCACCTGCATGCCAGGGCCGGGCCCCTTGCCCGGCGGCGGCGGCGGCGGCCCATCGCCCGGCCGCATGCCGGGCCCGCCCTCAAAGTGGCGCGCGTCCCGCCGCGCCCGCTCGTAGCTGCCGGGGCCGCGCTCCCGGCTCTCGTCCCGCCGGCCCCGCCCAAAGCTGCCGTCGCGAGGGGGAGGCCCCTCGCTGGGGTCGCGCCCCTCGCCCCGAGGCAGCCGCCGGAAGTCGGGGCGCATGTCGGGCATGGGGATGCCTGCCGGCTGCATGGGGCCACGGGCAGGGCTGGCAGGGCCCTGCCTGAAGCCAGCCGAGGGCCCTGGGCCGCCGGGCGGGCCCCCCATGGGCGATGCACCATGGCCCGGCCCTGCTGCTGCTGCTGCTGCCGGAGCGCCGCCCGCCGGTGCTCCGTCCGCTGCTGCTGGCGGGGCTGCCGCTGCCGGGGGTGCTGCTGCTGGTGCTGCTGCTCCTGCTGCTGCTGCTGGCGCCCCAAAGGTCGGCTTGAACTCCTTTGCCGAAGGATTGAAGCTGAAGGACTTGGCAAAGGGGTTGAGGCCCGACGCCTTCTTGGGCGCATCGCCTGCTGCTGCTGCGGGCTGCTCTGCACCACCGGCCGCTGGGGCAGCTGCCCCCTCGCCCGCTGCTGCTGGTGCGGCCTGCGGTGCTGGCGGGCCAGCGGTGGCAGCGGCAGCAGCGGCGGCGGCAGCTGCCGCGGCGGCCGAGGGCGGCACCGCCGGCATGCTGCTCTCCTTGCCCAGGCTGCGCGACAGCTTGCCCTCAATCTTCTCGCTGAACTTCTTAAACTCCTGCACCTCCTGCTTCTTGAACATGTCGGGGCCACTGCTGCAGGGCGACAGATGGAGGGGGCAGAGGAGGAGCAGCAGTGAGGCAGGTGTGTTGCTGAGCATCTAGCAGGCAGCCAGGTGCTTGCCAGCCATGCAGCGAAGACTCGTCTAGCCTGCGCAGTGGCACACGCACACTGCAGCATCACACCACAGCCGAGCAATAGCAGCGTGCCCAGGCCTGGCGCAGCACAGCGCACCCCTTGCTGGCCGCCTGCTGCGCCTTGAACTGCTCAAACTCGCGGCGCGTCTGCTCATCCACCCGCGGCAGCCCAGGGTTGAGGTTAAGCGCCTCCAGCTTGCTAGGGTCGCTGCGGGGGTGGGCAGGGCCATGAGGGGCAGCAGAGTGAGGGAAGAGGCCAGTGTGAAAAGAGGAACAGCTGCGCCCTGCCGCAGGGCATGCATGCTGCACACTGCACCACAGCGTGACACCATCCTGCCGTGTTGCACCAACAGCAGCAGAGAGCTGCAGCGCAGGCATCAAGCAAGCCAGCAGCTGGCACCTGATAAGCGGCGAGGAGAGGGGCGATGCGCGCTTGGCAGCGTTGGGCGTGCCGTACGGGGACGCCGCCTTGACTCCAGTGGTCATCTGGGTGGAAAGAAGGGGGCCAACAGGGGCAGGGTGTGAGGCTCTAGCAGCGTGTGCAGCGGTCAGGAGACAGCTCTGGATAGAGTGGCAACAGAGCAACCAGAGCGATGGGCAACAAGCAGCAGCACCATGCAGCTCTGTGCATTGCAGCAGCTGCAGTCGGCCAGCGCACCACTCCCACCACCACCACCAGCCTCACCTGTGCACGCAGCTTGTTAGCTTCCCTCCGCATGTCGATGGCGATGGGCGCGGATGGCGCCGCACCCGGCATCAGCGGCCGGGGCCGGCCTGCCGCCCAGGCGTTGGGCCGCGGCGCAGCAGCCCCCGCTGCGCCCGCGCCGTTGGCAGCTGCTCCGGCTGGCGGCGGCGGCGGTGCGTCGCGCACCACCGCTCCGTACCTATCCTCCTCATCCATCTGCGAGTCATCGATGGCAATGCCTCGCTCCTCCAGCATGTGGATGTTAGCCACCGAGGAGTGGTCCCCCCTCTCAATCTCCGCAGCAATGCGTGCCGCCTCTGCCATGCTGATCTTGGACTTGCTGCAGGGACGAAACGAGCAGGAGGCAGGGTGCGGGGTGAGGCCGCCAGGTAGGGACAGCGCTGGCCAATGGGCATGAGCCAACGGCACATGCCTGCTGCCACTGAGCAGCCTCCCCGCACCGCTGCTTGTGCTCAGGCATGATGCATGTTTCCAGCTGGCTGCAAGCAGGACATTTCCCCCAGGCATGGGCGCTCACTTGGGGTCCAGCTCCGTGGTGTACAGCTCCTCGGCATAGTCGGTGCGCACCCCAAACTTGGCCTCGTTCACCTGCAGGCCGGCAGCAGCAGGCAGCACATTTGGGCCGCTGTGGGTCGCGTGCAGCAGCTGCAGCTAGTGCTGCGGCTGGCAGCAGCATGTGTGCTTGATGCCATAACTCCTTGCACTTGCAATGTGCGTAGTTTGCAGCTACGAACAGTTACAAGAAGAGCAGCTGCCGGCTGCCATGCAGCAGGCTGTCCCATGCCCAGTGGCAGCATGCACCAGCCCTGCCGACAGCCAGCGCGCCTCACCGCAAACTGGTCCCAGCCGCGCTCCACGTGCCCCACCGCCTCCTCCAGGTGCAGCATGTGGGAGGCCTCGCTTTCGTCCGGCGTCCAGCGCTGCAGCTCGCGCTCACGGCCCCAGGCGCCGCGGGCCCGCGAGATGGCGGCGTCGGTGCCAAACCCGCCGGCATCGTCCCAGCCGCCGGCGTTGCCCACATCAGCGGCGCCCATGCGCACGTCTGTGGCGGAGATCTGCACTAGGTCTGCGGCCGCAATGGTGACCAGCGGCTGCGGCCGCACCGGCTGCCACTCGCCCGCTGCCGAGGGCTGCCCAGGCTGCACATCGTCCCACGAGTCGGGCGTGCGCTGGGCGGCGGCCGGCACAGGCTTGGCCCAGCGCAGCAGCACGCCAAAGTCGGAGCCGGCGGGGCGCAGGGCGTGGAAGATGCCCTCCCACACCTCGCCCGATTTGACCTGCGGCATAGGGTCAAGTGGGCAGGGAGCTGCTCCGAGGCGGCACAACAAGGCGGAGCCGCGTCGGCAGCGGCGGGCGGCGGCGGCGGCGGCAGCAGCGGCCCAATGCGCGTACCCAAACGCCTGCCCAAGGCCTGCCGAGACCATGCGCCTCACCTCCACGCGCACGGTGTACCCTATCAGCACGGAGGCCACAAAGAGCATCCGCTCGTCGACCGCCTGGCCCCCAGCCACCGCCTCGACCGCCGGCTTGGCTGCGGGCTTGCTTGCAGCGGGCTTGGGGGCGGGCGCTGGCTGCGTTTGCGCCGCTGCCCGCGCCTGGGCAGCCGTCTTGCTGCGCCAGGCCCCGCCGGGTGCTGCCATGCTGCTCGAGATCGCTCAGCAGGGAATGGCAGGGCCGCCGGCGCGCATTCAGAGGCGCTGAGCGCTCGAGTGCAGTGGGAGAGGCCTGGGTGGACGGGCCTCGCTGCTG
>VFQQ010001317.1_pt1 | contig 35960 bp, 21 predicted proteins | sample 3512341 | NCBI WGS metagenome assembly VFQQ01 (sample SAMN10412373, study PRJNA504923) | tailings metagenome | isolation source: Relicate 2 Philex TSF1 revegetated site | place: Philippines: Tuba, Benguet | collected 2017-08-29 | reverse complement strand
CGCACAGTTACGTTGGCTTCGCCAACAGCGACGCGGCTTCGCCGCAGCGACATGCTTCGCATAGGTAGACACAAACACAAACGCGAGCACGAGCACGAACACGAGCACGAGCACGAGCACGAATACAAACCGGCACCCCCCTCTCAAACTTGAGAGGGGGGCCGGGGGGGTGAGCAGTGCGCAACAATTAGTCAGAACAAGAGCGGCCAGATTGCAACGAAACCACCGCCGGAGGCGGTCCCTGCGAGACGCAGGGTCTGTGGGGCGGGCACGTTTTCGGCTACCGCAGCACTACGGGCAACACACGTCGCTCTGTGGGGGTTTCGACCACGGCGAAGACGACGGTTCCCTGCGAACGGTCGAGTGGGACGCTGAACGAGGTGACGCCATGCCATGCATGTTGGTCGAGTAGAACGCCGGAAGTGCTGTACACGCGAAGCGTAACAGGCACCTGTGCATCCATTGCCCCTTGAACATATTCGCGTCCGTCGGCAGTAACAATGGCCACTTGAAGGGAATTGGTAAAGCGTACCAATCGGAGAGCTCCGGTGCAAGAGCGGGCGTCGATAGTACCCGGCTCGGCCACCAAGATAGCGCAACTGTCGGCGCGGCGCAACACGGGTACGACGTTGAATTCTAGATTGGGAGCAAGCATGGACAGGACGTCGAGATGCACCGTGCGCTGGACAGCATCGCCAGCTACGTCGAGCCAAACGGTGTCGCTAACAGTGCCAGCGGCAAACGAAAAGCCGTCGGCGCCCTGAGCCCCAGTAACAGCCAAGTGGGCATGAGGCCAGGTAAGACCATAACGGTGCTCGTTTTTCCAGTTTGTTGCGTCAACACGTATGGTTCCCGAGCCGCCAACATTGAGTACGGCATTCGAAGCTCGCACCGGTATACGGTATTCGTTGAGCGTAGGCACTGTGACGCTTCCACGCGATACACAGCCGTCGGCAAACAAGACCGTAAACCCATATGTTGTAGTAGCCGAAGGCGAGATCATGGGGTCCTGTACATCCAGTCGGTCAATGTCGGGGTGCGGGTCCCACTGCCATGCGTCGCCGACTTGTACGCGTACGCGTGTTGGTGTGCCCGGACATACGGCCTCGACAGGGTCGGCGCTAACCACCGGTGGCGGCTGGATGGTGATAGTGCCCCGTATGGTGTCGGTGCAGTAGCCGTCGGAAAGAACAGCCACAACCTCGGTTGGCTCGAAGGGCACTAAACGTAGAGATGCAGAATGTCGGTCGGCCGCAGGGACGTTGTGCAGCCATTCGACGACGGTGCCTCGCTCGGGACGTACTTCGACTGGCACGCCAGCACAAGCCGGCTGCGGCCACAGCATGGCGATGTTGGCGCGATGGACGCGAATGCGGAGCGTATCGCTCACAGCACACTCGCGCTCATCGGTGGCTTGGACGACGAGCGTTACATCGCTCTGCAGGTTTCGCAGTGTGACGGTAGATGCTGTGGGATTGTCGACGACGTTAGCGGGACTCCATCGAATATTGCGTATTCCCGTGGTAGCAATTGTTACGTCGGAACTGCGGCACACGGTTGTATCTCGCGGTATCGAGTAGCCAGCGCCTGGACGCAGAAAGAGCTCAAGAGAATCCACCACGCGCTGCCGTGTGCCCGTCATCACTAGAAAGGCCGTAAACGTACCACCAGGAACATTAGGAATCTCAAGCGTCGACGTGCCGCGCACCGAGTCGGGCGTAAGGCCCGGAATGTACCACACTGTGTCTATCACCTCGCCCGAAATCGTAGCGTTCAGCACCAGCTTGTGTTGCTCGCACGAAAACGTATGCATCATATCGGCCTTGGGGTCTTCGACCGACGAATAAAAACGCTCGACAACAGTGGGCAGTCCGTCGAGGGCACGCCCGGCGCCAAGATGCAGGAATTGCATTTCGATGCCGCAATCGAGGCCCCATCTGTCTGGAAACTGTATACAGCCCAAGAAGCGATCGTTTGGCCAGTAGATGCGGCCGTCGGGACCGTTCTGGAGCGCTGGCGGCCAGCCACGCCGGCTAACGTCGAATGTGCGCAAGGGTATGCCCGTACGTTCAACGTTGTTGAACCCTCCGCGTAGATCGAACTGAAGCAGATAACCCCGCGACGTGCCAACACGAATGGTAAGGTAGAGGAAGGAGTTGTTAGGCGATATTGCAGCGCCATACACAACGCGTCGGGTGTCTTCGCCACGAAGCGAAGGAATGGTGTTCACGTTAATGGCACATAGTGTGCGCATTGATGGAACGTCATGGTTAGTTTCGATGATACGCGTGATAGTATCGGCAACTACAAGGTACTTGCCATCGCGCGACCACTTGGTTTGCGCAAAGACGGTAATCGGACGCTCGAGGCGGTGATGGTACCGACGTCCCACAAGGCCTGTTTTTTCAATGTGCCACAGGTCGACGCCGCCAGCTTCGGCAAACGTTGCCACGATTACTCGTCCCCGTGTTGCATCAATCGTCGCTGCAATTCGCTCGGTTCCGCCACCAATCAGGAATACCGAACTATCGGCCACTCGCCACGGATCCGCCGCCGATTCACGCACCAACCGCGAATAGTGATAGTCGCGATGGGGATACGGCGGAGCCGTTAAGTCGGGCGCTTCGAAACAGTATACTTGATTCGGATCGCCGGGCACAGGCAACATCAGCGCGGCCTGAGCACTCGATGGACCAAAGCCTCTCCGCCCTCCTGGCTGCACAATGGTACCATCGGCGTTGCGAATGTTGAAGTCGTCGGTGTACAACTCCAATGCACCAGTACGCGGATTGCAGTACACCGCTGTGCCCTCGTCCTGCCGCACCGGCGGCGAAGGAATCACACGCGGATTGCCCGTCCGACCCCGTTGGTTCATAAACGTAATTGCCGCGTTCTGCCCAAACACCCACGTCGACCACTCGTGCTGGGCACGTGCAATCAGCATGTCGAAACATGCGAACACAAAAATGCAGGTGATGATACGTAGTGATTTCATCGGGGAGGACGCCCCGTACAATCACCGTGCCATTGTGTTACATCTACGTAGTATTAGCGTAGTGATACAGGCAGGACTACGCTCCCCCACGAGTCGGTAAGTCTATACCATCCAAACACATAGTCGACGTCATCGAATCTGTGTACACCAGTTGTGCACAAGGTTGTCCACAATCGCTCCCCTCGTATACTCCAAAACTCTACCGTAGCCATTGCTGTAGGGGGCACCGACACAACGACGCCCCGCCCTGCGGGGTCGGGCACAATGGTGGCCCTATCCACAAAGGCAATGATGCGTCGCTGCTGCTCGCAGGCCTCGATTGTTATCGTGGCCGCTGCCGCGGCCACGTCGACGCAGCGCGGCAGGTCGACGGCGAACGCACGGCATGTTGCCTGTGAACGCCCCTGCAATAGCGCCATGGCCGACATCGTGACCACGGTATCCGTCGACGCTGCAACGTCAAACTCCAAGATGTCTTCGGCGCCATCAACGCGTCGATCAACGAGGACAGCACCAGCAATGTCGGCCACGGCAATCGCCGTGCGAGGCACGGCCACGCGCACGCGCATAGCGGTTGGCGATGGCTCGTCGAGCACGACCGTGAGCTTGACCAATTGCCCGGGCTGCACCACGGCCGGCAGTGCCTCGACGGCAAGAGCTGTGGCAACCTGCGGTCGCACGGCGACCGGCATTTCCACGGTGTCGGCACAGCCAATGATTCCCATGCCAATAACGCGTAGGCGCGAAACCTGGGCAGGTGCAACAATCACCCGGGATTCCGACGAAAGCTCCACACCGTCCTGATCGTACCACCGATACTCGACGGCCCCAATCGCCACGAGCGTGACTGGTTGGTTGGCGCATGCCGTGTCGGCCTGTATCACCTCGACACGTGGCTGCGGCACAACCGTTACAACAACCGTATCGGTGACGGGACAACGAGCGTCGAGACTGGTGCACGTATACCTGCTGGTGAGCAACGGCTGCACAGTAACGGATGTAGACTGGGCCAAGAGCTCGCCTGTGGCGCTATACCACGCCACCGCCTGCGTGCCAGAGGCACGCAGTGTTACCGACGCCCCTTGACATAATGAGGTGTCGGGCGTTAGCTGCAACGACCCCGGAGCGGCCACGGTAACGGTGACGGTTGACGTTGAAGAGCAGCCGAAGGGCGAGATGGCCGTAACGCGGAAGGTGGTGGTGCGAGGTGGGAAGGCGCGCGGCGTGGCCGACGTGGGATCGTCGAGATATTGAATGGGCGTCCAAAGGTAGGTTGCGCCACCACCTGCCGTGAGCGATATCGTGTCGCCAACACATATGGATGTGTCGGCAGACACCGAGATAACGGGCTTGGGATTAACAACAACACTAACGTAGGCGGTATCGATGCAGCCACCAGCACGGACGATGACGGTATAGCGTGTTGACGTATCGGGCCGTGCGAAATACTCGCCACCTTGGGCGACAGAGCTACCATCGGCTAGGAGCCACTCGATGTCGGACCCGCCATTGGCAGTAAGGAAAACTGTTTCGCCTTGACAGATAGCCGTATCCGCGGGAACAACTGCAGCAACGACTCGCGAGCGCACAACGACGGTATCGATGGCTTCGCAGCCGAATTCGGATGTTGCATGCAACGCAAGTACGATGGAATCTCGGTCGACAACAACAAGAGGAGCAAGCTGCGTAGAGTCGCTTACCAGATTACCTGGGCGCCAAACAAACGACGTTGCGTTGGTGCGGGCGTCGAGCGACACCGTTTGGCCACGGCACGCCGCAATATCACGTCCTGCAAACACCCCTGGTGGTGGATGGATGACGACCGTGTCGGTAAAGACGGCCGCTCCATACTCGTTTTGCACACGAAGACTAACAAGGTAGGTGCCCGGCTCGGCATAGCGAACACCAGGCGGTTGTTTTCCCGAGAACTGATTGGGATTACCACCGGAGAATTGCCAGAACCACTGCAAGGGGAAGCCCTCGGAACTGTCGACAAACATGACGGGCGAACCCGCACAGGCCGGGGTGCTGCGAAAGCGTGGAAGCGGCGGCGGGCAAATCACGCGTTGGCTGGGGCGCATCCACACGCCCGCCGGAATATTGGGGAATCCGTCGTTGACGCGGGCGTCCTGAAGCGTCAGTACGTTTCGACGAAGGCCACAGTCGGCAGCGGCACGGTTTGGCTCGGTGATGGCATGGATGGATTCACCTGCACCGATGTAGATGTGTCCCGTTGGGCCCAACTGTAACGGAAAGGCCCAGGAGTACACATCGGTCACCGACTGGCGCATCACCTCGGCGGCACTCATGGCTATGAGATCGTTACGGCCCTGCGCAATGTCAAACTGCACCACGGCAGCGGCAATGCCGCGGCTGCTTACGTAGAGCTTCGAACCATCGGGCGACCATTCCAAGCCGTAGTAGACTTGGGCTCCTATGACGTTGCGATTTTCGTCGGTAAGCAACACGCGTCGATTTGAAACCGACCCTGTGCCCATGTCGAAGTCGAAGAGCTCGACGCCATAGAGTGGCGAGGCAATGGCCAGTTTCGAGCCATCGGGCGACACCTTCATGTAGCCAACGTTATGACTGCGGAACGGAAAGGTAGATACAACCGGCGTGGCCGATACGCCGGAAGCATCCAAGGCATAAACGCGGAACATCGTCGTATCGGCTGTCATCATCACAACCCAATACGAAACGCCGTCGGGTCGAAGTACGGCACAGAGTCGCTCGCTTGTAGCTAAGGGCAGCGGCACGTTCTTTCGGGTAACCGCTCCACGTCCATCCATTACCGCTCGATCAATGATATTCCACGAGCATGTGGTGCCCGGCTTAGCTCGCCCCGAAGCACGGTCGGGGGCAGTAAACAGCACGTACTTGTCAATATCGGCCGGATGTGGCAACAGCAGAGCCGCCTGCGTTGCCGAGTTCTCTCCTAGCAGCATGCTGCCATTTTCTAACGTCGAACCCGATGCCCCGTATACACCATATCCATCGCTGGTAAACAGCAGCTCCCCCGAGCATGGGTCGCTAATCGACGCCGTCCCCTCGCTCTGAAACACCGGCGTTCGGGAGCTTTGTTTGGGGGCACTAAGTACGCGGCCGTTTTCTACAAACGTAATCCCCGCCCCCTCACCGAATGCCCACCTGTGCCATTCGCGCTGAGCAGTAAGGGGCACCGCTGCAGTAAGGCAGCACAGAACGACGAAACTACGTGCAAGAAAGGCCATGGGCGCGGCGGAAACCCAAGCAACAACAAACGAGACGATTAGTTACATCTGCGAGGTTCGATGAGGTTACGCCAGCTCAGGCCGCTAACTCGGGTCGTTCTCCGAACGAATGCTCAGGTCTTTCTCGGCCAATGCCTCGGGCGACGGCGGTGTTATGCCCGAAAGAAATGGCGACACATCTTCGATCAACCCCGCATTGGTTTCCCTGTGAATGTACTTTGCAACCTCTTCGATGCTGCCCGTTTCGCGGAAAACGCGTAGCTGACGGTCGGCCCCGGATCCCATTTCAAGAATCTGATAGATGTATTCGATTTCACGGCGCGACCCAAGGTCGTCCACCACGTCGTCTACGAAGTCAAGCAATTCCTTAATGAGCTCACGAGCCGGAAGTTCCTTTTGGCGCCCCCAGTCGATTAGCTTGCCGTCAAGCCCATAGCGAACAGCACGCCACTTGTTTTCCATGAGGAGTGAACGGCGGTACTGCCGGAACGACAGGTTCTTCTCGTAGAGTGAATAGAGCTTGGCGGCAAGCGCCTGGCACAACGCAGCAATGGCAATCGTCTCTTCGATGCGCATTGGAAGATCGCAAATGCGAATCTCAAGCGTTGGAAAGAATGGATGGGGACGAATGTCCCACCAGATTTTTTTGGCATTATCTATCGACCCAGTCTTTACAAGCAAGTCCACATAGTGCTGATACTCGCTCCAACCAGAAAACAGGTCGGGCAACGCCGTGCGAGGAAAACGCTCAAAGATCTTCGATCGGTAGCTCTTAAGGCCAGTGTCGACGCCCTCCCAAAATGGCGAGTTTGCGCTGATGGCCAAGATGTGTGGCATGAAGTAGCGCATCTCGTTCATCAGTTGGATCTGGATTTCACGATTGGCAATGCCAATGTGAATGTGCATGCCAAAAATGAGGAGCGACCTTGCAAGGAGCTGCATGTCCTCGATGAGTATCTTATAGCGATCGTCGGGATAAATCTCCTGGTCTTCCCAGTGCGCAAACGGATGCGTACTCGCAGCACCTATCAGCAGGCCATTCTGGCGCGCCAGGTGTGCTACGATGGAGCGAATCTTCGTGACTTCGAAGCGTGCTTCCTTGACATTGTTGCAAACGCCCGTGCCAATCTCGAGCATCGAGCCGTGCATCTCGGGCTTGATATGCTCGTGAAGCAACACGCGCCCCTTGCTAAGCAACTCCAGATTTACGTGCGACTTTAGATTGTACGTCGTTGGGTCGAGTACCATGTACTCTTCCTCGATTCCTAACGTGAATGCCGGACGCTCGTACGGATTGCCCGTTACGTCGTAGCTAAAGCCCGAGTCTTCCATGAATCACATTCCCAAAGTTGATGCCAATATACGGCACCAAACCATCTTCCCTACAACCAGCACGCAACGGTGCCCCCTATAGCACGTACACTCCGTAGTTTGCACCTATCCACACACCTCCAACCCACCATGGCAACCTTTGGTATCGAAAGCAACGGCCGTATTGAAAAGACGGCCATCTACTACAACGGCGAACAACTTGCCGGAGTACGAGAGGTTTTTATTAACCTCGACGAGAACGGCACCTTCGATGCGATTGTCCAGTATCAAGATCGCAACGGGCAACTCCAGACGAAGCAGATCTTTTCGGACTATTTCGACAACGTCCAAACTCGCGAGCCCTCGTTTACCGACGAAGAAGCCGCATCGCTCCGACTACTTGTCGTGGATTCCGATGGCAGCATCGAATCCACCCACGTTGCCATCAACGACGAAGAGCAGTTCGGCATCGTAAGTCTGTTCATCCACATCAAGTCGCCCAATCATACGTCTGGAGGCCTCCGCTCGTTGTTTGGTGGGCAGAAAGACATCCCGGAACGGCCGGAGTTTGTGGTTCAGATCACGTATCGCAACGACGACGACACATTGTCGACAGAAGGAATTTTCTAATGAAAACACTACAACGCCTTTGGTTTTCGCTCACGGTTGTGGCCATCGTGGCCATGACGTTGCCCCTTGAGTCATGGGCACAACGAAGTCGCGGCGGCTCGTTTGGTGGCAGCCGCAGCGGTGGTCGTTCGTATTCAATGCCCCGCAGAGCTCCGTCCGGTGGCGGCTCGTTTGGTGGCCGCCGCAGCCCCTATTCTGCTCCACGTCGTACGCAACAATCGCCCTCAACAGCATCGCCGGGCAGCTCTCCCGGCTCGTTTGGCAGCGCCCCTAGGTCCAACCAACAGAACACCTTTGGCGGCTCGCGCCTCAACTCTGCGTCCGACTACACGTCACGCTATGGCACACCACGCCGCACCGAACGCGCCGTTATTCCTAACGCCTCCAGCTCGCAGCCCTATGTTATCAACCGCTATGGCGGCATGGGCGATGGTTTTATGATGGGCTACCTCATGGGTAGCATCCCGTGGTACTACAGCATGCCCTTCCACCCGGCATTCTACTTCAGCCGGCCATATACCTCGGTTAATCCCGATGGCACAACAGCCGTCTACCCCGGCACCTTTCAATGGGGCACTCTGCTCTTCAGCATCATCGTGATAGGGGGCATTGCGTTCATTGTGCTGGTATGGCTGCGCAATCGCAGGCGCCAACTGCCGCGTGCCTCCGACAACGACTGGAATTCCTCAAGCTTTGCGTAACATCCGCGTAGCGTCCCGCGCAGCGTCCCGCGTAGCGTCCCGCGCAGCGTCCCGCGTAGCGTCCCGCGCAGCGTCCCGCGCAGCGTCCCATGCAATGCAGTTTACTCCACCTGTACAGGGTATGTATGCTTCGTGCCGCCTCCTTCGACGGTAATGAAGACGTTGCCACTGAGGCCCCGCAGGTCGATGCCGGTGGTGGGCAGTTCGTGGCCCTGTACGGTGCTGGTACGCAGAAGGCGGCCCTGCACGTCGTGGACGCGTATCACATACTGTGGCGCCGTGCCGCCCGACCATGTAGCCCGCCGGTCGCGCAGCGTGAGGTCTAACGCAGGAGCGGCAATCATTGGGTCGCCACCGCCACTGGTGGGCAGTGCACCGAAGGCGTCGAACACGTCCATGATGACGCCCTGCTGCCGGTGGCGGTAGAGGAACGCGACCTCGGGCTTGCCGTCGCCAGTAACATCTGGGAAACGAAAGCTCGTTATGTACTCGTAATTCAAGTCAATAATTCCGAACGTGTCCTTGTAATCTCTAAAAAACGTTAACGTGTCCGGCGTTCGAAGGATGGCCCGCTCCGTTAGAAACGTATCGGCAGAGTCGGCGAAGTGTCCTAGACTTACCCGAGGTAAACCTCCAAAGAGGTCGTGGTCACCGGTGAGGATTGTGCCACTTACACCGCCAAGACCAATGGACACAATGCCACCGCCGCCAGCATAGCTTGCGGTACTGCGGACGACACCTGTGTCAGTGATGACGATACGGCCGGAGCCAAAAGCATCCATCACCAGCAACCCATTCCTTGGATAGCGGAAGACAGGAAGCGTTATTCCTTCCCCTATACCCTCGTTGGGCATAAATCTGCAACCTTCACACAGCTCTGGAATGCAGTACAAGCTAATGTATTTGCTTACCTCACGCACAGCAAAGGTCGTGTCGATTCGAATGAGCGTGTCGTGGGCCACGATATCGGACTCAAGTAAGCGCGCAAAACGAGAGATTTCGATCTCATATCCTCGCGTGGTGTCGCCCTTGCAGTTATCCGAACGTTGATAGTTGATACTAAACGCAAATGGATGGCCGCCAGCACGGCCAAACTGCCCGTCGATTGTGCGCGCCGGATACTGGAAGGCACTCCAAGCAACCTTGCTATACGTCGACAACGGCGCAGCCGAGTCACCCCAGCGGATCATGCCGTTGCCTAGAATGTCATCATAGCCGTCGCCATCATAATCTTGGACGTCGCCAAAGATGGGTCCTAGTCGAAACGAGTCCATGGCCGCAATCGTGTGGCCCGTGTCGTTGCTCATAAGCCAGAATTCAGTACCGCCAAAGAAGTCATTGCGGCCATCACCGTTGAAGTCGCCGTATCGCACCTCCATGCCACGGAACATTGTGATGCGAACAGAATCATGGACGAGCGGTCCATAATCATCGTAGACTGTATCTGTCAACGTCTCAAACCGATAGACCCGCATGCGCATCACGCCATCAACACGTACAGGCAGAAAGAGCCAGTCCTTGCCATCTTTGTAACCAGGCATCAGGGCTGGGGTTGAGCCATCCCTCATTGTGAACTTCAGCCTTCCCAGCCACGGCATTGTGTAGGATGGTGTTTGGGCTAGCGCCTCGCAAAGGGGTAGCAGGCACAGCAGCATCAAGGTAATCACCGTAACAAGGACACTTCGCCTTGCCTTGGTCGCGTGTGGTCGTGATTGAGTATTCATCACGGGGCCTTTCAGAACAAATCGTTCACACCATCGGCGATATTCGCAAACGACGAATTTCCGGCCCGTCGTCCACGCACATCTTTGAAACGGGAAATTAACGATTAATGGCTACAAACATCCGCGCAGCGTCCCGCGCAGCGTCCCGCGCAGCGTCCCGCGCAGCGTCCCGCGTAGCGTCCCGCGCAAACGTCCCATGCAAACGCCGCCTACGGCGCTACCACCAATGGTATGCTCCGCAGACTATTACCACTGCGAATCACAACGGTATACCAACCAGGTGTGAGTGCTAATGGAATAACGGCGGCCGGCCCCGTGGCGGTACCGGCATGCACGTGCCTGCCCTGGATATCGACGATCGAAAATTCATAGTCGGCCATCGTTGGTAGCGTGATGGCCAGAATATTCGACGCTGGGTTTGGCGCTATGCCAATTCCGGCTAGTTGTTCGTCGTCGACCGATGTACTCGTAACCGACGCCGTAAGACGCAACTCGATGGTTGCCGGCGTAGCGTCGCTCGTTACGCGCAGCATGGCGGCGTACGTACCCGGTGAACTCATGTTAAACCGTACGCTAATCGATGCCGCGGCGTCGCCTTCGACTTGCGTAGGCGTTGCGCTGTTAAATCGGAATGCCGAATCCGGCGTACCCGACTCGGGAGTAATGGTAACCGACTGTATCGAAGCAGTGCCCGTTCCAGAGTTCCGCACGGCGGCAGAACGCACACGCGTTTGCCCGGGCTGGACGTTGCCAAAGGCAATCGAGTCGGCCACAAAAGCCAAGACCTTTGGGCCGCTACGACTGGTGTAACGGTAGGAAAGGGTGTACACGCCGTCGCCACACATGGCGATTACGTCCTGCGATCCAACAGGTGTACCCGTAGCACGCACCACAACGCCCGACGGGCGCGAAAGAACGGCGTTCCATGTTGTGCCTCCGTCGTCGGTGCCAAATACTGCACCGTCGTTGCAGACCACAAGCACATGACCACTGCGGCTTAGCACGCTCACGGGTGTGCCGCCAAGCGAAAGCTCGCCGGCAACCACCGACCACGTAGAGCCGCCGTCGGCTGTTCGCGCAACGCGAAACGTCGAGTTCGAGCCAGGAGGATTAAACACGACGATGCCATTGCGGGCATCCTGAAAACCAAGGCCAATAGGCGTAATGGCACCAGCATTTACACCGGCAGACGTCCAAGTTGTACCCCTGTTGGGCGTACGCGCAATGCGGCCTGCCGTTGTAAGACACCATACGGTGTCGCCCACGTTTGCAACGGCACCACCTACAGGTTGTTCGCTACTGCCCGCTACTTGTGGGGCCGAGCCGATGGCTTCCCACGTTTGGCCGCCATTGCTTGTGCGTAGGAATCCAAGACGATTACCCGTTCCTGCGCCAAATGCCAACCCTTCGTTGTCGGTAAACATGTGGATATGCTCTATTGAGCGTACAACGGCCGCTACACTCGTCTGACTCCACGATGCGGCAGAAGTCGTCGACCGTGCAATCGTGGGTACCGACGAAGCGTTTAGTCCAGCAATCCAGAACCTACCGCCGGCGCGAGCCGCAAATGCCGTTGCGTTGAGAGGGATTTGGGCAAGACCTTGTGACGCACCAAAGCGAGTAAGGATGGGCACCTGACCTGTTCCTCCAATGCTGCCCGTGGCGTAATGCTCTGACGCACCTACGCTGGCAACCCGGTCCATGATGAAGTTGCCCACATCTCCACCAGCATGCTGGTTTGAAGACTGAACGGAGAATGGTACTTCGACGTATTCGATGTTGAAGAACGACCCAGACTGAATAGTAATTTCAAGGGTAACGGTATTCTGATACCAAGGGTAGTTTTCATCGGGGTCGATGGTAAACGGCACCGATGTGGAGTCGTTATGACCCACTGCGCCAAAGGTGAGGTTACCCGAGGTGCGCACAACGCACCGAGGGTCGAGCGATCGAATGGTAACGACGCCCCCTATCGCAGGAGCCAGGATATTGCGAAGGTTAAGGGTAGCGTCGGTTGCGGAACGAGACGACAATACGGGGGCTCCGTTGCCAAAGCGAATACTGCGAACGACAAGACCCGGCATACGATCGCCAGACGTAAACGAGCGATTTGTGGACAGCGCTACCTCGGCATCGATTGCGCCAAAAAACTTACCTCGACGCGAGGCGTCGATGTTCTGGATTGCCTTACTGGTGCCACGTACGTGAAGCATCAACTGCTGCGGCGTCCAATCAGGATGAATGGCCTTGAGCAGGGCCAGCACGCCACTGGCAAGCGGCGCAGAGAACGACGTGCCTGTCTGCTGGCGATACTGATTAGCGGGGTACGTGGTGAGCACACTCTCACCGGGGGCATATACAGCAGCCCGTCTGCCATAATTAGAAAAGTCGCTTCCAAGGTCGGTATTCGAAATCGAACCAATCGAAAACGCCCCCGGAGAACTCGCAGGAAAGAACGGCGTTACGTCCATGTCTAATCCCAGATTCCCCGTTGCGGCAACAACAACGGCACCCTTGCTTACGGCATAGGCGATTGCGTCGTCGGCAGCTGCGTCGTTGCCGGCTCCACCCCACGAACAGTTGATGATGTGCGCGCCAAGATCGGCAGCATATCGAATGGCGGCATATCCATTGTAAATACCGTTGGCTTGTGGGTTGTCGGAGCCAATCTTAACTGGCAGCAGTGTGACGTTGAAGCCGGTACCGGCGATGCCACGGGCATTGTCGGCACGGGCCGTGGCGCAGCCAGCAACCGAAGTGCCGTGTGCAAGGTTGTCGTTCATTTGCGAGGAACGGACCTTTACGTCATTGTCGGGACGAAAGCGGCCCGACTGAACGTCAGACGTCGATACGTTGCCCACAAAGTCCCAACCAGTAACGTCGTCGACAAAGCCATTGCCATCGTCGTCGATGTTGTTGTTGGGAATTTCCTTGGTGTTAACAAAGAGCTGCGACGACAGATCTTCGTGATCGATATCGGTGCCCGAATCCAGAATGGCAACGATTACATCCCGCGAGCCCTTCGAGATATCCCAGGCCTCTTGTATTGCCATCGATCGTGCTCCGCCCTGACTATTGAAGCGCGGATCGTTGGGCGTATAGGCAAGCTGATGAATACGCTTCGGCACAGCATACTCAACCGAGGGGTCCTGCATTAGCCGCACGCATAGGTCGAACGGATCGATGGGCTCCTCGTACGATAGTTCGTAGATACGATCTAAGCCAGCCGCCTGCACCTTCTCGTCAACACGTACTGGCGCCTGCTCCAACATGGCATAACGCACGCCGTTAGGGCGCACCCCGCTAAGTGTCGATGGCAGCGTTGTGTTTACCAACGACTTGTCGCCCTTCTCCACACGGATGGCCTGGCGCGTCTTCACAATCACAACGCCTGGCTGGAAGGTACCCACGGCTGGACGATCAATACGCATGCTACGAACGGCATTCGCAACGTTGAGTACGGGCACGTTTAACGGCCGATCGATGGTGTAAAATTGCACCTGTGCATGGAGCATCGGCGTACAAAGTAGCAGGGCGACAAGCAGCGCCGTAAGGGGAAGACGTGGCATCAAGAGAGTTAGAAAACGTGACAAGCGTGAGTTGAGGCAGATACAATGAACTGCCAAAGACTAGAAAGTTACGACCTTTGAACGTCCTGCACAGCGTTCGATCCATACGCCAGCCGATGGTCGCCCACTGCTTTTGCGCCCAAGGAGATCGAACCACTCAGGCGTATCGCACACGGCGTCGCGAGCTTCGCTCACCACCGACGATGGCCGAATCTCCTCCAACGCACACGTCCCAACAATTCTCTCAAAAGGGGCATCGGCCGAACGTTGCCGCACCGACGTAGCGCGCACGCGCACAAAGCGCGTGGTGGGCGCTGGTGGATATACCTGCGATTCGAGCGCGGCTGCTTCCACTACTGCAAGTCGTTGCCATATGCCGTCGATCTGCTCTGCCTGGTCGATGATGATGACAAGAGAGTCGACCTTGGCACCCGACTCGGCAAAGCGTAGCACCACGCTGCCAGCGGCATCCTGCGCTATCGTTACCGCAGGCACTGGCGGCCCGGGAAGTCGCAACGTTGGGTCGCCAATCAACTGTAGATACGTTCCCCGCTCTCCCAGCCGGAACGGCTGAACTTGGCCCGACCGAGTGTCGAATGTTGTTGCGCCAAGGTAGCTTCCAGCGTTGTTCTGCGTAAGCTGCAAGCACTCTCCAATGGTGGCATCGACTGCCAACGGATGCAGGAACCAGTGTGGACGCCCCGACCATCCAACGGTAAGTGCGGTGCCGTCGACGGCCAGCAAGGAGCGCATCATGTTGTCGTCGGAATCACTGTCTCCAAAGTACGACCCAAACAGCAAGACGTGTTGTGCGTTGAGTCGTGATGCTTTTAACAGCGGGACGTTCGCAACAAAGTCGCAATGACTGTAGCCCCCGGGACCACAGCCGTAGGCGAGCAAGGCCGAGGCACTGTCGAGAATCGGTCGGTCGCCGGTGGCACCGTTCCGCACGAAGTCGACCGCACGAATGGCAGCACTGTCGTTAACAACGCCCATCCATGAGCGCAAGCCGCTCGCGGCAAAGGCCTCGGTTACAACCACGTCGCCGGTTCGTCGCTCAAAAAGCCCGAAGTTGTCGTCCACACCTGCTAGCACCGTCACCGAAGGTGGAGTGGTGCGCAGTTCGACGTTGCGTTGCAAATAGGCACGCAGGAGTGCAAGCTCGACTGTGCGGTCATCGCGGCTCACTCCAAGCAGCCACAGCTTTCGCATGTCGACACGGCCAACGGCGAGTTCGACGTCGGATGGCAACTGACTTTGATCGAACTTGCCATCGCCTGGCACGTTGCGATTCTCGACACGATCGGCCACGACGGGATTGCTCACTTCTACATCGGCATCGGTCCACGACGACTCGGCATCCACGCCTGGGAATCGATCCATGTCGGCATAGTATGCGTCGGCCGGCCAAGCTCCACCATGTTCAGGGTGAAAGTCGGGATTGGGGAAGGCGCCGTTTACGTTGAAACCACCTGAATACGGCACCGGAACGGCACCCAGGAGTAGCACATGTGTTAGGCGGGGCACGTTGGTGCGTTGCCATTGCGTGCGAATTGCACGGCGCACCTCGACGGCGTCTGCAGGATTAGCCGAAGGGGCAACCGTAATCAACTGCGTGGCAAAACCCTCGCGACGAAGTGCCCCGCGTAGTGCGTCGATTTCGCTAGCCAACGCTGCGGCCGCCTCGGCGTCGGCCACAACCAGCGCCGTACCACGGTCGGGCGGCGGCACCAGCCGCGGATGGCGCAAGCGCTGAAAACCGATAGCAAGACGAGGGGCACTCTGCGCGCCCCAGTTCACCACGGCCATCACGTCGGCTATACTATCGGCAGGCATCGGGATGGCTACGGTGGCACCGTCGGGACCAACGGGTAGCGGGTCGGACCAATCGAAGTCGTTGATTCCCTTCGACATAACCGACATCCTACTCGCGTCAAACGAGTTACCAAGCCCAACCGAAAACGCATCTCGCACAGCTAGTGGCGCAAATGCTGGCAGTGCCCCTTGTCCGAACAGACAGCAGGCAGCAAAAAAAAACGTGGCAAGAAGTGTAACGGGGCGATTGCACATGGTATGTTGTAGTTGTGCGGGTCGGGAATCACAGTCTGGCCTGTACCGCAAGAGGCAGAACGTAAAATCAATTCACATCAATTGTACGGAGTTCACGATGAAAACACGGCATATGGTAACAGCGACGCTAGGAGCGGTTGTTGTTTTGGCTATGGGCTTGGTTGGCTGTTCCAACGAGGTGACGGCACCAACGGCCGAAAACGGATCGGCGATGATGATTGCCAATCCAGTGATTGAACCAGCAACCATTCTTGATGGTTCGCTTGAGAGCGAGATTCGCACAGCTCCACCAGCACGCGACGGCGGCAATGCCAGTCTTGATCGTTTGGTTGGAGCACTTAACCTGAGTGATGAACAAAAGGCCGCCTTCCGCCAATTGCTGTCTGAGTACCACGATTGCCTGCGTGCAGCCCGCGAGGCCTACAATGCAGCAGTGCGCGAAATTTTGGCACCATACACCGAACAACGTAAGGCCCTTGTAGCCGAACTGCGTGCTGGCACGATTACCCGCGATGAGTTCCGCACACGGATGAACGAGATCAACGCTGCTGCTCGTGCCGCCATGGCCGAAGCTAAGCCACGTCTCGAAGAACTCCGCTTGGCAGCAGCTCAATGCTATCGCTCATGGGTTACGAGTGTAACTGAAATGCTGAACGATGAGCAAAAGAGCACCTTCCTTCGCTGGGTACAAAACGGTGGGTTTAACCAAAACGGCGGACGCCCCGACCGCCCAACGCCTCCGGTTGATCGTCCAGAGAAGCCAGAACGCCCAGAGACGCCAGAGCGCCCAGAGAAGCCAGAAACTCCAGAGCGCCCCGACAAGCCAGAGCGTCCGGAAAACCCAGACCGCCCAGAGAAGCCAGAAACTCCAGAGCGCCCCGACAAGCCAGAGCGTCCTACACCTCCGGTTCGCCCAGGTCGCGGTTAATATCCCCTCGAAATCTCTCATTCCTCAGTTCAAGCGGCGCATCCCTTCCTAGGGTTGCGCCGCTTGGCGTTTGGGCCATCTTCCATAGGTTGCGCTCCCCTCCGCCATCCGTACCCGAATGATCGCCTCCATAATCGCTAGCATCGGACGTCTCGTCTTGCGCCTCTTGGCCGAAATCGGCCAGATTTCCCTTCTCCTCGTTGGCGTTCTACGCTATATGCCACGTGTGTTCCGCGATCGTGCACTTGTGCTCGACCAAATGAAGATCGTTGGAAGCGACTCCTTGCCGCTTGTTGTGCTCGTTGGGGCCTTTACCGGTGCCATCGCTGCGCTGCAGGCCACAAATTTGTTCGCGAAGTTCAACCTTATCGGCATCGCTCGCCCCTTTATCGGTGGCTCGATTGCCACCGTCGTGTTTACCGAGCTCACCCCAGTGCTTACTGCACTCGTCATCGCCGGCCGCGTAGGCGGCGCCATTGCCGCTCAACTTGGCACCATGCAGGTGTCTGAACAAATCGATGCCCTCGAAATGATGGCCATCGATAAAGACCGCTACCTTGGCATGCCTCGCATGGTTGCCGCACTCACCATGATGCCTGTGCTAGCCGTGTTTTCGAACATCGTTGCCCTTGTTGGTGCCTTCGCCCTCACAAGCATGCTCTTCGACTTCTCGGCACATACGTTCTTCGACTCCGTCCAACGCTTCTTCAACATTAGCGAAATCGTTACCGGTATTTCCAAGTCCTTCGTGTTTGGCGGCTTTACCGCCCTCATCGGCTGCCACGTCGGCTTTAACACCACCGGCGGCGCCGAAGGTGTCGGCAACTCTACCGTCCGCGCCTTTACCATCTCCGCAGCCAGTATCCTCGTTATCGATGCGCTGTTTGGTGTGCTTTTCTAACACACACTGACATTTTGGCACACCCCACGCCATAGTGGCACGTGTCTTGCCATATTTTCACTTGCCCCTCAATACGGCCTCCCCTATTTTCGCACCGCTTGATACGGTGTTAGCACTCACACACGACGAGTGCTAATTGTTCGTCAAGGGGCACCGCCAAGCGACAAGCGGGCGCATGCCACACGCTACCGGTCGCCCGCCAATCTCGATTCAACACCTTTTACACCAACTACATTCGGAGTTATCCATGAACCTATCACCATTGCACGATCGAGTAATCGTTAAGGCAGCTCAGCCCGAAGAAACCACCAAGGGCGGCATCATTATCCCCGATACAGCGAAGGAAAAGCCAATGCAAGGCGAAGTTATCGCCGTTGGCGCTGGCAAGCAGAACGACGAAGGCAAGGTTACTCCCCTTCAAGTAAAGGCCGGCGATAAGGTCCTCTACGGCAAGTATGCCGGAACTGAAATTTCGGTCGACGGCGAGGACTACCTCATCATGCGCGAGTCCGACATCTTTGCCGTTATCAAGTAATCACCTCACCATTCGACATCAATCATACATAGGAGAATCATCTCATGGCTAGTAAAATCATAACCTTCGACGTCGATGCCCGCGCCGCCCTTAAGCGCGGCGTAGACCAATTGGCAGATGCCGTTAAGGTCACTCTCGGCCCTAAGGGTCGCAATGTTGTAATCGACAAGAAGTTTGGCGCCCCAACGGTAACAAAGGACGGCGTGTCGGTTGCAAAGGAAATTGAACTCGAAGACCCAATGGAAAACCTTGGCGCTGCCATGGTTCGCGAAGTGGCGTCGAAGACGAGCGACATCGCAGGCGACGGTACCACCACGGCCACCGTTCTGGCTCAGTCCATCGTTCGCGAAGGTCTCAAGAACGTTACTGCCGGTGCTAACCCAATGGACCTCAAGCGCGGCATCGACCTAGCCGTCAAGGCCATCCACGAAGGTCTTACCGAGATTAGCCGCAAGGTTTCCGGCAAGAAGGAAATCGGCCAAGTAGGCACCATCTCGGCGAACAACGACCCAACAATCGGCAACCTTATCGCCGATGCTATGGACAAGGTTGGCAAGGATGGCGTAATTACCGTCGAAGAAGCCAAGGGTACCGACACCAGCGTCGACGTCGTTGAAGGTATGCAGTTTGACCGCGGCTACCTGTCGCCATACTTCGTTACCGACGCCGACACCATGGAGTGCGTGCTCGAAAACCCGTACATCCTTATCCACGACAAGAAGATTGGCGCCATCAAGGACCTGCTCCCAGTCCTCGAAAAGACTGCACAGTCAGGCCGCGGCTTGCTGATTATCGCCGAAGACATCGAAGGCGAAGCTCTAGCAACGCTTGTCGTCAACCGCCTGCGCGGCACCCTGAAGGTTGCTGCTGTTAAGGCACCTGGCTTCGGCGATCGCCGCAAGGCAATGCTCGAAGACATCGCAGTTCTTACCGGTGGCGTTGTTATCTCCGAAGAAAAGGGCTTCAAGATCGAAAGCGCCACGCTGTCGCACCTCGGCACGGCAAAGCGCATTGCCATCGACAAGGACAACACGACAATCGTCGAAGGCGCTGGCGCGTCGGACGACATCAAGAAGCGCGTAAGCGAAATCAAGTCGCAAATCGAAAAGACCACGAGCGACTACGACCGCGAGAAGCTGCAAGAGCGTCTTGCCAAGCTTGCCGGCGGCGTTGCCGTCCTCAAGATTGGTGCAGCCACCGAAGTTGAAATGAAGGAAAAGAAGGCCCGCGTCGAAGACGCCCTGCACGCTACGCGCGCAGCCGTCGAAGAAGGCATCGTTCCTGGCGGCGGCACTGCATACCTACGCTGCGTCCACAAGCTCGAAGGCCTGAAGGTCGAAAATGCCGATCAGCAAACTGGCATCAACATCATTCGCCGCGCTGTCGAAGAGCCAATCCGTCAGATTCTTGCCAATGCCGGCCTCGAAGGCTCCGTGATTATCAACAAGATCATGGAAGGCAAGGGCGCCTACGGCTTTAACGCCTACTCCGAGCAGTTCGAAGATCTGTTCGAGTCGGGTGTTATCGACCCAACGAAGGTGTCACGCGTAGCCCTCGAAAATGCCGCATCGGTTGCCGCTTTGCTCATCACCACCGAAGCTACCATCGTGGAACGCCCCGAAAAGGACAAGGCCCCTGCCCATCCTCATGGCGGCGGCGGCATGGACATGTACTAAGCCCATCCCATCCCTCCTCCTATTGCACGTGCCCGAGTGTCGCAAGATGCTCGGGCACGTGCCGTTTGGGCCCTCACCCAACAACCCTAAAAGTTCTGCACTAACATCACCTGCGAGGTGTACTCCGAGAACTGCGCTCCAGGTCGCGACGACCCATACATGTATGAGTTCGTACTCGTGCCAGCAGTCAAACTTAGCTGGTCGGTTATGTTCCATCGCACACTCAACCGTGCTATCAACTGCAAATCCGCCGTTTGCGCCGCCAAGGTGTTCTGCCCCACGCCAACACTTAGGTTGGGCGTAACCTTGTTGTCGAACAGTCCATACGACCCACCAACCGACACGTTCATCATCGTGAACCCAAAGTCCTCTAGGTCGTTCCGCAGATAGTTCACCCCACCAAACAGAATAAGGGGCATCGTAGTCCACGAGGCCGTGTAATTTCCAAATACACCAAGGGTGTTATTTGTGGAAAAGCGCCCAGAAACAACGTTGAAGTCGTCGAACGTGTCGACGCTGCCACTTACCGAAATCGAATGGTTCATTGTCGAACCCGAGAGGAACAATGATGGCGTTACAATGATCGACCGAGCCACGTTCTGAATCCGTAGCGTATCGTTCACGACGCCGTTTCGAATGCCATAGTTGTTAAACGTTCCACTTATGGAGAAGGCATCAGTGACAATCCATGAAAGGTTCGACGCGATGATAATCTGCGAGAGCTGCTCGCCTGTTGTACTCGAATAGTTCATAATTCGCTGCCCAACCGTGCCACTTACGCTCACGCGATTGTCGAAGAGTGCAAACCGCGGAGATACGGTAAGGTCCAAAAAGTCGGCCATCATAAAGGGAATGCTGAACGACGTAAAACCCGGACCGTAGTACTTCACGCGGAAGTCAGCCCCCCAGTCTTCACTGCGAAGAAGAATGCCCGCCGTTACTGCCCCGTCAAACGTCGACGATTCTCGCGGAACAAAGATGTCCAATAGCCCCCTCGGAATATATCCAGGTAAATCGCCAAGTGTATCTGCTGTTATGTCACGACTGCGACCAGTTGCTGCGGCCTCACCCACCAAGGCAATCATATCGGTAATCTCGGCGCGGAACGCCAACGACGTCATGATGCCCTCTTCGGCAGGCAAGCGGTCCCACTCTATGACCTCCGTAAACGGCACCTCTCCCGTGACAGGGTCGGCAACGCCTACCTCTTGGCGCAGTGTTCGCGACCGAGGTGACAATCCACTCGCAAGACGCATTGTATCATCGTGCATCGCCACAACGTTAACATCAACAAACCACTTGGTGTCGTTGCCAAAACCAAGCTTGGCCATCGTTAAATGCCTGCGATACGCACCGGTGTTGCCCAGAAGTGTATCGGCAGCGATGGCGCGCTGTACGATGCCTGTGTTGAAACCTAGCCGAAAAATAGACGGTGTTGCCGAAAATCCAGCTCCAAATATCTGTACGTCGCTGCCCAACAAGTCGCTGTATTGCGGTAGATGCGTCCCAAGCTGTAGCTCAGCCCAATCCACGCCCGGCCGTACGTTAATCGATATGGCATTCAATGGGTTTTCAAGGAACTGTGCAATCGTTGGGCTAACAGTAGCCGGTGTAATCGTGTTCGTTTCGGTCGAATTCAACACGATACGAATGGGAATGCTTATCTTATCGAACAGTGTGGCCGTCGACGTAAACACAAGGCGATACAGATTGGCGGGGCGCCGCGGCGTCCAAATGGGAACTCCAAGGGCGTCGGCACTCGACGTAGCATCATAGTACTCGGCCGAAAGGCCAAGAGAACCGTGCATGGTAAACCATGGAGTCGATGATTCCTCGGACGCAGGCGCATCGGACTGTTCGCCTTGGGCGCGCAACACAAGCGCCGACGTGGCTAGAAGACTAACAGCAAGGATGAGCGCGGATTGAAGTTTCACGGCGCGGCTATCGTACGTTCACGGAAACGCTCTGCGACAACACCGACTCGGCCCCGTTCTCGGTTACCACCTTGATGGCATAGCGAATTTCGACACTCGACGGTAGCACTCGGTCCACATACGTCCGGCCCGCTCCTCGCGGCACAACAGCATGTGTCTGCAAACGATCACCGTCGGTACGGTAAATCACAAAGTTGTGATCCTCCGGCAAGTCGCGATAGTCCCACACCAACGTTACCACGCGCGCCACCGAGTCGTACTGCGCCCTAACGTCGTTCACTGGCGGTCGTACTCCAGTGTCATAACGCTTACCCGAAACGATATTCGAAATGTCTGAAAACAACCCTGCTTCATCGATTGCTACTACGGCATAATCGTACATCTCTGACGGCAGCGACGCGGCGTCTTCTACTCGTCTGGAGCCGGCAGATAGAACCGCTGCAGTATCCCACGTTAATGCACTTGCTGCCTTACGAAGAAGAACGTGCCGGGCAACATCATCGCTACTGCTTTCGACGTAATCGATGATCATGGATGAGTCGGTAACGAGATATCCAGTAATCACCGGCGCAACGGGAGGCACAACATCGGGCCTCACAATGCGAAGCAGCTCGCTAGGAGCCGACTCGTTGTGGTGGAAGTCCAATGCATACATGCGGTAATACACATTGCGCGTAAGCGTGCGCAACTCGATGGTGTCCTTGTACTCGGTTTCGTTCGAAACATCAAGCGTGTCGTTCGTTAGCCGTTCGGCCACTACGCTAAACTCATGGGTAGAGTCATTGGCGCGAAGCAGGCGATAGCCCATGTAGTCACGATCGGCAGGACGTTCAAACCGAAGCGTTACCACACCGTTGCTGTCGACGACCCCTTCACGAAGAACTGGGGCCGCTGGTGGGGTGGAGTCGGCTAACACCACGTAGGCGCTAAACGACCGCGCCACATTTCCAGCAGTGTCTACGGCTTCTACAACGTAGTAATTAGCAGAAGCTAGGCGCCCACTGCTGTCCAGGTATTGTCGTGCATTAGATGGAAGTGGCCCCGACAAACGAGTGAAGGGTCCTTCGTCTGCGGTGCCACGTGCGACGAAGAAGGCAGCAAGGTCTGGCGATACTGGCTCGGGAACCTCCCACGTAATGTCAACAACGCCAGGGCGAAGCTCTTCGGCTCGAACAGCCGTGGGCATGTCGGGCGGAGTGCGGTCTCGGGGCGTTGCAATGACGTCGGCAACAAGCTCTTCGTCGGCAAAGGACGTATAGCCATACAGCCGATACCGATACGTCCGGTAGTTAATGAGGGCCGTATCTCGGTGGAACTCATCGCCAGGGACGGTATCGCCTGTAATTAGCGTAAGCATCGGCGCCGATGTGAGCGGCATCCATGTGTTGCCATTGTCATCGGACCGCTGAATCAAATACGCACTATAGCCAAGAGTGGATGGCCACGAGAGGGTTACCTCTCCATCGCCCGGATCGACGCCTACGCGATCTTGCTTCGCTGTTGGACGATACACCTGGGCCTCGACGACTACGGTATCGGAGGCCTGCGGCTGACCTCGGCGCGATTCCAGCGTTACACGATAGGCATAGCGCTGCTCACGAACGACCTCTTCGTCCTGAAACGCAAGGCCAAGCGCAAGCGATGCGATGGTGTCGCGGTCGGCAGCCAGAAGCGCAAAGCCGAACTGCACTTGCAGCGCCTCGGCGGCTTCCTGTGCATTGAGCGTGGCATCCATCGCCTCGTATAATACCGAATATGCGAATTGCCGATACATCAATCGGCTACTGTCCGACGCTCGGAACGTATACGCCAAAAAATCAAACGCTTCCTGTTCGTATGGTTTGAAGGGGGCACCGTCTAATACAGGTTGAAAGGTGCCAATGGCACCAGTGGCACTTACAGACGCGCGTTCAAGGCGATATCCGTCGCGTCGTCCTTCGGCAAACGCTTCGGGCGTCGACGGCGCCCAGCGCAGCATCACGCCGTCGGAAACTCGTCGCGCCACAATGTGCACGTCCTTGCCCTGTCCCATAGCTGGCTGAACGACGGCAAGGCAAACAATTGCCAGTATCCATGATGCCATGGCAAGATGTACTAGGGGTTGCATTGTGTTCCCTGCGAGAAGTTAGCGGTGAACGAACCCTTGATGAGGCCGCCAAGAACATTGTATTTCCCTGCTACAGAGCCCGTCACCCACGACGGACCTGGGAAGCCACCCGCCAGATAGGCACCAATTTTTATCTGGGCGAGTGTAAACGTACAACCACTGCCACAGCAATGCAGACATACCTTAGGCACCTGATGCGTACACCACTTGTAGAAACAGCTCTTTAGCGGATTGCCGCAACACGGCCCCTTAATGGTACCCCCACCTACAGTCCATGGCTTTGCTTTCAGCACTACCGACACCGCGCCATATACAGCTACGTTGCCCTGTACATACCATCTGTTGTAGCCAGTAAAGCCGCTGCAAGGGTTGTGGGCCACTCGCTTCAGACTAAGATTGGTTTCGACGCCAGCCGAGGCCGCCCAGTCGATGGTTGCTACGCCAAGGTTTACGTTTCCACTTTTCTTGAAGCTCACTTCGATGCCAACGGCCATACCTGGTCCTGTCTTTACAGCGTTGGTGGCAGAGCCCAACATTGCCGAATTAATACTGCATCCCGCTGCTCTAAGACCATTAAACGTCTCGGGTAGGAAGCCCGAAGGCGGAGCAATGTTGTTGCCGAACATGAAATACGACCGACTCTGAACCGGTATGCCGTATGCATTTACGTTGATTCTTACGCGAGTAACCGGATCGCCCAGCTTCACATACCAAAGTTTGCTCTTGCCATTTACGTTTACTTTCAACGCGCCAGAGCCCGTTATTGGCGTACGATTTATCTGAACCGTTGCATTTAAATCGAAGATCTGATTGACGAAGTCGTACTGCACGTTCATCGTCCCTTTTATTGGAGCGGATGCTCTGTCAGCAAAACTTGCCATCATGAAGAGCGAACCACTAACACCCAACTTGCTAATGCCGCCACTCGATGTAAACTGTGCCGATATGCCAACGTCGCCATTCAGCCTTGCTGGATCGGGCGTGGCACCAAGAACTGCCATTATCGAAAATCCTAGGCCGATGTTTTTACTCGGACTCATCGCGGCACCGCTAGTGGCGCTCGAACCAGCAGCGGCCGTAGCACTCGGCTTGGCACCCGTCATATCGACGTTCATCTTGTACCACGCAGCAACGCCGGCCCCATAGAACGCATAGCCCGTCATAAACGGAATGCCGGCGGGCAGGATGGCTTTGGCCTCGACGTACCAATACCGGAAGCCCGAAACCCGCCCGAATCTTGCCGCCGCTTGAAGTTGCAGTCCCATCGACTTAAACGTCGCCTTGATACCAGCAGTAAAACCGTCGCCCCATTTCGGATCACTGTTATAGAACTGCAGAATACCATCAACATCAACAGCAGCAAGGTTGGCCTTGACCGTGATTTGATCGATAAAGAAGTTCTTGAACTTTGGCGCAAATCCGAACGACGAACTGTTTGACGTGCGCTCAATTGCGCCCATGATCCGGAAGGTGCCCGACCCGCCAATCTTATTCGAGTCGAGGTTGACCGTTATCGTAAACTTCAGCTGAGCAGCGGCAACCTCGACACCTGAAGGAGTGGCCTGCTCGAACGCAATGTTCTTGATGGAGATCGGAAAACCGGCCAGCGACTTCTGCGGAGAAGCAAAGCTCCACGTTCCGGGCTTGAAGTTGAACGTGCCAGCCGTTGATGACGGCGTGGGCTTTTTCATGTGATCATAGGCAAAACCAAGGTTCTGGAACTTGGCGCTTAGGTCGATGTCGATTTTTTTGGATGTCCCCGGAACCGTTATTTTCTGATTACCCCAGCCAACACTACCGTTAAGGTTAAGGTTAAACGACTTCTCAGTTGCCGACAGGCGCACAGCTATCAGCGAGGTTTCAAGGATTTTGAGCTTGGCGCCCGCAAAGAGGTCGGTCGTGATGTCATCTGCCGGTCTAATCGTGAAATCAAAGCGCTTCTGCGAAATATTGAGGAGGGCCTTGTACCGCAACGAAGTGGCCTGCGTTGCAGCAGCTAAAGGCAGACTAACGCTTCCCGTTATAAAGGCCTGCGTCAAAGAACTGTTTACCAACGAAACACTAATGGTATCGATAGAGCCCGACATATTGGCAAGGTCGGCCTGAGGATACTGCATAACATTCGTTGCCAAAAACGTGGCCGAGAGTCCGGTACGGGCAATCAACAGGTTCTTGACAGCCGTTGTCGGTACCTTGTCCGGCTGCGAAAACGTCCGCCAACCATCAGGCAAAAACAGCTCGATGTTTTTCGCAAACAGCCCCGTAAACGTCACGCCCTTGTCGCCGTTGTAGCCCGCCGGAAACACCACTTCGGCTGCATTTTGGACATCGCTCATGTCGAGCACTACATCATCGATGCGCATTCCAAAGCCGTTAGCATTGGGAATGGTACACGGCTGCAAACCACCACGCAATATCCAGTTCTTCCAATCTGTTGCCTTAGCTGCAAACGATGCACTCACCCTCTTAGAAGGGTCACTGTCGGGCCGTGGCAACAGCCACGTGCGCGGAAAGTTGACGTCGACGTCTAAGCTCAACGTATCGAAGCTTCCACAGGCCCACGAGATGTAGGTACCCTGGCGTTTGTCGGATTGTGCTTTAACGGTAACGCTAAACGAATTGGCCGACGACGTCATACCGCGCAGCTCGAAATCTTGCAGGAGTTCGAGTGTGCCGCGTCGGGCAAGCCCTCCGGGACAAAACTGCAAGCCCGTAACGCCAAAGGCCAGCGTGTCGTTGTACTGCGGAATGGGCACCGAGGCAACCGCTGCCAAGAGTGCCTGGTCCTTGGTAAACAGGAACTCGGTAATGGCAAGGGTAAAACCGTTCACATTCGTGATGCCCATCGGCGTCGTGAAGGGCTCGGTTATCTCCGAAACCATGTTGGCCAGCTTGCTCTTTTGTTGGACCAGACTGTTGATGGCTGCGGCTCCGCCCTTGGTAATCGACGTAACTACCGCATCAGCAGCCGTCGTAGCCAGCGACGTAGCATCGGGGTCCTTTCGCGACCGCACAAGACCACCCGTAACTTGCTTGGCCTCATTCACCTGCAGACCCGAGAACGATACGGCCACCTTGATCTTCATGAATGGCAGCCGAACATAGCCTTGCCCGGCTAGGGCCGAAGGCGAGCTGTTTGTAACGCTCTCGAGCACGAGGTCGAAGTGGCCAATTCGAATGGTGTCACCATTTGCAAGGTTACCCTCGAGCACTCCACCAGGTGCAATCACTGGTGTTGTACACGAGCCGCACGACGTGGTATCACGGGGTGCCAGGGGCTTTCCTTGCGTCTGCTCGGTGCTTCCGCCGGTACCGCTCTGACTGCCGCCACCCGAGCCGCCTTGCGTGCCTCCGCCACTGCTCTGATTGTTGTTGCCGCCTTGGCCCGTTGTGTCGCCTCCCGATGGCGTCCTTCCGCCACCGTCAGCAATGGGCTTATCAGGAATCACATCTGTCGGAGCCCTTCCTAGCCCTACCACTCGAAACGTGAAAGGTTCGGCCCAGCCATCGGGCTGGGCTGCCGGCTGGCGCGTATCACTAAACACGGCCTGCACGCTCCACACGTACACCTTGCCCGTGTCGAGAGCCGGCAGCTCGACCGGCAGGGGCAACTGTGTGATACGCGGATACGAGCGCTGAAAGATCGGCCGATTGGTCCGGAAGGCATCCAGCGCCGAGCGCTGCCCTGGCATCATCTCGACGAGTGTAAATAGGTAGTCGATTGATCGCGCAGGTACGGGCTGCGGTGGATTCCAGCGAAACAGTGGACGCACCATGGCTGGCAGCACAGACTGGTTTGCAGGTAGGATAAGGACTGGACGCCGCGATGCTTCAATCGTAAGAGGGCGGCAGTCGGCCGACACCAATTGTCCAGTAGCCCTGTTGCGCATGCGCACGCAGTACGTGTAGCGCCCCGCAGGAAGCATCCCCGTCGATATGGCAACGCGCTGCGCATTGCCAAAAAACGTAAGGTCCTCCATATTCACGATCTCGGTCCCCATCAGGGTACGAGTTCCCGGTGGAACCTGAATCGGCGGTGGCTGCCCGGGCTTCGATCGTGCCACCACGTCGTTGTTCACACTCAGCTCTACCTCCAACTGGCCGTCGATGGTGGCGGTCGACGTGTTGATGATAGTCAACTGCACATACTCTGGATGCCCCTTCCACTCAGCAAGGTATGGGCTGGGATTGGGCACAACAAACAGGCGCAGCGTAACCTGCGCCGCCGAGGTGAAGGGCAGTGCTAAGCCCGCAAAAAGAATGATGTGACATATAGCCACAACGCGTAACACAAAGGTCATGACCCCTCCTTGGTTTTGGGGATTGATTGCGGGACGCGCGAAGATACGTCTTGCAAGATTGCAATCAACAGGCGTAAGTTTGGGCTTCATCATTCATGCCCCTGTTCGATATACACAGCCACGGTCCACGCCGCCATGCCTCCATCGGCAATGTACGCGTGGGTAGTGATACCTTTCCCGATGCCGGTCTCTTCAGCATTGGTGTCCACCCGTGGGATGCTGCCAATACTTCGCTGCTGTTGCCCGATAAGGGGCACTGGCCCCCACGCGCCGTGGCCGTAGGCGAGTGCGGCCTTGACAGGACTTGCGACGCCCCCTTTCCGATGCAGATAGAGGTGTTTAAGAGGCACGTAGCCATGGCCGAGGATGAAGGGCTACCAGTGATTGTACACTGCGTGCGGGCATTCCACGAGCTACTGCTAGTACGACGCCAACTACATGCCGATCAACCGTGGATTATTCACGGCTTTAATAAGGGTGGCGACACCCTACAAAACGTACTCGACGCCGGCCTGTTCGTTAGCTTTGGTGCGGCTGTGCTGGATTCGTCGACGCCGGCAGCGTGGGCGTGCCGCCTTACTCCTTCTAGCCGGCTGCTTGTAGAGACGGACGATGTAGACATGGACATTGCCGACGTGATTGCCACGGTTGCACGACTCCGCGACGAGCCCTACGACGTTGTTGCTGCCTACGTGCATGAAAATGTACATAATGCCAAACTCTGTCCCACACATTTGCCACAGTTGTGATGAACATCGTCGAGATTCTTCGAACGCGTTTTGAGGCCAACCTGCATCGGCACCCAGATGTACGATGGTCGGTTGTTGAAAAGGCCCTCGCCAAGCAACGTCGGCTTGCAACTGCCGTGCAATGGATGGAGGACACAGGAGGAGAGCCGGATGTTGTTGCTCTAGGCCTTCGACCCACCACACTGGCCTTTGTGGACTGTTCGCCCGAAAGTCCGGCCGGCAGACGCAGTTTGTGCTACGACGACGACGCGTTAAACGAGCGCAAGGAAAACAAGCCGGTGGCAAGTGCCGTAGGGCTTGCCACTGCCAGCGGCATTGTACTACTAAACGAGCAGGACTATCTTGAATTACAGATGGTCGGTCCGTTTGACTGCAAAACGTCGAGCTGGCTTGCAACACCAACAGATGTGCGACAGCGCGGCGGCGCGTTGTTTGGCGACCACAGATTTGGGCGCACCTTTGTGTATCACAATGGCGCGCAGTCGTACTACGCTGCCCGTGGATTTCGCGCAAAGGTCTGCATCGAATAAGCGCTGAGTTGTATCACGACGCTGATGCTTAGCGCTTGGAGCATACGCTCCAAAGCGTACCAACGGCCACCACCGCAACGGCTCCCACAACATTGAGCCATAGGAACGACACGACGTCCCACCACCACATCCCCAACACGAGCGCCTCGGCAATGGCTGCCCCAGTGATTACGGCCGCAGCGCCCGCACGACGCACAAAAAACGCCACCAAAAAGATTCCCAGCATTGGGCCGTAAAACAGCGAACCCAAGACGTTTACGGCTTCGATGAGCGAACCCATACGCGTGGCCGACATTGCAATGGCAATGCCAAAGACGCCCCATGCTAGTGTGTGCCAGCGAATCCGCGAAACCGACGTGGCGCTTGCAGACACCTTCGTACTTCCAAGTAGATTGTGAACGTCGACAACACTGCTGCTTGCAAGGGCATGCAACGCGGCCGAGATACTGCCCCACGACGCCATGATAACGACGGCAAAAATTAACCCGACAAGACCAGCCGGAATACTGTTGCGCACAAAGTGCAGAAAAACGTAGTTGGCATCGCTTCGCTCGGCTGCCCCCGACTGCTTCACGTAGTTTGCATAGACGGAGCGAAGCGAGTCGGACGCTTGGCGCAGTCGCAGGTAGTCGCGCTCGGCCTGTGCCGCGCCGTCTGCTGTAGCATGCAGCATTGTTGCACTTGCCACATGTAATTGCTGCTGCGTTTGCTGCCACTGCGATTCTATCTGCGCAGACTGCTCGGGCATGGTTGCCGAGACGTGCTGCCGCACAGCCGGATTGAAGAAAATGGGCGCAGGCGAAAGCGCATAGAGCGCAGCCAGTATAACACCCACAAACAAAATGCCTGCCTGCATGGGTATCTTCACCACACCGTTGATGTAGAGCGCTTTTTTGCTAGCCGCCTCGTCGCGGCCACCAATAAACCGCCCTACCTGACTTTGATCGGTGCCGAAATACGACAACGCTAAAAAAAAGCCGCCAACCACCCCACTAAACAGCGTGTACTTGTCGGTAAAATTCACGTCGGTGGTGATGATGTTTACCTTGCCCGCCTTGCTAGCCAGTTCGATTGCACCAAACAAGCCAACATCTGCAGGCAACGACAGCACAGCCACTACGCCAGCCGCTACCATGCTTAGGATGATGATTCCAAACATGACAGTTTGCGTATGCGCCACGGCATCCGAGCCACCACGCATGGTGTACACAATCAATGCCCCACCAACAAGCACGTTCGTAAGATAGATGTCCCAGCCAAGCATCGACGACACAACAATACTCGGGGCATAGATGCTAATTCCTGTGGAGAGCCCACGCGAAACAAGAAACAGAAGCGCTGTAACGATTCGCGTGCGTTGATCGAAACGTCTCTCCAGATATTCGTACGCCGTGTAAACGTCGAACTTCCGATAGATTGGCACAAAGACGAGGCCAATCACAATCATAGCTATGGGCAGTCCGAAGTAATACTGCACAAAGCGCATGCCGTCTACATAGGCCTGCCCCGGTGCCGACAAAAACGTAATGGCACTGGCCTGCGTTGCCATAATGCCCAATAGCACCATAGGCCACGGCAGTTGCTGACCCGAGCGAATGTACCGCCCCGCTGTGCCCGCCGCCCTGCCGCGCCACATGCCATACCACATAACAGCAGCAAGAACGCCTGCAAACACCACCCAGTCGAGTGTTGTCATTGGCCAACCGAGAGCATGTTCATCATAAGCTTCGCTGCCCCTTGCACACCGGCGGGAAGCTGACGGAACATGGCAAGAGAGCAGTACCAGTAGTGCCCCTTACCATGCTGTGCATACAGAACCGATCCTTGTAAAGGGGCTTCGTTGGCGTCGTGCGTGCGTAGCGGAGCGGAGTAGCGCGCGTCCCAACTCGAAGGGAAATACAAGCCGCGCTCCTGCACCCAACCATCAAAATCTCCTGCTGTGATGCGGTTTGGCGTTGTAAGCAAGACGTGTAAACTGTCGGCCACCTCTACGGCAGCATCCTCTTCGGTTACTCGCTCACGGCCAAGTACAAACGGATACGGCCCAAGGTCCTTCGTTGCCATGTCTTGCGTGGTGTTGTACTGCATTACAAGGGTGCCACCACGTGCTACGTACTGGTGCAACGCCGGCAAGATAAACTTCATAGAAGGTCGCGTGTTAACCACGCGCACTCCCGTGACAATCGCATCGTAGCGCATCAGTTCGTCGGCACGCAGTAACTCGGCATCACTCAGCACATCCACCACAAGGCCGGCGCTGCGCAAGAAGTCAACCACACCGTCTCCGGCACCCTCCACAAATCCAATGCGCTTAGCCGTACACGTCCACGCCGCAGGTACAATCCTCGGTCGACATGCCTCAAGGTACTGCAGGGTTGGCAAGTGGTCGTAGGCAATGGTGCGCACTGCATGTTCATACTGCGTGCCAGCATGCCGAACAACGGCCTGAAGCGTAAGCGATGTTGTTTGCATCAGCTTGGGAACAACGACGGAGACGATGGTATCACGGTCGGCGTCAAGCGACACCCCAGCTACAGAGGCCACAACCGTCTTGCCGTCGTACAACTCCACAACTGCATCGCGTATGCGCCGATACGATCGCACGCGCAGACGCACGCCAACGTTGGCGTCGGCTGCAGCAACGGTCACGGGCTCAACGGGCTCCACACTTATTTCGGGCACAATACGCAATGCCTCAATCACATCACCGCGAAGCGGGTCTAGCCGCTTCGAGCTTAGGGGCACCTCAACATCCACGGTCTCTCCCATCACTGTTAGAGCAAGGGTCACCGGCAACGCCATGGGCGAGACGCTGCTGCCAAGCAGCGAATCATGCGGCAGAACAAACATGTCGTTGGCCGGATCGGCTGCAAGCCAGTATGGCTGCGTCGGCGGCGTTGCAGCGGGGATGCGGATTGTTGTCGTTGCCGTGCGTAGAGAGTCGTGATCCAGCCGCAGCGGCCCCAGCGCAGTGCCATCCGGAAACGTGATGCGGTTGGCGATTACCGTCGTGCCCGCACGAGCTACCAGACGCACCGTGGCCGTAACACTGTCGCCAGCCACAGCCAGCACACGTGGCACGGTTACATCGGCGGCAAGTCCCATGCACGAGAGAATGATGGCGTTAATTTCTTCGAGCTTCACATTACGCCAGTGAATGTCGCGCACGCTGGCAATCATCGTGCGAACGCGCAAGAGCGCCGGCAGCAGGCGCTGCGGCTGGCGCACATCGAAGGCACGAACAAGACTGTCTACGGCACGACCAATGTCGGCACGCCCTATGCGAGTCCACGTTGTGTCGATACCATCGAACAAGCTTCGCGTTGGCTTGCTGCCAACGATGGTCTGAAAGTATTCGGGCTGTACACCGGGAGTGCTAGGCGTGCCGGCCCCTTGGCTGCGGTGGATAGACCTGCTAATGCCGGCAAGCTCGCCGTAGCCAAGCCCCATAGAGGGATCATAGTGTCCTACGTCCAAGCGGAAGTGATCGGCCTGCACGGTGCTGCGAGTACCAAAGCGGAACGAGTTAAACAGCAGGCGCGTGGGCTTCCATGGCTGGGCACCTAATGCCATGTGTTCAGGAAACGAGGCAGGATTGCTTGCCAACTCGAAGGCCTTTTCGGCCACGATGGCGCTCACAGCGTGCTGACCATGGCCCGCCATACTGTCCTTTGGGAAGCGGCAGATAACAACGTCGGGCCGGAACCGACGATATGCCCAAACGACGTCGGCCACCAACTGCCGGGCATTCCAGTGTTTGAACGCCTCGTCGCTCGACTTCGAAAAGCCGAAGTCGACGGCTCGGCCAAACATCTGGCCGGCGCCGTCGAGGCGCCGTGCCGCAAGAAGTTCGTGCGTGCGTATCAGCCCCAAGGCAGGCCCTTGTTCCTTGCCTAGGATATTCTGCCCTCCGTCGCCCCGCGTAATACTTAGGTAGGCCGTGCGGATGTTTCGTCCGTGCGACAGCCATGCAAGCAGGCGCGTGTTTTCATCGTCGGGATGTGCCGCCACATAGAGCACCGACGTAAGACTGCGAAGCTGTTCCAGTGCCCCTTGCACACGACTTGCAGGCAAGGGGCGAATGGGCTGGGCATTGATTGCCGCGCCTGCAACAAGGGCAAGAGCAGCAAGGGCAATACGGTAAGCCGTGGGGGACGTTACCACGGACTAGCGTTAGCGGAGAGATTGGATAAGGGCAGCAGCTTGACGGCCGTACTCGGCTTCGTAGGCTGTACCCTTCGAGGTTTCGATTGCCATATTGGCTGCGGCAGTAGCCACGGTCTTATCACCCATCTTGGCGGCAATGCGGGCCTTCATAAGGTGCAACCAGAATGCTTTTGGGTTACCTTCGATGGCCTTGTCGGTGTAGAGCAGGGCCTTGTCGAGATGTTGGTTGGTCTCGAAATAGTACGTTGCGGCTTGCTGATATGGGATGCGTGGGTTGTTGATGGCCTTATCGATAGACTCGGAGATGCGCTGCTCGTTATTGGCTTTGATGGGAACAACAACTTGCGTGCGCTCCCATGCCAGTACGATGTTGCAGGTGCTAAAGGTGATGTCGCCAATCGAAACGGTAAACGTCTCTACCGGCTGTGAAAGCTGCATGGGCGTAACGCTAAAGCGCACAACGTCGTCGCTTTCGCTATATCCGGTAGTACCCCAATTGCCTGTGCCCTTGTTAATGATGATTTCCCATTGGGTGCGACCTGGCTTGGTGTACAGTGCATACTTGCCGGCCTTGACGTTAACGCCGCCAATCACGACATCTTCGCCGAAGGTGACAACCGTCGACGAGTTGGCGCCGGTACGCCAGATGGCGTCGAAGGGCACAAGGTCGCCAAAGATGGCGCGGCCGCGCATCGACGGACGTGAATACGTAATCTCGATAGACGACGTAGAGAAGTCTTGCTTCAGCGAAGCATTAGGGCTTAATGCTGGCAGCTTGAGGTCTTGGGCCATAACGGCGGATACGGTGATAAACGTGAGGAGGAGGGTTGCAAGAATGCGCATGGGACGTACTTCCTTAGGATGGTGATGAGGACCGTTGACGACGAGTTGAAATAAAGGAGGCGACAATCGAGAACAGCAAGACGCTGGCAATCACTCCCAGAGCCACAAACACGGGAATCTTGTACCAGTGAATAATAAACATCTTGGCACCGATAAAGCACAGGATAACAGCTAGGCCATACTTGAGGTACTTGAACAACCCCATGATACCGGCAACAGCAAAGTACAGCGAACGCAGGCCCATGACGGCAAAGACGTTCGACGTAAACACAATGAAGGGGTCGTTGGTAACAGCAAAGATTGCGGGAATACTATCGACGGCAAACACGAGGTCGGTAGCTTCGACAACCAACACAACAAGAAAGAGCGGCGTAAACCACAACACACCGTCCTTGCGGATGGTGAAGTTCTCTTGGTGATATTCCGGCGTAATGCGAAGGAATCGGCGGGCAATCCGAACTACAGAGTTGTCGTTGATGTCTTCGGCGTCGCCCTTGTCGATGGCCATGCGTACACCTGTAACAACAAGGAAGGCCCCAAACACGTAGAAGATCCAGTCGAAGGCGGCAATGAGTACCGCGCCCACACCAATCATGGTGCCCCGCATTACGAGTGCACCAACAATACCCCAGAACAACACCTTGTGGTGGTACTGCGGAGCCACCTTGAAATACCGCAGAATCAAGATGATAACAAAGATGTTATCTACCGAGAGCGACTGCTCCAGCAAGTAGCCAGCAAGAAACTCTGTGGCAACAACCGGGCCACGGGTAAAGTACACGAAGACGTTGAAGCACAATGCCAACGACACCCAAAATGCCGTCCAACCAAGCGCTTCCTTAACAGACACCACATGCGGCGTTTTGTTGAACACTCCTAGGTCGAGTGCCAGCAGAAGCAAGACAAGAACAATGAATCCGGCATAGAGCCAGACGTCGGGTATGAGCATGGCGTCAGAGAAAAGTCCGGCAAAGATACCACACTACATGCCTTCGGCATAGGTACATGCTGCGCATAGGTACATGCTGCGCATAGGTACATGCTGCGCATAGGTAC
>VFQQ010001316.1_pt1 | contig 35975 bp, 56 predicted proteins | sample 3512341 | NCBI WGS metagenome assembly VFQQ01 (sample SAMN10412373, study PRJNA504923) | tailings metagenome | isolation source: Relicate 2 Philex TSF1 revegetated site | place: Philippines: Tuba, Benguet | collected 2017-08-29 | reverse complement strand
CCATTGCCCTCATCTTCCCTGGTGAGCCGTGCTTGCCAGCTGGCAACGTGGGTACGGGTGGGAGTTGCAGCAGGTGCTGCTCTGCAGGTGTCCAACGAGCCACCCAAGCCCTCCGCTGCAGCAGCTGCTTCCATACGCCTTGCAGCGCTCGCCAGCTGTGCATCTGGTTGGCTGCACAGCCACTAAGTGCGCCATGCACATCCTGCACTCTCTCCTCGGCCCGCACAGAGCTGAAGGGCAAGCTCAACGGGCTGGCGGTGCGTGTGCCGCTGCTCAACGCCTCCATCACTGACTGCGTGTTCGAGGTGGCTCGAAGCACCAGCGTGGAGGAGGTCAATGCGCTGCTCAAGGTGGGTTTGCAGCTGCCCTCGACGCATGCGCAGCAGTCCACGACGCATGCACAGCGGCAGGGAGGTCGGCTGGGTGGAGCGGGTGAAGGGTCGGAGTGACGAGGTGGGGTTGGGGGCAGGGTGGTTGGCGGGGGGGAAAGTGCCAAGGATAAGGAGGGTGGGGAGGCATGAGAGCAGGGGCCTGGCGCAGCAGCATGTGGTCGCATGTTCCTGGCATCCCCTGGCACACCTGAAGAGCACTGCTGGAGCTGCCGTGTCTTGCCTTGCAGGAGGCGGCGGGCAGCTATCTGCAGGGCATCCTGGGATTTGAAGAGCGGCCGCTGGTGTCCACGGGTGCGACGGCATTCTTGACCCGCAGGGGGTCTTAGGAAGTGTGGCGCAAAGAGTGGGGCGCAGCCGTGTGAACTGGTTGCAGAGCTCTCTGGCTACCTGAGCAGGGCCAGGACATGTTACAACATGATCACGAGCAGGGCATTAATGAATACTCCCCCTACGCACCCTCATCCCAGACTATGTCAACGACCCGCGCAGCGGCATTGTGGACGCCGCCTGCACCCAGGTCATAGACGGCACAATGGTCAAGGTGTATGCCTGGTGAGCCTTTGGAGTTAATACGAGGGGTGGGCTTCGAGCGGCACAGGAGGCCCCGGTCGGTGGCCCTGCTCACTTCAGATCCTCTGCTCCAACCCCACCCTCCCAGTGACCCCTCCTCCCTCTTGTTGCTCCAGGTACGACAACGAATGGGGCTACAGTGCCCGCTTTGTGGATGTCGCGCGCATGGTGGCCCGGTCCCTGTGACCGAGCTGGCCGCACGCGCTGGCGTGCAATGCCGATGCCGACGGCAGTTGCACAACCACTTTTTCCGCTTGTTCCGAGCGCACTCGGCAATTTGCTGTTCAGCATGCTCAGTCTCCCCCTCTGTACTACTTCTCCGAATTGTTGAATTCATTGGCACCGTCTCGCACTGGTCGGCTTCCGCTGCAGTTATCCACAAGCTCTTTCTTTCTGATGTCAAGGGCTGCAAGTCAGGTTGACAGTCATTGATGGGCCGGCCTGCGCTGCCAGCAGCCACATTGGCAACCATTGATGACCAGAATTCCAGGGGTGGAAAGCCGCTCGTGTGCTCAGCTGATAGCGGCTTCTCACGATGGTCGCAGCGTTGCGACGCGCCGTGGCGGCGCCCGGTTCATGCCGCTGGTTCATGCGAGGGCCAGTGGCAGCTGTTGATGCCCTCCGCTCGTTGCCCCGCGCACAGCGTTCTGATCTGAGCTGAGTTGCACGTCTACTCCCCTGCGTGTTGACTTGTTTGCGGTCGTGGGGTTTCGAGCCCCGCCACTGGGCCTCGTGCCGGGTCCACGTCGCTCTCGATCACCTTGAACCGGCTATTCACGCTCAACGAAACATCTGGGCGGCCAACTGCTGCGCCGCTGCCAGCCCACCAAAGCTCGCGAGCCCCAGACTTCCCGGCGCCGCCCCGCCATGCCGCCCGCCACCCAGCAACGCCACGTGCTCGACCTGCCCGACCACTTGCTGACCCAGCTGGCTACTTTCCTGCCCGCCGCCGACTTGCCGTGCCTGCGGTGGGCGACGTAGGGCGGCGGCGTAGGGCGTCTGTTCACGCTGCACATCCTGGTGGAGGGCCAGTATCCCAGGTGCTAACACTCTGGCGCACGCTCGCGCCACGCAGGCTGACATGCAAGGGCTTCCTGCGGCCAGCCACCGAGGCGGCACGGGGGCTCAAGCTGCGGCGCCTGGGCAGCACGCCACCGCGGCTGGACGACATGCCGGCGCTGCGGGAGGTGGATGTGGCTGAAGTGCCCGCCGCCGACTGGAGCGAGGGCTTCCTGCTGCAGCTGGCGGAGCAGGTGCGCGGTGTGTGTGCATGCCGGGCAGCACCGTGTCGCGCTCCGGCGCATGTGGCCAGCGGCGCGCCTTGCAAGCCAGGGCAACCCTCATGTGCAACGGGCGAGGGTGAGGCGTTTTCTCAACGCCTGTTGAGCTTGCTTCCGCTTACTGGCTGTGCACCTGGCCCCCACCTCCACTGCACCACAGGCACCCCTGGTGGAGAGCCTCAAGCTGGGCCGGCAGCAGGTGGTGACGTCGCTGGGTGCTGGCGCACTGGCCCGCCTGCGCCACCTGGCCCGGCTAGACCTGTCCGGCTGCTGCCAGACTAGCGAGGGCACCCTTGCGCTGGCACTGGGCGGCCTGCACAACCTGCGGGAGGCAGACCTCAGCATGTGCGCGCAGCTGGGCGATGCCACGCTCAACCTGCTGGCCGCCAGCTGCCCGCAGCTCGCTCGCCTGGACCTCACCAGCTGCGAGCGGTTCAGGTGAGGGGCCCTGGGCCAGCGGAGGTAATGACACATGTGGCATATTGGTGGCTGTTTTGAAGCAGCCAGGCAGGCATGCTGCAGAGGCCGAGGATTTGCATCAGTCACAACCAAAAGGCCATGCCCCGCCCTCCTTTGCGTCCTGCAGCGAGGCCGGGCTGCGCCAGCTGGCCCGCCTGCCGCTGCGCTCCCTCATCCTTTCCGCCTGCTGCCAGCTCACCGACTCGTGCCTGCTGGCCATAGCTGAGGGCATGCCGAACCTCAGCTGCCTGGGCCTGTTTGAGTCAGGTGCGCTGCTGGGCTGGGGTGTCGGAATTGGCCGTCCTGCTTGGTGGTGCAATATCGCTGGCCAAGACTGCCCAGCTTGTGTACAGTGGTTGTGTCAGTCGCTGGGGAGAGCTCAGCTGTTTGTGGAGGCAGCGCTGCAATGCCAGCTGCTGCCTGCCTGCCTGCCTGCCTACCTGCCTGACGCGCTTGCCTGCCTGTCCCCTGCACCCTGCAGGCGAGTCGGTCACGGATGATGGGCTGGCGCACCTGGCGCGCCTGCGGGGCTCCCTCACCGCCCTGGACCTGGGCTACTCGTGCTGGAGCCACACCTCGCCAGGGCTGGGCGCCCTGCTGCAGCAGATGACTGCGCTGCGCATGCTGAACATTGGTGGGTGGGCAGCGGCTGGGCAGTGAATTCTACCCTTAGGGCACTTGCCTGCGGCTTGCTGGTACCGGGAGAGCAAGTTGCTGATCCACGTGCGAGGATCAGACCCTGCTGACTTGCATGCTGGACTGCCTGCTGCCTTGCAGGCGGGTGTGAGGGCACCACGGACGCCGTGGTGGGCATTGTGGCGCAGCATTGCCGCCAGCTGCGGGAGCTGGATGTTAGCGAGAGCCAGCGCATGACAGCGGCCGGTGTGCGCCTGCTTGGGGCACTGCCGGAGCTGCAGGAGCTCAACCTGGGCTGGTGAGCGCGCTGCTGTATGGGAGGAAGTGGTGTGATTGCAATACGAGCTGTGCTCCACGTGCCACCGTGCACAGCTGCCGGTGCCCCTGCCTGGTTTTGCGCTTGCAAGCTGGTGACTGGGCTACGTGCCTGCTCACAGGGCCACAATGGCCCGCCTGATGCCTTCGCAGGAACATCCGGTTGAAGGACGAAGCGCTGGACAACCTGCCGCCCACGCTGACCAGCCTGGACCTCTCCTTCTGCGGAGAGCTGACTGACCGAGGCCTGGCCGCCACCGGGCGCCTGCCAGCCCTCGCCACGCTCACGCTGCGCAAGTGCAACCGCATCACTGACCAGGTGTGCGCGGCAAGGGGAATGAGTGACTGCGCACTATTCGAGCAGAGGACATGAGCTGCTGCTGCGGGGAAAGCAACGCGGCATGCCGGAACACAGGCAACACGTGGAATGCGCATCCACCCGTGCATCTCACGTTGCTGCCTTTCCACGTGTTGCCGCTGTCAAGCAGGGCCTGCACAAGCTGGCCGCATGCACCAGCCTGCAGCAGCTGGACCTGTCCTACTGCCAGATCAGCGGGGCGGGGCTGGCCGCGCTGCGCCCGCTGCGCCGCCTCTCCAGCCTGGTCCTTGTGGTGAGCGCCCTGCCTTGCATGCGCGCTAGGGTGCCTTGCAGCATGACATGCACATCGGACCTGGTGGGCTGTGTCGCGGCAAGGCAGGCATTTGCATTCTCAATCCTCGCTCGCTATTTGGATCACGAAAGCCCCTGTCCCTGCCTCCCTGCAGGACTGCATGCGCGCCGCCTCCCCTCCCTGCATGGCGCTGCTCACCGAGCTGGCTGTGGACACCCTGGACCTCAGCGATAACAAGCGCCTGGACGACGGAAGCATGCAGGCGCGCTGGGCAGTGCTGGCGGCTGCATAGAGCGGCACAGCAGTTTGTACTCGCGGGCGGCAGGCTGCATGTGCTAGCAGCCCTAGCATGTGATGCGCCAAATCAAGCCACGCCAGCACCTCCACTGATGCCCACGCCAGCACCTCCACTGATGCCCTCGCCACCGTCCCGCCGCTTCACGTGCATTGCAGGCGCTGAGCCACGCGCCGCGCCTGCGCTCCCTGGCCATCAACTGCTGCCCCAAGGTCTCGGACCGCGGCCTGCTGGCCCTGACGCGCTGTGGCACGCTACGCCACCTGTCCGCCGACCGCTGCCCGCAGCTGAGCGGCACTGCGCTGGCCGCCCTGCAGGGCCGCCTGCCGCTGCTGCGCGTGGCGCGGCCTGCAGGCGCCCGCGGCCTGCTGGCCCCTCAGCTCGAGTACTGAGCATTCCGGCGCAGGCTGGCGGGTTGCAAAGCGCCCCTCCCCTGCACCCCTGCCGCTTGTACATCGCCCAACCCAATAAAATCATCCATCAATCAGGTCACTTATCTGTTGGTCCAAACTGACTGACACCCTGTTTGAATTCACATACCAACAAACGACGCGGCCCGCACCGACCGCATTTTGCCAGGCACACACCTCTTTTGGGCACTGCCATTCCTGCATGCCTTCCCCACTCCCTGTATCCATTGCATCCCTTGCACCGGCTGCACGTGTACTTGTGCCGATTGCATCATCCCCTGTATCCAGCGCGCTTGTGCGCCCCAGTGTTTATAGTGTCCACATCACCCGCCCCTTGCATTGCACGCCAGCGCTCAACGTCTTGTACTGAAGCATGCCCCTCTCCCTGCTCGCGCCTACACTTTTGCCTGTTGTACCAGCTCGCACCACCCTGTACACTAGCCCGTGTTGTAAACTAGATTGGTCAAGAAGTCGACACTGGCTGCGCGGCGTGCCATGGGCGCCTGGCGGCAGCGGCGGTAGAGCGGCGGCTGAGAGGTAGGTAGTGCCGGCGGTGGTGGCGATCGGCGTGGGGGCCGCTGCACCCGACATGTAAGTAGCCAGCGAGTGCATTGAGGCGGCGGCAGCAGTGCACAAGAGGGCAGGGGGTCGTTCTGGCAAGGGACCGGTCGGCCGGCCGGCCCAGGGCCTGGGCGAGCGCTGCTTAGAATAACAGCAGTGCGATCTGGCCATCGGGCACGGTTGCAAGGCCATGGGGCGCCCACCCGCCCCCCATGCTCAGGGTCATCCGCTCGTCGGGTGAAAGCACCCGGCTGCGGCCCGCCAGAGCCTCTGCAGTCGTCACCAGGATCTGGCCCGTTGCTGGGAGGTCGCAGAGCCGCGGATAGACCACTAAAATGGCTGCGCTCGCGTCCACCTTCAAGGGCAGCGTCGCCTGCTTCCAGGCCCGGCAGCAGAATGCGGCGCCCCGCCGCGGCCAGCTGCAGGTGCGTGGGCCCCAGCAGCCGGCGGCCCAGCCGCCCTTGCGCCGGGCGCTCCCCCGAGCGAGCGCTGCGCGGCCAGGCGGTCGGCGCCCCGCGTTTGTTGGAGCCAGGACAGCCCGCAGATGGCGCGCCGCGCCGCACATTGGTTGCTGGGCTGCCGTCGGCCGCGCCCGCGCCCGGCGGCCGCCGCCCCGTGTGCCGCCGCACCTCACCACCCCGCGGCCCGCCCCTGCACGCTGCAGGTGATGGCTGCCGGCATCAAGGAGGTGCGCGACCGCATCGGCTCCATCTCCAACACCAAGAAGATCACGGAGGCCATGAAGCTGGTGGCGGCCGCCAAGGTCCGCCGCGCCCAGGAGGCCGTCGTCAACGGCCGCCCCTTCGCCGAGAACCTGGTCAAGGTGAGGCGTGGTTTGCCAGCATGAATTCGTTGACAGGCAGCGATAGGGCAACGAAGTGGATGCGTTGAGTGAGACAGGCGGTGCAACGCCGGCGGTGGCGGCAGCAACAGCTGGGTGCGCTGCAGGCGCAGCAGCCGCTCGGATCAGCAGGCATTTGGGCACAATGTGGCAGCATCTACAGTGACAAGGACAGCCGTAGCTGCGAAAGCGCTGCAACTCAGGCAGCCTGGCGGCAGTAGCAGCGAGCATGCGATCCTCAGCTGTGGGCACGTAGTTTGAATGCAGCACGGCCCCAGCAGCTGGAGCAGCGCTTGGCAGCAGGCTGCACGCTGGCGCGCGCTGCACTGGATGCCAGCTCACCGTTAGTCAGGCAGCATGCGGAATGGGGCAACCACCTCGGGCCGGCCAGCCAGCCAGCTGGCCCCAGCTGCCGCCGCCGCCCTGCAGTGCCACCCTTCCACCCGTCCGCCTGCATCCTAAGCTCTGCCCCCAACTCAATGCACTCTCCGCCCACGCTCTCTCCTCCCCGTGCCAGGTGCTGTACGGCGTGAACCAGCGCCTGCGCGTTGAGGACGTGGACAGCCCCCTGGTGGCCCAGCGCCCCGTCAAGTCGGTGGCCCTGGTCATCGTGACCGGCGACCGCGGCCTGTGCGGCGGCTACAACAAGTGAGGCGGGGCTGGGGGCGCTGCAGCTGCCTTGCTGTGCTCCAGAACAGAGAATGAATGCGCTGCGTGAATGCAAGCGCATGTCTCTTTCCTTCCGCTGCACCCTCTGCTTGCTGGCGTTACCTGCTCGCCCGCGCCCGCTGCCCCGCCCCTCAACCCGCAGCTTTGTGATCAAGAAGGCTGAGCAGCGCTACCGCGAGCTGGATGCCATGGGCATCTCCGTGCGCCTGATCTGCGTGGGCCGCAAGGGCTCCGCCTACTTCCGCCGCCGGCCGCAGTACAAGATCGAGGGTGAGGTGATACGATGAGGCGGCTGGGGGAGACGGGGCGGCGAGTGTGTGTGCCAAGGCAGTTGAGCAGAGCAGCTGGTGGCAGCGCAGGGAGCGGGCTGCAGCACTGACCGCTGAGCGTGGTAGCCAGCAGGCCCCTGCATGAGCAGGCAGGGTGCGGCAGTGAGGCCGATGACGTGCCAAGGCGCCAGGGCCGGGCTCAGCGCGCCCGTCTGCGCTTGCCCATTCCTCCCACCACTCACTGGTGTGCTGCCTCTGCCTTCTGCTTCTCTTGGGTGCAGCCACCTTTGAGGTGGGCCAGAGCCCCACCATCAAGGAGGCGCAGGCCATCGCCGACGACATCTTCGCCGACTTTGTGTCCGAGGTGCGTGCCTGTTGTTGGAAGGGCCTGGAAAGCGGGGCGAAGCGCCTGCACTTATTGATGCCAGCTCAGCCGCTGCTGCATCGATGTCAGCGCCAGCTGTAGATGGTGTGGCTGGCGTCTGCCTGCACTCACCTTGCAAGTGCTGCGGACGCTCGGCTGGCAAAAGGACCGCCGGCACTAGCAGCCGCCGATTGCGTGGGCACCAGCTGCCTTAACTCAGTTGCCAACTCTCACCTACTACCTCCCCTCCCCCCTCCCTTGTGCCCCCGCAGGAGGTGGACAAGGTGGAGCTGATCTACACCAAGTTTGTGTCCCTCATCTCCTCCACCCCCGTCGTCCAGACGCTGCTGCCGCTGTCCCCCTCCGGCGAGGTGCGCTTGGGCAGTGTGTTGCAGCCGTTTTGCTGGGGTGTTGTTTGCACTTGCCCTGCAACAGCTGCTGATGCTCTCCCCCTCAGGCGAGGTGCGCTGCTGCTGCGCTGGTTTTGCCACTGGGGTTGTTGCAACTGCTTTGCTGCTGCTGCTGCCGCTGCTGCTGCTGCTGCGTGGGGTGGCGCAGCGACCTGGCGGCAGCTTGGGAACCAACTCAGGCAACAAGGTGGCCCGCATAAGCGCGGCCGCTCGCTTTGTTATCTATATCTATATGCTTTGGGCCCAGGTACTGGCCGGCTGGCCTGTGCGACAGGCACATGGTGTCTGCAACCCAGCTCGCCATGCCCTCACCAACTTCCCAACCCTTCGCCCTGCCCCCACTCCTTCCAACAGATCTGCGACATCAACGGCAACTGCGTGGATGCCGCTGAGGACGAGGTGTTCAAGCTCACCACCCGCGAGGGCCAGCTGGTGGTCGAGGCCGAGAAGGTGGGCAGCGTATGCACAGCTGGGGCGGCTTGGACTGCTGGCTGTGAATGTGGCAGGCCTGCGGTGCTGCAGCAGCAGTGCAGCTCCTGCTCGGTCTCACTCATTGCCTTTCAGCGCCACGCTACTGCTTCCTCACCCCACCCCCACCCCACCCCCACCCGCCCCTGCACCTGCAGGTGCGCACCGAGACCGGCGACTTTGACGCCGGCCTGATCTTTGAGCAGGACCCCGTCCAGATCGTGGACGCGCTGCTGCCGCTGTACATGAACGCCACCCTGCTGCGCTCGCTGCAAGAGGCGCTGGCCTCGGAGCTGGCGGCGCGCATGAACGCCATGAACAACGCCTCGGACAACGCCGGCGAGCTCAAGCGCAACCTCACCCTCATTATGAACCGCAAGCGCCAGGCCAAGATTACCACGGTGAGAGGACAGGGGGCCCGGGCTGCTTGGCTGAGGGAGGGCGGGAGACTGATGCTGGGGTGGGCAGCAGGGCAGGAGACTGATGCTGGGGTGGGCAGCAGGGCAGGGGTGCGCTGGGCGTGCTGTGCCCCGCCGCCGCCGCTGCTTTTGGAAGCATTCCCCTGACCCTCCCAATCCCTCCTTGGCTCCCTTGTTTGCAGGAGCTGACCGAGATTGTGGCGGGCGCGTCCTCCGTGTAAATTTTCCTTGGCTTTTGGACGGCAGGGGCGGTTTGGAGCAGCGGCCGCCGCCGCCGACCCACGCCGCCCCTCGCCTCTGCCCCCGACCCTGCCGGGCCCCCCTGGTGTCCGTGTGGGGCCGATTCTTTCCGCGTTTGCACGTATGGCAGCACCGCCTCCTTCTGAACTCGCCCCCTCCTGAGAAGAACAATCGCTTGTTTGATTATATTGCCGCCGTGTAATGGCGCGGCCTTGCAAGCGAGTGGCAGTGCCAGGGGTGTTGAGTGCACGCTGCGGGCTGCCTTGCATTGGCACCTTGCGGCGGCATGGTGGGGCGCCTTGCGGTATGTGCATTGCTTTGAGTGGCAACGTGTTTGGCAGCACAGCAGGTCGAACTTGATGGCAGGCAGGCTGTTTGAAAGAGCAGGCAGGAGTGTGCGGACTTGGCGCAAGCCAAGCGCTCGTGTGGGCTGGTGAGCGGCGGCCGCTGGAAACCCTGTACTGCACTTGCAGCCAGGCCCCCAACTGGATCCCTGACCTTATCTTGGCCCAAGTGGCCAGTGCTTTATCCAAATGGAGAGTATGGAGGCAGTGGATGGGATGAGTGCGCTGGAGGGCGACGGACCGCGTGGCGCCCGCTGGCGCCCCTCTCAACCCGCGCCTACAGCCGGCGCGCACCTGACATCGACCTGCGCGACACATACCGCTGTTGTTCGCAGAGCTGCAGCTTGGTCTGCGAGTCCACACCCTGCAGCCACCGCCCTGCGAGCGGTGCCCTCTCCTCCCCCGCAGCACCTCCCCATCCTTGGGTGGACTCCACAGCACATCCTCTGACGGGCTGCGTAGGTGCGCCGCTGCGTCCTGCGACCTGTTTGCAGACGGCTTTGCAGCCAGGCCCCTCTGCTGTTCTTTGTACCCGGCTCCCAACACCCACTGTGCCTCAACAAGTGCGATTTCACCCCTCCCATCCGCTGGCCGCCCTGCGAGCCCACGACCCCCTCCTCCCAACGGCGCTGCGCCCCTTGCGCAGGACCCCCGCAGCCACGGAAGCCCGATGCAGATGCCGGCGCCCCTAACGGGGCCGCCGGACCTGCAGGTCAGCGAGGCCGCCACACCCGGCGCCTCGGTGGCGGCAGTGCGCGGCGAGCACGACCACGTGCTGGAAACACCCGAGTTTGACACTCCGGGCCAGGCCTCGCCCGGGAGGCTCCGCAGCCTCGAGGGTGGCCGCTCCCTGGGCGACGGCGGCGGGCTGGACAGCAGCCGCGGCCGGTCTGGTGGGCTGCATGCCGCCGCAGCAGCAGCACTGGCCGACGCGGTCGCCGCCCCCGCTGCGGCTGCTGAGCCACTGTCCAAGCCGCGGCTACGGGTGCAGGGCGCTGACATCATCCTAGAAGATGCCGCCAGCCCAAAGGATGCAGCAGAGAACGGCGGTGGGGCGGCGCCGCGGCCGCCGCAGGAGCAGCAGCAACTAGGAGCGGCAGCAGCGGCGCCGGGGCAGGCGGCTGGTGCAGCAGCAGGCGGCGGTGGGGCAGGCGCCGGCGCGCCCATCCAGCAGCCTGCTGCGCCGCCTGCGCTGCCGCAGCAAGCGCAGCAGCAGGCGCAGCAGCACGTGCAGCCACCGCCGCTCAATCTTGCAGCGGCGATGCGTGTGTCACAGACGCATGAGCACGAGCTGCAGCTGCGGCTCGCCTCCCGCACGGCCACGGGGGTCAGCAACATGGCCATTGCCAGCACGCGGCCGCCAGTCACGCACCCGCTGCCCCACGCAGATGACAGGTGCGCTGCTGTGGCTCTAAGCACCCGTGGTGATCAGCAGCCGGCAGCCCTGGACCAAGCGGATTGCGGTTGCACTCGTGCCCAGTTGCAGCCTTGCTGCTTGCTTCCGCAGCTGAGGCTCAGCTGGAGTCATCCTTTCCTTGTGCACTCAGTGTGTCCGCCGCAGCTTCCCTCTTGGCAAGCTCTGCCCTGCTCAATGCCGCCTTGCGAACCTTGTCTCCCCTGCACCCCTGCAGCCGGCTGCGCGGGCACGACGCGGGCGGCGGCGGCGGCGAGGCGGGCCCTAGCGGCGGCAGCAGCGCGGTGGAGGGGCCTGTGCGCATCAAATACCGGTCCACTCTGACTGAGGAGAATGTGGCTTACCTGAACAAGCTGGACCAGTATGCCTCGCGCCCAGACAGCACCGGCCGCTCCTCAGGTGTGTGGGGGACAAGCCATCGCTGTGGGCCGGGTGCAAGTGCGAGAAAATCCTGAACGTAACCTTGTTGGTTGCTTGTTGAGTGGTGGGGTTGGCCTGGCCGGCTAGCCAGCTGGCTTTGATCATTGAAAGATACGCCGCACAGCACCATAGCGGCTGCGACAGCGCGAGTAGGTGGCTCTCGTCACCCACCGCTGCGCCCTCTCTCTTTTGCAGAGCGCATATGGCGGTGGCTGGAGGGCTCGGGCCCGCCCTTTGACAACCCGCCGCCCTCGCTGGGGGTGCCCACCGTCAGCAAGACAAACCTGGCGGCAGCCAGCCGGCGGCAGGGCGCCAAGCGCAGCTTCTTCTCTTGCTTCAACTGCTTTGGCGGCGGCGGCGCCGCCACGCGGTAACAGCAGCAGCAGCAGCAGCAGCAGCAGCAGCAGCAGCAGCAGGAGCAGGAGCTTGGCCGGCCGCCGGCCCGCCACACACCCACCCCGCCCCGCTGACCGCAGCGCAGCGCGCCGCCCCGCAGCGCAGCGCGCCTGGCCCGCCGCCCCTCCTGATTTAAACTAATCCGGCCTTAGCTACGTGCCCCGCGGCTCTGACCCAACCAGCTGACCAACCAACCACGTTGCACGAACCGCTGACGCCCTCCGGGCGCGTGCTGCTCTTCCTTTTTGTTGACACTGTGTTGCCCGCTGCATGCTGCACGCTTCATGACTTGAATTTCCATGCCTTCAGCCGTCAGATACCCTGCAAGTTGTGATATACCAAGTGGCCAGGCCAGACGGTAGGACAGGCAGGCGGTAAGGCAGCCATCCAGGCTGAACGGCCAGCCAACAGCTCTCACTCCTGCTGCAGCCGCGCCAGCGTACTTGCACAGATTACATTTGTTGGTTGGGTCAGGCTGCATGCACACGCAGTTCAGTTGCCTTCATGAAATTGTCCCTTGCAGCGACGAAATCAGAGTGCGGAAAATACGAGCCTTGATGACCGCCAAAGACAGACAGAAGGGGCGGTGGGAGGGGAGAGCAACAAAGGAATAGGATATGGGCGGGGAGGGAGGGTGTGCATAGAACCACACAAAGGGGTCCAAGCAAGGGCAGGGGGCAGTAGACCAAGGGCAAGGGAGGGGAGAGTGCAAAAAGGAAGGAAGGAAGGGGAAGGGAAGGACATCTGCAGAGGCGCCAGGGCGCCGAGCCAAATCGGCTCGCGCCGCGGGCAAGGTGTGAGGTGAGTGTGAATACACAGCAGCGCTGCGCACCCGACAGGGACGGAGGGGTGCACAGCGCGCTACAGGCGGGGAAAGGGGGCGCCAGGAGACCGCTGGGAGTGCAGGTGAGCTCGCACTGAGGCACGCTGGTACGAGTCAGCTTAGCAGGAGGCAGGTGGGGGCACCTTGAGCAGGGTGTGGGCTGCTCGCCGCACGTTGTTGGGGAGAGAGAGACGCGGAAAAAGTGGCAGCGGAGGCCGCAATGCATTAAGTTCGGAGGAGATCGGTCGATCGGCTATGCAAGCCACAAAAAGATCCACGAGTGTTGGAGGGGCCGCCTGCTGCCCAGCCGCACTGCCAGCGGCAGCAGCGCTGGCAGGGGCTGCCAGGGCGCTCGACGTGAGTGCAGGGCAGCTGAAGCAGCGCGGCTGCGGCACCAGGGCTGGGGGCCCTGTGCTGCAGGGCAGCTGCAGCCTGCCGCTCACTGCGTGCCGCACGCTCAGAGGCCCTCGCCAAGCGCCTTGTCGTTTGAGAGGAAGTTGTCCAGGAAATCGTCCATCTCCAGCCGCGGCATGGGCAGGTCGGCATCACCCTGCACAGCGGACAGCGCAGCGGGCAAAGAGTGGGGCAAAGAAGGCGCATCCTGTTTTGGCAGCCGGGCAGGATATTTCTCCACAGTAAGCGCTGTGTTGCAAACAGCATTCTACAGCAGTCTGCCTCCGCCCGCAAGCCTGCCCGCCGCCCACAAACAAAACACCCAGCAGCAGCGGCGCGCACCAGGCCAAAGCAGTCGGAGTTGAGGGTCATCAGCACGTCGCCGTCTGCCAGCGTGCCGCCCACAACAGGCTCCAGCGGGTTGGCAGGTGCCTGCAGCACAGCACAGCACAGCCCAGCACAGCAGCGATGAGTGAGCTACGGCAGGCGTGTGTGCCCCGCAGGGCCCTGTCCACCAAACCACCCCACCATGCCCAAATGTGTGCCGGTGAGCGTGTGACGGGCAAATGTGTAATCTGCAGGACTCATGCCACCAGTAACAACCCCACGCAGCCCACCCCTGTGCCCCATTTAACCCCTCCTCACCGCCGCCGCGCCAGAGGTGTCGCTGCCGGGCGCCTGCTGGCCGCCGGAGTTGGACGCCAGCCCGCTGTCCGAGGTGAGCACGCTGGCGTTGGAGGGGTTGAGCCCAGGAGCCTGCCCAAACCCGGTGGGTAGCGCCCCATGCTCCTGCTTCACAAGCACCCCTGCCGAGCCCTGCTGCCCGCCGCTGGCCTGCTGCTGCGGCGCCGCCTGCTGCGCCGCCGCGCCGGCCTCCGGTTGCTGCGCTTGCTGCTGCTGCTGCGCCTGCTGCTGCGCGGCCTGCGCCGCCTGCTGCTGCTGCGCGGCCGCTGCCGCCGCCGCCTGCATCTGCTGCTGCTGCTGCTGCTGGTACAAAGCAAAGCTGCCCTCCATGCCGGGCGGCACCATGCCAGCTGGCGCCGCCATCATGCCCATCGGCATCCCAGCCATGGCCACTGCAAGCGGAGAATGGTGCATGTGGAATTGTTGGTTCAGGGCTGGTCAACACTTGCAACACGAATGAGCGCTTGACAACAAGCTTACTGAACTGTGCCAGCCACAACACTGCCCTGCCCTCCCACTCTCTGTCCTCCAGCCCCGCTGCCTCACCAGCCATGTGCGGCGGCATGATGGCGCCAGCAGGCATGGGGAAGGGCAGCGCAGCAGGCACAGCACCGGGCAGTGCGCCGCTGGCTGCCGCTGCCGCCGCCGCCGCCTGCATCGCCATCGTCTGCTGCTGCCATGCCGCCGCCATTTGCGCCGCATTGGGCATTCCCATCACAGGCATGCCCGGCTGCAGGGCAGGCGACATGCCCGGCTGCATGGCCATGGCACCTGGCTGCAGCGCCGCCGCCGCCGTGCCCGCCTGCTGCGCCGCGGCCACCTGCGCAAAGACAGACGAGGGGCCCGCGCCGGCGGCCACCGCCGCCGCAGCTGCCGCCGCCTGCGGGTCCAGCATGGCCGCCTCGGCTGCCGCCTTGTGCCCCTTGCTGCCCTTGCCGTTTTGCAGGCCCTGGGCGCGCTTGAGGTACAGGCGGTACTTCTGCAAGAGGGCAGGACATGGGCGGGGGTGGGGGAGGGGCAGCAGAGGATGAGCAGCAGCGCAACGGCAGTAGACTCGAAAGCTCGAGCTGCACACGGCGGTGCAGTCTGGAGGCAACCCCTCTTGCCGCCTGCACTACAGCGTATCAAGGGCGCTGGCATGCAGACAACGAGGCACCCAAGGCACACAGCGCAGCAGGGTCACCGCACCTGCAGGTGGGAGGCCACGTTTTCGCGCGTCAGCCCCGCCACGTTCATGAGGTCCAGGATGCGCTTGGGCACCGCCTTGTCCACCCCCAGCTGGTTGACCGCGTCCACAAACTGCAGGCGGGTGGTGGGCAGCAAACAAAGGTGTGGGATCCATCCCTCAACTCCTTGAGCAGGCTCCACGGCATGTCTGCAGCTTGATGTGCAGCTCCACAGAGTGCTGGCACCCCTGCCGCCAAGAACCATGCAAAACATCCCCACCAAGAACCATTCAGAGCGTGCCATGCCCCCCACCCCCGCCCACCTGCTGGTGCATCTCCACGCTCCACACCACGCGCGGCTTCTTGTTGGCCCCCTGCGTCTCATGCTGCACCTGGATCGTCTCGCTCTCCTTGCGCTTCACGCCGTGGTGGTGCTGCGGCGCAGGCATTGGAGGCGGGATGGCATGAAGCAGGTGCAGCGTGCGGCAGAAGAAATAGAGCGAGAGAGGCCTCCAAACTTGGCACAGCACAGCTAGCTGTTGGCAAGCCGCAAAGAGCAGACAGCGGTAGCCAGCAGGTAGCAGGAGGCCAAGCAGGCAGCAGCATCACAGCAGCTACACTGCGCGTAGCCTCCAGCCCCAGATGCTCATCCATCTATCAGCCCACATGCAAGCCTTGTAAAAGCACAAACTCGTGTGCCACAGCAACAGCAACAGCAACAGCAAAGCCAGCAGCAGCAGCAAAGGCTCACGTGGTCCTCCAGCCCCGAGTGCTCATCGGCTGCGCGGCTGTGGTGCAGGCTGCGCCGCCGCACCACGTGCTGCCACACATTGCGCAGCTCCTCCACGCGCACGGGCTGCAGCAAAAAATAGAGCACAGCGAGCAGCATGGCTGGTGAGACAGCTTCTATTGCAACCCGCACACGGACTGGGCGGGCCGCACAGCCACAAGCGCGCATTGCTCAGCTTCCCCGGCGGCCCACAGCCGTCGACCACGCTTTGCCAGCGCTGCAGCGGCATAGAGGCCACAAAATGGCCTCCAAGGCGCTGCGCTCGCCTTGATGAGGAAATCAACCGCGCCGTGCGTCACTCCCCGCAGCACCACATTGGTGTCTCCGTTGGACGACATCACTGCAGCCGAGGCAGGCGCAAGCTGGTAAATGGCAGCAGCATGCAGCATGAGGGGATTGGCAGGGTCCAGCAAGCTGCGGCAGCTGGGCGAGGCAGTGCGGCCACCGTTGTACGGCTGAGCAGCCAGTGCAATAAGGTCTGCATTTTGGTTCTCCGCTGCACTCACTGATGACGGGCAGGTCAAGCTCCAGGCCAATGTGCTCCAGCAGCTTGAAACCGTCCATGTCTGCACACACAACACACAGCAGGCAATGTGTACAACCGAGTATGGGCACTGCTGCCCGAAAGATCGGCGGGGCCAAAATCCGCCGCACAGGCTACCCAGGTCCTGGCTGCCGCCGGCAGCTCCCCGAGGCCTCACCAGGCATGTACACATCCGAGAGTACCAGGTCAAACTGGTTGTGCTGCTCCTGCCGCTCGCGCAGCAGTGTCAGCGCGTCCTGGCCGCTCGAGCGCGTGTCCACTGCAATTGCGTTGAATGCAAGATAGGGGCGGGGTTAGAGCGGCGCTGGCTGGCGGGACGGCGGCTGGCAGGCTGCTCCTGCCGCTTGATCAACCTGCTGCTACCGCAGGCCCCACTACAATGGGCTGCTGCGCGCGGCGCTGTGTGCAGCGGGCTGCCTTGTACGGGCCGCAACAGCGGGCGCGCCGGCGGTCAGGCGGGCGGCGCCGCTGCTCACCTTCGTAGTTGCATCGCTGCAACATGGCGGACACCACTTTAAGGCACATCGGGTCGTCATCAACGACGAGCACCTGAGGAGGCGGGGCCGAAGGAGGAAGGAGGCTTGTGGGCTCGGCCGGCTTCCTGGCCGGCTGCAGCGGCCTGTCGGGCGTTTCAAACCATGGATGGACTGCCAAAGCGGCCAGGCGGCCGCCAGGCGGCCGCAGCGGCGGGAGGGCCCTCACCTTGAGCCCTTGCGGGCTGAAGCCGTCAGTGCCGCCCTCGCTGCCGCCCGAGCTACCAGTAGGCCCGGTGTCAGCCATGGCTGGCGGAGCCTTTGCTTGCGCTGCTGCTGCTGCACTCGCTGGTGGCTCGCTCAGTGAGCCATAGCCCCCCGCTGGGCGGCAGTAGCCTGGTTGAACAGCAGAGAGCGACCAGCGTCGCGCCTGGCCGCCTGAAGTCTAAGCTGCGTGCGCCGGCGCTTTGCACTGGCCGCGGCTGCCCCGCTCTTACGCTCTGGGCTGGATTAAAGTAATCTGTGTGCTTATGAGAAGCGATGGGCGGGGCAGACGCGGGGAATGCCGCGGGCAAGCTCAGCACATCAGGCAGCAGGGCAAGGACCGCCCATTTTCCTGTGCAACTCAGCCCAGGGAGCCGCTGCCCTCTCATGCATTCGAACCATAATGGTGTTGAGGCGAAAACTGCGCATGGCGCGGCACTGGCACCAGCCGCCGCCCACCCGCCATACCGCACTCGGCCGCACGAATCCAAGGGGGCGCAGGCACCCTAAGCATGCCGGACACGTCTTTACAGGCGGCAACGCATCAAGTAAGAGCAACCTCTCAATACAAATGCCTCGCGGCATCCAGGCGAGCAGCTTGGCTGCTGCTCACTCATCGTCATCGCTGCTGCTGCCGCCAACCGCCCGCCGGCGGCCCGGACGCTGCAACGGGCCCGACCAGCCCTCTGGCTCTGCATTGTCCAGCGCAGAGCCCCGTGCCCGCCTGGCTGGCATCACTGGAGCGGCCACCGGCGGCGGCGCTGGCGCCCTGACCTCGTCTGTGCCGCCTGCCGCTGCTGCTGCCGCTGCTGCTGACCCGTTGGCGCCGTTAGCTGCTACGCTGCTGCTGCCTGCCCGCAGCTTCTCCAGCGGCACACGCCACAAGTCTACGCCCTTGCTGCTGTCGGTACTATCGCCGCCGCCGCCGCTGCTGCTGCTGCTGCTGCTGCTGGCACCACCACTCCTGCTGCCGGGCTGCGCAGCCGCTGCGCTGGCCGCGGCTGGCTGCTGCTGCGGCGGCGGGCTGGCATCCACAGCAGGCTCCTTGCGCCGCCACAGGATGGCACCCTCCCCGCCTGCGCCGCCGCTTTCACTGCTGCCGGGTGCAGGCTCCTTGCGGCGCCAGAGAACGGCACCCTCGCCGGTGCCGCTGCTGCTCTCGCTGCTGCTCGCCGCAGGATCCTTCCGCTCCCACAGAATCGCGCCGGGCGCTGCTGCATCTGCTACAGGGTACTCTAGCGCCGGGGGTGGCGGTGGGGCCGCCACTGTTGCCTGCTGTGAAGACACTGCCTGCCCCTCGAGCGAAGCCGCCGCATCGCCAACGCCGGCCTGGCTGCCGGCAGCAGCCGCCGGGCTGCTAGCTGCCTGAGCTGCCTCTGCTGCGGCGCCAGGCAGTTCATCCTCGTCATCGCCGCCAAACATGACAGACCAAAGCGAAAAGGAGCGCTTCTTCTGCCCCTGCTGTGCCTGCTGTGCCTGCTGCGGCGCCTGCTGTGCCTGCTGTGCCTGCTGCTGCTGCCCAGGCTCATCGGGCACGGCAGCCGCCTGTGCGCCGCCCTGCTGCTTGCCGCCGCCCAGCAGCTTCCCTGCCACAGTAATCAGCACAACCGGTGCTACCACAGCCAGCACCACGAGCCGCCAGTTGCTGGCCAGAGCAGCGGGCAGCCAGCTACTGCCTGCCGAGCGGTCGTTGGCTGTGCCAATGCCACCGCTGCGCTCCTCAAGCTGCTTCTGATACTGCTGCAGCAGCTGCTCTGTGGAGTCCTGATCCTCGCTGCTAGGCACAGCAGCAGGAGCTGCCTCGCCCCCTGGCTGCTGCTGCGGCTGCATGGGCTGCCCTGCAGGAGGCTGCTGTGCCTGCTGCGGCGGCGGCGGCAGCGCCTGCTGCGCTGCTTGTGCCGGCTCCTGTGCCTGCGGCGGCGACTGCCAGGGCGGCACAAACAGCTGCGGCGCTGGCTGCTGGGGCGGCGGCGGTGCCGGCACGGGCGCTGCCTCCGGCGCAGGCCGCTGCCATGGTGCGGCAAACGGCTGCGGCGCTGGCTGCTGCGGCGCTGGCTGCTGGGGCGCCGCATATGGTGGCTGCAGCAGCTCTGCTGGGAAGCGGGCATCCTCCTTCAGCAGCTGCTCCAGCAGCTCTGCCAGCTGGCTGTCGCTCAGGGTGTGCAGCCTGCACGTATGAGGATGCAGTTGGGCGCTTGTAGTCATGCATGGTGTTCCGTGGCATGTGGCAGCACTCCTGCCCACGGCCAAACATCGCAAAGAACTGCAGCGCTGGATGATCAGCAGCTTGCTGCTGTTGGCGCTCCACCCCACTTCCTAGATCCGCTTGCCTGTCGGTCAGCCGCTGCACCAGCATGTCTTCAACCACAGTGCGCCGCAGCGGCACCGTGCCAGAGGCGGCGCCGCTGAAGGGAATTGCATCCAGCAGGCCCGCACTGCAGCAGGCAAAGGTTGCAAAGTCGCAATCAATGAGACCTGCGATCGAGTCACACAAAAATATAGCACGCAGAAGATAGAGAGCGCAGAAGAGGGTGGCAGCGGCGTGCCTCACCTGGCTGGCAGCGGAGCGGCGGCGGCAGCGGCGGCGCCCAGCAGGGAGGCGGCCGCCCCTGCCAGCAGGCTGCTAACACGCTGAGCAGTGTGCTCCGAGTCGGAGTGCAACGCGGCGCGAGGTGCCGTGCGCTGCAAGCGCTGTCCACGAGCCGGCCGCGGCGCTTGCGCGTCTGCAAGAGGCCGCTGCGTCCTTCCAGCGCTCCCCGACATGTCGCTGGCTGGGAAGCGCGATTGCAAGGCTTTACGCAACGGCGCGAGCGAGCTAGTCGTGTGCAGGCGCCGTGCAGCCTGAATGCCGCTCTCAAGCCGGACAGAAATTTAGATGGACTGTCCGAAAGCAGGGCAGGAGGCAGATCGTCATGCATGCAGGCACGGCACCGCTCCCGATGACCCGAGGCAGGGCACGGCGCCGCTAGCATGATTTCTCGTAGTGCTGGGCGGGCATTCAACTTGCGGAGCTCTGCAACTCCAGGGAGGCATCACAGCTGTGCATGGTGCGCTTGATACAAGCACATGCCTGAGATCATCGCATCGAAGAGTTGCTTTGCATGTGGTTTGCCACGGCCAGGACGGCAATTGGTCCTGCCGAAATGGCGACAGGGCAGGCGCTGAGACAGGTCTTCGCACTCGGGCAGGGCTGAGTGATGAGAAAATCAGATACCGTCTTTGAGGTGGCTTTGATGGTCCCCTAAGATGCAGCTGGGCGGTGCCCACAGCGGCGAATGGCGTGTTTGTTGACCGCCTCACTGCAACCCTTGGTTTCGCTCACTGCCCAGGCAAGCCAAACAGAACCGCGGCTATAGAAGGCTTGCATAGATGCATTACAAGAAGGAATACAAAAGGAGCAACATGGTTGCATATACAGGTGCAGTGGCACATGCTGCGGGGCAGCCAACGAAATGCGGGGTGCGTGCAGGGGCGGCGCACGTGAGCTTACAGCAATCCGCACTGGCAAGGGTTTCGTCAGGTCTCTGAGCGTCAGAGAAATAGAGGAGCGGTAATGGTCACAAAAATTGAGAGCTCCTGCGCAAGGTTGGGTTCATTTCAGCAGCAGTTGGCTGCCGCCGAGTGCCTTACTTGTCGCCTGGCTCGCTGGCCAGCGATGCGGGGCGCACAGCTGACACATAGCCAGCGGCCGCCACTCGGCCGGTCGATCGGTCCCTTGCAATCAGGCGGGCGCCTTCCACCAGCCACTCTGCACAGCGCCAGGGTGGGGTGTGGCACACTGAGCAACATGTGCCAACTCCTCGAAGGCCCAAAAGCGCTCAGCAAGCGTGCATCACTGCACATTCCCTCGGCAAGCAGGCCACACAGAGAAGGCCAGCGGCAGCCCATGTTGTTGCAGTCCCGGCATCGGCCCACCTGGCTGGTGCATGAAGGTGAATTTGACCGCCGCCAAGCAGCCGATGTCGGAGCAGGGCAGCAGGGAGCGCTGCCGCTGCAGCGGTGTGCCGCTGCCGCCCGCCGTGCCGCCGCCCTCACAGCCGCTGGTGCTGCCGCTGCTGGCTGTGTGCATGGGCAATCCAGAGCCGCCGCTGCTCGTCAGTGGCTGCGGCAGCAGCACGCCTGCCGCCGCCACGGCCCCAGCCAGCCGGCAGAAATCTGGCTGGCCAGGCGCAGCCTCCCCGCTGGTGCCCGCCGCAGCGCCGCAGCTGCCGCTGCCGCCTGAAGGCTCCGCAAACAGATCTGCGCTCATTAGCGACGCCAGAGGATCGCTTTCCTCTGCCTCCTGAGAGCACCCTGCTTCGCTGCTGCCGCTGCCGCTGCCGCTGCCGCTGCCGCTGCCGCTGCCGCTGCCGCACCCTAGGAGGTCTGCCAAGCCATCCAGGCTGCCGCTGCCGTGGCTGTGGGGAAGCTCCCGCATGGCAACCACCTGAGCTGCCTGCCGAATGCTGCCGCAGTGGATGACTGGGATGTACGCACCGCAGCGCCGGCGCGAGCTCGAGCGCTGCAGCTGCAGGCAGGCATGTGAGGGCAGGGGAATGCAGGCACGTCTGTTGGTGGGCAAACGCACAGGGTGGCAAGAGGATATCGCTGCAGGTTGGGATCGGGGCAACAGGTGAATAGGGCAGCACTGGCCATAGTAATGCCTGGACCGTACTGCGTCACAGAGCTGCCGCCACCGCATGCCGGCGCCTCACCCGCCCCAGGCTTTGCGCCCGCCCGCCAAAGCTGCCGCCGCCATCGCTGGCCGTGCCGCTAGGAGAGGTGCCCAGGGCCCCGAGGGAAGAGCAGGGCCGCAGGTCTGCCCCAAGCGCAGGGTCTGGCTGGTCGGCTTCGCCCTCAGGTGGGTATTGCCCTGCAACCAGGTAGCACAGCGGGGCAGTGGGCAGCGAGACATGGGCAGTGGGCAAATCAGCTGATGCTGGGCGACACCACCCACCACATGGCCGCAAGGTATGTGCAGCATTGCCCTGCACTGCCAAAGCAAGGACCAGTCCTGGCCCCCCACCTGAGAGCAGGCCACGTGCAGGCCAGTGGCCCCCCAGCAGAACTAGCACTGCCTCAAATTGCGAGGCCGCCTGGGGCTGCAGCGAGGGCGACAGGAGCACCGCACCCTGCAGGGGGGCAGCGGCCAGGAGGGCAGCTTGATGAGCAGAAGAGCAGAGGGATCATTCAGCTAGCAGCGGCAAGCGCAACAGCTGCCCAGCACACGGGCCGAACGCAACGCATGCCGCACAGCACGGCACAGCACATCATGCACAGCTTGCCTTGCGAGGTCGCGGCGCAGCACCGCTGCTTGCAGACACCAGCTGCGGGGAGGAGCCCCAAGCGTGGTGCAGCTCCCCAGAGCTGCCCAGCAGCCGCTGCAAACCGCCCAGCTGGGCGGCCGAGTGGCTGGTGGTCAGGCTTGGGTGGCCTGCATGGGGCCCCCGCCCTTGAATAGCCAGGGCAGGGGTGCTGGGCGGCAGGGGCCGTGCCGGGCCGCGCTCCCCTGCCCCCGAGCATGCCTGCTGCATCCAGGCGTGCAGGCAGCCGGCACTGTCGGCTCGCAGCGGCGGCGGCTGAGCCAGGGGAACCTGTGCTGTTACGCTGCCCAGCAATGCCGCTGCCCCCTCAGCTGCTGCTGCCGTTTCCTCACCGCCCGCTGCTGCGTCCGGTGCACAGCCATCCAGCGGCTGCACTGCCAGGGTGGCATGCTGCCCCTGCTGTGCCGCTTGGACCTCCACCCGGCTGCGGTGAATGCCGCTGACCACCACTCGCCTAAAGCGGCCGCCCTCCAGCGGCCCTAGCAGCAGCTCATCACCTAGCTTCACAGTGCCACACACCACTGTGCCGCTATACACTGCAGGCACGAGGAAAGGGATGCGAACAAATGAGGGGTGTGAAGCGCGCGATGCTGATCCACAGTCAAAGTGGTTAGCAGGGCAGAGGGTCATTTGAGCTGGCTGTGCACCAGCAAGGAACGACCAACTCCAATGCTTGCCTGTGCCCACGTCTGCAACCTCGAAGCTGCTGTCAATCTGGAAATGGGTGGCCCCGGTGCTGCCCTGGCCGGCAGCTGCCGCACCAGACAGCGCCCGCAGCGCAGGCTGGCACCATCCCTGCATGCCCTCGCCACCTGCCGCCGGCTGCAGGGAGTTGAGGAAGCTGTGCAGCAGCTGCAGGCTGGCTCCAGTGACAGCTGAGGTGGCAAACAGCGGCACGCACAGGCTTGCGCCCGGCGCCGCAATCCTGCTGCGGTGCGCAGCGGCCGCTAAATGGGCTGCCTGCTCAGCAGACTGAACTAGCGGGGCCAGTGCTTCCACATCGCTGACCGTGCCACCGCCCTGCTGCACTGCCGCAGCCAGTAAGTCCCTGGGATGGATGGGCAGTACGGGTGGCAATGGACTGAGTGGAACAACAGCAACTCAGCAAGCAGGGCGCTGTAAAGAAGCACATCACCATTTGCATTGGAGCTGAATTGCAATCAAAACCTTGCCCTCCTTGTTTCCAGGCATCGCCATGCCATAACTCCTCCCCACTCCCCTGGCTGCCTGCCACCTCGCCCCACCTGATTTCGTCCGCCGCCTGCTGCACCGCCCCCTCGGGCGCCAGGTCACTCTTGGTGACGGCGACAGCTAGAGGAATGCCCAGGGCCAGCGCCACAGCCAGGTGCTCGCGGCTCACCCACGACACGCCTGCCATGCAGTGTGGGGCGCAGCGAAGTTGCAGCAATCAGGCAGCAGGGAGAAACCGCTGTCCACCAACATCGGTCGCCCATGGCAACCATGCAGGAAGTGCTGAAGCGACAATGCCATTTGGGATGGTGGCGCCGCAGGCCACCCTGCAACAGCACCTTCCCCTCCAAATGTGCCCACCCACGACCCGCACCTGCGGTGGCGCTGACGCACAGCAGCACGCAGTCAGGCAGCAGCGTGGTGAGGCCGTGCAGCATCGTCTTGCTGTATCGCTCGTGGCCGCCTAGGTCGAAGAACCGCACCTGCAGAAGGTGGGGCAATACATAATGTGTCAATTGCAAGAGCAGTGTCACTTTTCAGGTGCTACAGAGCAGGTGCGGCAGCCAGGTAATGCATTATAGCAGCAGCGCTGACTGCGCCCACCATGCGTGCTGCGGCGGCAGCCAGCTCCTCGGCGGCGGGCGCTGGAATGCCGCAGTAGTTCAGCACGCGGCCATCCCTGCAGCAGCAGGCAGAGGGTGGCTCGTTGAGAGGGCAGGCATGGCAGCGCCAGCCCTAGGCTAATATAGCATTGCCTGCCACAGCTAACAGCTGTGGTGCTGCATTTGACGGCATGGCAGGCAAGATTTCTCAAGCCCGCACTGGCGTGCCACCCCTCGCATACCCCATTGTATCGCACCTGTCATATGCGCACTGCTGCGCGCTGATGGAGGATGTGTGCCCCGACAAAATCTCGTGCTTGTGCCGCAGCACAGCAGTGCGGCTGGAGCCGCGACCGTTGTCCAGCGCCGGGGCGCCGCCTGCGCCGTTGCACAGCACGCCCACCTGGCGAGGGCAGGAAGGGGTGCGGGGGGCGCGATGCGGGGTGGAGCAAAGTAAGGAGGCAGCACCAGCATTCTACTAACCCAGGCAGGCCAAACAAACCGCACAGTGTCCTGCCCCAGCAATGCAGCCTGAATGCACGCTCGCTGCAATTCTTTGCAGCTGAACAGCATCGGGTTGCAACACCCAAACAGAATCCTTTCAAACTCACCAGGCTGGACTTGCCGCTGTCCACTCCGCCCGCCACCGCCACCCGCAGGTCCTCGTAGCATGCCGCAGCAGGGGCAGCGCCCCGCACCACCCGCACGACCGCACAGCGCAGCCCCTCGCTGCTGCCGGGTGGCGTCTGCGGGTTTTGAGCCGGGCAAGACGTGCAGAGATGGGCACCAGGCCGGGGTGAGGGGTGCGCATGCATGCCTCCAGCATCCCCCAAGCACTCCCATGCTCTGCACAATCTGCAGCACGGTGCCATTCCCCTGCCCCTCACCTGCAGCACTTCAGCCTGTGCCCCCACTTCGGCTGCCATGGAGCGCAGCACACCCAAGGAAGCATCCAGGTCTTGCTGATCTAGGCCCCGGGGGTGCCCATTGTCCTCCACGCCCTGCGCAAATGCGGGTGGCAGTGGGCGCAGACAAACTGCTGTGCAGCCCGACAGGCCGAGGATTTGTTGTGCAGCACGGAGGTAAGAAGGGCAGCAGCTGAGCAGCAAGCTGGAGGCCGGCAGCCGGCAGCAATAGGCGAGCACCAAGAAAGAAGCCACACACCAGAGCATACAGGCACTCGCCGCCGCCCTCCGACAACCGCCACTTCAACTGCGTCACCTGCAGCCGAGAGCAGTGGGCAGGAGAGCAGGCACGCTTTACCACCCATGCAAGCTGGAGTGCCGATGCGAGCACAGCCACACATCAAGTCTCTCAAGCTCCATCTTGCCCTTCCCACATGCACCCACACTGCACATACCACGCCCATCCTTCCGCCCTGCCCCGCCCACTCACCAGCTGCTGGAAGCGGGAAGGCGTTGGGTCCAGTAGCCGCAGCTTGTACTCCACCCTACCCGCCTCCTGCTCCCCAGGCAGCACGCCCGGCCCGCTGAAACATGCCTCGTTGCGGCGCTGCGATCAGGGGTGGTGTGCAAGGTCGGCCTTTGAATGCCGGTGCAGGAGCGCAAAAGCAGTACGGTCGCAACTGCAGCAGCACAGCGAGTGCTACTGCAAGTGCAGCGCTGCCAACCTGTATCGCCGCACCTGAAGCGCGTACGCCCGGAGGTGCGGTGGCAGCTGCTCCGGATCGACGCCCAGCTGCGCTGTTACGAGCGCCGTCTCATGGCTGTCCAGCTCCTTCTGCTGCTGCCGCTCCTTGCGCCTCGACTCGCGCTTGCGCACCTTGGGCGGGCCCCTGCACACACACAAGGGAGGGGGCGTGAGCATTAATCGAGCGGGCGGGCCAGCCGCAGGCAGCGCCGGCGCAATCGGCGGCGGCAGGCAAGCCTGTGGGGGCGGCGGTCGGCTCAGGTTGACTTGCAAGGTTACGGCTGTGCTTGCAGCCCTCAGCCGGCCGCCCAGGCGCCCCACAAACGCAAGTCCGCTCGAGCGCCGGCTGAGGACGCGCCCCAGCGGGCATCCGATCGCTCGATATAAATGCTGCTGCCTCACTTGGGCTTCTGCTTGGGCGGCGGGGCCGTGAAAGCGTAGGTTGCTGGAGGCTGGCGGCAGCCCAAGTCCAAATCCTCAAAGCCCTCCATGTCCTGTTCACAATCGCAAGATCATGTCGGTGGATGGATGGAGCCAGCGGCCGCTGTTGCGGCCCTCTGTCACTACGGCGGCGGCGGCGACAGCCGGGCGGCGCGCTGGGGGTCGCAGCACCGGGTATTCCGTCTGCACACAGCGGCGCAACAGCGCTGCTGGGGGTGTGATGTGTGGTGGTGTCGACATGCAGATGAGATCAAGTTGCTCACAAACCTGCTAATGCTCGGCGGCGCTACTGCACTTGGCCCGTGGGTACGGGCGAGTTGACTCTTGCCTCGTGGTCTGGCGCTGTGATGCATAGTTTGGCAAGTTCTGTGCTTGCAGCAGCATCAATCTACGATGCTTGACCCTAACCGTGCTTGACCTCCCTCATGCCGACCGCCGCACGTGTGGCGGTTGGGCGGCGGCCGTGAAGCTGTGCCTAGCCGTTGTCCAAGGCCCTTCCTTCCCCCTCATTAGACTTGCTGGCGCCCTCTCCAGCCACTCAGCTCCAAACCCTACCCCAGCGGCAGGCGGCCACGACATGCGTGCCAGAATCGCGCTGGCCGCTCTCTGTGCGGCACTGCTGGCCGCCTCCTGGGCCTGCTGCGCCAGGGAGCTGCAGGGCGAGGCGCTGGACAACTCCCAGCTGCTGGGCGGCGGCGCCGACGGCGGCGGCCGCTCGCTGGCGCAAGCGGCGCCCGCCCCGCCAGGTGCTCTTCTTATTTGGCGGCTCTTGCTGCAGAGTTGCACTCTGCTTAGCCGTGGTGTGCTGCCGTAATCAGCAGTGCCAGTGCGCAGCATTTCACAGAGCTGGGCAGGAGCAGCGCCTCCTCGCCTTCTCCTCCCGGCCCCCCACCGCTCTCGCCTGCGCCTGCTGGTCCGCTCTTCCAGCCCCCTGCTGTACTGTGACCAGCTCATAACCCGGTCAGCAACACATTCATGTGCTGCTTGTGCAGGCCCCGCTCCAAACGGCTCCCTAGCAGATGACTTGGGCGGCACATTTGGGGATTCGGGCCTCTGGGCCTCGTGAGTCGCTCGCTGTGCACGGTTGCAGTTGCCGGCATTTTTGCACTGCACAGAGCACTATTGTCTGCACCGAGCAGCTTGCAGCGAAGCGGCTGCGCCCTCTGCAGCCGTTGCACGACTGTCCTCACCTTTCTGGCTTCCCCTCCGCATGCCGATGCCTCCTCTCCCAACCCGCACACTCTTACCCAACCCTGCAGGTTTGTGCTGCTCATGCTGTGGGCGGTCCCAGTGAGCCTCATCTTCTGCTGCGTCATCTGCCGCTGAGCATGTGGTTTGGAGAGGCTTCCCGTTGAGCGGCACAAGCTGGGGGACACTGGTCAGCTCAAAAGGAAATCATGCCCGTGCCGCTGCGGCAGGCGGCCGGCAGGGCGCCAGCTTTGCGGCTCCCAGCAGCATGGCAGTTGGCTAAGTGCATTGCATAGGATGCAGTTAACGTGGTTGCTTGCTGATTGTTGAAACATGCTAGAGCTTGGGCGGATGTAAGCAAATGGCACAACCAACATGGCAAAGTTGCCCAGGCGCGTGTGCTGACCGGGCCGGCCATGCGGCATGAACCCTGCACTGCTCCGCCCTGCTGCCCAGCTCCTCCAGGCACTCGTCCAGTCCTCACAAAGGCTTGTCTGCACCCAGGGTAGCCAAAGGACCGACAAAGCAAACCACCAACCCCGCCCCAGCCCGTCCAGGCGGCAGTGCAGACGGTGAGGGGCAGGGAGGCGTCCAAGGCCGGCCATTTGACGCACGCTGCTCGTCAGGGCCTGGCCTGCCTGCCTGCCGCCCCTCGCCGCCGCCGCCTCGGAGTGCAGCCGCCAGGCGCAGGCGTGATGCTTCATCCTCCTGCTCTCAACCCATCCACGCGCAGCGCTATGGCAGCGCACCAAGCCGGCTTTGCAAGCCTGCCTGACGACCTGGTTGTTCGCATCTTCGGCTGCCTCACGCTGCAAGACAGGTGCGGATGGCTATGCATGCCTGCCGCAGGGCGCCCGGTGGGCATGTGCGGCCCATGGCATGATGGCCGCACGCTCGTCTGCTGCATTGCTGTGCACAAGGCAAGCTTCATGGCTGGATATGCGCATACACCACTCAAGGTCATGACCGCCTTACTGCCCTGTGCACCTGCAGGCTCTCCAAAGCCGCCCTGGTCAGCCGGCGCTGGCGGCAGCTGTGCAGCAGCCCCCAGCTGGCGCGCAGCACCAAGATCTGCTTAGAGGCACCCATGCCAGACCTGCTTGCAGCATGTGCCTGGGTGCACAGCCATGCGCCTGCGATAGAGCGGCTTCAGCTTGACATGGCGCTGCGTCCGGCGGATCCCGAGTTGCTCAGCGAGGCCGAAGCAGCGATTGCAGCAGTCTGCGCATCGTGCGGCACAGCTGGGCAGCTGCGGGAGCTGGCCCTGTTCGTCAAAGACGTGCCGCTCACTCTGGGCAGCTGGGTGACAGAGTTTGGCAGCCTGCAGTGCATGAAAATAACAGCCATCGGCGAGATGGTGTACCCCTGCCCCCTCACTGTGCACAACTTTCTGGAGCGGGCCACAGCTCTGCGCGAGCTGCACTTGTGCGGCAGGCCCCTTGTCCTTTCCGAGGGGCGGCTGCCCACCGCCCACCTGACCAAACTGGAGCTGGCTGGGCTAGATGAGGAAGAGAGCCTGCCGCTCGGGTTGACTCACCTGTTCAACCTGCGTCACCTGAGCCTGTCCGAGCTTCCACAGCAAACTGACTTTCAGCTGCTTGCACAACTGAGCAATCTACGCACCCTCAGCGTTGAGGATGTTCCAGACTTCTCGCACAGTGTACCAACTTTGAGCGCACTGACCTCCCTCCGCAGCCTGTACATAATTTGCCCTGGCTCAACAGATGCGAACGCCACACCAAACATGGCTGCCCTGGATGCAGCACTTGCGCCGCTCACTCTGCTGACCTATCTCCAAGTGCGTTGCATCCCTCTTGCGGGTCTGCCCCCTTCGATTGGCAGCCTGCCTCACCTGCAGCGCTTTTGCTACGAAAGTGGCTCCTCGCTTAGCGATTCCATTCTCTGCTCTGGGCCATGGCTGCTCAGCCTCCGCCGCTTGCTCGTCCCCCCTGCTCTTGTCGCCAACAGCCGCCAGCAGCTGCTGGCGGCACCCCAGCTGGAATGCTTGGGTTTCAACTTCTGCAAGTTTCCAAAACTGCCGGTGCCTCAGCAGATCAACCTGCTGCGCCTGGTGGCGGAACTGCCTGCCCTCGCTGTGCTTGGCCTGGGTTTAAACGCTTTTGAGCTGACTGCTGAAGACGCTCTAAGCCAACTGGAAGGCCCAACTGTGGCCGAAATTGGCCGCCTTTCGCAACGTAAGCCCGGCCTACGCTTTGAATGGGGCGCTGGCATCTTTGAAGAAGAGTTGTTTGATCCGGACGCCCCCTGAACTTGTGTGCGCCAACACGCGCCTCGTCACACTGTGATCATGTAAATAATAGCACAGCCATTTGTACGAAGGATGAAGGCCAAGCGCTACTGAAGCTGAATTGGCGCCCATGCCGTGGTGTGCCCCCTGCCCCCCGCCTCAGTGGCTGGCTCCCAGCCCGGCCGCCTTAGTGTGGACACCACGCTAACCTGCCAATCTACATTACATGCCTGTTCATTCAAAGGTACATCGTGCACGGTTGATCACACAGGGGTTTGTTCAAAGGTGCTCACGAGCTGTGTTACAACACGCCTGGGCAGCTACGGCAGCTGTCCCAATGCGACTGCTCCTGAGCTGGCCGGAGGCAAAGGGCGGCATCAGTGGCTGAGGTTGCCAGCTTGCGGGAGGGCTCCATTGGAGACGAGTTCTCACACAGCGCCCTTCAGAAACACACGCAGCTCGTCCTGCACACACAAACAGGCACAGGCATTAGGCGCTGCACTGGCTGCCACGACATGGCCATGGCAAACGCAACATCACAGTCCTGTTCCTGGGCATTGCTGCTCGCTGGCGAGCGCGAGAGCAATGTTGCGCCGCCAAGCAGGCACCAGGCCTGCTGCCCAGCACCCCCTGCATGCCTCCAAGCAGCACAAGCACCAAGCCAGCTGCTAGCAGCAGCATCAGTGCTCACCCGGTCTCCGCGCGTGATGCGCATGCTTTCGTCCAGGAACACAACATCAAAGCGCGCAGAGCGCACGCCCTTGGGCGTCTGCAACAGGGCAGGCGTGGTGGGCGCGGCAGGGTGAGGCACTACGACCAGAGACGCAGCACAGGGAGCCTGCTGCACTTCCAAACAGCTGCGCCAGCAAACAAGGCATGAGCAAGCTTGCGCTTCAGACCAATACCTGCAGCTTAATTCACAACACAGCAGTTGCTTGCCTGCAGGAACTCGGGCAGCTTGGGCACATGGCAAGGGCACGCACACGCAACGTCCAAGATCAATTTACCAGTTCACAGCACAACACATCGACATGCTTACCTGCAGGAACTCGGGCAGCTTGGGCACGGCGAAGGTGGGCAGGTTGTCCAGCCAGCCCTGCAGGCCGCCCGCCAGCTTCACCTCCGTGTCCTCAAACGTTATTTCAATGGTGTTGGCGCCGATGATCTGCAGGTCAAGCAATGCGATGCAGGGAAATAAAGAGCAGAGTGTGCTCAGATGGGAACCTTGGCCATGATGCGCTGATGAACCAGCTGGCCAGACAGCAAATTTAATTGGCAGCAAAGGGGGTCAGTGTAGCATAAGAGCTGGAAGGTGTCTGCACAAGTGCAAATGTGGCAACTGCACCAGCCAAACGGCCTGGTTCTGTTGGAGAGCAGCAGTAGCAGCAGCGATGGCCCACCTGGTAAGAGTGGCGCAGGCGGGCAGTGGCGGACGGCACGCCCGCAGACACGCCTGCAAGGAGTGAACGCATACGGAGCAGCCTGTTTGCGGCAAGGAAGCAAACAAGCTGGTGCCGTCTGTGAGCTTTCGTTGCTGCCGTTCCCCAACAGCCAGGGGGCAGCAGTGCGCGTTTACCACCAGAGCAAAAGCAATCTGGTGCCAGGTGCACGCTTGCTTTCTGCACACCAGCCCAGCAGCGCCGGCTGACCTGGCAGGGAGGCGAGGCTGAAGCGCAGGAACAGCTCCACCACGTTGTCCAGCTCAGACTTGTCTGCAGGTGAAGCAAACACCCGCAGAAATCAGGCAGCGCTCTGCCAAGAGGTACGCATGAGCGAAACTGAGCGATGCACGAGGCCACCGCATCGCCCAGCTTAGACCCAACCTCCCTTCCCAGCCTCCCACCCACCCGTGTAAACGTCCTGGTACACCGGCCCCAGAGTGAGCGGCAGGCTGCCAAAGCTTGGGCCTGGCCGGCGACCGCCCAGGCTGCCCGAGGTGAAGCCGCTGCTGTAGAGCAGGCGCCAGCGGCCGTCCAGCAGCGCCATGCCCGGCTTGCCGCCGCCGGCTGCAAGGGAGAACCATAACAAGAGGTGGGTCAGGTGGGGTGGCGTGGGCTGGGCAATGGGGTTGGGGGTGCGCAAGGGGGTGGGGCCATGCTGCATGTTGTGGCAATCGACCGTGGCACAACCCCTGCAGCAGCGTTGGCTGGCGGCACTCATGGTTCTGCGCTGCTGGCCTGCACCCTCTCTTTCACCCCACCACTCAAAAGACACACTCTGTGCTCAACCTAAGCAAGCCTCCAGCCAACCCCAGCCCCAGCAGCACACCTGGCTTGTCCCAGCCCAGCGACACAGCGCCGCCCAGCAGCTCCAGGCGGCGAGCCAGGTTGTCCACTCGCTGCGCCTGGTCCTCCGTGGCGGCCGCCCCCCTGTCCAGGCTGGCCAGCATGGAAACCAGCTGCTGCTTCACTGCCGCAATCTCCTCAGCACGGTCGGCGGCGCCGCTGCCGCGCCCCACTCGGCCGGCACTGCTTCCCTCGCCGTTTGGGCCGGGGCCGCCGCTGGTGGAGGCGCCGCTGCTGCTGCTGCTGGCCTGGCTGGCTGGCTCTGCCGGCGGCGGCAGGGACGCCACCGGCTGCTCTGGTGCGGCCAGCGAGCCGGCAGGCGCTTGAGGCGCCTCCAGAGCACCGGCCGGCGGCTTAGGTGCCGACAGGGAGCCTGCAGGTGGCTCGGGCGCCTGCAGGGAGCCAGCCGGCCCAGCAGGGGCAGACAGCTGGCCCTGAGGGCTGCGGGCCGGTGCCGCCGCAGAGCCGGCGGCAGACGCCACCGCCGACGCCGCGCCTGCGGCCTCGGCTGCTGCCGCCGCGGCCGCCTCGGCAGCGCCCTGGACTGCAGAGGCGGCCGCCTGCGTCGCCTGCTGCTGCACGTCCGACAGCATGCGCTCCGCTGCACGCTGAGTGGCCGTCATGGCATCGGTTGCATCGCTCGCCACGTCAGCTGCCGCACGCTGGGCCGCACGCTGGGCCGCTGCGGCCGCATCCGCCGCATCGCTGGCCACGTCGCCCACGGCACGCTGTGCTGCACGCTGCGCTGCGGTCATGGCGTCCGAGGCGTCCTCTGCTGCGCCTGCTGCGCCTGCTGCCAGCTGCTCAGCACTGAACAGCACTTCGTCTGCCGCCGCAGCGCCCTGGGCAGCCAGCGGCTCCACCTGCCCAACCTCCTCAGCCTCCTTGCCTGCATTCATTGGTAGAGGAAAGCAAGGGAGCAAGCAGGTGAGGTGGTGGCGAGGCATGAGCCGGCAGGGCAGCAGCGACGGGGGCTGGGTAAGTGGGCGGGTGGGCGGGGAGCTGCGGAGCAGGGCAGGGAGGCGGCCAGCATGCTATTGAGGGAGCAAGGAGCAAGGCAGCACAAGGCAGCAGGGGAGTGCCTGGGAATGGGTCTGCATCCAGGCGCTCCACAGGGATGGGCAGCGGCTCTTTGCTGCTGCCACCGGCGCTCGTGCCTGGCGCACCACTGATGCCAGCCTCAGCGGGCGCCATGCTTTTGGTGCTGGTGCTGTCATTCAGGGCAGCGGACTCGCCGCTTGCAATGCTGTCCCCCGCAGCAGCGGGCTGGGCCCCATCACCGCTGCTGCCGCCGCTGCTGTTGGCGCCGAGCAGCGCATCATCCATCAGCTGCTGGCGCTCCGCCTCCCGCTGCCTCCAGGCCGCCACCTGCTCAAACAGCCTGCGGAACTGCTCCAGCTGGCTCTCCGGCTCTGCAGGTGAGCAGGCCAGCTGGCGGCTCGGCCGCTAGCTCTCCCTTTGTGTGCGCATGTGCAGGTTGCACACCGTGCGGATGGATGCTGGCTGTGTGTGCAGCTAGCTGAGCCAGTGGGCGAATCCGTGCAGCAGAGGGCAGCCATGTGAGGGAACGCTGCAGAAGCCTCTGCATGCGTGCAGTGCAGTGCTTCTGGCCTGAAATGCTGCAGCGCGGCAGCCGGCAGAGTGGGCGGTAGCGGCGGCGCTGCCGGCGGCGGCTGGTGGGCCTGCATTTCTGGGCGTGCAACGGTCAACCGCACATCGATCAACTCACCCTTGCCATTGGAGGGACCACTGGCTCGAACCGGTGGCTGGGAGCGGGGGCGCAGGGACCGCTGAACAGAGGGAGCGGTCCAGCGGCCGTGGGTGGGGCTGCCACGCACTGCACCATTCCTCCAAGGCGCAGGGCTGGCTGCTGGGCGCTGCAGCGCCCCTGCTCGGGAGCAGGAGGGCAGCCGGGCAGCGCTGGGCCCGCTGATCTGCATCGCGTATGTGTTCAGCAAGCAGAATTGAATTGAAAAGTGGGTGCCCAGGGCATGGCAGGGGCGGCTGTGAAGCCATCAAGCCAATGCCGGTCGCCGCGTTCATCTCGGGCAGCATCGCGAGCTCTTGACTGCTTGTGCGTTCGAAGTCTTATTACCTAGTCGATCAGCTTGATCAAAGGGCCCTGCAAACAACCCTGCTCCCCCCCTTTGGACTTGGGAGTGCCCTCGTCTCCTGGCGCTTGCAGGCGATCGCCCGAGCAGCGTAGGCAGTCCACATGCAGCAGGGGGCGGCTGGGGCCGCCCCAGCCCCGCAGGCGCACGGCACCTCGCCCCCTGCCAAGTCCCTGCGCACAGCACTCTTCGGGGTGAGGCTGCTGGGCATGGCATGCGATTGAGGAGTCACAGCAGGCGGACAGGCGCCCTCCTGCGCCGCGGCCTCCCAACCACCCAGCCACCGCCGCCGCTGCCGCTTGGTTGCCGGACTTGGCGTGGCCAACTGAGTTGACGATCACCTCGTATGCTCACCTCGTATGCCTCTGTGCCGCCACAGGTGTCCACCAATGAGACTGGATGGCAGGCTGCCATCCACACGGCGAGCTGCTGCGGAAGGCGGGGTGCTGGCTTGTAGTGCCAGCTGCCGCTGTTTCCGCTGATGGCGCCGCTGCTGCCGCCGCTGCTTGCCAGGCCAGCGTTGTTGCAGCCTAGCGTCATGACATGCCACCCCTCATATCCACGTTTGCTCCGCAGGTGGTGCACCGGGTGGGGCGCCACTTTGGCTTCCAGGCCTTCAACATGGACCCCCGCTCAGAGGTGCGGGAGGGGATACCTGTGTTGGGCCCGCCAGATGCTGTTCTGCTGCTGCTGATCACTATGTTCTAGGTACCACTTGGGCAGCTGTGGTCAACGTGCACTTGTAATGCGCACACTGCCACTTGCCGCGCGCCATGACCGCCGCCGCCGCCACTGCTCTGGCCGCCTTCCCGTCCACCCGCATCAGAGCAAGGGGCCCGTGTGGACGCCCGCCACCATCTTCCTGGTGACCGACCACCTGTACCACCTGCTGGTGAAAAACTACATGCGGCGCGACAAGGCGTCGGGTGCGCAGGCAGCGGAGAGGGGTCAGGCTGGCGGCCGCTAGTGGCGGGGATCAAGGGGCTGCAGTTGTTGCTGCGTGAGCGCTGACCGTACCTGCTGCCGCTGGCATGATGCAACCCTGCTTGCTGCCCGTCGTCGTATTGTGTGTGGTGCAGGCAGCGACGATGACCGGTGGACGCGGGCGGTCTTCCGCCTGCACGCCACCATCTTCCAGGTGGGTGCAGGCAGCCCCAGCGCTGCCCTTGCTGGTGCCGCTGCACTTGCAATGCAAGGGACTGACTGGCAAGTCAGCCTCTACCCAGCGTTGTGGCCCAGGCATTGCCAAACCAGCAGTCGGACTTGTAGTCTTCCAGGCACACTTGGTTTGTTCATGCCTCGGCGTGGTTGCAGGGCTACCGCGACTGGTGCCAGCACGTGGACCTGCCTGAGCGCATCAAGGAGCTGAGCCTGGAGGAGCTGCGCAAGGGCGGGGAGGTGGTGGTGAGTGGGGGGCTGCGTGCTGTGGGTGTGCTGCGGTCGGCACTGCTGTGGTTGCAGCCATCACGTGTATCGCTTTGCTAGCCTGCAGCCCGCCGTCTGTGGCATGAACAGCAAGCGGCCATGCTGCTGCCCGGCCTCCTGCTGTTGGTGGTGTTTGCTTGTACCCTTCTCGATCCTACCCACCCCCGCCACCTCATTATCCCCACCCCTCATTTTCAACTGCCCCCAGGAGTGGGAGTTCCTGCTGGAGGAGCTGGCCCTCTATTTCCTCATGTACTCCGAGGGCGCCAACCTGCGCCACACGCCCGAGGCAAGCGCCGGCCAATGGACTAGAGAGGGACTGGAGGGCACAGGGAGGCGGTGCTGGGGAGGTGCTTGCCAGCCGAGGGCGGAGTGGCGCTGCAGGGACAGCCAGCCGCTTGTGCGCAGGCGGCACTGGGCATGCAGGTGGCGGCATTGTGCAAGCAGGCAATGGCCACACATCACTCCGCTGCCTTGCCGCTGGCCTTACACTGCAGGTGCTCTGGTTCCTCTACTGGTGCCTGCGCAACTCGCACGAGCGGCAGATGCAGATCACGTCGCCCCCGCCCACCGAGAGGAACTCGGCGGCCTTCATCGGTGCGCGGCGGGGC
>VFQQ010001315.1_pt1 | contig 35986 bp, 68 predicted proteins | sample 3512341 | NCBI WGS metagenome assembly VFQQ01 (sample SAMN10412373, study PRJNA504923) | tailings metagenome | isolation source: Relicate 2 Philex TSF1 revegetated site | place: Philippines: Tuba, Benguet | collected 2017-08-29 | reverse complement strand
CGCGCTGGCCAAAGGACAGGCTCTGCAGCGTCTCCTCCACGTGCTCGTGAGCGTCGCAGGCCGCCACCAGCAGGCTGGTCTTGGCGTTGCCGCCCAGCGAGTCCTGAGCGGGGAGTGAGAGAGGAATAAAACAGCATGGGTGTGAAACACTTTGCCAAATGGCAGCAGCAGGCTGGTCTTGGCGTTGCCGCCCAGCGAGTCCTGTTTGGGGCAGGGAGGTAGAAGGAGAGGGTGAAGAGTCACAGCAGCCCCTTGCCCGTGGTAACCCTGGAGGCGAAATGAAAATCCGCTTGCACCACAATGGTGAAACGCCACGGCAGGCAGCTGCGTGCCCCACACTACCCCATCCCAGCCAACCTGCAGCAGACGCGTGAGCTTGGAGTCGCGGAAGGGCACATGTGTCGCGTTGGGGTCGGCCCGCGCATTGATGCACATGCCCTGCACGGCAGAGGCGAGGAGTAGGGCATGCCAGCGTTGACCAAGCCGGCTGCACCTGGCAACCATGCATCAGTGCAAGAGGCACTGGTGGGATCGCCGCCGCACTCACACTCGCACGCATCTCTGGGCTTGGCCTCCGAGGCGCGCACCACCAACCATCTATTGTGCTTGCAGCTCGACCTAATCAGTCCACTTGCAGCGCAGGCACTCTGGGACCACTCACCAGCGTGGTGAGTGAGAGGTTGATGGACTTGGCCTCCGAGGCGCGCAGCCCCGTGGACTTGCTCTTCTTCAGCCGCTCGCTGCCCGCCAGGTCCACCAGGAACAGCTTGCCCACCTGCACAGCAACATTGGTGCCAAGTGTGCATTTCGCATGATGGTGCCATGCACTGAACATCAAGTGCGATGGCAAGGGCCACCAGGTCCACCTGCGAGGAACCGCTTGCCCACCTGCATGGCGAGACACACCCGTTGGTTTGTTTCCCACAGCAAGCGGACATGGAGGGATGCATTGGGATGCTGTTGACCGTGCAATTCTAGAACCAAGCATAGGCGCCTGCGGGGAGAAGCTGCTGAACCCAACTTGCACAACACAGTATGTGGCTACAGCTCCCATTGACAGCAGGCCTCACCTTAACACGCTGGATCTCTGCATCGCCGTTGCCCGCCACGCTGCGCCGCTTGATCACCGTCAGCATGACCACCTGCAGCAGTGCGAGAGGGGTGTTGTCCTCAGCTCGACATACTTTTCTCACAGCCCATCCCAGCACGCCACAACGCAACAAGGTGCGGCGCAGCGCAGCACAGCACGGCAAAGCAGCAGCCCCTGCCCCTCACCGCGTGGGAGCGCGAGGAGTGTGCGTTGAGCGCGGTGAAGGCAGTCGTGCGGTTGCGGTCGCCCAGGTGCAGCAGGTGCAGGCACTGCGTGATGTTGCTCACCTGCGGTCGGGCGGGAGCGCGGATGGGAGGGAGGACAGCACGTGATTGGGCAGTGAAATTCGGGCTATAAAGTAGATGCTGCTTGGATGGGCTGCTTGCCAAGGAGGGCCGTACAATGCTGCGCCGCGCCCCTCAAGCCCACCCGCATCCCACCCACAGGGCCACCATCTGCCCTGCCCAGCCCCAACAGCACCCAGCCGCACCTCCTGCTGGTGCACGCCCCCCACAAACACGCCGCCCTCGTTCTCCCGGATCTGCAGGTTCTCCGACTCGGGGCGCAGCAGGTCCTGCGTTTTTGGGGATGGAGTACAAAGGACCACAACTTGGAATGGATGCAAAACTGGCATTGGCGGGCATACACTCCACGCTGCCAACTTTTGCAGCCAGCTCGCTGGGCCAGCTGCCTTGCATTTGCATTGAGCTGTTCTGCACGGCACGACTCGCCACACAGCTGCACAATCACTGTCCCTGGCTCCATCTGAATCAGCCCCAGTCCCAGCCCAGCCACACCTGGATCAGCTCCATGTACAGCTGCACGTAGCTCATATAAACAGTGTACTCGTGCACCTTGTCCTGCAGTTGGGCGTTCAGGATGGTCACAACTGCAAGTGAGCGGCAGGCCATGGGGCAGCGCTTTGCTACACTCGCGCCGCCACCTGCAAGGTGTGCCGGTTCACCAGGCGGGCCAGGCCCAGCTGCCGCAAGTTGCTGGGGCGAGAAGCAGCAGCCATCAGCTGATCTGAGAAAAGGCGCACCTCCCATCACACCACAAAACAAGCGCGCCTGCTCGATGTGGGAGAAGATCTCGGCGGCGGCGCGCGGGATCATGCCGATGGCATCCGCTGCAATGCTGGACAGCGAGTACGTCTTGCCCGCCCCCGTCTGGCCATACGCCATCAGCGTGCCGTTGTAGCTGCAGGTAACAGGTTGCATGGCCAGGTTGAGGTACGCATTACTGAAGCAGCGGCAGCAATGGCACATGCCCCCGGCACCCACATGCCTGCATACCAATCGAGATAAATGTTTGCCGCAGCAGCCCATCGAAAGCGCACCCGTTTAGCACGTCCTCCACAATCGGCTTGACGGCTGCGTGATACACATCCGACTGGCTGGCGCTGGGGCCCAGCACCCGGTCAAACTCAAAGTCGGACGAGGGGATGGTGGCGTGCCTGTTGGGCGCAGGTGGGTGGGGGCGGCAGAGTGGAAGCGGCGGCATGGAGCATGCAGCTGCAGGTAGCAAGGAGACCGGGTCGGCGCACAAGTGCAGCGCAGCAGTGCCGCGAGAGACAGACGTGCAGGTGATTGGCGTGAAACCAAGCAGCATTGACCAGCAGCACACACATGAACACATGTGCAGCGGCAGCCATGTCACTGCATGCTCTGGCCACCAAGCATGATGTGCACCCGCCATGCATCCACCCCTCAGCCATCGCTGCAGCGCAGCAACTGTGCAGCAGCAATGACAGCAAGAGAGCAGCAGCAGCGGCTCACTCTCGGTACACCACCACGCCCCTGCCGTCTGGCTTGATGCGCAGCGCTCCGGGCGTCTCCCCCTCCGCCTTGGGCGGCCGCACGCGCACAAACACCTTGACGCGCTCTGATTTGGTAAAGGAGCAACGATTGGTCAGCAGTGGTGGATGGAGATGGAGGATATGGGTAGCTGGAAGGCAGCCAGCAGCAGGCAGCAACGAAAGCGTGGCATGGCAGATGCGGCATGTGCGACAGGAGGGGTAATTTCACTGCAGCCGACTGTCTGCTTTGTGCACAGGACACGCTTGATTGTCAAGACATCACCACTCGATCCCGCTCACCCTCGGGCCGGTCGCCAGAGGCTGGGCGCCGCGTGGCCGCGGTGTCGGCGGCGGTGCTCAGGCGGCGGCTGGCGGCCTTGGTGGGGCTGCCCGACCTGGCGCCGCCCAGCGAGTAGCGCGCCTCCTTGGCCGCCGACATGGCGCCTAGGAGGGGCCGCGCCGGCTGTCGCCCTCGCTTCCAGCTGCGGACCCGTCAACTGCTGCCCCCTGCGCGGAGCTGTCGACCTTCCTGAGAGGTGCAGCAAGACGCGCGGAGGAGTTCCAAGCGCTGTGCGTGGCTGTTCAGCCGCCTTGGGCCATGTTGCCCTCCTCCCATTTTTGCGCCGCCGCCGCCAGCGAGGCAGGAGGGCCCCATGCAGCCAAACCCTGGCGCCGCGGCGCCCCAGCGACTGTGCATGCGATCTGGACTGCACAAGTTACGTTGCAAGCGCGCAGGCAGCCCGTCCGCCGCAGTCCTCCGCGCGAGCAAGCCGCAAGCAGCAGGTGAGGAGGAGGGCACTGGGGCATGCTCCAGTGGATAACTACAAGTGCTTGGCAGTCCGTCTAGCAACAACGCCGCTGGGCCGTCTGCCGCCGCCGCTGCCGCCGCCGCCGCCGCTGCCTGCCGCCTGCACGAGCCAGCCCGGGTGGCAACCCTGACAGCCATACACACCCATCCCACCTGCAGGTCGCAATAGCAGCAGACGAGCAGGCCGCGATGCAGGCGCGCGGGCGGGCAGCGCAGACACTGTGGCAGGCGTACGTGCAGCAGCGGTCCAGCAGCCTGGGCCTGTCGCTGCCCTCCAGCAAGAGCCTGTGGGACATTGTCAACCGCAGCCGGCTGGAGCCGCACAATGCAGACGCCATCCGAGACATCTGGGTTGAGGTGGGTGCTGCGCTGCAGCTGCCCGGCTGCTGCTGCCAGCCTGGCATGCTGCTGCTGCTGCTGCCGCTGCTGTGCCAATGCTGCTCCTCATGGCGCAATGCAGCCTGGCTGCGGCTGCATGCACAGCGCCTCACCGCTGCCATTCTGCGGCATGTTCCCTCTCCATGCAGTTCCATGCCGACCCAATGAAGCACCGCACTGCCAGCGTCATGCCCGCGGCGCGCTACGTCAAGTTTGCTGAGAACGCGAGCAAGAGGTGAGCAGCTGCCCATTCGTGCGGTAGCAACTATGCGTGGTTGGCTGCGGTTATTACCTTGTTAATTTAGCACAGCTGCTCGGCGATTGCCAGCTGCTTTGGAGCTCTGCGCACGCTGCCCCGCTACGCTTCCTGCGCTGCTGCTGGCAGGGCTGCTGCAGGCATGCCGCTTCACACCGCAGGCCGACCGCTGCCTCACGCCTGCTGTTTTCCCTGTCCCCTTGCCACGCTTGCCCGAAGCCCCATGTTTGTGCTGCCGGTGTTCAAGGGGCCTAATGCGTTTGAGAACTTTGTGGCGCAGTGCCAGCTGCCACTGGTGCTGTTCACCAGCCTGGAGGAGTACAAGCAGTGAGTGGGCGGGGGACCGTGCCTGGGCTAGCACGCCTTTGCATGGACTGGTGGAGGAGTGGTAGCAGTGATTGGGATGGTTGGAGGACGTCGATCGTTGTGTTGTGCGGCTGAAGCAGAGCATGAAGCGGCAGCACGGTGTCTGGTTGAACTGCCATTGAGCTAGCAAGGCAGCCTCGGTGGCCCTTAGATTGTGCGCAAGTGTGAACAGGTTGCTTGCACAAGCTTGAGCAAATGTGCGGGCTAGTCTTTTCGACAGCATCATTGCCAGCAAGCCCGCCCGCTTTCCCTGCCTGCCGCAGGCGTGGGCCAGGGGCGCAGCCGCAGTTTGTGCTCACTCACTACACCGAGCTGATGAGCGACAAGGACATTGTACTGGTGAGTGAGTGCGGTTTGTGGTGTGGACAAAGTGAGGTGCAGGGCCATGCGAGCACGTGCTGGCTTGCACAAGCTGGAGTTTGCTGGGGTGATGCAGCGGTGCTGCTCCATGTGCCGACAGTGGTGCTTCCTGCTAGACAGGCGTTGCTCTGTTCACCCCTCCTGCAACTGCGCTGCTGTGCCTGCAGGTGCGCGGCGACATTGTCAACCCCAACGCAGTGTCGCGGCTAGAGGTGGGATGCTGCAGGGCGTCAGCGGCAGCGGGGCTGTGCGCACGGGCATGCACACCCGCCAAGACAACGCTGCTGCCTCGCCCCTGGCCAGCAGTTGAGCCGGCGGTGGAAAGATGTTGCTGCAATCTGGAGACATCAACAGCATCCTCCTGCAATCTGTGTCCCCTTCAGGCCGAGACGCTCACGCGGCTGCTGCACGACTTCTACACGATAGACCAAAAGTACTACGGCTTTGTGTACCCCTTCAACCACCGGCAGGTGGGCGCTTTCCTGCCGTGTAGCATGCCCGGCCCAGCAGCGGCTGGGATGCAACAAATGCATATGCGGCTGGGATTGGGAGTCCTGCGTACTAAAACTTTGGCGTCCTACTGCTGCGGTTGACTTCATGCCAATGCTTTCGTGAAATCACGCCTGCTGCTATGCCTGCAGGCTGATTTTGACCTGAAAAAGATGCTGGACAGCCTTGGGCACGACACCACGCAGCTGCCGCGGGACTGAACTGCCAGCCCCAGCTGTGCAGCTGAGCACATCAACCGTTTGCTGACGCCTATTGCCATGTGCATGGTCCCTTTGGTTGGGGCCACTGTTGCGCACGGCTTCTTTGCAAGCTTGCCATGTCAATGTATGTCTGGTCTGCAGTTAGCCCAGCCCTGTGAAGCAGCTTGAGAGCTTTGCAGCGTCAAGCAGAGCGACGCAGCAAGTTGGGTACAGCTGCAGCTACATTAAAACTGCCAGAGTGGTCAGACACAGCTCGTCGCAAACGGCGGTCGCTGCGGGGCTGCGGTCACAAGCGCGGGTCATAGGGCGCGGGCACGGTGCGCCAGCTGACCGGCGGCGCCTGCCGCCACCAGGCCTTGCCCAGCCAGCGCTTGAAGCCATCCACCTTGCTGTTTCCCTGTGGCAGCGCCCGGCGCAGCCAAGCCTCCACAGGCGGCCAGGCTTGCGAAGCCAGGCGGGCGCCACCGATCAGGTAGGCGCTCACGGCGCGCCGCAGGCCGTGCTGCAGCAGCGCGCCCAGCAGCGGACTGGTGTACCTGCCAATGGGGGTGGCAGTGGGAGCAAGGAAGCAGCTTGAGGCGGAGCAAAGCTTGACGTGCTGTATATTTTGGCAGCAGAGAGCAGAGGGGGCCGGCAGCAGGCTGTGGCTGGCGGGTGGCAGGGGAACGGCCCACAGCAGATAAGGCAGCTCCTCACAGGATGCTTTCGAAGCTGTGGTAATCGACCTGCTTTCCAATCAGCTTGGTGCCGCCTGGTCCGTCCCGCAGGTCTGCGGTGGGGGGGTGTTGTGGTGCGTGAGGGACAGCTTGTATCCAACTGAAGTGGTCTCGACAGGAGCTGGGATTTATAACCCCTGCTGCCCAACCAGGCGGTGAATCCGCCCCTTCCACCCACTCACACATGAGCACACTCATGGATAGCGAGAAGCCGAAGAGCGGGGGCGCCAGGTAGTGGTTGAAGCCGGTGACATGCTGCACAATCTGCGGGGGCAGGCAATGGCGCGTGCATGCAAAGCACGAGGTAGCACTGGGACGCAGGCGGAGGCAGGCCAGCCACAGACAGGCTGAAGTGGCTTGCAAGCATTGTTTCTCCAGCCGCTGTAGAGGTAGGCAAAGTGGATGCTCACCTCCACCCACACCTTGTTGCCACGATGGTCCAGCACTGCAATGCAGCACAACAACAAGGGTAGCTGTCATTCCGATGTGTCTTGTTCAACTCCCGATGATAGACGGCAATGCTTTACAGGGGATTGCTTGACGGCACCAATGCAGCGCGAAGCTTAGCCAGCAAGGCCACCTTGTGAGCTATGCGAAGCATGGCGGTGAGCAGATGAGCACTAGACTATCGAAGCGCTACACATTGTGAGCTATGCGGAGCAGAGTAGGCCAGCAGATGAGCGCTAAACTATCGAAGTACTACGCACTACCTAGGCCTCAGCGGGCCAGGGCTTGCACAACAACTCGGCGGCCTGCCTTCCTAGCCGGCTTGCTGGGTGGCGGGCCGGCATCAGTGCCCCCAGCAGCAAACACGGCAGCCTTGTAGGCCGAGAGGCAGGAGCGATAGGTGCAGCCGCTCAGCTGCACAGCGGCGCTAATTGACAGGCCGGCTGCACGGCGCAGCAGAGAGGAGTAGGCCCAGCCAATCAGGGGCAGGGGGCTCAGCAGGGAGCCAAAGCTGATGAAATCCTGCTGGCCGCTGATCAGCCGGGTGTTGCCTGGCCCAGGAGACAGATCCAGCAGGACCAGCGTCTCCCACTGCCATGCTTTGGGCCACCAGCGCGGCTCCACACGCTGCACCAAAGAGCAGTAGGTGCGGCGCCCGCCGCTCGACAGCACTGAGAGAGGGAAGGAAGCGGCAGCCAGCAGCAGCGCACCTGTCAGCTTGTGGACCGCTGAGTTCAGCCAGGGCAGCAGACAGGCGGCCAGCGCCCAAACATGAGTACATGAAAATGACACCCAAACAATGCATACCCACCTATCTCATTGACTTCCACATCCAGCCGCCTGCATCAGACACAGGAAAGGCACGGACGGCACTGCCGCTTGGTGCAAGCGTGGCCGCGCTGGACAAGCACTTAACGCTGCTCCAGCAAAGTATGCGCATGACCCATCCCTGTTGCAAGTGCATGCCATAAACCTGCAATCCCTGCTTGCCTGTTGCAGAAGCGCCAGGCCTGGAAGATGCGCACAATCTCCTCCCGGTTCTCGCCAATCACCTGCTAAGTTGCATGGAGGGCAGATGTGCTAGTACTGCTGATTAGGAGGCTGCTCAACCGCACAGGCGGGCATGCGTGCCTGCCAGACCTCTGGCACATGCAACCAAACATGCTGATGCATTGGACTTGCAGCGAGTACAACTGCACTTTGCAGAGGTGAACGCATGCACTTTACTGTGCTGCGGCTCCGCGCTGCAAGCTGAGCCCCCCCAAGCCCTGCGCTCGCCAGCGCGTGGGTGAGGCGGCAGTCGGGCGTGTAGTGCCGCTCGATCAGCTGGCGCTGGCGGTGGGCCGGCGCCTGCAGCAGCTCCCGGATCAGGCCTGCAGGGCATCACAGTGAGGAGCTGGCCGTTTGATTCCAGCAAAGTGTATGTGGTGGGCCAGTGCCGCACAGAGAGCCTTCCAAGCAGGTGGCCGTGCGTGTGCCATTTTTCACACGTTTGCTCGGTGCTCGATGCCGCTGCTGCGGCTTACCCGGCAGCTCGCGCTCCACGTCTTGCATGCTCCCAAGCTTGCCTCGCGCAGTAGCTGCCTGACAGGGAAGATGTGGAGGGTGTTCGAGCGTCGTGAGCGGCGGCCGTGCTGGCGGCGGCGGCCGCCGCAGTTTGCAGGTGCACGGCTGCCTGTGCTCCCTGCAGGACGCACAGGCGTCCGAATGCAAGTCAGGCCGGCGGCCCAGCTGCCTCGTGAGTTGAACTGAGCCTTGGACAGTTGTGGCAGGCTGATGGCAGCTTCAAACCCTATTGGACACGCACCAGAAGTCCTGAAGCAACCACGTTCAGGAGGGCTTGAGCAGTCAGGAGGGAAGGGGTGCCAAGGCAGCAACGGCCGCCAGCATGGGTGCCCGCGCAGCGCTGACGGTGACGGCTGGCGGCTTGCTCATGCAGGCTGAGTCTGTGCTTGTTTCCGGTGCCCCTTTTACTTGTTGTACACCTGCGAGCTAGATATACCAGAGAATGGCAGCCAAGATGGCCTCCCAGGCGCAAGCCGGTCCGCCGGCGGCGGCAGAGTGGAGCCAGGCGTCTGGCCGGGTGACGACGATCGTTGATGCCGTGCCCGTCACTCGGCAGCACGATGTGCAGGCGCTGGAGGGGCTGGCCGACAAGCTGCGCAACCCAGGTGAAGCTCTGCCCAAGAAGAGGGTGGTTGCTCGCTGCTGGGAGGTCGCCAGTCAGCATCCAAGGCGTCTCAGGCCAAGCAGGTCGCTGCAGTGGCGCCGCACCGCAGCCGCCGCCGCCGCCGCCGCCGGGCATACTGGCGCTCGCTTGATTCAACGCCCGGCCAGCTGCTCGCTGACTGGGACGGGGAGTGTGCTGCAGCTGCCGAGTGCTTGGCTGCTTGCAGTAGTGTCCCTTACCCTGTCACAGTGGCAGAGCTCTGCTCGCCGCCGCGTATCTGCTCCACAGCCGCCGCTCCTCCCGCCTCTGTGCAGGCCTGCCGCGCGCCAACATCACGTGCGACGCCGAGCACCCCAACGGCACCTACCAGCCGCCCAACAACATGACCGTCATGCAGCAGGCAAGCGTTGCGCTGCACCAGCTGAGGTGCTGCAACAGCTGCAGCCGTGAGGAAAGCGGGGAGCGAGGACAAACGGTGCCCGCTCAGCTTCCGCTACCGCACTTTCCCCCGCCGGCACTTTCCCCCGCCCGCTCACGCTGCCGCCTTTCCCACATCCCTGCCATGCAGCACGTGGCTTTCTGGGACCGCAATGCTGATGGCCTCATCACGCCTGCTGACGTTTACGTGGGCTTCAGGCAAGCTGGGTTGAGGTCGGGGCATCGCGTGCATAGCCCGCTGCCCAGCTCATGCATGCAACTCTCGTGCTCACCAGTGCACGTGCCTGCACTTCAATTGTCGCATCTCAGCCGGATTGCCCCCTCTGGCCAGCCTGGCGAGTCTATCACAGTGCATCGACGCAATCTTCCTGATGTGGGGGCCGACCGCTGTGCAGGCGCCTAGGCTTCAACGTGTTCCTGTCGGGCATCGCGCCGCTCATCATCAACGGCACCTTCAGTGAGTTGCCCCTGACTAGTGAAAGGCTGTCACAAATGTATGTGGGCTCGCCTGTGCAGTGGCCGCCACTGCCGCTCATGCTTGCAAGCACTTTCGCCCAGCTGTCCAATGTCACAGCGCATTTCCCTGCTGCCCGCGCAGGCTGGTGGACGCAGAGCAGCTGGCTGCCCGACCCGCTCATGCGCATCCGCATGGCCAACATCCACCGCGGCAAGCACGGCAGCGATTCAGAGATTTTCGACACGGAGGGGCGCTTCGTGCCGCAGAAGGCAAGGAGCTGGCTGCTACCCGGCGGGGCAGGTGGCGCCTGGTGGGATTTGCATATCAAGTCTGCTTTGCAACGCTGCTTGGATTGTCGCTTGGGTAGCTTGGGTTGCGTACCGTTTCGAAACAGGAATTCCGGTGTGCCTTGCCAGAACTGCCCGCCAGACTTTACACTGACCCATGCCGCCTGTCGCACTGCAGTTCGAGGAAATCTTCTCCAAGTACGACAAGGGGAACAAGGGAGGGCTGACGCTGCAGGAGGTGCAGGTGAGCGCAGGCCGTGCGGCGTTGAACTGCCAACCTTGCGCTGCTGCTGCTGCTGCTGCTGCTGCCGCCTGCCTGCTCAGCCAGGGTGGTATACGCGCATGCGTGCCATGTCATCAACAATGGTTGACTCGCGCCTTGCCTCTGCCCTGCCCCTGCACGCTGTCACTGCCAATCAGGACATGATCCAAGGTGAGCGGAAGCTGGGCAGTTACATGCTTAGCTTTGTTTCGGCTGCCGCTCACGCGCTGCACCAAACGCCGCAGTTGTCACGCAGCGCTCAGCACTTCCTTGCATGGGAGTCGGCACATTGTTCCAGGGTCCGCCGGTTGGCGAGGGACCAGTTGTGAACAAAACCGACTCCTGCAACCTCCCCGCTGCAGGCAATCGCAATATCTGGGATCCGACCGGATGGATTGCGGGCTGGCTGGAGTGGAACGTGAGCCTGCACCTGCTGCACTCACCGCTCTTGCTGCTGCCGCCGACCCTGCCATTGTCGGGCAGGCTGTCACTGCCGCCGCCGCTGCGTGTGCTGCACTGCTATTGTGGTAATTCTTCCCTGCCCTGGCTGACCACGCGTTCAGCCGGGTTGCGCCCCACCGCTCACTCAAACACTGCCCCTTTGCCCTCACCAATGTGTGCACAGGTCACGTACTACCTGTGTGCCAAGGTAAGAAATGCAGAATTGCCAGGGTTGCCTTGAGCTGGGCGCCATGGGCCCCCGGGGGTATGCTCTTGGCAAGCTTGCAGCTGGCATGCCACCCCACATGGACACACTGGCAGCTCATGTCGTCCAAAATCGGCTTAAACCTGGCCGCTGCCTGCTGCGCAGGACACGCCGCGCGGGCGGCTGCTGATGAAGGACGACGCCCGGGGTGCCATCGACGGCACAATTTTCTACCGGTAAGCAGTGGGCTACTGTTTATCATTGACGCATCCTGATCTGTTCTGGTTGCAAGCTTCACGTGCCGCGGCCTGCGGCTTCTCTCTCAATGGTGACCTGCTCTTGGCTCGTCTGGCCTGGAATGCCTGCAGTCTGCATTCCCTGCCCAACTTGGTTTTACCATATTGTATTCCAATCAATCGCAGGGTGGCCCAAGAGGTGGAGGCTGGCCGCCTGAAGATGCGGCAGACCAAGGGAGGCATGGACCGCACAGACCGCCGCCCCGCCGGCACCGCGGCGCAGAAGGCTGAGTGAAGCGGTTGTTGGGATGCTGAAGAAGATGCAATCTGACGGCTGCGATCGCTGCACGCCCGGCTGCAATTGCTGCACGGCCCGAGCAGACCGTAACGATTATTGCTCAGGTGGCGTGCCGGTGCAGCGGCAGTTTTTGCTCGGCGGAGCAAATTTGCGGGGCCATCCGCTGCCCAGCCAGCGTTGAACCTGGCAGCAAGCGCGCACTGCATGCAAGTCGTACCCTTTTCAACTTTCCGGAACCCGATCGCTGATTCATGTTTACAGTAGCGTACTACAGCCTTTGATGCTGATGGGTCAATTTACTTTTGGTTGTAACAAAGGGGCAACAATTTAGTCCAAAAGCGATTGGGAAAGAAATGTGCTTTATCAAAGGTGTGGCGGTGCGTTATGCAGCTGCTGGGTGGGTTCGTTGGATGCACTGGATCAGAAATACGCACTACTATACATGATGGAACAAAAGGAACGGTCACCCGCTGCCCTTCTACTGCCTCACTCCGAAGCTTCAGTTCCGCCTCCGCTGTCGCCGCCGCTGTCTCGCAGGCGGCGAAGCACCTCGGCAGCTGTGGGGCGCTGGCGCGGGTCAGATGACAGGCACTGGTCAATGAGGTCCGCCACGCCCTGGCAGGGTTTGATAGGGATCATACGAAACAGTGGGAGGAACGCTCCATGCACCGCAACCATGCCACAGTGCACCTCTGAACACCTGGCACAGTGGCACCAACGGCTGCCCGCCGTCCCTGCCCACCTGCGGGCAGTCGTCGGGCACCTTCGGCAGCTCCCACTGGCCTCGTTTCACAATGATCTGCCTGGTCGTCAGCTCAATCAGCAGCAGGCCCAGGCTGCAGCAGGAAAGAAGGCACAGCCCATACGGTGGGTCCTATGAGCAGCCCGTGGCCATCCCACGAAACGGCGCAAGGGGCTGATACACAGCCCTCAGGTGCCATGTAAGACGGCCATCACGAAAGGTAAATCAGGACAGGGTTGATGTGCCGTTCCGCCCCGCTCACCAGTAGACGTCCGCTGCAAGCGTGCACCGCTCGCCCAGCAACTGCTCGGGGGCTGCGGGGCAGGTTGGGCCACCAAGACGCAATTGCTTCGGGTCATGTCATGCACGCCCACACTGTCACATCCACTCCAGCCAGCTGCACATGCGACAGCTGCACATGCGCCCCACAGATCACGGCCCATCTCTGCTGTCCCAGCCCGCCCCACCCACCCGCATACAAATTGCTGCCGCCCACTGCGGTGCGGGCAGTGTGCTCCATAACCTGCGCCACTCCTAGGTCCGTCAGGGCCGCCCGCCAGTCCAGGGACAGCAGCACGTTGGCAGATCTGCATGTCAAGTTGAGCAGGCAGCATTTAGTCTTCTTCAGCAACATTGGCACACCTCTGGAATTTGTTTTCTGTTTCCAACTGCACCCCGCCGCACTATGACCACGTCCACAGCCCAGCCTCCACTCACTTGACATCAGAGTGCAGAATGCGCGCCTCTTCATGCAGGTAGGCAACCGCCTCAGCCACGTCCAGAGCTATTTGAAGACCACTGCACAATGCATACGAGACAGGAGAGCAGGTTAATGCGGCTGCAGCGGTCACACCTGCGCTGCGATCATGTAAAGCGCCCCTCGCAACCTCACCAATTGTTCCAGCGCAGCGCATCTTGGCAGGCCGGGTTAATCAGAGCGGCCCGCAAGCTGCCACCCAGCATCAGCTGCATGGCCACCATCAGCAGGTGTCCCTGCATTGTCGCACAGAAACGTGGCAGCCGGATTGGGTGTTCAGCCATGCACTCAGATCGATGCGCAGGGATGAGCATGCTGGCATGTAACTCACACAAGGCAGGCGGGGCAGCGCACCTGCACAGCCACTCCGTAGACGGGCACAATCCTTGGGTGCACGCAGCGCTGCAGCAGCGCGACCTCGCGCCAAAAGGCCTCGGACTGCACGCCCTGCTGCACACCAAACACCTGCGGTGCCAACGGCGGGAAGACCAGGAGTGAGCAGCCAGTGCAGCGGTGCGCATTTACTGGACGCACTTGCTTGCGCACTGCAAAACACAGCTGCCGGGTCCTCATGCGCCGCCGACTCTTATTCGCCCACCTTCACCGCCACGTATGTGTCCAAATGCATTTTGGCCAGGTACACCACGCCATGCGCCCCCTCGCCTCTTATTCGCCCACCTTCACCGCCACGTATGTGTCCAAATGCATTTTGGCCAGGTACACCACGCCATGCGCCCCCTCGCCTCTTATTCGCCCACCTTCACCGCCACGTATGTGTCCAAATGCATTTTGGCCAGGTACACCACGCCATGCGCCCCCTCGCCCAGTTGCACTAAAGTGCCGTCCGGCTCCGCGACAAACTGTTCAGGAGGGGAGGCAGGTAGCAGGCAGTGGTAAAGAGTTGTTTTGGATGGAGTCGCATTGTCAGTGCTGGGCCGGGTTTAGTTAGGGCAGTTGGGGCAGTCGGGCAGAAGCACACAGCTGCAGGGCGCAACACAAGTACGTTGCGAAGCGGGCAATGCCGAGGCGCAAGTGCCTGCCCAAAGGCCTGCCAAAAGGCCTCCTCACCTGCAGATCGGCTGCTTGAACTCGCAGGCTGTCGGTCGGCAGGCCCCAACCCTGCAGGAGCTGCACTTGTGTGCTGCCGGCGCCATTGCTGGTAACTGATGCCTTGCTAGCGTGTGGCACCATGCTTGCGCGGCTGTTGGGGAGCCCCGTGCCATCCCTGACAGACAGCGGTGCGAGCGCATGCTCTAAACCCTTGAGCAGCGAAAGCAGCTCTGCCTCGGGCCGTCCCGATTGGAGTGCCGAGCCGCCCAGCTGCCGCTGTGCCAAGGCCTTGAGGCGGGCACGGGCGGGGAGCAGCTCCGGAGCGAGTGCTGCCCGGCGCTGCCGCATGCCGGCGTCGTGCAGCGCATGGGGATGTCGACTGAGAAGCTCGATTTCCTCCTCGTCCGGCGCCTTCTCGCCATGCCGCTGCTGCTGGCTTTGCGTCCACCCTCCTGCTGCCCTGCTGCGCTGCCGCCGCCGGTACCAAGCCGCTGCAGCAGCTGCTGCCACGGCTGCAAGGAGGGACAGAGTCAGCAGCAGCCTACCCATGCTGCCGCTGTGCAGGCGGCCGCCAGCGGCTGTGCCGTTTAGAGCGGGGTGCAGCAGCACCGCCGAACCCTCCACCTCAGCTGCCCCTTGCATGAAGGTTGGCATGCTGTGGCTGGCGCATGGGGGCAAAGACTCTAGGAAGCCGGGTTGGTACACGGCATTAATCAGTCTGCGAAATGGAAGGGGGAAAGTGGAATGCACGTTTGTGAGGAGTCCATGACACACCCTTGGGCCTGCTTCCCAGGGCTAGAGAAGGGGGAAGAAGGAGAGCTTTGCTTCAAGGCAGCACGCTGGACAGCAGTTGCAACAGCAATGCATGTAGCATCCCCATTGTTCACATGATGCGGATGGTCTGGGCAAATGCCGCCGTGCACCACTGCGCAGGGATGCCGCCGCGCACTCCCGTATCCGTCAAGAAACTGCAAGCGAGGATCACGCCCACACTTGCTGGTGGGTGTGTGCAATTGCAGCGCCACAGGTTGCAGCATCGGTGCCCAGCAACGCATGCATGCCACTCCGGCACCTGCACTTACATGGCTGCCAGCCTCGACCAGTTGAGCGCGGCAGGCAGCGTGCCCTCCAGCCCGGGGTTTGTTGCAAGCGATAGAATGGCAAGGTCGAGCGTGCTGTTGGGCGCCAGCCACGCGGGCGGGAGGGCGGGGCCCGTCAGCTGGTTGGCGTCTAGGTGCAGCTCATCGAGTTGGTTCTGCATGGCATGTTGGTCAATCCAGTTTCAGCACGGCCGTACAGCCGAAGCAGGCGCTAGTGGATTGCGATGGTGCGCGCGCAAAACAGCTGACCGGCCAAACAGCAGGGTGGGAGCAGGCATGCAGCACTGTGAGCAGCGGGCTGCCTTGCGAGGGTGTACCTGGCATGTTGCCCACTGGTCTGGCAGCGGGCCGGTCAGCTGATTATGCCCCATCTGCAATCGATGAATACAGGCGAGTCAGATTTGTGGCATGAGTGGGCAGGAACATGAGCACATGCTGCTTGAATAATCAGGCACGTCAGCACATGCTGCTGCCGTGCATACTGCCACCACATTGCTCACTCTAAGGTTCTCTAGCAAAGGGTGGTTGCACAGTAAGTGGGCTGGCAGCGGTCCTGCCAACTGGTTGACTTCCAGGTTTCTGTATCGCAGCAGGCAGGAGGGGCATGGGAGTAAACCAGGCAGCCTACTCCCTTGGGCAGGACTGCTGCATCACCCTGCGAAAGGCAACCTAATGCAGCTGCTGTAGCACAGCAGCCGCCACTCACAGCTTGCGCAAGCGGGGGAAGCTGCCATTGGCCTGCCAAGCGGCAGGGAAGGTGCCTCCCAAGCCAATGCCGGCAAGCGTCAGCTTCTCAAGCTGTGAGAAGCCGCCTGCCCACTCGGATGGCAGCGGGTGCGCAGTTTGGGAGAAGGCCGCCGCGGCGGAGTAGTCGCGCACGCGTGCGTTCCATGCTTTGCCCGTCACATACAGCTCCGTCAGTTTGGGGAAGCCCTGCGCCCAGCTGGCCGGCAGCGGCAGCTGCACCGCCGTCACAAGCACGAGTTCGCGCAGCTCTGGCAAGGCGCCCTGGCTGCCCCAGCTGGCAGGCAGCGGGACCGGCTTGTCCTGCCACTCCATCAAAAGGTTGAGTTGCTCCAAGCGCGGCAGGGCGCCCGGCTCCACTGGCGGCAGAGGTTTGGCGGCTGACAAGTATGGAAAGGACAGCACCAGGCTGCAGAGGCGCAGATGGGGCCGGAGCGGGCAGCATGCATGCGTTCAGCATGTGGAAGCCTGGTTGACTGCGGGGAAAGAGGTGAGTCGGCCAGCACGGGCGCAGCGTGCGGAGAAGGACAGCAGGCGGCAAAGCGCAGACAGCAGGCAACAAGTGCAAGCAAGCGGAGCAACCCCTGTCCTCCCCTGTATGCACGAGGCGGCAGCAGCAGCTCACGTTTGCAGGCTTGGAAAGGCGCCGGCCTGGCCCCATTCGCGTGGAAGGCCAGGCTGCGCTGAATCCAACTCCAGGCGAAGCGTACGCAGGTGCAGCAGCTGTGCCAGCTCCGGCAGCAGCAGCGAGGCTCGCGATGGAGGCAGCAGGGTGTCATTCAGGGTGATGTGGCCCATCCAGAGTCTGCGGCAGGAGGCTGAGACGGTGTGTAAAGCAGTTGGGAGACTGCACGCTCTGGCAAGGCATTGCTCCTGGCACATGTGCAGGACAGGCATGCCACCCAGGGTCGTCTACTCAGCCTCACATCTGCATGACTTTTCCATCAGAATCACATGTGATGCGTTGCCAGTAGCAGTGGTGGGTGGGGTCGCTCAGCTCCCAGCCCACCCCTTGCGCTTGTTCCTGCCTCACGAGCCCTGCAGGGTGTAATGCGAGCGGCCAAGCGGAAAGCCCTATAGGGGAGCTCAGGCCTGCACAATGTTGCGGCGCATCGCGAATCAGCCAGCTCAGCTCCTTCAAGCTAACGGTCGGCCACATGCCAGCTCACCTGCTTCGTTGGCCGCCTGGCGCAGGCGGTGCATGATGGTTGCTTCATCCAGCGCCGCGTCGGCTGCCGCAGGTGGTGGGTGCTGGAGCAGCACTGCCGCGAGGAGCAGCAGGGCTGCTGCCAGCTGCACATACCTCCTCATGCCGTTGCAGTGCAGCGTGCAATGGCAACACCATGCCGCATTGTGGCCGCCGCAGCGGCCAGGGCGAGCCGCGGCGGCGGCGGCCGGGCGGCGATGGTGGGCAGCACCGCTGGGAGAAGCGGTGCCGCAGCGGCGCGCGCACAGTCGCTCACAAACGCCCGGGTAAACCGAACGAGCCGTGCCGCGCTGCCAGCCGCAGGTGCAGGGACGGACTCGTGTGGTGGCCCTGGCGGGGAACGGTGTTGGCGGCGAGACTGCGCGCTATTCTGCACAGCCGACCGTGAACCGGCGGGGGGAACGGGCGGGCGCCTTCATGCCGCCGCCGCCGCCTCCGTCGCCTGCCAAGCACAGCGTCGCATCGCCCACCTCTTTGCGTTGCAGCAAGCAAACAGTCGCGCATGGCCAGTCCTGGCGCAGCTCCTTTGGCCTGCCTATATCACTCGCTCGTTCCTTGGTTCATTGCAGCTGACTGCCCAACCGAAGCGACGCCGATCAATGTGCCTGCTGCCCTTGCGTTGGAGGCATGGACTGCTGGTCGCCTGCCCTGCCGCGCCAGTGCACCACCGGCAGAGCTATGCGTTACATGGCAGTGTACCACCAGCAAAGCTAAACGTTACATGGCATGGCTGCAGAATGCAGTTGCAGGGTTGACTGTCACCCGCCGTCGCCGCCGCTGCCGCGCAGGCGGCGCAGCACCTCGGCAGCTGTGGGCCGCTGGCATGGGTCGGACGACAGGCATTGGTCGATGAGGTCCGCCACGCCCTGGGGCAGGTGTGAAGAGGGCCAGTGAAGCGATTGGATGCGTCGGTCAACTTACTTGCTCGTGGTGTCATGTACTGGCCTCAGTGACCATGCAGTTGCACCCACCACCCAAAACAGCACACCCTCCACCTCGCCTACACCTGTGGGCAGTCGTCAGGCGGCCGCGGCAGCTGCCAATGCCCGCGCTTCACGATGGGTTTCCGCGTCGTCAGCTCCGCCAGCAACAAACCCAGGCTGCAGCCAAGGATTACTCAGGGCAGCATGTTGCATTGCCAGCCTGCGTGCCGGCCTGAAGAGAAGAGCAGCCACCCTTGCATCTCAAGCCAACTCGGCATCACCCTGTGTGCAGAAAGCAGCCAGAACCCCGGCATCACCTGTAGATGTCGGCCGCCAGCGTGCATCGCTGCCCCAGCAGCTGCTCTGGCGCTGCGGGTTGGTACAGCAGGGCAGTGCCACGATTGGCAGTGAGTGAGCCATGTGGACGCAATCTCTAGGGAACTCAAATCACCGCTGTGCAAATGCAGGCATGACACATGCAGGCCGCGTCTGTCCCCAGGCTCCAGGCACCTCGAGCACCCTGGATCAGCGTGCGCAGCATTGCCCACCCGCATACAGCCTGCTGCCACCCGCTGCGGTGCGGGCAGTGTGCTCCATCACTTGCGCCACTCCCAGGTCGGTCAGTGCAGCTCGCCAGTCCACGGACAGCAGCACATTGGCGGACCTGCAGGCAAAGTTGAGCAGGCAGTCCTGTTCTGTGGCACTGCTGTTGTTGATCTCGGTTCCCCATCTGGCCCCGCATGCACCCATCCCCTTCAGACCGCGCGGCCATCTGCCCACAGCCACTTTGGCGCTCACTTGATGTCGGAGTGCAGGATGCGTGCCTCTTCATGCAGATAGGCAATCGCCTCAGCCACGTCCAGCGCCACGCGCCGACCGCTGCGGTTATAGAAGGGGAGGCAGAATGCATCACGTGCATGTGCGTGCAGCCAGGGGCTGTGCTGCAGGCTGCATTCGGTTTAGAACAGTCAGGTGAAAGAAGCACACTCCAACCTGGCAACTCACTGATTGTTCCAGCGCAGCTCGTCCTGCAAATCTGGGTCGGCTAGCGCCACCCGCAGGCTGCCGCCCAGCATCAGCTGCATTGCCACCATGACCAGCTCGCCCTGCAAATTACAGGACGTCACGAAGCGTGGCTCCACGTCGCAAAAGCGCGGCTCCACCTTGCAAAAGCGTGGCTCCACCTTGCAACAGCGTGGCTCCACGAAAACCAGGCACCTCAGCAGCTGTTGCAAGTGGCAGGCACTGCTGGCACAGGCAGTCTGCAGCTCAAGAGGATGCCTGGCGGCTGACGCAGCAGGGCATGCACACAAGAGCAAAGCACCAGGCACATACGCACGTGGACAGCAACTCCGTAGACGGGCACAATCATTGGGTGCACACAGCGCGACAGCAGAGAAATCTCGTGCCAAAAGGTGTGCGAGTCCAATCCCGGCTGCACCGCAAACACCTGCGGTTGGCAGTAGGTGGCAGGATGCGTGGTTGCAACAAGTAGCCAGGGTGCCCAACCCGCAGTCTCATCAGTCTGCAGGTACAGAGCCGAACACAAAGTAAGCTGTCGCACCTTCACCGCCACATAGGTGTCCTGCATTTTGGCCAGGTACACCACACCGTGCGCCCCCTCGCCAAGTTGCACTAAAGTGCCGTCCGGCTCAGCAATGAACTGCGGGCAGGGTGAGCAGGCAGCGAGCAATTGGTGGGTGCATGGACTGCCAAGGTCAATGGAACACCCACCAGGCAGTTGTGAGGGGCACCAGTCAGGCAAGCAATGCAGGTAGACGTGCAACTTGCGTGTGGCCGCACCTGCAGGTCAGCCGCAGCCATGCGCAGGCTTTCGGTTGGTAGGCCCCAGCGCCGCACAAGCTGCACAGAGGCGGCGCCGCCGTATGCTGCGCTGGCCAGCTGCGCTGATTGGCCGAGGTGTCCAGCAACGGGAGATGCAAGGCCACCAATGGGTGCCAACGGAAAGCTGTGCGTCGTGCCGTGCAGCATGGACAGCAGCTCAACCTCTGGCCGCCCAGATAGGAGCGCAGTGCCGCCCAGCTGATGCTGTGCCAAGGCCTTGAGGCGGGCACGCCCTGGGACCAGCTCTGACGGTTGGGGCACCCGGCGGTGCCGCATGCGGCTGCCTTCCACAGAACCCGGCTTGCGCTGCAGCAGCTCTAGCCCCTCTTCCTCTGCCGCTGTGCTGCTGCTGCGCCAGATGCGCCGCAACCATGCTGGTCCCCAAGCACCTGCCCCATGCCCACGCCTGCCCATGGCTGCCGCCGCCGCCGCTGCGCTCGCCAGGAGGGCCAGCAGCAGCAGCAGCTTGCCGGTGCCGCCGCCGCCTGCCAAGGCTGCGCTGGCGGGGTCGTGCGCACCAGCACCAGTGGGTATTTGCTGCAAAGCCTCCTTTGCCCAGGTCACAAAGTTGGGCATGGCCTTGTGCACACAGGGTGGCAAGCTGTCTATATACGCCGGATGGCGCACGGAATCCGTGTCTCTGCACCGAGAGGAAAGATGGTGGGCGATGGATGAGCCGGCACTGACTTGGAGGGCAGCAGCAGTGCATCAGAAGCTGGTGCAGATTTTCCTGCGGAGCATAGCGGCTGGGGACCACACCATTGCTGGTTGCCTTTCTATTCCGCTCACATTTGCTGAACTGTGCGGGCGAAGGGAGCGCGGCACCACTGCTCCGGAATGTCTCCATCCACGCCTGTGCCCTGCATATACCTGTGGCACGTTGGGGGAAGCCGACAGATTGGGAGTGATGGGTCAGGGCGCAGATGCGAGCAAGCAGCTGCAGCGAGTGGGGCAAGTGCGCTGCCAAGGCGGGTTTGAGACTGCAAGTGCCAATTGGTACTCACAGCATCTCCAGCCTAGACCAGTTGAGGGCCGGGGGCAGCGAGCCGCCCAGCCCTGTGTTGTTGGAGATCTGAAGGCGGCGCAGGTCGAGCGTGCTGTTGAGCGCCAGCCAGGCGGGCGGGAAGGCAGGGCCCGTCAGCTGGTTGTGCTGCAGCCCAACGTCAGTCAGGCCATCCTGCACAGAAGCGGGACCGGTGAGTGTGCAGCATAAGCAATGCTGGCGTGGATCTGCAATGATAGCCGGGCCCGGCTTACATGCATAGCTGGTGCTGCAAATGCACAGGCGTGGAAGTTGGCAGCGGTCGGCAGCTACTTACTGCGCATGCTGCCCACTGGGGTGGCAATGATCCAGTGAACTGGTTGTTGCCCAGCTGCAGGAGCAGTGGGGAGCAGATCTGGCAGCAGTTTGCGCAGCTGGCACAGGCAGATGCACACATGTCGTGTTCGTTCTTGTGTTTCCAAAAGCGCAAAAAATGTGCCGTACTCACCTCTAGAAATTGCAGATGCGGCAGGTTGCACACAACGTCGGTTGGCAGCGGGCCCGACAAGCGGTTACCTCCAAGCTGGCTGCAAGGCAGAAGGGTGACAAAGGCAAAACTTGCACCACCATCTGCATGCACCTCTCTTCTCAACTTGAACGTTCCCGGTATTGCCCTTTTCCCCACCCTTCCTGCTGAACCCGCCCACACTCACAGCTCTTGCAGCTCCGGGAAGCTACCCCTGGCCTGCCAGGTGGCAGGGAACGTGCCGTTCAGGCCCAGGTAAGCAAGGGTGATGGACTGGAGCTTGGGAAAGCCGCGGGCCCACTCGGCAGGAAGTGGATGCATGGGTCCGTCGGGGATGGGTGCAGCAGGTGAGCGGTCAGCTTTACTGCCCACATCCTTCAGCCTGCGGTCTGTGTTCGAGTCCAGGAACAGCTTCTCCAGTGCCGGGAAGCCGTGCGCCCACTCGCTGGGCAGCGGCAGCGCTATGGCTGCTGTGAGTTGCAGAAATCGCAGCGACGGCCAGATGCCGGGCAGGCCCCAGCTGGCCGGCAGCGGGATGGGCCAGGTCTGGCCAATCAGAATGATACTGAAATCCACCAGCTGCGGCACAGCGCCGTGCTGGACTGGCGGCAGCGGGTTTGCAGCCGTGAATGCCGGGAACAGGAGTGCCAGGCTGCACGGGCAAGGGCGGCAGCAAGTGGAGGGGAGTAAGCCAGCAGGACCGGGTTTCAGTGCAATTTGCAAGATGGAAAGTGTGCTGGCAGGCAGCAGAGCAGTGTCTGTCCAAACGGCACAACTCCCCTTCCTCACTATTGCAGGCTGGGGAAGGCGCCCGGCTGGCCCCACTCGGGTGGCAGGCCCACCACCGCCGCATCAATCTCTAGTTCCATGCGCGTTAGAAACTGCAGCTGAGCGGCCTCGGGCAGCAGCGTGGTGGCATTTGAAAGCGGCATCGAATCGCCGTGGACGGGGCCCTCCGTCTTCCACACGCTGCAGCAGCCGGGGCAGGCAGGGAGACGTAATTAGGCGTTGTTGCCATGCAGCAGCGCACGCTTGGCTGGCTGTGCATAGGTGGACTTGTATGCCACGGCCGTCAAGCAGGGAAGAGCCAGGGCATGAAACATGCCAAGTACTGCTCTCCAGCCAGACTCACATCTGCGTCACGTGCTTGTTGGCATCACACGTGACGTGGTGCCACGAGCAGTGGTGGGCGGGGTCGTTCGGGCCCCAGCCCGTCCACTTGCCCTCCTGCCTTTCGACAATGCCTGCGCGGCAGGACAAAGCGGCGCTTGGTCTCCGATCGCCAAACCATCCAGCAGCACCCGGACCCACGGACATCTAGAGTGCCGGTGTCGATGCCGGCATGCAGCAGGCATGCAGCATTCAAGCATGCTGCTGTTATCCACCGCACCTGCTTCATTCGCCAGGCGGCGCATGCGGCGCATGATGGCCCCTTCATCCAGCGCTGCACCCTCCGCTGCGGGTTGCGCGTGCCGCGGCAGCGCTGCCGCCAGCAGCAGCAGCAGCAACAGCGGTGTCCAAGCACTGCGCAGCACCCTCATGTTGTGTTCATGACAGCTCGCTGCATCTTAGTGTGTGCCATCTCCAGGGGCACATGCAGCTGTGGCAGGGGCGGTGGTCGGCGGCAGCCGGGGAAGAGCGCTGCCGGCGCAGGGCGCAGCTTGAGGATTGTGGCAGTGTCACAATCACGTGGCAGCAGACGGCCGGCCGCCACCTGTGCGGGCCAGCCGAGGCGGCGCAAGAGAGACGGCCGGGGCTCGCGTCTGTGCCCGCTGGGGCCGGTACAGTAGCAGGATTTCGGCGCAGAGAAGTGGAAGCTATGAGTTGAGAGCAGGCGCCCGGCAGTGGCAGCTCCTGTACAAGAGCGGGGGCAGCATGTGGGTCACCCTGCTCTGATGCTCCATGTGCCGTGGATGTCTTCTGCAGTGCAGCCAGCACAAACACTGCTGGGTTTCGCTTGCCGCTGTGACATAGCTGTTTAATCCTCGAATCAGCTCAGCATACATCCAACTATATATGCGCAGTCACTGCCTGCCAGGGCCTACTGCCGACTCAGCTGCGCAAACGTGCCGCCTGCCACAACACAGCCCCCACTGGCTGCACTGCAGCTTGCCGTTGTGCATCGCAGTATGGTGCAACTCAACTACAGGCGCCACGTGCCGGGCAGGAGCGGCAGGAAGCAGGTGAACAAGCGGAAGCAGCTGTGGAGCAAGCGGGCGATGCGCCGCAGCAACCAGGAAGGATGAGGAATCAGGAATCGCAGTCAAATCCAACCAGCGGTGCATATAAGGATGCAAGGCGGCGCACTGCATGCCAAGTGTGTGCGTCGGCAGCCGGCGACCGCCTACCACACACACAGTGTGTCACTCAGGCCCAGCCAGACGCGCCCAGCTCGACAGGCGGGGAGGGGCCCGGAGCAGCCTCAGCACCATCTTCTCCAAACAGGGCCATGAGGTCGTCGTCAATCACAACGCCGTTGATGGTCTCCGCAATGATAGCCATGTCAGTCACCTGCGGGGGTGAAAGGTACAAGCACACCGGAGCTGTGGTGACGCATTTGCAGCACCACCTGTGAAAGCCTCTGCCTGAGGTGCGACTGCCGACAGCTGGCATCAACCCGGCGGCCTAACCAAGCAAGCACCCCGCTCTGCGGCAGCTGCGCAACTGTCATGCAGTCTGATGCACGCCAGCAGGGCTGTGGTAAGCGTTGTGACATAGGGCTGGTCGGCTTGCAGGGGTGCACACTGGTTTCAGTTCAGCCACGGGAGGCTGGCCCGCACCTCCACGGGATCGTTGCTGTTGGGCAACGGCTGGAACACCTCCACAGCCAGCGCCACAGTGCCATAGTTGATCCTCTCGGGAGGAATAAGGCAGGTGATGTTCAGCTGCGGGGGTGGGGAGGGCCGAGGTGAAGGCAGCGGATTTGAGGGCTTGTGCGCGGCCAGCGGAGCGGGTGTAGCAGCCGCAGCAGCCGCCATGCCGCATCCACTCATGCTACATGGCAGCCACGTCTGCTGGTCTGCTGAGCCCTGTTTCCAGGTTCCTTGCCTGCAGCAGATAGTTTGTGCCCGCCACCACCTGTTGGCAGCCAGTGGCGGCATACCGAGGCTCCTTGCACGGCGCCGGCCTGCACAGGGGTGGCGCACATGTGGGTTTCCGGGCCATGCCAGCGCATGCTTCTGTCCCTGAAGCGCCCATGCAGGTAGGCCGAAGCTGAACACATCACAAGAATAATGCAGATCAACAACAAGGCGCATGCAGCTTCCCAACTTTCCCACACACCACCACACGTGGCGCTGCGTGCCGCCAAGGGACTCACCAGGTGGTGTTGCCGATCAGGCCGCTATTGATGAATTCCGCATACACAGCCGCCGTGACTGCCGCTGGCGGGTCAGCAGGGATGGGCTTCCAGCCGCCGGGAGCGCCGGGCCCCGTGCATTTAGGGCCCGTAGGCCCCCACACGGGCTGCCCTTCTGCAGCCGCGGCACCAGCGGCGGCGGCGCAGCAGAGCGCTGCAGCTAGCAGAACTGCTGCAGCAGCGCGCATGGTGCTGGTGCTGGTGGCTGAGGGGCTGTTGTGTGGGGGAGGGGACCCACGTGCAGGAAGTCTGTCTGCAAGAGAGGGGAAAATTCAGGCTCAGTCGTTTTTTATTTTCTTTAAGGCAGTGTTATGGGTCAGCCGCCCCCCTGCCATGCGAAACGGCGGTATGTTCCTTATGTTCCTTATTTTTGGGGGTGCCAGAGCAGGGCGGGGGCTGACAAAAGGGTCCAACAGCGACCGAGCGGCGGCAGGCGGGAGCAGACACGGCTGATCGATTCCGGGCAACCGGGCACATGCCGCTGAATTGAGCGTTGCTGCATTGTCAGAAACGCAGGGAAGCAGTCGGCGCGGAGCGGCAGTCGCAGAGAGCAGCGGCCGCGGCTGTAACTCTCTCGCCTTGGGTGTTCACCTTTGGGCGAGCTCGAATCGCAACGTGGGCTGTGAATTGAGGTACCTGCCCGCTCCCAGGCTGCAAAGGGAGAGCCGAGCGCAAAGCAAGCCCAGCACGCTCGCATGGAAGCGCGAGCAACACGCGGGGCCCTGCCGGCAGGCGCAGCTGCACATGCATCGTATCAGTAGCACTTTGCAAGCGGCATAGCCCGCGGTGCCTCTCGCCGAGCAAAGCCCCAAGGCTTCCTCCTCGCCAGCTCACCCTCGCGCCTCGGCCTGAGCTGCGGCTGGCTGATCAGCAGTCTGGGGCTCCACCAGCCAGCACCGGCACCCAGGGGCGCCAACTCCTGCAGCCGCCGCCGCCGCCTCTGGGAGCCGCGCCACGGCTTTGCCGCCTCCGGCGGCGCGCTCTCCTGAGCCCCCATCCAGGGCTGCAGCAGCCATGGACATCTGGCAGCCCAACTCCCTAGCGCCGCCACGGCCGCTGCGCATCGCCACGCTCGGCGTTTTCGCTGGTGGGTGCTCCCCTGCTGGCCTGAAGGGGATCTATCTCGCCGTGGAAGGGGAGCAATCACGCGCCGCTTTGTCAACTGTGCTTGTACCTGCACCGGGCATGGCTCCGCTGTTATGATGTTAAACCTCAAATCACCTGGTGGCACTCACTCTCTTACCAAAAACGCAGTCTTCATCGCTGTCAATGTGGCGTCCAGCGCGGGTCTGCTGGGGCCGACGAATGCAGGTGCGTTGCATGTACGTATGTAGGGGCGTCGCTGTGTGCGCCAGGAGGCAGTGAGCCTCCGCTGCAGCGACCTCTGCTTGCGGACTATGTTTTTAGCAGCTGCATCCATGAATGGCGCACATGGTGCCCAATGGGTGCCGATTATTAATCAGGTGGCACCACATATGGTACCAGCGAGCCTGCCCTGCCCCGCACCCATGCACCCACCCCTCCTGTCCCTCCCAGCCCACCTGCCTGACGCTGCCCCTCATGCTCGCCTTCCTGCCGCACTGCAGAGGTGTCTGCCAAGTTCCAGGTGCCGCTGACTCCCGCCGGCTGGGCCTTTGGCATCTGGGGCCTGATTTTCTTGCTTGAAGGTGCGCCCCTGATTGTATCAAATGGAAGATTCAATGTACTGTTTCTGCTGCTATCGCTACCATGCACGATGCTTGCCAGTAATAGCTGCAAGTGTGTGGGCGTGCTTGCGGATGGTTGTGTGGCAGCTGCGGCCCATTGCTGCAGACATGCCTCCAGACATGCTATGCCTGCGTGCATCTATTTCCTGCAGGCTGGGGAGCGGTGTACCAGTTCCTTGATCTCGACTACGATGCCGATGGCTTTAAGGTGAGCGCCAGCGACACAGGCATGCACTGCTTGGCAGCCTGCTGGGTGCTGTCGCGTTGCTGTGCCCCCCTGCCGCTGTCCATTCAAAATGCTGGGTCCGCACTGCGAGTCAAACGCTGCTCCATGCGCCCCCAATGCTGCTCCCCTTCTACCCAGGCTCGCTTTGTCAACGCGACAAACCTCAACTGGATTGCGGCCTGGGCAGCCTGCATCGTGTGGCAGCTGGCGTTTGTGCAGCAGACGCCCGGCGGCATGTGGCTGGCGCTGGCGGCCATCGTGACTGCGTTCCTGGCCATGGGGCGTGCCCTGGTGCAGTTGTACAGGTGGGGGGTAGTCTGTGAGGGGCAGCGCGGCTGCCGGTGTGGGTGCAAGCCGCCGGGATTGGGCAGCGCAGTTGGGGTGTAGGCATGTTGGTTCGGGCAGCCAGCTGACACCGCTCTGCGGCGCAGACAAGCGCCTCGACTCGCACACTTCGCCTCTCCTGCACAAATGAACCGGTCATTGAGCGTTAGCAACCCTAGCATTGGTCTTGGCACATGCTGCCGCCCCTCCTTCCCACCCACCCCACTTTTGCCCCTCGCAGCGTGAAAGAACGGTTCGGCCCCGCGCCCTCCCTGCCGCTCTACTGCGCCTTCTTCCTGGTGGGTCATGTTTGTATTGCTGCTGCTGCTGCTGCTGCTGCTGCTTTGCTGTGCCTTACGGTTGCTGTGGCCGCATGATTGCTTTGCCGCAGACTGTTACCCAGCTCAAGCTGTTTGCGGGGCCTGTTGGTTCCTGGGCGGCGGCCGCTCTGTGCTTGCTCAATTTGCTGGCCACCCTGCTCAACTGATGTGACCCCGTGCTTGCCGTTGCACTGCAGGGCACGACCATCAACACAGCGTGGCTCAGCGTGGCCGCGAGTGTGCAGGTGGGCAGCCATAACAAATTTTGACAACACCGGGTGCAGAGAGTAGTTGATATTTGTCGAGTGTGGAATGCCTTGCCCTCAACACCAACTGCACTCCTGCCTTGTCCCTTTCAGCTGCTCATTTCGCTGCGGCTCAGCTTTGGGCCCCACCTGGAGGCAGCGGCGGTGCTGGCGGCAGCAGTGTTCACCTGCCTAGGAGCGTTTGCTCTCATTCGGGAGCACGACACAGGTACGCACACACAAGACACACGTCAGCTTTTCGCGTGCTACCTGCTGCTGCAGCGAGGTTTGCCTGCGCTGGGATGCAGAGGTGCCCCACTAATGCAGAGCTGCACAGCACAGGCTGTGGCTTGGCACAAAGTTCGCCCTCTGGTGTTGTTGTTGTTTGTGCTAACGACTGCCCGCACACGCTGCCTCCCAACCCAACCTGCCATCATCCTAAACCCTCCCCACCCTGCAGCCTACGGCCTGACCCTGGTCTGGGCGCTGGTGGCTGTTTTCGAGCACACCGATTCCACTCCAGTGCACCGCACCGCCTTGGCGGCCATCGTTGTGCTGGCGGTCCTGTCGGTGGCGTCTGTGCTGCGCCGGCCCGGCGCGCGCCAGCCGGAGAGCAGCCACGACCACGAGGCTCGCCAGCCGCTGAGGCCAAGCCTGGACGAGCCCTGAAGGGCTGGGAGGCTGGCTGGCTGGCTGGCTGGCAGGCTGGCTGGTTGGCGCACGAGGCGCATGGGCTGACTGATCTCCCTGCAACGCCCTGCTGCGGAGCGGCAGGGGTGGCAGCACCAGAAGCGGCTGTGGTTTGCGGGAAGCAACGTTTTATGCCCCCTGAGAATGGGCCGCGTGGGGCCGACCTCTCGCACAGCAGCAGCGCAAACTTGCTGCTGCTGCTGCCACGCTTGTGTAGAGTTTGTAGCATACTTCCCTTGTGTGTTTTTGCATGCACATGTACAGAAGACGCGCGCTGCTCCCTTTCATGGCCCACGCCCCCCAATGCCTGATGTGTTTGCCCCAACCTCAACCCAAATGAAACGCATATTGCCTACCAGCTGCTGGGCCTGTTGGGCCGTTTGTCTCCTTCATGCATTGCCGCACAACAGTTAATGTGTCCGAGAGTAAGCCATACAGACAAGGTCAGCAGGCTTGCCGAGCAGATGGAGGCGGGCAGCACCGCCACAGCGCAGCGGCCAGCCGGCGGCAAGAGCATGTTGCTGGTGGGCGCCGTTCACCTCGCTTACGTACCCTCTCTTGACAACCTCTACTCGTTCGGTGCGGTGCCGGGCTCCAGGGCACAGCCAAGTCGCGGGCAGCCGGCCGAAGTTCGTGCTCAGTGCTTCCTGCGAGCCAAGAGCTAGCTGTTTGGGCGCTTTACCGTCAATTCTGCTCACAGCAGCGCGGCCGTCCCCCGCTGGTGCGGCAGGCGGGCAGGAGAGCCATGCGACGACTGGGGCTCGCAGCAGCCCTCTGCTGCCTGCTGCTGGCGGCGCGCTGCGCGGCTGCACAGGACATGCCGGACAGCGCAGCGGAGGCCGCAGCCTCGGCACCCGCCACCGACCCCACGCCCGGCGGCAACCAGACGGTGACGGGCGCCGGCGGCGGCGGCGCGGCGACAGGCTCCGTCTGCAACCCGGCCTCCCTCAACTCCTCCAAGCCGGTGCCGTGCACGGACGAGCAGGAGGCGGACGCGATCAACGACCTGCTGATCGACACGCCCAGCAGCAGCGACCCGCTGGCGGCGGTGTTTGACACCTCGGTGTGCGATCCAGCCGACCCAGAGGGCTACACCCAAGCTGTGGACCTAGCAGACACCAGCCTGCTGGAGGTGAGGAGCGGTTGGGTGGGTGCATGACGTGCGTTCACCTTGAAGTTCACGGCAGCTATCGATGTTGCTGCAGCTGGCTCGCCCGCCGCGGCCTGCTTTGTGGCTCCAAGCCAAGCGCCGGTTCGTGACCGCCCTGCTGCACCAGCTGTCGCATGCCGCCACTCCCTCTCACTGAAAGAAATGGCCTCCCTTGTTCATCCTTTGCCAGGTGGTTATCGCTGTGAGCGACGACTTCCTGATGGCCGCCGGCAATGACAGCTACTGGATGACGGCTTGTGAAGGCGACTTCACGCACGACCCCTTCAACGCCTGCCAAGTGCCGCGCAGCCTGTCGGCCCCAGTGGTGAGCCAGCCCTGCAGGCTGCTGCATGCTGGCCTGTGCTGCCGTTGGGCCGATAGGCAGCTGGGGGCTGCAAGGAGACCTGTCCTGAGCAAAGGGGTAAGGTTCAGGCGCACACTTGCCTGTGCACGAGGGGACCGCCCAGCATGCTGGCCCACCACCTCCAACACTCCTGCCGGCGCCGCACGGTTGCTGCTCAAAGCACTGCCTGCCGTATCGCCCGCTGCCTTGTTTGGACTTTTGTCACACTTGCTCTTAAGCTTCCCGCCGCCCTGCCTCCTGGCCCACACAGGAGGAGCCGACGATTTACAAGGTCCAGCTGAAGCTCAGCTGTGCAGAGGGCCTGAACGATACGGTGGCGCTGGAAGCCACGGCAGCACTGGGCCCAGCGCCCGACGGCAACCTCACGGTATCTGCCATCACTTGGAAGCAGATACCGCTGCCCGGTGTGGGGCAGTGAGCCAGCACGGCAAGTGTGCTCAACACAGCTCGTATGCATCATGCTTCTGCAGCCGCTTGATACGAATTCTTGGCCTGCAGCCCTTTTTCTGCTCGCCTTTTGGCGTACTTATGTAAAACAAGCTGGCCGAAGCTGTTTGAGGCAGCACCACGCTGGTAACTAGGCCGGCATCGGGGAAGGATGCCACAGGCCGCAGCGGCTGCAAAGTTTGCAGAAGACTGTGCCGCGCCAACCTAAGCGCCACTGGCCGCTCTCCTGGTGCTTTTACATGGCAGAGATATGTTGCACATACAGACAGGCAGCTACAGATCGGTTTTGACGATTCATGCCTACAAGCATCACGCAGCAACCCGCCGCGCAAACGTGAGGTAGCCGGTGTGCCCTCGCCCAAACGGCACAGGCTTGTGCACCACCTGCCGCTGCGGCTGCTGCACAGGCTGCTGCGCCTGCTGCTCCTGCTGCGCCTGCTGGGCTGCTGCCCTCTGCTGCTCTCCCTGCTGCTCCCCCTGCTCCTGCTGCTGACTGTCCCCTGCGCCCGCTGTGCCCTCGGGACTACCGCCAGCTGGAGCGGCTTCTGGGCCCTCTGCTGCCGCCGCCGCCGCCGCCTCGCCGCCGGCAATTTTCTGCCGCTTGGCCGCCCGTGCTGCCGCCGACTGCGCCTGCCGCTGCTGCTTCTTGGTTGGGCCTGCTGGCGGCGCGTCTAGGTCTGTAATGAGCAGCTGCCGGCTCACTTCATGCTGCCGCACCAAAATCTCCATGGTGCGGATGTCTCGGAAGCCGTTCGCATTGAGCGCCTCGCATGTGCGGTGCACCTGGCGGGAGGGAGAAGCGGGAGCAGGGCAGGCAGCGACTGTTGGCTCTGCCCAGGCAGCGACTTTTGGCTCTGCCTGTTGCAGCAGGTGGCAGCAATCATGGCGGCATGCACCTTGTACAGCTTGCCAGAGCAGCAGCAGCAGCAGCGGCGGCAGCAGCAGCAGCGGCGGCCTCACCTGCTCGATGCAGGGGCTGAAGGCGCAGAACATGCCGTCGGCGCGGATGCAGCGCGCTGCGGTTGGCACCACCTGCACGCAAACAGCCAGTGTGGGGGCATATCAGCTGCATGCGATTGCGAGTTTGTGTTTGCCCTGGGCTTGTTGCATTGTGCATCATGCAGCTCCGAGAGCACCTACCTGATCAGCAGGCAGCGGCATTCCGATTGCACGCACCTTGTAGGGTTTGGGCAGGTCCAGGAACACACCGTCGGCCTGGCCGTGCATCTCCTCAGGAAAGCCGCCTTCCTCGATGTCCCGCTGCGTGACCGTCACCAGCCCGCCCAGCCCATTCTCCTCAAACTCTGCAGCGGGAAAGTGTGTACATTACAGCTGCCGAAGCTGCCATCATGCCAGTGTGGCAACGGCCGGCATTCTTAGCTGGGAGTCTCGGCAGGGAAAATCCGAGCAGCACGGTCATGCAGTAACTAATGAGTGAGCTCGCCTGCTGCCGGCCATCTGCACACGCTGCATGTGGCTGCGCAGGCTGCCCAGCTGCACTTTCAGCCCCGGAACCAGCTTGCAAGCAAAGGCTCACCCTTGGCTGCCATCTGCGCGCGCTGCTCGTGGAACTCAAAGGTCCACCCCCTCACTTTCCCAGAGCCATGCTTCCAGCGGCAGCGACTGGCCTTCGAGTAACATCTCCTTACCTTTAGCTGCCATTTGAGCGCGCTGCTCGTGGAACTCAAAGGTCCACACGTGGCCCGTGGGCGCCACCGCCCGCGCCAGCGAGTGCGTCAGGCTGCCGCTGCCGGTACCGCTCTCCAGCACCACCGCACCGGGGCGCAGCTCCAGCCTGGCGACCACCATGGAGATGTCTGCGGCATGCGGGGGCGGATGATTTTAAGGGACGGGTCAGCAGGACACAATGTGCACCTGCCCTGTGCGCAGCTCCAGCTTGGCGACCACCATGGAGATGTCTGCGGCATGGAGCGGCAGAAGACAGGACGGTGAGCAGTAGACATGCCTGGCCACGTGCAGCTTCAGCTTTGGAACCACAACAGAACGCTCTGCAGCGGCTTGAGCCAGTTGAAAAATTCCATCGCAGCAAAGCAATGTTGGGGCAGCGCCTGCTCAACAGGGCCCACAGAGCGCACTCCCCTTAAGCACCACACCGACCTGCCACATAGAGGATTTGTGTGCGGTGGCGCAGCACGGCGGTCCACAGCTCGGGCGTGGGCGCCAGCAGCAGCACCCAGCCGCCGCCCTTCTTTGCCACCGCCTTGCTGCCGTAGGGGCGGCCCAGCCAGTCCTGCAAGGCAGGTGGGGAGAAGCGGTGCAGGGGCCATCATGAGCTGGCGTTTCCGGGACACCAGCGCTGACCTGCATACAGGCACAGACACAAGCACAACCAGCAACCAGTGGCATGAGCTGGCCATCGACAGATCAACACAGCACAGCACGCGTTTCGCTCTCTGCGCACCTTGTGTGGAAATGTGCCGTACTTGTTGTTGTAGTTGCCGCTCGCCGCCACGCGCACCGCCTTCATGTTGTCGTAGCCCTCATACACCACCTGCAGGGGAATTGAACAGTACAAATTCAGGCGGAAGGCTCCCAGCCAGCGTGAATACGCCCTTGGATGCTGCCGCGACTTTATGTGCACCGCTCCAGCGCTCACCACAAGGTCGCCCTCAGCGATGCTGCGGACCGGCTGCGCCGCGCTCTCCGGCGTGTGCAGCATGCTGATTGATAGACCCTAAGCCGCGCTGCAGCAGTGGGGGGGCAGGGGCAGCGTGAGCGGCGGCAGACGGCGGCGGCTGGCGGCGGCGGCAGCGGCGGCAGTGAGCCCCGGAGGCATGCATGCGTGCTGCCGCACTTGTAGTATGCTACTGATATATACCAAAATGATTCAACATAGCAGGGAGCCTAGCGGCTTGCGGGAACAGGGCAGGCGAAATGGGAGCCGCGTGGGGGACGCACCTGCGCCCGCCTCGACGTGCACAAATCGTTCCAATCGCACTGCAGCGAGCCTCCAATATGCTAAACGGAGCGGGAGGCAGCAGCGCATGGAGCACAGGGCGCTTCATGAGGCGCGGCCATCGCGCTCCCCAGGCAATCGGATCACTGTCCAGGATGGCTGCGCCGGTGCTGTCCTACCCCGAGAAGGCGGGGCAGGGCTGCCCCGCTCTGGCGGTGGTGGCCGCCGCCAAGCAGGCGGGCGTGGAGCTGGAACTGAAGCCCCTGGATGCCAAAACCGCCAAGGATGCGCCCGTGGCGCTGACCTTCGCCAGCGGGTGCGCGACCATGCCTGACGTGCCGCCTGGGGCCCCTGGCCGCTTGCACCGGCGCCTGACCAGCCCCTGAGGCCCATTCCGATCAATTGCACCCGCCGCCGGCCCGCAGGGAGGAGCTGGTGGGCGTGCCCAGCATCCTGCGCTATGTCGCCCGCGCCGGCCCGCCGACCAGCGGCCTCTACGGCTCCGATGCCCTCTCCGCCTGCCAGGTAACCTTTGTCGATGTTGACGAGGATATAGATCATGCAAAGGGCACATGTGTGCGGTCGGATGCCCACTGCCGATGGCACGCCGCTCCAGGAGGTGGCCGGCCGCTGCCCTGCAGGCAGCCCCAACCGCCGCACATTTGGGTTGTGCCATGCACCCCTTTGACCGGGCTACACCCACTCTAAACTGCTGCAGGTGGACCAGTGGCTGGATATCAGCCAGACCCTGGTGCCGGGCGCCGCCTTTGAGTCCGCCTGCGCCTCAGTCAACGACTTCCTGTCCCTGCGCACCTTCCTGGTGAGGAGCGGTCGCTCGAAGAAGTGCCACAGTTGACCGGCCGCTTGCACCTGCTGCACATGTTGCTGCGTGCCCTCAGCCCCGCCTGGCTGGTGTTCGTGCTGCGCTGTTGTGGCTGCTGCCTGCTGGCTGGCGACAACGGTGGGCGGCAAGTAGCGGTTGCTGCGGTACCAACCTCCCCCAAGGCGCTTGGCATCGACCCGCCACTCTTGAGAGGCAGCTGCCCTGACCGCTGTCCAAACCTGCGCCCCATGCTTCCTTTAGGTGGGCTACGCACCCACCATGGCGGACATTGCCTGCTGGGCGCAGCTGCAGCTCACGCTGCAGTGGGATCGGCTGCGCAAGGGCGGCGCGCTGCCGCACTTGTCGCGCTGGTGAGGCGTCTGCTGCTGCTGAGGTCCTTGCTGAGCTTGTCTTGATATACTTTTGTTTGCCAGATCACAGATTGACAGGAGGGCATATCTGAGCATGCTCTTGCATGCTGCAGGTACGACTTCCTGGCCGAGCAGCCGGAGCTGGCGGCGGCAGCAGAGGCACACGGTCTGCGGCGGCGCGGCGCGCCCGTCAAGCACGCCAGCAGCCACGACGCTGAGCTGGCCAAGAAGAAGGGCGGCGGCGGTGAGCTGAGACTTGATACTATTAGAGCTGTGCAGGTGGCTGGGCTGCAGTTCTTGCGAAGCTGCACACCAAGAGCGGCAAAGGTGGACTATTGGCATTGGCAGGGCTGCGTGTTGTTGAAGTGAATAACTCACTTGTTGCCCTGTGCCGCTGCTATGCAGACACTGGATCGTTCGACCTGGGCCTGCCTAACACAGAGATGGGCAAGGTGCGGCAGGGCTGAAGCTGCAGCAAAAGGATGAGGGTGTTGCACAGCTCCCTGCAATGAAGCACACCGTCGTGCCCAGCCAGGCGTGCTGCGCTTGCACAACAGCAGCAGCAAGGCAGCGCAGCAGAGCTGTTTGAACGCAACCTGCGCAGCTGCCCAGACGGTGTGCGGCAGCAGACGGCCGTCAATGGGTTCAAGTGAAGCTGTGTGATCTCCTTGCCAAGCTGCCGTGCTGTCTCCCGCACATGCGCAGGTGGTGACCCGCTTCCCTCCCGCGCCCTCGTGTGCCAGCGACTGTTGGCTCACAACTTGAGTGCTGCCATTTATTGTTGCAGGTGGTGACCCGCTTCCCTCCCGAGCCCTCGGGCTACCTGCACATCGGCCACGCCAAGGCGGCGCTGCTGAACCAGCACTTTGCCGGCATGTACAAGGGCAAGCTGATTGTGCGGTTCGACGACACCAACCCCTCCAAGGCAAGTCAGCAGCCAGTGCTGTGTCCAAAATGCGGATCTACCAGTGTGCTTGATTTGTGCTTTGTACAAGGACAAGCTGATTGTGCGGTTCGACGACACCAACCCCTCCAAGGCAAGGCGGGGGTGTGGGTACAACAACACGGGAACTTGTGATTCTGGGGGTGCCATCGCCCAGCCATGCGTGCCGCGCTTGTGCACTGCGGCATGGGCTGCACAGCTTGCTGTGGTCCTGCACTCTCCTCAGGTACAGCAGATCTACTGGAGCCTCAAACTCAACAAACTCTAACTCCAGATGATGCGCGTGCTCTGTGGCATTGCAAACCATGCATGCAGGAGCAGGACGAATACGTGAAGGACAATCATTGCCAACATGGCATGAAGCGGCCGGGCCCAAATTTACAATGGGATTGGTTTGATGCAGTCGCTGACAATCCATTTGCTGCAACCTGATCGTTTACAGGAGAAGGACGAGTACGTGGAGAACATCATCGCCGACATGAAGCGGCTGGGCCTGCCCTGCG
>VFQQ010001314.1_pt1 | contig 36054 bp, 34 predicted proteins | sample 3512341 | NCBI WGS metagenome assembly VFQQ01 (sample SAMN10412373, study PRJNA504923) | tailings metagenome | isolation source: Relicate 2 Philex TSF1 revegetated site | place: Philippines: Tuba, Benguet | collected 2017-08-29 | reverse complement strand
TACGGCTGGGCCTTTGGTGCCGCATGCCTGTTCTACATCGTCCTGGCGCTTGTCGCCGCCCGATCCACCAGGCAGGGAGCCTGCGCCGCCATAGCCCATGGCTGACCGGCTCCAGGTCGGGGCTCGCGCGGTTATCGGCGCGGCTTCCGGCTCGCAGGATGATCGCTTTGCGCGCTCTCCTTCGGTACATGCGTGTAGTCGGGCGTGTTCGCGCCATAAAGATCATTTTCTGCCATTTCGCGCCATCGAGCATCGACGTCTTCGGGTGTCGATGCCTTGTGCCTTCTGTCGCGGACGAGACATTGCACCCAGCGGGGCATCATCTGTTCAAGTCGGCTGGCCATGGGCGACATCTGAGCACTCCTTTCACCGGCATCGTTATCCAGATCATCTGGATGGCGATGGTCATGTCATTGCCCGCCATCGCTCCGGCAGGCTGACGACGTTGTTGGTCTCCATGGGGTCGCCTGGTCCGGCAAGCTCGACCTCCGCCCGCTTGCGCAAACGCGCCGCGTCGAGAAGCATGCTTCCGGCCCAGCGATAGACATTGTTGTCGCGTACGATTTCGCGCATGCGGCGCATGCGATCGCGCTGTTCGGCGAAGGACATCGTCAGTGCATGCCGCATCGTTTCTCCCATTGTGGCGGCATCGAAGGGATTGACGATCAGTGCCTCCAGCAACTCCTTGGAAGCACCCGCAAACATTGAGAGGATCAGCACGCCCTGTTCGTCGTCGCGCACCGCGACGAATTCCTTGGCAACGAGGTTCATGCCGTCGTGCAGGCTGGTGACCATGCAGACGTCAGCCGCGCGGTAGATCTCGTAGACCTGCTCGCGTGTATGGTGCTCGGCGACAAACAGCACAGGTGTATAGCCGTCACGACCGTAGCGCTGGTTGATCTCTTCCGCGCAACGTTCGCATTCGCGATGCAGCCTTTCATAGTCAGGCAATGTGCCGCGGCTCGGTGCCGCGATCTGCAGGAACGTCACTTTGCCAATCCATTCGGGATGCCGGTCGAACAGTTCGCCCAGTGCGCGGAACCGGTCGACGATGCCCTTGGTGTAGTCGAGCCGCTCCACGCCAACGCACAGCTTTACACCGTCGGCGATGCCCAGCTTGGTCCGGACGCGGTCTCGGCACTGCGCGACGGTAGGCACCTTGCCCAGCTGGGCTGGAGGCCATTCGATCGAAATCGGATACGCGTGAACGAGGCTGGTCTGTCCCTGGTAGGAAATTGCGGCGTCCTCACGCTCGATCCGCGTCTCCAGGAAGCGATCGACACTCTCTATGAAATTGTTGCAGTGGAACTGAGTGTGGAAACCGATGATGGAACTGCCCAGCAATCCATCGAGGATGCGTTCGCGCCAGGGGCAGATGCTGAAGACTTCCGAGTTCGGCCAGGGAATGTGCCAGAAAGTGATGATGATTGCCTCGGGCAGTTGCTCTCGCAGCATGCGTGGCAGCAGTGCGAAGTGGTAGTCCTGAACGAGCACGATCGGTCGTTCATTCCGGGCTTCGGCAACGACAGCGTCGGCGAACTTCCGGTTGACACTCTCGTAGGTCTCCCAGTCAGATGCCCGGAAATTCGGCCGGGTGAAGGCGATGTGGCAAAGCGGCCAGAGCCCTTCATTGGCAAAGCCCAGATAATAGCCCGCATGCTCCGCTTCGCTCAGCCAGACACGGCGAAGCATGTAGGAGGGATCATCCGGCGGCACGGCAACGCGATCATGCTCGTCAACGGTAAGGCGATCCGCCGACCCGCCGCCGTAGGCGATCCAGGTGCCGGCGCAGGCGCGTGTGATCGGCTCGAGCGCCGAGACCAGACCGCTTGCCGGCACGACAAGTTCGACCTCGTCGTTCTTGATGTTGTGGATGTAGGGCTCGCGGTTGGAGACGACGATCACCTGTGCGTCAGGCAGTTCGGTGGCGAGAATCTTGCGCAGCGTATCGGGTGACCATTTGACCAGGGCGGCGTCCGCCGAATGGCCGTTTTTCTCGAATTCGCGCAGCAATGTGCGCATCGTGTCGGGGGGCGGCTCGGCAACGGAGTGGGAGGGACTGGATTTCCTGGATCGTATCAACGCAGCAGCCAAGGCCGCTCCCGCCAGGCAGAAGGTCGCCAGAACTGCAAGCCACAGAGCCGGAAGCGAGTTCACGAGATCGCTTGTTGTCATCAATGGTTCCACTTCCGACCTGTCAGTCGGTTGCATCTCCTGAGCTTCGAGAAGAATTGCCTGCGCTGCAGGTATGGAACCCAACGCGACGCCGGCGCGATGGTTCCGATTTTCAACTGCGCACGATCAACGGCACACGCCCTTCATGCTGATCGGCAAGGAAGGCGCCGATACGATCGCCGACGCGCTGAAAAATCAGGTCGACGGCGACGGTTCCGACCTGGATGTGGCGGATCGTCAGATTGTCGATGCCGATAGGCAGACGGGGGCGGGTCACCTCGATCGAGCCTGTCCATCCATCCACGCGCAGGCCGAGACAGGCTTGCATCAGCATGAAAGCCGCTCCGGCCGACCAGGCCTGAGGCAGGCAGGCAACCGGATAGGCAATCGGTGCCTCTCCCGGGGAGCGGGTGAAACCGCAGAAAAGCTCGGGAAGTCGCATGTTGAAATGCACCGCAGCCTCGAAGGTGCCGCTGGTGAGCCGTACCACGTCTTCGCGGATGCCATAGCGGGCAAGCCCGGCGGTGCAGATGGCGGTATCGTGCGGCCAGATCGACCCGTTGTGATAGGACATCGGATTGAAGAACACCGCATCATCGGCCAGCGTGCGGAGCCCCCAGCCGGAATGAAAGGACGCCGACAGCAGCTGCTCGGCCACTTTCGCCGCTCGTTCCGTGCTCGGCAGGCCGACATAGAGCAGATGTCCCGCGTTGGAGGTACGCACCCGGCACGGCTCGCCATCGCCATCCAGCGCCAGGGCATAGTAGTCGAGGTCGTCCATCCAGAACCGCTCCTCGACCCGCTCGCGGAGCACTTCGGCAAGACGGCTCCATTCCGCCGCCTGCTCGGGCTGATCGCGACGCTCCGCCAGCGCTGCCAATCCTCGGAACGCCGCAAAAACGTAGCCTTGCACCTCCACCAGGGCGATAGGACCCTTCGGGATCCGTCCGTCTGCATGGAAGACGGAATCGTAGCTGTCCTTCCAGCCCTGGTTGGCCAGTCCGGAAGCCGCGGCCCGCTGATAGGTCACGAAACCGGTTTCCCTCGATGCCTCGATCATCCAGGTGGCGGCGGCGTTCAGCGAGGGCCAGAGCCGGTCTATGAAATCCATGTCCCCGGTCCTGTTGGCGTAGGAGCAGGCTAGCAGGATGTAGAGTGGTGTCGTGTCGACACCGCCATAGTAGCGGCCGAAGGGCAGCTCGCTAAGCGCTACCATCTCGCCCTTGCGGGTTTCATGCATGATCTTGCCTGGCTGGGCATCGCTGAACGGCGATGTCTCGGTGGCCTGATGCTGTGCAAGGAAGGCCAGTACACCACGCGCGAGTCCCGGATTCAGCCAGAGCATCTGCAATGCCGACACCACGCCGTCGCGGCCGAAAGCGGTCGAGAACCAGGGAATACCCGCATAAGGATAGGGCCCGGTTTCCAGTTCCGTGGTCAGCAGCGCGACATCGGCACGCGCCCGGTTGATCCAGTCGTTGAAGACCCGTCCGGAACTGTGAACCGTTGCACCATGGCGGCGTTTGGCGCGCATCGCAAAACGTGCTCTGGCCGCGGCCGCCCGGAAACGTTCCCGGTCCGGTGCCGCGACATCGCTGCCGACTTCGACATAGAGCGTCTGCTTGCCGCGTTTGGCGATGGTCAGAAAGAAATCAGCCTGATCGGACATCAACTGGTCCGGCATCTGCGAGAACGAAATCGCCGAAACCCGCTCTACGTCGTCGAGCCCATGATATCGCAGCACGATGGAATTCTGCCCTGCTTCGGCGAGACGCGCGGTGCCGCGTTTCTGTCGGACCGTGCCCCGGACTTCGAACATGTCGCGGAAATCGGCGGCAAACCGGAGTGACAACTGGATGGTGGACTGCTCCTGCCCGTAATTGGAAAGCGTAAGGCGCTCATAGAGCCTGTCTTCCCAGATCAGCTGTACCCGTTCGACATGGATTGCGCCTTGCCGGATCTCCTTACCGTCCATGGTCTTGATCGGCAGGTTGGTCAGGTTGGTGGAAAAGAGCACGTTGTCCTGGCTGAGCGAGGCGCCAAGCAGGGAGGGCGAGCGCCCGCCGACGGTGAGCCGGAATTCAGACAACATGCGCATGTCGTCGCGAAAGAAACCGTCGCCGACACCACGTATGTCGCCATAGGAGTCGGCGACGGCAAAACTGTCGCCATGTTTCAGGGCGAACAGGCGATGCGGTTCTCTAGGGGCAGCCTCGTCAAGCGATGCCAGAGCGATGGCTGGGTCGAGCTTGTGCTCGTCGAGCGGTACGGTGTTCAATGGATCGCTCCGAGGAGATTTCCGTCGGCAGCGCGGTTTCTGGTTTCGGTCGACGACCCGACCAGCTGCCGGTAGGCGGCTACGTAGTCCTGCGCCATGCGGGAAGCGGAAAATCGCTCCTCGAACGTGGCCCTCACGCGGCGCCTGTCAAGCGACAACAGGTCCGGCATCGTTGTAACCGCATCTTCCATGGTTTCCACCAGAATCCCGCTGACGCCGTGGTCGACCACTTCCGGCATCGCGCCGCAGCTCCAGGCCATGACCGGTGTGCCGCACGCCATGGCTTCGATGACTGCAAGCCCGAACGGCTCCGGCCAGTCGATGGGGAACAGCAGGCCAGCTGCGTTGCCGAGAAATTCGTTCTTGGCATGCTCTGGGATCTCGCCGACATATTCGATCTGATCGCCGTCGATCAGCGGCTCGATCACCTCGGCGAAGTAGTCGCGATCGCCGTCGCCTATCTTGGCAGCCAGCTTCAGCCTGAGCCCTGTGCGGCGGGCGATTTCGATGGCTCGGTCGGGCCGCTTGTCCCGCGAAAGCCTGCCGAGGAACGCCAGATAGGTGCCGTTCGCACCGGCTTCCGAATCGAGCGTGTAGAGCTGTGGCGGAATGCCGTGATGGATGGTGGAAAGCCAGTTGGCATCCGGCAGGCCGGTTTTCTGGCTTTGGGAAATCGAGATCATCGGGAATTCCGGAAAGCACGCATAGGCAGGCGCCAGGTCTGCATAGTCCAGCCGGCCGTGCGGCGTCGTCACCGTACGCTCCGGCATATCGTCGAAGAACGGGAAATGCTGGAAATGGCTGAGGTGGAAGTGAATGACGTCGAAGTCGTCGGCTCGTGTCTTGACGTCGTGCAGCATGGAAAGATGGGCTGCGATCTCAGACTTGAGCGGATGAGGATCCAGCCGAAGTGCCCGTTCACGTCCCGCCACCAGCGTCGCTGATGTTTTCGCGTCTCCCGTCGCAAACAGGGTGACCTCATGGCCGAGTTCGACAAGGGCTTCGGTGAGGTATGAAATGATACGTTCTGTACCGCCGTAGAGCTTTGGGGGAACGGACTCAAAAAGCGGTGCGACATGGGCAATTTTCATGGCCCGGCAGTCCTCCTATGGGTCGGTGATGAAAACCAAATGCGCCAGCGTAGGGATCGTTCCGACATTCGTCTTTTCGGTGATGTCAGGATCGGGCCCGTGGACATTGGCGCTGGTCTGCCTGGCGCCCGGCATCAGGCGGTCACTCCCGAGCCATCCATCTTGCCGCCAACCGCAATGTCGCCCCGCAGGATAGCGTTGATGATTTCCGTCACGCCATCACCTGCGGGGGCAAGGGTGATCCGATCAGCCGTGTTCTTCAAACTCGGCAGCGCGTTTGCCACCGCGACACCAAAGCCCGCGCGGCGCAGAAGATCGTGATCGTTCTCGGCGTCGCCGATCGCAACCACTCCATCGATCGGCATGTCCAGATCGTCCAGGGCCGCCATAAGTCCGGTCGCCTTGTTGATGCCGCTCGGCAGCACCATGACCGCGCCCTTGTTGAAGATGATTTCGAGTTCGAGGCCGTGACGCCTGATCTCGTCGAGGACGATCATCTCGTTCGGGACCAGCGTGCCGATCACGGATTGGCCGACAAGCAGAGGATCGACACCGCGCGTTCTCAGAGAGTCAACGAAGGCAGGTGGAGGCGCCGGCGCCAAAAGCCTCTCGTTGCCTGTCGCCGGATCATGCAGGATGGCTCCGTTTTCCGCGACGATCCTGTCGAAGATGCTGAAGTTGGGAAAAACTCTCCTGAGGTCGGGCAGTTGCCGTCCGGAAACCAGAATGAGCCTGCGACCACTGTCCTTGAGCTTCCGCAACGCGCTCAATGTAGTCGCTGAGACCAGGCCCTCTTCAGCAAGCGTTTCATCATAGTCGGTGGCAAGTGCCGTCACATCCATCAAGAGACCTCTCCTTTCGGTTCGGTTCCTCAACTGTGATGGTGCGGTATTGTTCCTCTTATCATGGCAAGAGCCGAAGAGACCGCCGCAACACGCCTGCGATAAGGCCGTTAGGGAAAGTTCCTCTCGGCCCTGGCGGTCCCCAGCAGCGCGCCGCTGGCATCGAGCGCCTGCAGGGAGAGCCGATAGTGGTGCGGTTGCGAAGGATCCGGCGGGCAGGGGCCTTTGTAGGTGAAGGCGCCGTAGGGTAGTGTTTCCTGGCCTTTGAAGTTGACGTCGCCGCCGCCATGATTGAAATCGGCGGCATCGAGATCGGTGAGCTTGAAGCGTAGCGTCGCGGTCCCCTGCGGGACGTCGGCGATGGTGATGGGCGGCGAGTTGGTATCGAAGCATTGCTTCGTCGGCCCCCAGCCAAACCCTAGTCCCATATTGGCGGATGCCGGCGAGATCGTCGTCAAAAGCAATCCGAACACCAGCGCAGCACGCATCTCAGCCTCCCGCACGTTGCCGGCTTTCTTCGATGCAAGGCGGCCACGGGCATCAGCAAAAACCGGGAGAGGCTGCACAGGTTCCCGCTTGTCGGTGCACATAAGCGTGAGCAGATCGCAGCGGCATCTCCACGGCAAGCCTCACGCCCGCAGTGCTGCGGGTTCTTCCAGAGTGTAGATAAAACCCGGCTGCACGATCCATTCGCCCGGACGAAGATTTTCTACGGCGAAACGGCCGCCGCGCGTGCGCGGCATGACACCGGTGAAGCGGTAGCGCCGGCCATTCTGGTCGACTACGGCCTCCCGGATCGGCTTGCCGGCAAGATGTCCGACCACCGGCCCGTCCGCTTTCAGGTTGGCGAGGATGAAATATTCGGTTGGGATGGCGTTCGTTCTGGTCAGCAACCGGAACTGGGAGACGGGTTTGAGCATGGCATGGATCGCGGCGCTGTTGCCGGTCAGCAGCAATCTCTTACTGCGCCGGTCATCTGGGATGGCCCTTGATAGGCCGAGCCGGCATCAGAATTCGATTGGGGATTTGCGGGCCACAGGTCAAGAAAACATCAGGGCCTGTGGTTTCGCGCTCGTGCTGGCGCGACCAGACGACGGCGATCAAAACATTGCACCTGTGAAGGCCGGGAAACGCAGAAAAACGTTGCGGCGATCGCTTGGGTTTTGGAACAGAATCTGCCTGTCAAAGGCTGGCTCCAACGCCTATGTAGTTGGTCCATGAGGGTGGCCCTTCACCTGTCAGCCATCCGCCGATCCGATGGGAGCCGAGAATGTCAGAACAATCCCCATACACACCACCGAAGGTCTGGACCTGGGACAAGGCCAATGGCGGTGCATTTGCCAGCACGAACCGCCCGATTGCCGGGGCGACGCATGACAAGGAACTGCCCATCGGCAAGCATCCGCTTCAGCTTTATTCGCTGGGAACGCCCAATGGCGTGAAGGTGACCATCATGCTGGAGGAATTGCTGGCTGCCGGCTTCAAGGGCGCTGAATACGATGCATGGCTGATCAAGATCGATGGCGAACAGTTCGGCTCCGGCTTCGTTGACGTCAATCCGAATTCGAAGATTCCGGCACTTGTGGACCGGAGCGGCGAGGAGCCGATCCGGGTATTCGAATCCGGTTCCATCCTCGTCTATCTGGCCGAGAAGTTCGGAGCCTTTCTGCCGAGCGAACAGCCGGCGCGGGCGGAGGCACTGTCCTGGCTGTTCTGGCAGATGGGGTCGGCCCCCTTTGTCGGCGGCGGTTTCGGTCATTTCTATGCCTACGCGCCGGAAAAGATCGAATATGCGATCAACCGCTACGCCATGGAAACCAAGCGGCAGCTCGATGTGCTCGACCGTCGGCTGGCCGAGAACGAATATGTTGCAGGCAGCGAATACACCATCGCCGATATGGCGATCTGGCCCTGGTATGGCGGCATGGTGAAAGGCTGGAACTATGGTGCCGGCGAATTCCTCTCCGTACACGAATACAAGAACCTTCTGCGTTGGGCCGACCAGCTCCACGCGCGGCCGGCGGTCAGGCGCGGGCGCATGGTCAACCGTGTTTCCGGTGACCCAGCTGGCCAGTTGCGCGAACGCCATGATGCCAGCGATTTCGAGACCAGCACGCAGGACAAGGTGGCGGCGGCTTAGAGCCGTCCGCATGCCGCACCGCGCCGTGTCATGTTAGCCGCAGGCATGATGACGACGTTCGAAACGGCGCGGCTGCGGCTGCGCCCGTCCGTGACCGGCGACAGGGGCGATCTGTTCGCGCTCGAGCAGGACGCGGAAGTGATGCGCTTCCTGAATGGCGGCGAGCCGACGCCGCCGGACGGCGTTGACCCTGATGCTGACTTCCTGATGCCCCGCGGTGGGGAAGCCGGCATCTGGGTGGCAGCCGAGAAGGACTCGGGCGCCTTCGTCGGCTGGTTTTCGCTCTACGATCATGGTGATGGCAAAGCCGAACTCGGCTATCGCTTGCGGCGTTCAGCCTGGGGGCAAGGCTATGGTTCCGAGGGTGCCAGAGCACTCGTCGATGCCGGTTTCTCGCAGTTTGGTTTTGTCCGCATCGTGGCCAACACCATGGCCGTGAACCAGGGCTCGCGCCGGGTGATGGAGAATGCCGGGCTCGTTCATGTCCGCACGGTCCATGCCGACTGGGCGAACCCGCTGCCCGGTTCCGAAGCGGGCGAAGTCGAATACGCGATCACCCGCGAGGCCTGGAATCGCGCGCGTGGAAATCACCCGACTGGTACGGTGTGACCATCGTCAGAGTCCGTCGCTGAAATAACGTCCGGGCGTGACGCCGAAGGCCCTGCGGAAACCGGCGATGAAGGCGCTGGGCTGTTCGTAGCCCAGCCGCTCCGCGATATCGCCGACAGGGACGCCAAGCGACAACCATTCCACTGCCTTCATCAGACGGGCCTGCTGGCGCCAGGCGCGGAAACTCATGCCGGTTTCAGCATGGAAATGGCGCTCGAAAGACCGCTCGGACAGGGCAGCCATCGCGGCGATGTCGGCGAGGCTTTCCTTTGACGACGGGTTGGCGGCAACGGCACTGATGGCGTTGCGTAGCCGAAGGGATACAGGCATCGGCAGGTGCAGCGGCGCGGCCCGCTCGGTCGCCAATTGGTCGAGGATGACGGTACCGATGCGTGCGGCGGGCCCTTCGGTTGCAGCATCCCGTGCATAGCCAAGAAAACCCAGGATCAGTTCGCGCAGCAGCGGCGAAAGCCGGATCACCGCCGGCGTGCCCGGCAGGTGTGATACGGCTTCCGGACGGAAGAACAGGAAGCGCTGTCTTGTGTCCTGCAGATAGGTCACCGCGTGGTCGACATCGCAGGGGATCCATACCGCGCGTTCAGGCGGCGCGACGAACGTGCCGCTTTCGGTTTCGACCGTGACCGCGCCGGAGACGATGTGGAAGAGCTGCGCCCGGCGATGACGATGCCGGTCGTAATGCGTGCCTCTCTGGGTCGTGCCGTCATAGCCGACAATCGCCGCCGGATAGTCCTGCTGCTCCGTCAGGTTGAGATCGGGATGGATGCTGTTGTCCGGGTGGATCATCTGGCGGGTCACAAATATAGATCGGCGATATGACGATAACACGCCGGCGCCGATCGCGGTATCATCACCGCGAAATCGACCAGCGCAGCAGGTAGTCGACTGTCGGACCAGGGTTCGGCGGGGAAGGCAACCTTTGCGCGCAGATCAAGGAGGCGATCATGAACGTTGTGAGCACACAGGGGGCGCTTCTCGTTCGCCGGGCCCTTCGATCTCAGAACGGGCGGGTGGGTATCTGGGCAGATACGGCGACAGCCATTGGCACCAGCCTTGCAGAGCGCTTACGCCACTGGCGCGGGATACGCCGTACGCGCAAACGTCTCTCCGAACTTGATGACAGGATGCTGGCTGACCTTGGCTTCCACCGCGATCAGATCGGGCTGGTGGCGCGCCGGGGACGTCTACCGGAATGGGATGAGATGTGACGCGAGACGTTGCGCTGGCTTACGGGCTTTTGAAGATGGGCCGGCTGGACGCCGGCCCGTTCTTTTCGTTGCGGCGATCAGATCTTCGCGGTTTCTATCGCAGCCAATGAGCGGTCAACTGCCTTGTTGAGGGATTGACCGAGCGTTGTGTCGCCGATCTCGGAAGCGCTCGCCGCAACCCTGGCGGCAAAGCCGAAATGGAAATCGACAAGCCACTCCGGATGCGGTTCCGGCTCCGGGAAAGGCGGCCACCAGGGTGGGAGCTTGATCTTCTTCGGTCTTGTCGGGCACCAGTCGTCCAGATCGTCGAAGACCTGTTTCATGTCCAGGCCGACCCTGTCGGCCAACCAGGCGGACCGGATGAACTCAGCCGCCACGGCTGCGCCGAGATGTCCGGGTGGCAAGGGTTGCGGATTGAGGGCGACATGCGACAGCCAGCCTTGTGGCCCTCGTGGGATGACGTCGTAAATGGCGGGAATGCGTTTGCCGATAATGGCGAGCAGTTTGGCATTCAACTTCATCGGAACCTCCTTCCGCGGGCGGCGTACGCGCGTTGACTTGGTGTTGGGGGCGAGGACCTGGGTCCACGTCGGGCCGCGCGAGGACAATGCGAAGGGGTCGAAACATCTTCTATGAAGGGCTTTACACAACCCTGGAAAAATAAGCAGGCTCTAATGAAAAACCCCGCCGATGGCGGGGTTCGGGTTTATCGACCTGGCTGGCTCTGCTATTTCCAGCCAGGCGAGTGTCCAAGCGTTTCCACGACGGCATTCGAGAGGATTTCGTCGAGACGCATCAAGGTCAGGCTTCCTTCCACAGGCGATGTCTGCAGGAGACGGACGATCGTGCGGTGGAGTTTGTCTGCTTCGGCCAGGAACGTTTCGGGTTCGATCACGCAGGCCAACGGCGGCGTGTCGAACGGTGTGGTGACTACGATCTGCTGCATTGCTGTTCCGATGGTGGTTGGGATCAATCGTGTCGCAAGCTCGCGATTTGATTGCGGTGTTCAGGGTCGGTCAATGAGGTCCTCGATACGGATCGGGAAACGGCGCACGCGCACGCCCGTGGCGTGCCACACCGCATTGGCGATAGCCCCGACGGTTCCGGTGATGCCGATCTCGCCGACGCCCTTGATGCCGAGCGGATTGACGTAGGGATCATCTTCCGGGATCAGGATCGCATCCAGAGAAGGCACATCCGCGTTGACCGGCACGTGATACTCGGCGAGGTCGGCATTCATGATCCTGCCGGTCCTGCGGTCGGTAATCGCCTCTTCGTGCAGCGCAAAGGATGTTCCCCAGATCATGCCACCGAAATACTGGCTGCGCACGAGGCGGGGATTGATCACGCGACCAGCGGCGAAAGCACCAACCAGGCGTGTTGCGCGGATCTGCCCGAGATCGGGATCGATCTTGACCTCAGCGAAGACGGCGCCGTGGGAGAACATCGCGTGACGTGCCGCGCTTTCCTGGTCGCGCGCTGCCTTGGCTGTGCCGATCACTTCGGACTGACCGGCACGCGCGAGGATCTCGACATAACTTTCGCTGCGGCCCTCATCGTCAAGCCGATGGAGCCGTCCTGACCGGGCGACGACACCGATGTTGCCGGCGCCGAACAGCGGCGAGGCCGGATCGGCAGTGGCGACAGCCGCGAGCCTGGCGATCGCATCCTCACCTGCATTGTTCAAAGCCAGGCCGGCGCTCGCCGTATGTCCGGAACCGCCGGCTATACCGCCGTCGGGCAGGCTCGATACGCCGGAGTGGAACTCGACCTGCTCAGGGTCGAGCCCCAGGGCTTCGGCGGCGATCTGGACAAGTGCCGTCCAGGCGCCCTGGCCCATATCGGCGCCGGATGTTTCCACCAGGGCGGTTCCGTCGGCGCGCAAGGTAGCGCGGGCTTCAGCCGGGAAATGCGGGCAATGGAAAACCGCAGTGCCCATGCCCCAGCCGACGAGAAAACCGTTCTCGTCGCGCATCTGGCGAGGGGCAATCGGCCGCCCGGCCCAGCCGAAGCGTTTGGCGCCCTCGAAGTAGCATTCCCGCAGCGCCTTGGACGAAAACGGCCTGCCGGTACCCGGCTCGGTTTCCGCATAGTTGGCCAGCCTGAAGTCGAGCGGATCCATGCCGCAGGCGACAGCGGCCTCGTCCATCGCAACTTCGAGCGCCGCTGAACCCGAGGCCTCGCCGGGCGCGCGCATCGGCCCGGGGGTGCCGGTGTCGAGCCTTAGGCCTTCATGTTCGACGAGGATGGCGGGGCTTTCATAGAGCGGCAGCGAGGCATTGGCCGACGGCTCGAGAAATTCGTCGAAGCTGGACGTGGCCGCAACTGCGTGGTGATGCAGGGCGGTGAGGCGACCTTCGCTGTCGGTGCCGATGCGCAGCTTCTGCCAGGTGTGGCCGCGATGCCCGACCGGGCCATACATCTGTGCCCTGGTGAGCACGAGTTTCACCGGCCGCTTCAGCATACGAGCAGCGAGTATGGCCAGGATCTGCGGACCGTTGAGGATCGCCTTCGAGCCGAAGCCGCCACCCAGGAAAGGTGAGCGGATCAGGACATTCTCGGCGGGGATGCCGAAATAGGCGGCATAGGCGGCACAGCTCAGCGCCATGGCCTGGTTGGGCATGTCGATCGTTACCCGATCGCCGTCCCATTCAGCCACCACCGCATGGGGTTCCATCGCATTGTGGTATTGCGCCGGCGTCACATAGTCGGCCTCAGTTATGTGAGTGGCGGCAGCCATGCCCGCCGCAATGTCGCCATGGGCAGTGCGCGCTGGCGTGCCGATGCCCACGGCAGCGACATTGAAACGCTCGCCATTGGACAAGTCCGTGCGGGCCTCGGCCGCTTCGTATCGCGGATCGAGCAAGGCAGCCCCTTCCGTTGCCGCCTCAAGCGTTTCGGCAATCACCAGTGCGATCGGTTGGCCGACATAGCGCACCTCGTCGTTTTGCAGCACCTCGACGCGGAAGCCGAAGGGCGGCATCTTCTCGTCCGGATCATGCGCCAGCGGCGGTCGATTGGCTGGGGTCAGGACTTCGACGATGCCGGGATGCGTCTTGGCCGCAGCGACGTCGAGCGCCGCGACACGCCCGCGTGCGATACGACTGACGGCGACGACAGCGTAGAGCATGCCGTCTGGATGGTTGTCGGCGGCGTAGGTTGCGCGGCCGGTGACCTTGAGCACGCCATCACGGCGCGTCAGTGGCTGGCCGGCATTCGACCCGTGGCGGCGGGACTGTGTGGGAACGTTCTCAAGCGACATGGGTAGCTCCAGCTGTTGTGGAGAACGGCGAGGCCGGCAGCGCCGGTATGACCTCGGGCGTGCCACCCAGGGCAAGGCTGAGGGCGCGGGCAACGATGCGGCGGGCCAGTTCGATCTTGAAGGCGTTGTCACCGGAGGGAGCCGCATCGGCCAGCGCCAGCTCGGCAACCTTCGTGAAGGTTTCGGTCGACGCCGGTGTGCCTGCCAGGGCCGCTTCCGCTTCCCGTGCCCGCCATGGCTTGGCCGCGACGCCGCCAAGCGCGATGCGCGCCCTGCGGATCTTGCCACCGTCGACCTCCAGCGCCGCCGCGGCCGAAACCACGGCGAAAGCGTAGGAGGTGCGTTCGCGCAGTTTCAGATAGCGGGCGTTGGCGGAAAAGCCTGCCGCTTCCGCCGGCAGTCTGAGAGCGACGATGAGTTCATCCGGAGCAAGCGCGGTTGCCCGTTCGGGCGTCGCACCCGGCAGGACATGCAGCAAGTCCACTGGAATTTCGCGGGCGCCGTGCGGGCCTTCGACTTCGACCACCGCATCCAGCGCCACCAGCGGCACGCAGAAATCGGAAGGGTGGGTGGCGATGCAATGCTCGCTCCAGCCCAGCACTGCGTGCAGGCGGTTCTCGCCGTCGCGGGCATCGCAGCCCGAGCCGGCTTCACGGCGATTGCAGGCGCTGTTCAGGTCATGGAAATAGGCGCAGCGCGTGCGCTGCATCAGATTGCCGCCAACGGTCGCGGCATTGCGCAACTGGGCGGAAGCGCCCGAAAGCAGCGCCTCCGCTACGGCTGGAAAGGTTCGCGCAAAGCGTGCATCATAGGCAAGATCGGAATTGCGAACCATGGCACCGATCCGCACACCGCCGTCGGGCAGCCACTCGATACGGTTGAGACCCGGCAGCCGCGTGATGTCGATGATGCGCTCCGGCCGCATGATGCCGACCTTCATCAGGTCGAGCAGATTGGTACCGGCGGCGAGATAAGTCGATCCGGGAACGGCAGCCGCCGCGATTGCCTCTGGCACGCTGTCCGGACGTATGTAGTCGAAGCGGTTCATGCCGCGTCCCTCCGGTTACCCTCGGTCATCGCTTTCTGGGCTTCCAGAATTGCTTCGGTGATGCCCTGGTATGCGCCGCAGCGGCAGATGTTGCCGCTCATCAGTTCGCGGATACGTTCGGGGTCACCCTGTGCATGCCCTTCCTTGATGAGTCCGACCGCACTCATGATCTGGCCGGGCGTGCAATAGCCGCACTGGAAGCCGTCATGCGCGATGAAGGCGGCCTGGACCGGGTGCAGCGTTTCGCCATCGGCGAGCCCCTCGATTGTGGTGACCTCGGCTCCGTCGAGGCTTGCAGCCAATGCGAGGCACGAGTTGATGCGCCGTCCGTCGACGAGCACGGTGCAGGCGCCACACTGGCCGCGGTCGCAACCTTTCTTGGTGCCGGGCAGATCGAGCCTTTCACGCAAAAGGTCGAGCAGCGTCACACGCATATCGTCGAGCACGACCGTGCGTGCTTGACCATTGATGGTGAGGCTGATGGAGAGTGACATCGCGGTACTCCATTCAGTGATCGTGATATATGGAAGCCGCTGTCCAGCGGCGAAGGATGCGGGCGCGCGGAGAGATCTGGTGCGAAACGGTCCGTTGACCCTGACCGGAATGCCTTTGTGCACTATTCCGATCTGCATTACTATATACGGAGGGTGCCTCCGTTTATCAAGGGGGAATATGTCCCGTTGGAGAAAATGGAACTGAAGAGCGAAAAGGCAAGGCGAAAACCGCGCGCGGACTCAATCCGCAATCGCCAGCTGTTGCTTGAGACTGCGACGCAGATCTTCAGCGCCGGCGGGCCACAAGCCAGCCTGGAAGCGGTGGCAAGGCAGGCTGGTGTCGGCATAGGCACGCTCTATCGGCATTTTCCGACGCGTGAAGCCCTGTTCGAGGCGGTCTATCGCCACGAAGTCGACCAGTTGACCGAGCTTGCCGAACGACTGGCCGCGGACACCGAGCCGGTCGAGGCGCTGCGCAGGTGGCTGCATGCCAATGTCCGTCTTGTCGCCACCAAGAAGGGCATGATCGAGGGGCTGCAGCTCGTGGCGCACGGCTCATCTGAGCTGAAGGCCTACTCCTTCGAGCGGCTGACGGCAGCTATCGCAATGCTGCTCGAACGCGGTGTCGCCGCCGGCGAACTGCGTTCGGACATTTCGCCGGGAGACCTGCTGCGGACCTTGGTCGGCATCTTCTATTCGCAAGGGGCAGGGGAATGGCAGCCGACCGCGCTGCGTCTCGTCGATGTTTTCGTGGACGGCTTGCGCAGGCGCTGAGACCCGCTCCAAAGGCTGCTCAACAGCTCGGCTGCATTCAAAGCAGCTGTCGTGCCGCCAGGTTGCGCATCAGGTGCGATGGCCCGAAAACCCAGGGCGGGCAATCCGTGGAGAGGCGGACCCGGTTCGTCAGCGAGCCGAGTTGGTCATTGGAAATCGTGACGACGTCGCCGATCTTGTGGGTGAAACCTTGCCCTGGCGTCCCACGATCCTCGGTCGGGGCAAAGAGCGTGCCCATGAAGAGCACCAGGCCGTCCGGATACTGATGGTGACGGCCGATGGTCTGCGACACGAGATCGAGCGGGTCGCGGCTGATTTCCTTCATCGAGCTTCTGCCGTCGAGCACGAAGCCGTCTTCGCCCGCCACCTTCAGCCTCAGTTCCGCATTGCGCACGTCATCGATCGTGTAGGAGGCGTCGAACAACCTGATGAAGGGGCCGATCGAGCAGGAGGCGTTGTTGTCCTTGGCTTTGCCGAGCAGCAGTGCGGAACGCCCCTCGACATCGCGCAGATTGACGTCGTTGCCGAGCGTTGCCCCCTTCACCGTGCCGGCGGAGTTCACGACAACCACGATTTCGGGTTCGGGATTGTTCCACTTCGAGATCGGGTGCAATCCGACATCCGCACCGTGGCCGACCGATGAAAGCACCTGCGCCTTGGAGAAGACCTCGGCGTCCGGGCCTATCCCGACCTCCAGATATTGCGACCAGATGCCGTCTTCGATCAGCGCTTCCTTGACCTTCGCCGCCTGGACCGAGCCTGCTTTCAGATTGCGCAGGCTGTCGCCGACGATGGCAACGACCTTTTCCCGGATCTTGGTGGCGAGGTCCGGATTGCCGGCGGCGCGCTCCTCGATGACACGCTCGATCATCGAGCGCGCAAAAGTCACACCGCAGGCCGTGACGGCCTGAAGGTCATTGGGTGCCAGAAGATGCACGGCCTGCGGATCCTGATCGCCCCCTGATTGCGTCAGCAGCTCCGCCAGCGATGCCAGAACCGGACCGTCGGCCTGCGCAACATACTCGGCGGCGTCTTCGCGCTCGAGCAGGTCGCGCATCGTCGGCGTGGTTTTTGACGTGATGTCGATCAGCTTGCCGTCACGGACCATGATCAGGCTGGGGCCTGCGACGGAGGGATTCCAAACCCGCCCGACGAATGTACCGCTGGCGAAGACATCGATTGTCACTGTCACTTGCTCCTGTTTTGGGGCGATTAGGTTCGATTTTCAGGATGTTCGCAAGCTCCGGCGCGGAGCCTGGTTGCTGCACCAGCCGGTCGATCACCGGATCATTGTGCGGCAGTCCGAACTAGAGAGGTTAGCAGGTTCCGCGCCGATGCAGGGACGAACGCCGGAAGCTTTTCTCTCGCCGAGCCAGATGATGCTTGCGCCGACGACATCGCGTGCATCGAAGAAAATTTCGGCTCGCATCCATCCTCCTGCTTTCGACAATCGCGTTGACAATAGGCAGTAGCGAATCTATTGCAAGGTTGGTTTTGACCTATATGATAGGTAGTTGCGATGGAAACGACGTCCACTTCCAGGGAGCTGGTCGGTCAGCCGGGCGGAGAAGGGCTGGTGGATCGCGTGATGACGGCGGTTCAGACCCACATCCGCGATAACGGTCTTCAGGTCGGCGACGAGTTGCCGAGCGAGGGGGCTTTCTGCGAGTTGACGGGCACCTCACGCACCATCGTCCGCGAGGCCTATCGCTCGCTGGCGGCGCTGACATTGATCGATGTCGGCAATGGCCGGCGCGCCCGGGTCGCGGCGCCGAGGGCGGATGTGCTGGCCATGATCACAGACCATGCCGTCCACACCAATCAGGCCACCATCCAGCAGATATTCGATGTCCGGCGCACCGTCGAACGGCGCACGGTCGCGCTCGCAGCCCTGAGGCGTACGGACAAGGAGGCGGCCGAAATCCTGAAACTCGCCGAGGCCATGCAGCGGGATTTTCATGAGCCGCAAAAGGTCATGGAACACGACATCGCCTTTCACGAAGCGATCGGTACTGCATCGAGGAATCCGATGTTTTCGATGATCGTCGGGTCTTTCCACGTGGTCACACGTCACACCTGGCCGATCGGGTGGGCAAGCCGCGGCAGTAACGAGACACGGCAGGAAAGCGTCGACACGCATCTGGCGATCGCCCAGGCCATCGCCAATGGCGATCCTGCCAAGGGAGAGGCCGCCATGGTCGAGCATTTCGACCTGACGGTGAAGGCGTTGCTCGCTGCTGGAGTGTATTGATCGATGAAGATCACCGAGTTCGAGACCATTCGGGTCACTGAGTTCCCGAACATTCTTTGGGTGCGTGTCCACACGGATGAAGGCATCGCCGGTCTCGGCGAAACCTTCTTCATGGCCGAAACAGTCGAAGCCTATGTCCATGAAGTGGCGGCACCCAGGCTGCTTGGACGTGACCCACTGGAAATCGACAAGATTTCCAAAGACTTGAACGGCTATCTTGGCTTTCGCTCAACCGGGGTTGAAACGCGCGGCAATTCGGCGATCGACATCGCGCTCTGGGATCTGTTCGGCAAGTCGACCAATCTGCCCATTGCCCAGTTGCTCGGTGGTTTCTCGCGCCGCGAGATCCGCACCTACAACACCTGCGCCGGCAACACCTACATGCGCGAAGCCAAGGGGCAGCAGACGGCCAACTACGGCATCGGCGGGCAGGGGCAGGACTATGACGACCTGAACGGCTTCCTGGAGCGCGCGGACGATCTGGCCGAGGATCTTCTGTCGAATGGCATCACCGCCATGAAGATCTGGCCGTTCGATATCGCCGCGGAAAAGACTGCCGGCCAGTACATTTCAGGTCCGGATCTCAGGAAGGCGCTCGAGCCGTTCGAGAAGATCCGCAAGCGGGTCGGCGACAAGATCGACATCATGGTCGAATTCCACTCGATGTGGCAGTTGACGCCGGCCATCCAGATCGCGCGAGCGCTCGAGCCTTATTCCACCTTCTGGCACGAAGATCCGATCAAGATGGACTCGCTTTCCAGTCTGAAGCGTTACGCTGCCGCCAGTCGGGCGCCGCTCTGCGCTTCTGAGACCTTGGCCACGCGGTGGGCATTTCGCGACCTGATGGAAACGGAATCCGCAGGCGTGGTGATGCTCGACCTGTCCTGGTGTGGAGGGCTTTCCGAGGCCAAGAAGATCGCGACGATGGCAGAAACCTGGCACCTGCCGGTTGCCCCGCATGATTGCACAGGACCGGTGGTGCTTTCGGCCTCGACGCATCTGTCACTCAATGCGCCTAACGCGCTCGTCCAGGAAAGCGTGCGTGCCTACTACAAGACCTGGTATGCCGATCTCACCACGCAGCTGCCCACCGTCGCCGACGGTATGATCACTGTCCCGCCGGGGCCGGGGCATGGTGTCGATCTCGCCGAAGACCTCGATCGGAAATTCACAGTTCGTCGCCGTTCATCAAAGACCAGTTGAACGGCAGGCAGAAATGCATTTAACTGGTATGGTAGTAGGGTAGATGGTTTCGCCTTGGGAGGAGGGTTCCATGCAGACCGCCGCAGTGCCTGCCGGTATTTCCCTCGGGGAGACGGTAGGCCCCCAGGTCTATCGCCTTCTGCGAAGGCGTATCATCCAGGCCGAACTCCTGCCGGGTGAGCGTCTTTCCGAATCGGAAGTCGCCAAAGCCCTGTCCGTCAGCCGCCAGCCGGTGCGCGAGGCTTTCATCAAGCTCTCCGAGGAAGGGCTGGTGCAGGTCTTGCCGCAACGGGGCACGTTCGTGACGAAGATCTCGGTCGCGGCGGTGATGGACGCACGTTTCGTGCGCGAGGCAATCGAGGCCGATGTCGTACGCATGGTCGCCGAGGGCCGCTCCGCCGGCGCCATTGATGAGCTGCGCCGGCAAGTGGCCCAGCAGAAGAGCGTCCCGCACAACGATCGCGCTGCCTTCCTGCGTCTCGATGAACTCTTTCACCGCACGCTCGCCGCTTCCGCCGGCAAAAGCTACGCCTGGAATGTCATCGAAGGCGTCAAGGCGCAGATGGACCGCGTGCGGTTTCTGTCGGTCGACGACATGCACGTGACACGGCTGATCGACCAGCACGAGCGTATCGTGGAGGCGATCGCCAGCGGTGATCGGAACGGCGCCGAACAGGCAATGCGCCTGCATCTACGCGAAATCCTGAATTCGTTGCCTGCAATCGCCAGCGGTCGCGCCGAACTGTTCGACCGCGACTGATCGCAGGCTGCGTGAAGACAACAACAAAAACAGCAATGGAGGAAGACATGCTCAAACAGTTCCTGGCCACCACCGCACTCGGTCTCTCGCTGATGGCGTCGCCCGCCGGCGCCGAAGGCCTCAACACCATCTTCATCAGCCATTCCTCGGCCTCCAACACCTTCTGGCAGTCGGTGAAGAAGGGTTATGACGATGCCTGCACCAAGGTTGGCGCCACCTGCCAGCTGGTGCTGACGCAGCAGGAAGGTTCGGTCGAACAGGCGGTGGCCAATCTGCAGGCCGCTATCGCATCCAAGCCGGATGCGATCTTCGTCGCTATCGTCGACGACAAGGCCTACGACAACGCGATCAAGGAGGCGACGGACGCGGGCATTCTTGTGCTGGCGGTCAACGTCGACGACAGCCAGGGCGCCAAGGGCAATGCCCGCAAGGCCTTTATCGGACAGGGGTTTGTCGCCGCGGGTTATGCGCTGGCCAAGGCACAGTCCGAGAATTTCCCGAAGGAAGGCCCGCTCAACCTGCTGGTCGGCGTGAATGCCCCCGGCCAGACCTGGTCGGAACAGCGTGCAGCCGGCGTCACCAAGTTCCTGGAGGAATACAAGGCAGAGCACAAGGATCGCGAAATCAACATCACACGCATCGATTCCGCCACCGATCTCGCACTCACCGCCGATCGCATCGGCGCCTATCTGAACGCCAATCCCAACACGACAGCCTATTTCGATACCGGCTACTGGGAAGCCAGTGTCGCCAAGGTCCTCAAGGATCGCGGCATCGCGCCCGGCAAGGTGCTGCTCGGCGGGTTCGATCTGGTGCCGGAAGTCCTGCAGCAGATGCAGGCCGGCTACGTGCAGGTCCAGGTTGATCAGCAGCCCTACATGCAGGGCTTCATGCCGGTCATGCAGGCCTACCTCCACAAGACAGCCGGCCTTACCCCGGCCGATATCGACACGGGACAGGGCATCGTCACGCCGAAGGATGTTCCGGCGATCATGGAAATGTCCAAGCAGGGTCTGCGCTGATCCCCCAATTCTCTGGGCGTCCCGCACTGCGGGTTCGGGACGCCGAGCAACGAGTGTGCACCCATGAAGCGGTTTCTGAAAATCTATCTGGATAAGCCGGAGCTGGCCGGCCTGGCACTGCTTGTCATCCTGCTGGTGGTTTTCCAGATCAAGTCGAACGGCATCCTGTTGTCCGTGGAGAACATCCGCGGCGTCATGGGACTACTGCCGGAGATGGCACTGGTGGCGATCGGCGTCACCATTCTGATGATCTGCGGCGAGTTCGATCTTTCCGTCGGGTCGGTCTTCGCGCTGATGCCGATGAGCATCGCCGTGATGCTGAATGCCGGAGTTCCGTTTCCGCTCGCCTTGCTAATCGGCCTTGCGATCTGCGCCCTGATCGGGTTCATCAACGGTTATATCACTCTGCAGTTTGCGATACCCAGCTTCATCACCACACTGGGCATGCTGTTCATCGCCCGCTCGCTCACCATCGTCATCTCCGGCGGTTTTCCGCCGTTGCTGCCCGACAACCTGCCGACCTGGTTGTTTACCGACTACATCTGGCAGGGGGCGATCCTGCGCATGTCCTTTGTCTGGTTCGTGGTTATAGCGGCCCTTGCCGCGGCACTGCTGTCGCTCACCAATTTCGGCAACTGGATCCGCGCCACCGGCGGTTTCAACGAGGCGGCCGCTTCCATGGGCATTCCGGTCAAGCGCGTGAAGATCATCTGTTTCATGCTGTGTTCGATGCTGGCGGGCTTTGCCGGCCTGCTGCAGGTGCTGCGCCTCGGCTCGCCCTTGCCCTCGATTGGCGAGGGGCTGGAACTGCAGGCCGTGGCAGCCGCAGTCATTGGCGGTACCGCACTTGCCGGCGGCATCGGCACGGTGTTTGGCGCCATCATCGGTACGCTGCTCATCCGCACGATCGACAACGGCCTGGTCCTGTCGCGCGTCGACGCCAACTGGTTCAAGTTCGCGATCGGCCTGCTCACCATGTTCGCCGTCATCGCCAATGCCTGGATGGCCAGGATCTCACGCAAGATCAAGGTGGAGGCGCACAAATGACCACGCCGATCATCGAGTGCCGCAATCTCCAGAAATGGTACAGCGGCGTCCACGCGCTCAAGAATGTTTCGCTGATCATCCACCCCGGCGAGACGGTCGGGCTGGTCGGCGACAATGGCGCCGGCAAGTCGACCCTCATCAAGATCCTGTCCGGCGTGCATTACCAGGATGCCGGTGAAATCCTGATCGAGGGCAAGGAGGTCCGTTTCCGCTCGCCGAAAGATGCCATGCATCACGGCCTGGAGACGATCTACCAGTACAACTCCATGGTCCCGACCATGTCGATCGCGCGCAACCTTTTCATCGGTCGCGAACCGTTGAGGTGGGCATTCGGCGGGTTTGGCCTCATGGATCAGAAGCGCATGCGCGAGGAAAGCGTGCAGGCGATCGCCGATGTCGATCTGCATCTGCGTTCGCCGGATGCCCTGGTCGGCGAGTTGTCGGGTGGTCAGCGCCAGGGCGTTGCGATCGCGCGTGCCATGCACTTCAGGTCCAAGGTGCTGATCCTGGACGAGCCGACCAACCATCTCTCGGTCAAGGAAACCAACAAGGTCATCGGTTTTGTGCGAGGCCTCAAGGCACAGGGGCTGACCGGCATCTTCATCTCACACAACATGCAGCACGTCTTCCAATCCTGCGACCGCATCGTGGCGATGGCGCGCGGCGAGATCGTTTTCGATCGGCCGACGGCTGAAACCTCGATCGATGAAGTCCACGACCTTTTGTGAGAAAGCCGATGACGATCCTTGCCGGGAAAAACGTGCTTCTGACCGGGGCGCTCGGGACCTTGGGGCGTGCGCAGGCTGAGGTGCTCGGCGCAGCTGGGGCGAACCTTCTCCTGCTCGATCGACCGGATGCCGAAGGCGGCGAGGCATTCGCGTTGGAGATCGGCATGAAATGTCAGGTTCAGTCGTCTTATGTCGGGCAGGATCTCAACGACCTATTCGCGACGCAGGCGCGAGGCGAAGCGCTCGCCGCAAGCTGCGGTGGCATCGATATCCTTATCAACAACGCGGCGCTGATCATCAACAAGCCGTTCGAGGCGTTCTCGCTCGATGAGTATGAAGACCAGCTTCGGGTGAATTCCGCAGCTGCCTTTGCACTTGCACGCGCGGCGGCGCCTGCGATGAAACAGAAGCACTACGGCAAGATCGTCAATTTCTGCTCGGTGACGCTGAATGGCCGCTGGGACGGATATGTTCCCTATGTCGCCTCGAAGGGAGCCATGCTTGGCCTGACCAAGACGCTAGCCCGGGAGCTCGGACCGCATGGCGTGCGCGTCAACGCCGTGTCACCCGGTGCCGTCGTTTCGGATGCCGAGCGGCGGGTCTTTGCCGATCGGCTGCAGGAATACAATGACTGGATCCTCGAAAATCAGTGCCTGAAGCAACGCATCGAACCGGTGCATGTCGCGGAGCTGGTGCTGTTCCTGGTTTCGCCCGCCTCCGATCTGATCACCGGACAGAACATCCATATCGACGGCGGCTGGTGATGGCGCCGCTCGGTCTGTCCAGCGCGCTCGCCCGGATCACCATCCGGCCGGATCTGGGAGCAGGACTGACGTCTTTCGACGTGATGCATCGCAATGCCTGGACGCCGGTGTTCCGCCCGGTCGATCCGGAAACCGGGCACCCTTTCAGCCTGTCGAACATCTTGCTGGTCCCGTTCTCGGGACGCGTTTCAGGTGGTGGCTTTGCTTTCGATGGTGCATTTCATGCTGTCGAGCCGAACATGCCGACCGAAAGATACCCCATTCACGGCAGTGCATTTTCCGCAGCCTGGACTGTCGTCGAGACGAGTGACTGTGCCGTCACGCTTTCCCTCGAGGGGACGGGGCCTGGCCCGTTTCATTATGATGCCGTGATGACCTACAGGCTGGACGGCGCGACGCTCGTCATGGAGCTCGTCGTCACCAACAAGGCGGCGCTCGCCCTGCCTTACGGTCTGGGCTTCCACCCATGGTTCGTGCGCGATCACGACACCCGGCTGGCCGCCCGGGCTGATCGCGTCTGGCTTGAACGTGACGACCATCTGCCACGAACGGTCGAGCCCGTTTCACGGCATCCAGACCTGGATTTCATGCGAGGCAGTGAGCTGCCGCGGTTCTGGGTCAACAACTGGTTCGACGGCTGGGATCGCAAGGCGCGCATCGAATGGCCGGATCGCGGCCTGGCAGTGCTGGTCGAAACCAGCGATCTGCTGGATCAGTACGTGCTTTTCTCCCCGTCGGGTGATGCCGATTTCTTCTGCTTCGAACCGGTTTCCCATCCCGTCGACGCTTTCAATCTGCCGGAAGGTCCTGTCAGCCACGGCATGGTGAAGCTCGAACCGGGTGAACGGATACAGGCCTGCGCGCGCTTCATCGCGCAACCACTGTAATCGCCTCTACCAGAAAGGTTGTACGACCGGAGCGATCTTTCGGGACTGCCTGATCTTGGCTGGAGCCGTTCACGCGCACCGAACACGCTCAGTTTCCTTCCCGCGATGTGGAGGCCGCCACCGGCCCGTGAGGATTACTCACAGCTTCGATTTCTTTAGTCGTTTGACCGCTGTCGCAGCTTGCGAGCAGTTTTTGATCGTCGGGATCTTGAGGAGGCCACCGGGTGGAGAAGGCCTGACAATCAAACAAGAGGGAGGGTAACGTGCATACACGACGCAGCGTCTTGCAGCTGGCCGGCGCCTCGCTGACCATGCTGGCGACACGGGGTTTGGCGAGAGCCGAGCCGGCCGCGCAATTGATCGCGGATGCAAAAGCGGAAGGGCAGGTAGTCTGGTACACCGGCCTGATCATCAAGCAGCTGGTCCGGCCACTGACCAGGAATTTCCAGGACAAATACGGTATCGAAGTCAAATATATGGAGGCAGGAGACTCCGACACCGTCCTGAAGATCACCAGTCAGGCACGCGCCGGAAAGATCGAGGCAGATGTCTTCGATACGCCGGGTACCGCACTGGCGCCGCTGGAAGCGGCCAATCTGATCGAACCCTATGCGCCAAACTCGATGGCCGACTATGACCCGATGTTCAAGCCGGCCTCGAAGCTCTATTGCGGCAGCGATGTTCTCTATCTGACGACAACCTACAACACCGATATCGTCCCGGCCGACAAGGCGCCGAAGACATTCGACGACCTGCTCGATCCGCAATGGAAGGGAAGGATGGTATGGACCGATACCCGCGGCATATCCGGTCCGCCGGGCTTCATCGGCAACATCCTGATGACGATGGGAGACGAAAAGGGCCGCGCCTACCTGCGCAAGCTTTCTGAACAGAAGATCGTTCGCGATCCCGGCAACCAGAGGGTGGTCATCGACAAGGTGATATCGGGTGAGCACCAGATAGGCTTGATGACCTACAACCATCATGCGGTCATCAGCAAAGGCAAGGGGGCGCCGATCGCATGGGTCAAGATGGAGCCGCTGGTCGCCAATCTTGGCGCCATCGCACTGGTCAGGAATTCTCCCCATCCCAACGCTGCCAAGCTCTTCCTTGAATATTATTTCTCCGACGAGGCAGCCTACGTGATCCGCGATGCCGGTTATCCTCCGGTCGATGCCAGGGTGCCGCCGAAAGATCCGTCGATCAGCCCGGTCAGCGGGCAGTTCAGGATCACCATGCTGAAGCCGGAAGTGGCGTCGCCGGAAACGGAGCCGCTGAAATCTTGGCTGAAGATCTATGACGAGCTGTTCAGCTGACGGCTGGCGCGATCGATCGTCTGTTTGTTTGGCGGCCGTCCCCGAGATTTTGGTGCGGGTGATGGTCGCCACTCCTTGGCTGCTTGCCGTGAAGATGTGCGCCGGAAGGAAATCCCGCATGAAAGAACCGATCCTTACCCTGACAGACGATCCGGACCCGGCGATCCGGGACCAGATCGGCGCGGTGCTCGTCAGCCACAATGAGGAGCAGGTCGGTGCTTATGAACGCCGCTCCCTCTCTGTCACGGTTCGCGAAGCCGAGACGAACGCCATCATTGGTGGCCTGGCTGGCCGTACGGCACTCGGGCTGCTCTTCATCGACCTCTTCGCACTGCCGGGCGATCTGCGTGGCCTCGGACTGGGCGGGCGCTTGCTCGGCATGGCCGAAGAGGAAGCCAGGAAACGCGGCTGCCGCGCGGTGCTGCTGAACACCGCCAATTTCCAGGCGCCGGACTTTTACAAGCGACACGGTTATCGTGTGTTCGGCGAGATCGAAGGAGAGCCCGGCATCAAGCGGATCTTCCTGACCAAGGACCTCGCCGCGTAGTGACCGCCTTTCGAAATGGAAATCGCATTCATGGACACCATAGCCCGCAAACCCGATGCCCGCGATCTTGGAATTCCCTTTGTCGGCACGCCGGGACCTCACAATGCCATCACGGACGTCGCCGGGGTGAAGGTCGGCTATTCGACCATCATCGAAGGCAGCGGCAGGCTCGAGCCCGGCAAAGGCCCCGTGCGCACCGGTGTGACGGCGATCCTGCCACGTGGCCACAGCTTCGACCCGGTCTTTGCCGGCTGGTACTCGCTGAACGGCAATGGCGAGATGACCGGAACGACCTGGATCGAGGAAAGCGGCTTCCTGGAAGGGCCGATCACCATCACCAACACGCACAGTGTCGGCGTGGTTCGCGATGCGGTCATTGCGTGGCTGGTGCAACGCGGACTTGAGGGGCCGCATTTCCGCGATCTCTACTGGCTGCTGCCGGTAGTGGCAGAGACCTGGGACGGAATACTCAACGACATCAACGGCATGCACGTAAAACCGGAACATGTCTTCAAGGCGCTGGACAGTGCGACCTCCGGCCCGATCGCGCAAGGCAATGTCGGCGGCGGCACCGGCATGAACCTCTTCAACTTCAAGGGCGGCACTGGGACCGCGTCACGCAGGCTGGCCGATGAGGACGGTGGTTACACGGTCGGCGTGCTGGTGCAGGGCAATTTCGGTTCACGCAAGGATCTGACGATTGCCGGCGTGCCTGTCGGTCAGGAAATCACCGACCTCTTGCCTGATACGTCATGGAAGCGGGAGGAGGCAGGCTCGATCATCGTGGTCGTAGCAACGGATGCGCCGCTGCTGCCGCATCAATTGAAACGGCTGGCGCGGCGCGTTCCGCTCGGGATGGCGCGCACCGGCGGCAACGGCGCCAATGGCAGCGGCGACATCTTCATCACCTTCTCGACTGCAAACCCTGGTGCCTTCAGCCGTGATGCGACGACCACCCTGGACATGATGTCGAACGACAAGATGAATCCGCTGATCGAGGCGACGGCGCACGCAACCGAAGAGGCGATCATCAACGCCATGGTCGCGGCCGAAACCATGACCGGGCGCGATGACAATGTCTCATTCGCCATTCCTCACGATCGGCTGAAAGAGGTTCTGAAGCGGTACAATCGGCTCAATCGATAGTGGATCGGCCACAGCCAGTCGCTTGCAGAGGGCGGTTGTGAAATCCGGTATGCACTGATGTAAGGTTGTATCAGCACTGATTCCTTCCGGTGAAGCTGGCTGATCGATATGAAAAAAGCTGCTGCCGCAGTCATTGCCGTTGTTGCGGCCGTCGTAGGACTGCTCCTTTTCCTGCCGACCCTGATTTCGACGGACTGGGCAAGGTCCGAGCTGAGCCGGCAACTGTCCTCGGCAAGCGGAATGGACATCAGTCTGAACGGTCCGGTGCGGCTGTCCTTCCTGCCCAGTCTGGCCGTGGTGACGAAGGACATCACCATCTCGTCTCAAACAGGCGATCTTTCCGCGAAAGTGCCCGGGTTTTCGACCGCGATCACGCTTTCGTCGCTGTGGTCGAAAAAGCTCGAAATCCAGTCCATCGCGCTGGTCGATCCCGCCATCACCATCACGTCGTCCGCCAAAGCTGCAGATGCTCAGCCTGCGCCATCTGGCCAGGCTGACAACGATCCTTTCGCCGCCCTCGTCGGTACGCTGGAGCGGCTGGCCGTCAATCGCATCACCATAGAAAACGGCAGCCTTGGCTCGACAGACGAAACCGGGGCGGCAAGCACCGTCAGTGCAATCGATGTCGACCTGAAAGCACCGGATCTCGACCGCGAGGTGGTGTTCTCGCTGGCCGCGACGCAGGATGGCCGGCGACTGCGACTGGATGGCACGCTTTCGGCACTCAGGCCAATTCTTCAGCGGCAGCCGGCCAAGGTCGCGATCGAGGCAAAGGTCGAGCCTGCGCCGTCACCTCTGCTTGCGTCGGTGAAGGCAAGCGGCGAGATTAGGCTGAATGCGGATGGCGGCTATCAGATTCAGGGCGGACAATTCGACCTTGGCGACCAGTCCTTTCAGCTGGACGCGCTGTTCCAGCCCGGCAAGCCGCATCGCTTCCTTGCGGATCTGTCCGCAAAACGCATCGACATAGGTGCGCTGGCCGGTTCCGGAACCGGCAAAGGAGAGCCGGGCAACGCCGGCGAACCCAGTCTGGCGATGTTGTCGAATATCGATGCGGATGTCAGCGTCACCGTGGATCAATTGGTCAGCGGCGCGCTTGCAGCGTCCGATGTTCAGTTCGCGGCGACCCTTCGCAATGGGCACCTGGAAGCCAATCTGCAGCATCTCGGTCTCGATGCGGGCAGCGTTGCCGCTTCGGTTTCAGGCGATGTGACCAAGGCTGCGCCCACCTTTCAGGGCAAGCTGACCAGTTCCGGACTGGATATCGGCGCGATGGCGAAGCTCGCCGGCCAGTCGGCCCCGCTGTCGGGAAAGATAACCCTGGATACCGCCTTCGCTTTTCGTGGGCTGAACGCAGCCAGGATGCGCCAAAGTCTCAACCTGCGGGGCACGGTCGGCATCCGCCAGGGCAAGGTTCCGCTGGCGGCGCTGGCCGGTCAAAAAGGCGGCGACATTACCGGCCTGAGCCTCGATGCGAAAATCCAGGACATCGCCAAGCCGGTCGATGTTGCTGGAAAGCTCACCTGGCAAGGTCAGGAGATCGCTTTCCAGTCGCAGGTCGCGCCAGCCGATTTCCTCGCGAGCCCATCGATTGCCGAGGCGTCGGGGCCTGTCAGCCTGTCCGTCACCTCGAAGCTTCTGCGTGCCAGCGCGAATGGCACGGTGGGTGCGGGCGGGACGTTCAAGGGGCAGGTTTCCGCCGCGACACCATCGCTCGACAGGCTCTTGCAGTGGCTGGGGCAGGGCGCATCCGGTGGTTTGCAGGATTTCGACTTCAAGGGCACCATCGACGCCAGACCGGCAGGGGTTTCGTTCGCGAACGCCAATGTTGGCCTGAATGGGGTCAAGGCGTCCGGCGACGGTGCCGTCAAACTTGGGACGCCGCTCAACATCCGCACCTCGCTCCAGTTTGCGACGCTGGATTTCGCGGCGCTCACGGGAGGGGGGAAGACGCCCGCAACTGGAAAACAGGGCTCGGCCGGCTCCAGCGACGCTCCCATCGATCTTGCCTTCCTCAAAGGGTTGGATGCGCAGATCGATGTCGCGGCGGACAGGATCGGTTACGGCAAGGTCTTTGCAGGTCCGGTCAAAACCACGCTCGTCGTTGCAAATGGGGACGCCGATCTGACGCTGCCGCAAAGCCCGTTTTACGGGGGCAGCATCGCCGCGAAAATGTCGGCGAGCGGCTCCGGCGATGTGCCGGCGATCAAGCTGGACCTAGCGATTGCCGGCGCGACCGCCGCACCGCTGCTTCATGACGCGGCGGGGTTCGACAAGCTGGAGGGCCGGCTCGACACGACCATCGCCGTTTCGGGAGCGGGAAAGACCACCAAGACGCTGCGGCGCTCGCTTGAAGGCAAATCCGCGCTGAAACTCAGCGATGGTGCACTGCGTGGCATCAACATCGCCGAGGTCTACAACAATCTGGCCGGGCTGCTCGCCGGCGGTTTCAAGTCGGACGACAACAAGAAGACGACTTTCACCGAACTTGGCGCGTCTTTTACCATCGAGAACGGTGTCGCGCAGACGCAGGACATCAGCCTGCTTGGCCCGCTTGTCCGCATGGACGGGGCAGGCAAAATCGACCTCGCCGAACTGACACTTGAAATCAATCTCAACCCACGGGTCGTGGCTTCGCTTTCCGGGCAAGGCGGCGACATAGCGACAAAAGGCATTGGCGTACCCGTCATTGTCGACGGTTCGCTATCGGCGCCACGCATCTATCCGGATCTGCGCAAGCTGTTGCAGGATCCAAAGGGCGCATTGGAGATGCTGAACAACCTCGGATTGCCGACCGGAAAGCTGAACCTCGACAAATTGCTCCCGGGAGAAGCCGGAAATGGCAAAGGGGCCGGTGACCTCATTGGCGACCTGATCAAGGGAGGCAAGGACAAGGGCGGCAAATCCGGGCTCACCGACATCATAAATGGCGTCTTGCCGGGTCAGCAGTCGGATCAGGCTGCCCCTGATCCGGGAGTTGGCGATGTGCCGCAAGCCACCGAAGGCGCTGCCCAGGGCGAGACGGAGCCCGATCCGGGCCAGCCGCCTGCACCCGAGCCCCCAAAGAAAGACAAGATCGGAACGATCCTCGACCAGCTTCTACAGTAGCTGCGGTCGCTTCGATCCTGAGCCGGGTTTGGAGGCATGGAGCGGCCGTCTCAGCGAGCTTCTGCTCGCCTGTCTCAGCTACGTTGACCGTTTCGCTGGGCGAGACGCCAGGTCACCGTCTGGATCCGGATCGGCTCGACAGGACCGCACTGTACCGCCGCAATGAGCTCGCCTGCGCTGCACGGTACGTGCAGTTCGAAGCTGCCATAACCGCCTTCGACGGCACCGATGTCCGTGGCCACGATGGATGCCCCTGCAGAATCCAGCGCCCCGGATTTCTCCCGCAGCGCGGCGAGTTCCTGTGCTCTTTCCGGATAGGGGCGGTCCAGGGCGACGTTCTCCAGGAAGATGGCGTCTGCAGTGGTGTCATCCCAGCTTTGGGACAGCAGGCGTTGAAGCCCGTCTGCCAACGGCTTGATCGCTGCAGGAACTGCCGGTTTGGGCGCGGCGATGCTGGTGGCCGCGCCGAGCAGCATGACCAAGGCTTCGGCAGCGGGGCTCCAGGCACCCGAATAGGTGGCGTTCTCGACCGCGACAATGCCGAGACGCGTCGCCGGGTGCCACCGCATGTGAGAGCTGAAACCAGGATATCCGCCAGAGTGGCTGACGATCGGGCCAAAGCGCGTGTGATCTTCGATCCCCAGACCATAGCCATAGCCCTTGAGGCGCAGTTCGTCTGTTGCGTCGAAGGCGATCGGGCATTGGATCCGCTGCATCTCGCGCCGGCTGATGTTGGAAAGGGGGCCGTCGTCGCTGCCCGTCGGGTGGAAGGCCGAACACAGCCAGCCGGCCCAACGTGCCAGGTCCGATGGTGTGGTGACGACACCGCCGATGGCAGAAAAGGCGCCGGGGCCGCTGAACGGCAAGGCAATCCATTCGTCGCCGACCTTGCGGTATCCGGTCGCCATCGAGCCGTCCGGGACTGCAGCGGGATCGAAACCGGTTTCGTCGAGGCCGAGCGGCTTGAGCAAATTCTCGATCAAGAATTCCGGATAGGATTGGCCGCTGACCACCTCGATCACCTGCCCAAGCAGCGCGTAGCCGAGGTTCGAATATTCAAAACGGGTTCCCGGCGCCGTCGAGAAGCGGACACCGCTTCGCAGAATCGACCGGAAGGTCTCGTTGGAGATTGATTCCTGTCGATCGGCCCATGGATCGTCGGTCGGAAAGCCGCCGGCCATCGACAGCAGCATACGAAGTGTCGGCGCGTCCGGCTGATTGACCGGCAGGGTCGGAACGAGGTCAGGCACGTAGTCTGTCACAGGGGTGTCGAGCGACAGCAGCCCGCGGTCGCGCAGCAGCAGGACCGCTGCTGCGGTAAAACTCTTGGTGCAGGAAGCCACGCGGAAGCGGCTGTGCGGCCCGGGCGGAGCTCCCGCCGCCCCGGCGGTACCGAAGCTGCCTTCCAGCACCGGCCCGGAAGCGTCGAACACCACGAAGCGTGTGCCGGGGCACGCCCGGTTGGCGACGCGTTGCGCGAAAACCTCTGCCACCGCGGCGGCAAGTGCTTCGCGCTCGAGTAACTCGTTCAGGCGGGGCATTCTTCACATTCCTTCAGCCACATCAGGCTTTCGAAAAGCAGACAGAGGAAGAACCGGATCAGGCGCATCCGAATCTGCTTCGAAGTCCCGTTGAGGTTCTAGAAAACATCCACTCCTTCGAGGAAGGCTTTCGGCTGTCAAATCTCGGATAATTTTTGAGTGGTGGGGTTTTCGATGAGGGGCCGTTCAGGCAAAGATTCGCACAGGCCTGCACCATCGCCCCCAAGGCTGCCCCAGTCCCGGCCTGGCGATAGTGCTCCTTGCGCCATCATTGCCGCGTGATTGCTGAGCCAAGTTGACGTGGAGTGTCCAGCAACGCGCCCGCTGTGTTGAACACGAAGAGACCGGTGCGCGAAATCGGGTTACGACGGGCGCGCGCTTCGTTTCGGCTCATCTGCTTCAGCGAAGGCAGAAGTTCTATGAACTTGCTGTGGTTCAGCGCATCCATGCTCCTGGCGTCCGACATGTTGATGACCCGGAGACCGTACTGCGCAATGGTGTCGTGGGTCTCCTTTGTGTCCTCGATCAGAACGTTGCCGACGCGTGGCAGGTCTCCTGACAGCCACTGTGAGACCGCCAGTGCCTCGTCATCCGCAGAGATTGCGACCGTAATCGGGGGATTGCGTTTGCCGATCACAGTGAGTTGGGTGGCGAAGACATCGAGGTCGATATCGGGTGACATCAGGAAAACCTCGCCGAGCTTGGGCAAAAAAGCGGATTTGCCTCGAATTGCTGCCTGACGCAGCGTCTCCATTGCCAGCAGATTGCCCATTGAATGCGCGATGATGTTGATGCGACGAATCCCGGATGTGCGGGCCAGGTTGCTTAGCAGCTGCTCGAGATAGTCACGTGAAAAGGTGGCACTCTCGCGGTCCGTGAGATAATCGCCAACCGCATCGCGGGATGGCCAGGCGAACGCTACGATCGCGTCCGGGAAACGGCTATCGTGTTTCAGCTGCGCGGCCCGGAATACGGCTCTCTCATAGCTGGTCTTGTAACCATGAACGAAGACGGTGACTTCACCGGTGCCATTGGCGTCTTGAATGACGTTTCGGTTGAAGCTTGCCTCGTCGAGAGGGGCTGACCTGAGCGCGACAAAGTCGGTCGCGGGATTTCCCGGCAACTGACTGGGCCACTCTATCTCGTTGGCAACATGGCTGGCCGGCACTGAAATCGTATAGGATCCATAGGCCAGGCCATAATTGCGCTCATTGGTGAAATCGCGCTTGTCTGTCTCCGAACGCTTGCGTGTGGTGGCAACCAGGACATTGACGGGAGAGCCGGCCTTGGCCGTGGCCGCAACCGGATGCAGCACGGCGCTCCCGGGGTCGCCAGCGCAGGATGTTATGCTTGCGCTGCCTATGACGAGGACGAACCAGCAAAAGAAGCGAGAGGTCGAGGATGTCACGCTAGCCTCGTCAAACAAACGATCGACATGTCACTCACTCGATAAATCCATGGAGCGTATGTTCGACCGCCTTGGTGGCGGCCGTTAAGACGGGGTATCGCTTCACATTCCTTGGGGCCGTAAGCCAGTTGCCATGCTCCAAGATTTGAGTCGATGCCAGCGCCAAGTATTGACCAACGCTCACTTTGCAGGTGTTGGGCTAAATCCGGTCAGAACCGCGATCACCAGTGCCAAGGCATCGGCGTGCTCAGGTCGCACAGCAGGTCGATTTTCCCACCGGCCGGAGTGGCCAGCGTCAGACGGCCGATGGTTTTGGTCATTGGCGGTGGAGGTATGAGCACGGACAACACAGCGCCCCGTGCATTTCCAATACGATAGCTCCGAGCCCCGTCTTCGATGGCAAAACGGGCAGTCCAGTTCGCTTCCTGCAGATCGGGGAAAAGGGTTATTTCGCCACCTTCGACCCGTTTCAGCTTTGCACTTTTCCAATCCGAAAAGGTGAACTCAAAGCTGTTCTTGCCCTCTGAGCACGAAATCGAATTCGCTACGGGGTCCACCCCCTGCGCCAGGCTATCGCCCGGAGCCAGCAGAACCGCTGTCAGCGCAAATGCCGCAATCCTTACGTGAGATGGCAACTGTTTCGACGGCTTCGACGTGATGCTGGGCACAATCGATACTTTCGGCCATGTTGGGTTACCGGGCACTCCAACGCTACGAAGACCCGACCTGGCTGCAGGCACGCGACCGTCGGCCGACATGAGCCACTTCAAGCTGACACGACTGCGAGAGAATGCCAACAGGGCATTCTCTCGCCTTCAATTGTGAAAGCCAAAAGACCCCGGCGCTGTCGTGCCGGGGTCTTTTGCGTTGCCTGGAATGGCAAGTGGTAGAATGGAGTTTGCGTAAAGCCTGTCTGGCTCCGGATCAGCTGCACCCGCTCGTGGCGCCGCAGGTGTCGCACTTCTCGCAGGTGCCGTTGCGCACCATCGTGAAGTTCTGGCACTCCGAGCAGCTGTTGCCGGTGTAGCCCTGCAGCAGCGACTTGGCGCGGCGGTCGGCGGCCAGCTTCTTTGCCTCGGCGACTTCCTGTGCGGCAGCATCGGTGAACAGCGCCGAAGTCGCGGTTTCTTCTTCCGAGACTTCTTCGAAGGCGATGTCCTCGGCCAGTTCCTTGGCGCGCTCCTCATAGTCGCGCTTGTAGGCGAGCGCGTCTTCGGCGCTCGGCTTCAAAGCCAGCACGTTGGAGCCTGCGAAGGCGGTCGGCGTTGCACGGGCAGGGGCGGCCGGTGCCGGGCTGCCACCGAAACCCTTCGGCTCGGCGCCGAGGTTCGACACCAGCTTCACCGGCGAGGCGCCGCGATAGAGGCCCTTGGAGAAGGGCGTCGTCTTGCCTTCGGTGATGCCCTTGCCGAGCGAGGTCTTGTCGAGGTCCGACTGGTCGACATGGGCGAGGTCGTGACGCGACAGGTAGGAAACGGCCAGTTCGCGGAACACGTAGTCGAGGATCGAGGTGGCATTCTTGATGGCGTCGTTGCCGACGACCATGCCGGCCGGCTCGAACTTGGTGAAGGTGAAGGCCTCGACATATTCGTCCAGCGGCACGCCATATTGCAGGCCGAGCGAGATGGCGATGGCAAAATTGTTCATCATGGCACGGAAGGCAGCGCCTTCCTTGTGCATGTCGATGAAGATCTCGCCGAGGCGGCCATCATCGAACTCGCCGGTGCGCAGGTAGACCTTGTGGCCACCGACGATCGCCTTCTGGGTATAGCCCTTGCGGCGGTTCGGCAGTTTCTCGCGGTCGCGATAGAGGCGTTCCACCACGCGCTCGACGATCTTTTCGGTCACCTGCACGGCCTTGGCGGCGGCAGGTGCTGCGATCAGCGCTTCGACGGCATCGTCTTCGTCCTCATCGTCATCGGCGATGAGCGAGGCGTTGAGCGGCTGCGACAGCTTCGAGCCGTCGCGGTAGAGCGCATTGGCCTTCAGCGCCAGCTTCCACGACAGCATGTAGGCGCTCTTTGCGTCTTCGACCGTCGCTTCGTTCGGCATGTTGATGGTCTTGGAAATGGCGCCCGAAATGAACGGCTGGGCGGCAGCCATCATGTGGATGTGGCTTTCCACCGACAGGTAACGCTTGCCGATCTTGCCGCAGGGATTGGCGCAATCGAACACCGCATAGTGCTCGACCTTCAGGAAGGGCGCGCCTTCCAGCGTCATCGCACCGCAGACATGGACGTTGGCGGCCTCGATCTCCTTCCTGGAGAAGCCCAGCGCCGGCAGCATCTCGAAGGAGAAGTCGCCGAGCTGTTCGTCAGTGAAGCCGAAGGTTTCCTTCACCCAGTCGGCGCCGAGCGTCCACTGGTTGAAGACGAACTTGATGTCGA
>VFQQ010001313.1_pt1 | contig 36054 bp, 27 predicted proteins | sample 3512341 | NCBI WGS metagenome assembly VFQQ01 (sample SAMN10412373, study PRJNA504923) | tailings metagenome | isolation source: Relicate 2 Philex TSF1 revegetated site | place: Philippines: Tuba, Benguet | collected 2017-08-29 | reverse complement strand
TCAGGATGCCGCCGGTCTCGGTCTGCCACCAGGTGTCGACGATCGGGCAGCGGCCGTCGCCCACCACCCGGTGGTACCAGAGCCAGGCTTCCGGATTGATCGGCTCGCCCACCGAGCCCAACAGGCGGAGCGAGGCGCGGGAGGTCTTCTTCACCGGCCCGTCGCCCTCGCGCATCAGCGCCCGGATGGCGGTGGGCGCGGTGTAGAAGATATTGACCTTGTGCTTGTCCACCACCTGCCAGAAGCGCGAGGCGTCCGGATAGTTCGGCACGCCTTCGAACATCAGCGTCGTGGCGCCGTTGGCCAGCGGCCCGTAGACGATATAGCTGTGGCCCGTGACCCAGCCCACATCGGCCGTGCACCAGTAGATGTCGCCGTCGTGATAGTCGAAGACGTATTGATGCGTCATCGAGGCGAAGGTGAGATAGCCGCCCGAAGTGTGCAGCACGCCCTTCGGCTTTCCCGTCGAGCCCGAGGTATAGAGAATGAAGAGCGGGTCCTCCGCGCCCATCGGCGCGGGCGGGCAATCGGCGGAGACCTTCGCCGTCTCCTCGTGCATCCACAGGTCGCGGCCGGCGGCCATGTCAACCTTGCCGCCGGTGTGCCGGACCACCAGGACACGCTTCACGCCCGGGCAGCTCTTCAGCGCCTCGTCCACATTGGCCTTCAGCGGGATCTTGCGTCCCCCCCGCAGGCCCTCGTCGGCGGTGATCACCATGGCGCTGTCGCAGTCCTGGATCCGATTGGCGATCGAATCGGGGGAGAAACCGCCGAAGACCACGGAGTGGATCGCCCCGATGCGGGCGCAGGCCAGCATGGCGAAGGCGGCCTCGGGGATCATCGGCAGGTAGACGGTGACGCGGTCGCCTTTCCTGACGCCGTTCGCCTGGAGCACGTTGGCGAAGCGGCATACCGCCTCGTGCAACTGCCGATAGGTGATGTGCTTGCTGTCCTTGGGGTCGTCGCCTTCCCAGATGATCGCCGTCTGGTCGCCGCGCTTCGCCAGATGGCGGTCGATGCAATTGGCGGCGACGTTGAGGACGCCGTCCTCGTACCAGCGGATGCGGAAGTCGGCCTTGTCGTAGGAGACGTCCTTGATCCTGGTCGGCGCCTTGATCCAGTCGAGCCGTTTGGCCTGTTCGGCCCAGAATCCCACGGGATCGGCCACCGACGCCTCGTACATGGCCTTGTACTTGGCCTGGTCGATCCAAGCCCGCTTGCTCCATTCGGCGCTGACCGGAAACAGGGTGTCGTCGGCCATGATGTGCTTCTCCCCAAGGCTTATCGGCGGCCTCAATCTTCGCCTTTTTCTAGCCGAGCGCGGGAAAGGACGAAAGTTCGCCTTTGGTCGCGGCGCCGCCGGGGACGGCGGGATGCGCGCCGGGCAGGACGATAATTGCAATCGACCGTAGGTAACGGTGCGGTCGAGAGGACGATCGCGACTTGCCGCGGACGCAGGGTCTATTCCTCTCGACCGCACCGTTACGGCAACATTAACCGGAAGACTCTAGTCAAGGGGAAAGCCGCCGCCCGCCCGTCAAGTCCATTTGGAGTCCGATCGAATGGCGCGAGTCATTGTCGTCGACGACGAGGAACCCTACCGCCTGCTCATGCGGTCGGTACTGGAGTCGGCCGGGCATGAGGTGACCTGTTTCGCGCTGGCCGAAGACGCTCTGGCTCATCTGGCGGAGAAAAGCGCCGATCTCTTCATCACCGACGTCTTCATGCCGGGGAAGGAGGGTCTGGAGACGATCCGCGAACTGCGGCAGAGCCATCCGGGCCTCCCGGTCATCGCGGTGTCCGGCGGCGGCGACGGCATGCTGTCCGACAAGGACGGATTCCTGCGTTACGCCGCCGCCTTCGGCGCCCGCGCCGTGGTAGGCAAGCCTTTCCGGGCCAAGGTGCTCCTCGACGCGGCGGCCGCGGCGCTGGCCTGCGGAGCCGACCCCTCCGCCGCCGCCTGATATTTCTACCCGTGTCACCCGCCAGCCCCTCGGAAGGAGCCGCCGTCGAACTGCAGGCGGCGGAGGTGAACCGGGGCCTGCTGCGAACCTTCGTGTCACGCACCCCGGTCAACGCCGGCGTCGCCCTGCTGACCATGGCCGTTTCGGGGTTGTTCCTGCTCCTCTACGTGCCCTGGCCCTGGGTCGCGGCCTGGGTGGGTGCGCATCTTGCGCTGCAGGGATTCGCGCTGCAGCGGTTCCTGCGCCGCCGTCCCGCCGCGCCGCCACCGTCGGGGCGGCCGGCTTATGGCAGCGCGCGCACGCTCCTGACCGCCTGGACCGTCCTCTTCGGCCTGACCTGGGGCAGCATCGCCTGTTTCGTGCCGTTCGTGCCGTTGTCGGCCGGCTATATCCTGTTCACCGTCGTCGGCGTGTTCATGGCGGGGACGTCGACCTACATGGCTCCCCTGCCACAGATTTCCGCGAGCTTCCTGTTCTCCGCGGCGCTGCCCATCGCAGGCGTTCTGATCTACATCGGCGATGCCGATCATCTCGTGCTGGCGGGCTTCCTGGTGGTGGAAGTGGTCGGTCTGTCTCTCGGCCTGCGCTTCGTTCACCAGAGCTTCCGGGACCAGATCCTGTCCGAGGTGCGCGTCAGGCTGGAACGAGACCGGATCGAACGCGAACGCCAGCGGATCGAGGCGGCGCTCACCCAGCGCGAGCGGCAATACCAGTGGCTGATCGAGAATACCGACGAGATCATCTTCCAGCTCGATACGCATGGAAGAATCCTCTTCGCCAACGCCGCCGGCCGCCGGCTGCTCGGCTACACGGGAGCGGAAGTACTCGGTCGCGACGCCTTCGAACTGATCGAACCCGGCGCCCGCGAGAGCCTCCGCGCCACGCTTCTGCGCGCGATCGCCGAGGAGGTGCGTGAGACGATTCAGCTCGAGATTCCCGTCGTGGCCCGGAACGCCGGACGCGTCCTGCTCGCGCTGCGCGGCCGGATCGGACGCGACGGCGACGGCGAGGTTCGCGTCGTCTGCACCGCCCGGGACGTCACCCACGAACGCGCGACGGAACGCCAGCTCAAGGAGAGCGAGGCGCGGTTCCGCGATTTCACCGAGACGGCCTCCGACTGGTTCTGGGAACAGGATGCCGACCTGCGCTTCAGCTTCGTGTCGAGGCATGCGGGTCAGTTCCTGGGCGACACCGACGATATCCTCGGCAAGCGCCGGCTCGACCTGCCGCTGCTCGGGGTCAGCGACGAAGACATCGCCCGGCACCGGCAACAGCTGGAAGACCGCCAGGCCTTTTCCGACTTCCGCTATGCCAGCGTACTGCCAGACGGCAGCCGGCACTGGGCCAGCACCAGCGGCAAGCCGATCTTCAACGCGGACGGGAGCTTCGCCGGCTATCGCGGCACCGGAAAGGACATCACCGGCCTGATCGAGGTGGCCGAGGAGTACCGGCAGCTCTTCCAGAACAGCATCGTCGGGATCTTCCGCGCGGACATGGACGGCCGTCTCCAACGCGCCAACAGGGCCTTCGCCGTGATGAACGGCTACGAGGACGAGGCCGCGCTGCAGCGCGGCCTCGTCTCGCTTCCCGAGCAATGGTGCGGGGGGATCGACCATCTGGCCGCCTTCCGCGAGAGGCTGGCGGCGGATGGCGGCGTCCGCAACCTGGAGATCGAGGTTCGCCGGGTCGCCACCGGGGAACCGATGTGGGTCTCCATCAATGCCCGCGTCGTGTGCGACGCGGCGGATCGACCCGCCGGCTTCGAGGCGGCGGTCGTCGACGTGACCGAACGCCGCCGCACCGAAGCCGCCCTCGCCGAAAAGACGGCCCTTCTCGACGCCATCTTCGAACTCCTGCCCGACGGCGTGAAGTACCAGGACGCCGAGCTGATGATCCGGGCCGCGAACAGGCGGTTCTTCGAGATCCTGGGCCTCGATCGCGAGCGGGTCTTGGCCGCGCCCGTCCACATGCGCGAGGCGTGGCGCCAGATGGCCGAACGGGGCGACTACGGCCCGGGCGATGTCGAGGAACTGGTGGCGCAGCGGGTCGCGATGCTGGGGTCCGGCGACAACAAGGGCTTCGTGCTGCGCCGGGCCACCGGGAAGTGGGTCGAGACCCGCGCGATCCGCACCCCCGAGGGCGGGCTCCTGACCGTCGATCGCGACGTGACGGCGGCCAAGGAAATGGAAGCGGCACTGGCCGAGAAGACGGCGCTTCTCGACGCCATGTTCGAACTGATGCCGGACGGCGTGAAGCTCGCCGACGCCGAGCTCAACATCAAGGCCGTGAACGGCCGGTTCTTCGAAATCGTCGGTCTCGACCGGGCGCAGATCATGTCAGCGCCGCACCCTTCGACGGAGATGGTGCGTCAGATCGCGTTGCGCGGCGACTATGGCCCGGGCCGGCTGGAGGACCTGGTCGAACGCCAGCTTCGCCTGATGCGCGAGACGCCGTCCCAGACGGTCGTCCGCCAGGGTGTCGACGGGCGCTGGCGCGAGGCCCGGGCCGTTCGGACACCGGAGGGTGACACGCTCGCCATCTATCGCGACATCACCGACCTGCGCCGGGCCGAGGCGGCGCTGCTGGAAAAGACCCGTGTCCTGGATGCCACCCTGGCCTTGCTGCCGGATGGCGTGCTGGTGCTCGACGGCGCGTTCAAGCCGCTCGCCTTCAACGAGCAGGTCTTCCAGATTCTCGATGTGGAGGGCGATCGCATCGTCGCCTCGGGCGATCCGCTTCGCGAACTGCTGCGCCAGGTGGCGGCGCGCGGCGAATACGGCGCCGTGGCGCCGGAGGAAGCGGTGGAACGGCGAATTGCGGCGTTGTCGAGATCCGAGTCCTTGCGCGACATCCGTCGGCGGCATGATGGCCGCTGGATCGAGACGCGCGCCTTGCCGACGGAGGACGACTGGAGAATCATCGTCTACCGCGACGTCACCGAGCAGCGCGAGCACGAGCAGCAGCTCGACGAGGCGCGGCTCGCTGCGGAGGCGGCGAACAAGGCGAAGTCTGCCTTCCTCGCCATGATGAGCCATGAGATCAGGACGCCGATGAACGGCGTGATCGGCATGGTCGAGGAGCTGATCGCCTCGCCGCTCGATCCGGCCGCGCGGTCGGCCGCCCTCCTGGTCCGCGAATCCGGCGACGCGCTGCTTCGGATCATCAACGACATTCTGGATTTCTCCCGCCTGGAAGCCGGCCGGATGGAACTCGAGGTCGAGACCTTCGATCCCAGGCGCCTGTGTGAGCAGGCGATCGGGCTGGTGCGGCCGCAGGCGGCGACCAAGGGCTTGGAGCTCGATCTGACCTTCGACGGCGACGTGCCGCCGGCCCTGGCCGGTGATCGCGGTCGGTTGCGGCAGATTCTTCTGAACCTTCTCGGCAACGCGGTGAAGTTCACCGCCCGCGGTCACGTGAACCTCGCGGTCTCCGCCGACGCCGTGCGCGAGGGGCACTGCCGATTGAACTTCGCCGTCTCCGATACCGGTATCGGCATGAATGCCGAGACGCTCGAGCGGCTGTTCCAGTCCTTCTCCCAGGCCGAGGCCGGAACCGCGCGCCGCTATGGCGGCAGCGGACTGGGGCTCGCCATCTCGCGCCAGCTCGTGGAGCTGATGGGCGGCCATATCGGTGTCGAGAGCACGCCCGGAAAGGGGAGCCTGTTCTGGTTCGACCTCGCCTTGCCGGTGGCTTCCGCCGGTGACGTCCCTTCCGAGGTACCGGAACCCGACGAGCGCGAGGCCGAGGGCCTGCTCGCCGGCCGCAGGGTTCTGGTGGCGGAAGACAACGAGACCAATGCGCTGGTGGCCCGCCGGCTTCTGGAGCGCCTCGGGATCGAGGTGGACGTCGCCCGCAACGGTCGGGAGGCGGTCACCGCCGTGGTGATCGGCTGCTACGACGCGGTGCTGATGGACGTCAACATGCCGGTGCTCGATGGCCTGCAGGCGACGGCCGAGATTCGCGGCCTGCCAGACGCCGCCGCCGGCACCACGATCATCGCCTGCACGGCGAATGCCTTCGCCGAGGACCTCGAAGCCTGCCGGCAGGCGGGCATGAACGACTTCCTTCCCAAGCCGTTCAGCCTGCGCAAACTGAAGGACGCGCTTCTCCGCGCGACCGGAGGTCCACGGCCTGCCGCCGCGGCGGCAGCCCCGCCGAACCCGGCCGCGGAGGCGGTGGAGGATGCGGAGGATGCGGTCTTCGACACGGCCGTCTTCGACGCCCTGGCCGAGGACGTCGGACAGGAGTCCGCGGCCAGTCTCCTCGGCATGGTCATGAAGGGTTGCCGTGACCGGCTGGCGGTCGTCGCGGCGGAGATCACGCGCCAGGAGCAGGATGTGGTCCGACTGCGCCGCGAAATGCACAGCCAGAAGTCCAATGCCGCCATGATCGGTGCCCGCGCGATCGCGGTCGCATCGGCCGAACTGGAGTACCGTCTCGCCCAGGGCTCGGCCGGCCTGTGCCGCGAGGACCTGGACCGGCTCGAACGCCTGGTCGCCGCCCTGGAAGCCGCCGCCGCGATCCGCCTGCAGCGCAGCCGCGCGGCCTGATTCGCTTTCCACCCGGCGGGGCCTTTGCTCTAGGCTCGGCTCCGACCCAGCCGGAGAGCCCGCCCATGCTGCTGCAGCATTCCACCTGGCCCGAAGTCGAGGCCTATCTGAAGACGTCCGACGCCATCATCATGCCGATCGGCTCGACCGAGCAGCATGGCCCGATCGGTCTGGTCGGCACCGATGCGCTGACCGCCGAGATCGTGTCGAAGGGGGTGGGCGAAGTGACCGGGGCGCTGGTCGCGCCCACCATCTCGGTCGGCATGGCCCAGCATCACCTGGGTTTCCCGGGCTCGATCACCCTTCGCCCCACGACGCTCATCGCCGTGGTCCGCGACATGGTGACCTCGCTGTCACGGGCGGGCTTCCGGCGCTTCTATTTCATCAACGGGCACGGCGGAAACATCGCGACCGTCACCGCCGCCTTTTCGGAGATCTATGCCGAGGCGAGCCTGCAGCCCGCCGGCAGCAATACGCCCGGCATCCGCTGCAAGCTCAGGAACTGGTGGGAATCCCCCGCCGTCAGCGCGCTCAGCCGCGAACTCTATCCCGGCGCCGAAGGCAGTCACGCCACGCCCTCGGAAATCTCCCTCACCTGGCATGCCTATCCGGAGGCGGTCCGGCAGGCACCGATGGAGCCCCGGATCGCCCCCGTCGGCGCCTTCACCGATGCCGACGACTACCGCGCGCGGTTCCCGGACGGCCGCATCGGTGCCGATTCCTCCCTCGCCAGCGTGGAAGCCGGCAAGCGCTACTACGACATCGCCGTGCGGGACATCGCGGCGGACTACCGCAGCTTCGCCGGATAAGGCCTCAGCGCGTCGGCGCCGAGCGGATCAGGGCGGCGCAGTCGCTGTCCTCTCCGCCGCCGGGATCGATGAAGGCGAGGATGGAGGCGAGCGGCGTCAGGAGGACGCCGAGCGCCACCGCACCGGCCCCGCGCGCGGCCGGTCCGGCGGCATCGATCCCCGGCTCGGGTGCCTTGAAGGTGCCCTGAAGGGTGATCGGCGCCCGCACGGAGAACGGCGAGACGTCCTTGGGATGCGCCTCCAGGCGCAGGTCCAGCCGTTCCTCCTTCAGACTGATCCTGCCGCGGCCGTCCACGGTCGTGTCGGTGGTGTCGAGCACCAGGGTGCGCGCGTCCATCACGCCGTTCCGGACGGCGAAGTTTCCGACGAGGCAGCGGATCGGCACCGTCTTTTCCTTCTTGCCGAGGAAGGCCAGCCCCTCGGCGATGTCGAGCCCGGCCGCTTCCATGGCGAGCAGGCTGATCCTCCCGCCGTCCATCACGACCCCGACCGACCCGTTGGAGCTGGCGAGCGACTTTCGGATGGAATTGCCGTCGCCTTCCAGCTTGATCCGGGCGCGCACCGTTCCCGCGGCCACGTCCTTCAGGCCGAGCCGTGCCACCAGTTTCTCGGCCTTCATGCCCTGCATGGAAAGGTCGTAGGCGGTATGCACCGGCTGCCGGCGGGCGTCGATGCTGACATTGGCCGTCGTAGTCCCGCCCGAAAAGGCGAAGCGGATCGGGGTCAGCGCCAGGACGCTGTCCTTCAGCTTCAGCGTCAGGTCGATCCGGGAGATCGGAACCTCGATGCCCTTGATCGCGCTCACCTGGTAGCGGATGTCGGCGTCGAACCGCTTCAGCCGCTCGATGTCGAGCGGCGCGTCCGGCAGCACGCGCGGGTCGCGGGCCACCCGTTCGGCCGCCGCCTTCTGTTCCGGCGTGGCGGGCTGGCCCTCCTTCAGCCCGGGCGGCAGGCCGACCAGCGGCCCGATATCGGCGAAGTCGAGCGTCTTCGAGACGAGTTCGCCCGACAGATAGGGCCGCTCGAAGGCGGTGTCGTAGCGGACGGTGCCGGCGAGATCGCTGTTGCCGATCGAACCGGCGAACTCCTCGAACCACCAGACGGTCCCGCCCTTGCGCAGGAAGCCCTTCACCTGGAAGGGAGGCGTTTCCGGCGCGGTCAGGCCGAGGGCCGAGAACAGGCGCCGCAGGCTTCCGCCCTCCAGCGTCAGCGCGAGGTCGACGCCCTTCATCTCCACCGGATCCAGCATCGTTCCCTTACCGGTGACGCGGGTGTCTCCGAGCGTCGCCTCCACCTCGACCGGATAGGGTTCTTCGTTCTCGCGGAGCGACAGGATCGATCCGCCGGTCAGCGTGAAGCGCGCCTGCTGGCCTTCCAGAACGCCGCTGCCCTTGACCGAGATCGTCGGACTGCCGCCCCCGGCCCGGCCCTCCACGGTGGCGGCGTCGGCCTCCACCCTCATGCCGCTCGCGGCGTCCGCGAAGGCGATCTTGCCGCGCTCGATCCTGAGTTCGCCGATGAGCGGCACCTCGCCGCGCTCGTCGGGCGTGACCGCCTCCGCGGCGAGGTTGGCCTCCCAGTTGGCCTTGCCGTCGGCGCGCTTCTCGAGCGCGATGTCCGGCCCGGTCAGCGCCACGAGCGGCAGCGAGAGGCGGCCCCTGAGGAGTTCCATGACCGCGATGTCGACGACCAGACGCTCCACCTTCGCCATGTCGGGCCGCGCGGCCCAGTCGGGATTGCCGAGCCGGACGCCGTCGGCCGTGAGGCGCGTGATCCGACCGGGGCTGACGTCGAGATCGCCGTCGATCGCGAGCGTGTAGCCGAGCCGGGCGCCGAGCCGCTCGGCCAGCGGTGCCCGGGCCCAGTTCCAGCCGAAGAGGAGGGGATAGGCCACCGCGGCGCCGATCAGCAGCAGCAGGACCAGGAGGAACCCCGTGACCGCCTTCGCCCAGGGCGGAAACCGGCGGCCCCTGAGGCCGCCGGTCCCGCCTCCGGACGAGGCGGCCCGGGTCACGAGTACTTGAACTCGGGCAGGTTCTGGAGCGCGTCCTTGGTCGCGCCCGGCAGCATGAACTCGCCCTTGCCGTTGGTCTGCAGGCTCGCATAGGGCACGGCCACCAGCTTGTTGCCGATGCCGAGGAATCCGCCGACCGAGACCACCGCGAAGAGAACGCGGTTCGACCCTTCGGCGCGGACCAGCAGGTCGTCGATGCGTCCGATGCTGTCGCCGGCTTCGTTGCGGACGGTCTCGCCGATCACCTTGCTCGCGCGATGCGCATTGACGAGGCCCGCGGAGTCGACGCGGGTGATGGCGATGGTCTCGGTCTTCACCTGGGCCAGGGCGACGGGCGCGACGGCGGTCGGCAGCAGGAGAGCCGCGGCCAGGGAGGCCGCAACGTACTTCTTCATGGCAGAGCCACTCCAGTAGGGGACAGTGCCTGAAGAACGCGCGAGGCGGACCTTGGTTGCCCAGCGCGGGAAAATCTCCCTAGGTCTCGAGCAGGCTATCGACCGCGTCCGCCAGCACCCGGGCGCCGAGGATGATGTCGGCCTCCTCGGTGTGCTCGGTGTGGTGATGGCTGATGCCGCCGATGGAAGGCACGAACAGCATCGCGGCGGGAAGCTTGTGGGCGATGATCTGGGCGTCGTGGCCGGCGGCCGACGGCATGCGCATCCACTGCCCCGGCGCCCGGGCCTTCGCCGCCGCCTCGACCGCATCGACCAGCGCCGGGTCCATCACCGTCGGCAGGGTGCGGGCGAGCGTCTCGATCTTCATGCTGCAGGGGGCGGCGATGCCGCTTTCCACGATCCGCATGACCTCGGCTTCCATCGCCTCCATCACCGCCTGCTTCTCGTCGCGGAACTGCAGCACCATCTCGGCCCGGCCCGGCACGATGGCGGGCGCGCCGGGGAAGACCTGCATCTTGCCCATGGTCCAGACCGAGCGCGGCCCGACCACCTTCTCGAAGGCGGCGTCGACGGCGGCGCAGAAGCGGCGCATGGCGACGCCGGCATCCTTGCGCAAGGCCATCGGGGTGGTGCCGGCGTGGTTCTGCTGGCCCTCGAAGGTGACCAGGTACTGGAAGATGCCGACGATGGCGGTGACCACGCCGATATGCAGGCCCGCCTTCTCGAGCAGGCCGCCCTGTTCGATATGCGCCTCGATATAGCCCTTGTAGCGGGAGGGATCGATCAGTGCCCGCTGCCGTTCCGACAGCCCACCCTTCTTCAGCGCATCGCGCAGCGGCGTGCCGTCCTCGCGGTGCCTCGCCTCGTCGATCTCGGCTTCCGTCAGCTCGCCGACGAAGGACCGGCTGCCGAGGAAGGCCTTGTAATGCGCCTCCTCGTCGGCCCAGGAGGCGACGTCGACGCCCTGGCCGCCGCGGGCCTTCGCCACCTCGATCCCGTACATCACCCCCATGGCGCCGTCGAGCCAGCCGCCGCGCGGCTGCGTGTCGGTGTGCGAGCCGAGCAGGATCTTCGGCCCCGGCCCCTTCGAGCGGCCGATGACATTGCCGATGCCGTCGATCTCGGGCTCCAGCCCCGCCTCGCGCATCTTCTCCATCAGCCACTGCCGGCTCTGGATATCGACCTCCGAAAAGCACGGCCGGTGCACGCCGGTCTCCCAACGGCCGAAATCGGCGAGCCGGTGCAGGCTCTCGACCAGCCGCTTGCCGTCGATCATGTCGTTCATGGCTCGACCTTCTCCGACAGATAGGGCAGCGCCCACATGTCCTTGTTGAGAAGCTTGCCGGCGATCTCCGAGGAGATGTCCTCCAGCAGCCGCTCGCCCTTCTCCTTGCTGGCGGCTTCCGGATTGCCCCAGACGCCGGAACTCGAGATCGACCCCGTGGTCCGCCAGCGGTAGAGACCGGGCCCGACCACGTCGTCCAGATAGGGCGTGCGGTTCGCCTTGGCGAGCGGGATGCGGTCCTTCGCCACCAGGTCGGGGCGGAGCACCATCATCATCGAGGTCTCGGCCTCGCAGGCGTGCAGGAGCTGCTTCTGCGTCTCGAGAATCGCCTCGATCGATTTCGCCGCCGCGTGCCAGTAGGTGAACTGCAGGATCGGCACCTGCAGCACGGGCGTCAGGTCGTCGGCCGCGACGCGGAGCGCGTTGTCGTTGCCGCCATGCCCGTTCAGCAGGACGATGCGGCGGAAGCCGTGGCGGACGATCGACTGGCAGATGCAGCGGATCACCGCTTGGAAGGCCGGGCCGTCCAGCGTGATGGTCCCGCCGAAGCTCATGTGGTGTTCCGACAAGCCCGTCCACAGCATGGGCAGCACCAGGCAAGGCTCCTTCGCCGCCACCTTCCGCGCCGTGCGCAGCGCCACCGTCTCGCCGAGCTGGCTGTCGACCTCCACCGGCAGGTGCGGTCCGTGCTGTTCGATCGATCCCACGGGGACGATCACGATGGCGTCCTTCCGCGCCCACTCGCGCAGCTCGTCCGCCCGGTATTTCCGCCATTCGACATCCATGGCCGCCGCTCCTCCTGAATTCCGGCCGGCCCATGCATGAACCGGGCCCGATCCGTGCATGATGCCAGCCGCGAGCAACGGAGGGCAGCCATGTCGAAACTGATCGAAATTCCGGTCGAACCGCTGACGGAAGGCTCCTTCGCGCCCTTCGGCGCCATCGTCGGCGCGCTCGCCGCCCCGCCGGCGCTGCGGCTCGACACCATGGCGACCTGGAAGGCGCCCTTCGCTGTCGACGGCGCCATGGAGATGACCGTCTGCCGCTATTTCAGTCAGCCGATGCGGCTCACGGTCCTGGAACGCCACCTGGCAGTGACCCAGGCCTTCCTGCCGCTCGGCGGCACCGCCTGCGTCATGGTGGTGGCCCCGCCGACCGACCTGGCGAAGCCCGACGACGCCCCGCCGCCCGGTTCGCTCCGCGCCTTCCGCATGGAGGGCGGCGCCGGGGTGGTACTGCACCGCGGCACCTGGCACGCGCTGCGGCGCTATCCGCTCGACGCCGACCATGTGGACGTGGTGCTCCTCACCGGCGCCGACACCCAGGCCGAGATCGAGGCCCAGGCCCGCACCGGCGCCAAGCCGAAACTCACCCACGAAGTCGACTACGCGACGCAGGGCATCGAGTTCGCGGTCAGACTCTAAGCCCTCCCCCGCCGACCGGCGGGGGAGGGTTGGGTGGGGGTTTTACACAGCCACGTCCTTCGTCGCGAAGAAAACCCCTCCCCAGCCCTCCCCGCGTCCCGCGGGGAGGGAGCCAAGCTTGGCGACGAAACTGCAGCGTGGTGTATTGAACCAATGAGCGCGCTCGCAATCCGCCCAATCAAGACCAAGGCCGATTACCGCGCCGCCTTGAAGGAGGCGGAGCGTCTGTGGGATACCGTTCTGAGCACGCTTCTCGACATCCCGGCAGAAATCCTGATCCAGCCCTACGAAATCCGCAAAGCCGCCTAGGATTAGCTTCGCGCCGCCTGGATCGCCGCCCAGACCCGTTCGGGCGTCGCCGGCATGTCGATGTGGCCGATCCCGAGCGGGCGCAAGGCGTCGACCAGCGCGTTCATCACGGCAGGAAGCGAGCCGGCGCAGCCCGCCTCGCCGCAGCCCTTGGCGCCGAGCACGTTGGTGGTCGCCGGCACCGGATGGAACTGCGTTTTGAAGCCGGGCGGAGTGTCGAAGGCGCGCGGCAGGGCGTAGTCGACGAAAGAGCCGGTCAGCAATTGACCAGCGTCGTCATAGACCACGCGTTCGAGCAGCGCTTGGCCGATTCCCTGGGCGATGCCGCCATGCGCCTGCCCCTCGACCAGGAGCGGGTTCACCACCACGCCGAAGTCGTTCACCATGGTGTACTTCACCACCTGGACGATGCCGGTATCCGGATCGACCTCCACCTCCGCGATGTGGCAGCCGTTGGGGTAAGCGGACGGCGCCTGTTCGTGGATGTGCTTCACGTCGAGGCTCGCCGGCAGCCCGTCCGGCAGCGTCAGCCCGCCGCGCACCTTCTCGGCCAGTTCCATGATGCCGATGCCGCGGTCGGTACCGGCGATGGAGAAGCGGCCACGGGCGAATTCGATATCGGTGGCGGAAGCCTCGAGCACCTGGCCGGCGATCACCTTGCCCTTCTCCACCACCTTCTCGGCCGCCTCCACGATGGCGGCCCCGGACGCCATCATCGACTTCGAGCCGCCGGTGCCGCCGCCGGCGATCAGCTCGTCGCTGTCGCCCTGCAAGAGCCGGATCGCCTCGAAGGGCACGCCGAGCGTCTGGTGCAGCACCTGGGCGAAGGACGACCAGTGCCCCTGCCCGTAGTCCAGCGTGCCGGTGATGATGGTGACGCTGCCGTCGTCTTCGAACCGAAGGCCGCCCATCTCCTTCATCGGTGGCGCCGTCACTTCCAGATACTGGCCGATGCCGCGGCCCCGTAAGCGGCCGCGCGCCTTGCTCTCGGCGGCGCGCGTCTCGAACCCGGCCCAGTCGGCGGCGGCGAGCGCCTCGTCGAGGATCGCGCCGAACTCGCCAGAATCGTAGGTCGTCGTGCCCGGCGTCTTGTAGGGCATGGCGGAAGGCGGGATGTGGTTGCGCCGGCGCAGCTCGACCCGGTCGATTCCCATCTCGGCAGCCGCCTGATCGACCAGCCGCTCCATGTAGTAGTTGCCCTCCGGGCGGCCGGCGCCGCGATAGGCGCTGACCGGCGTGGTGTTGGTGAAGACGCAGCGCGTATCCACCTGCAGCAGCGGCGTGCGGTACACGCCGGGCGAGTTCTTGACGATGTTCATCGTCGGCATCAGCGGCGCCACGGTGGCGAGATAGGCGCCCATGTTGCCGTAGCCGGTGAAGCGCGTGGCGAGGAACCTCCCGTCCTCGTCGAGCGCCAGTTCGGCCACGATCTCGTGATCGCGTCCGTGCTGGTCGGAGAGGAAGCTCTCCGAGCGCTCGTCGGTCCATTTCACCGGCCGCCCCAGCATCTTCGCCGCGTGCAGGATGGCGACGTGCTCGGGATAGACCGAGGCCTTCATGCCGAAGGAGCCGCCGACATTGCCGGTGAGCACGCGCACCTTCTCGACCGGCACCTTCAGGATGTCGCCGGCGAGCTGGCCGCGCAGGCCGAACACACCCTGCGAGCACGAATTGAGCGTCCATTTTCCCGTGGCCGCGTCGTATTCGCCGATGGCCGAGCGCGGTTCCATCGGCGCCACCATCACCCGGTTGTTGACGATGGAGAGTCTCGTCACGTGCGCGGCGGCAGCGAAGGCGGCGGACACCTTCTCGGTCTCGCCGTAGTGGAAGTCGAGCACCACGTTGTCGAAGCCCTCGAACAGCTTCGGAGCGTCCGGGGCGGCGGCGGCCCGCGCGTCGGTCACCGCCGGCAGGGGGTCGATGTCGACCAGGACGGCCTCGGCCGCCTCCTTCGCCTGGATCGCCGTCTCCGCCACGACCACCGCCACCGGATCGCCGACGAAGCGGACCCGGTCATGGGCGAGGGCGAAGCGCGGCGGCATCCTCATCGGGCTGCCGTCGCGGTTCGGGAAGACCATGACGCAGCGCAGCGGACCGTAGTCGCCGAGATCGGCCGCGGTATAGATGCCGAGCACGCCCGGCATGCCGGCGGCCACGGAGGGATCGATGCCCCGGATGATCCCGTGCGCATGACGGCTGCGCACCATCACCGCATGCGCCTGGCCGGCCAGGTTCACATCGTCGGTATACCGCCCCCGGCCCTGGACCAGGATCGGATCTTCCTGCCGGCGCACCGGCTGCCCGATCCCGAACTTCAGATCGCCCACCTTCGCCGGATCGACCGCGACGTTCATGCAACGCTCCCCTGAGGCAAGGCGGGCATCATGCCGCGCTGCAGCACGACTACGGAACCCCGAAATCGGCCGGGGGGTCATGCGCGGGAGGCGGAGGTACCTGTCCCGGGCGGAGCCTCGGAAGGGCGGGCCGCTACTGCCGTCGTGGTGCGAGGTCCGGCGCGCCGTCGGGCGGGGGGCGAGCCTCCAGTTCCGCGATCAGGACTTTCATCTCGGCGATCTCGCGGATCTGCGCTTCGAGGATTTCGTCCGCCAGTTCGCGCACCCGCGGATCCCGGATACGGGCGCGCTCGCTCGTCATCACGGCGATCGAATGATGCGGAATCATCGCCTTCATATAGGCGACGTCATCGACCGTCTGCTGGCTGCGCACCAGCCACAGCGCGCCGAGGAAGACGACGAGGCTGGCGGCGGCGATAACGGCGTTCAGGCGGCGATCGGCGTACATGTTCCACATGAAGCCCAGCATCACCAGCGCCATTGCCGCGCCCATCAGAAGCGCCATCCAGGTACGGGTCTGGCTGTACCAGACATGCTCCAGGGCGAAGGTGTTCAAGTACATCAGGCCGAACATGACGATCGTCGATACGGCGATCATCGCGCCGAAGCGGATATGGCTCATGTCGCGACTCCGGGGATTGCCCACCCGTCATCAGGGCAATCACGCCGGTCCCGGATGGTTCCGTCCTGCTCCGGATCGGCTTCGGACGCAGCACCGGACCGGATCGGCGTCCCCTCGAGCATGAGGCAATGGTCGTCGGGGCGGGACCGCCACGGGCGGTCCCGCCTCGGGGGCGCGGGCCCTAGCCGAAGAACAGGTTGGGGAAGAAGAGTGCGATCTCGGGCACCAGGATGATGATCAGCACGCCGACCAGCGTCACCAGGACGTAGGGGATGACCGAGGTGTAGATCTCGCCCATGGTGATCGAGGGCGGCGCCACGCCCTTCAGGTAGAACAGGTTGAAGCCGAAGGGCGGCGTCATGTAGCCGATCTCCATCATGATGATGAAGATCACCCCGAACCAGATCGGGTCCCAGCCCGCCGCGTCGACCACCGGCAGGAAGACCGGCAGCGTGATCAGCATGATCCCGACCGGGTCGAGCACCATCCCCAGCAGGAACAGCACGAAGATCATGAAGGCGAGCGCGCCCCATTTGCCGCCGGGGATATAGGTCATCAGCTCCTGGATGAAGTCGTGCGCGCCGAGCGTCGTATAAGCGGTCGAGAAGGCATGCGCGGCGAACAGGATCCACATGATCAGCGCCGTCAGGCGCAGCGTCTGGACGGCGCCGTGGCGGAGCGTCTCGACGCTGAGCTGGCGGTTGATCGCCGCCGCGATCATGGCGCCCAGCACGCCGATGGCCGCCGCCTCGGTCGGCGTCGCCAGCCCGCCGAAGATCGAACCCAGCACCATGACCACGATCATGATCGGCAGCAGCACCGCGCGCAGCGCGCGCAGCTTCTCCGGCCAGGTGCCGCGCTCCTCCGGCGGCAGGGCGGGCGCGATCGAGGGCTGCAGCCAGGACCGCACGCCGATGTAGATTGTCACCAGGATGAACAGGAGGATGCCGGGCCCGATGCCGGAGGCGAAGAGCCGCCCGACCGAGACCTCGCTCAACAGCGCGTAGAGCACCATCGGGATGGAGGGCGGAATGAGGATGCCCCAGCCGCCGCCCGTGTTGATGGCGCCCAGGGCCAGACGCGAATCATAGCCCCGCTCCAGCATGCGCGGCAGCGCGATGGTGCCCATCGTGACCACGGCGGCACCGCTGATGCCGCTCATCGCCGCGAAGATGGCGCAGATCGCCACCGTGCCGATGGCGAGCCCCCCGCGCAGGCCGCCGAACCACAGGTGCATCATCCGGTAGAGCGCATGGGCGACCCCCGATTTCTCCAGGATCATCGCCATGAAGACGAACATGGGGACGGCGACCAGCGTGAAGTTCGCCATCGAATCCCAGAACTTCGAGGCGACCAGGTAGAAGGCGACCGGTCCCATCGAGAAGTACAGGAAGACGACGGAGACGCCGCCCAGCACGAAGGCCAGCGGCACGCCCATCAGCAGGAAGAGCAGCAGCGAGCCGAAGAACAGGAAGGTGAGGAACTCGATTTCCATGACGCCGGCCGCCGCTCAGTGTGAAGGTTTGTCGGTGGCCTGGGCGCCGAAGGTCTCGTCGTCGACCGGCAGGTCCATCAGGATGCGGATGTCGCCGATCAGGCGCACGATGCCCTGCAGCAGGAGCAGCAGCCCGGCCACCGGGATCATCAGCTTCACCGGCCAGATATGGGGATTCCAGATGCTCTGCGAGCGCTCCAGCTTTTCGGCCGATTCCCAGGCCATGTCGGTGCCCTGGTACATCAGCACCGCCATGAACATGAAGAACAGGACCGAGGTGAGGACGTCGATCAGGGCCTTGCGCTTGCGCGGCAGGCGGCCGTAGATGATGTCGACGTTCACATGCGCCCGCTCGGCCAGCAGGTAGCCGCCGCCGATCACCGCATAGACCCCGAAGACGAGCTGGGTGAGTTCGGTCGTCCAGATCGACGGCCGGCCCACCAGGTAGCGCATCGCCACGTCGACGATCAGCATGGTGAAGATGGGCAGGATGAACCAGGCGGCGCATTTGCCGATTCCGCGGTTCAGCCGTGTGATCGCCCTGGCGAAGCTCAGCATCGGTCGCCCTCTCCGAAATGACGGTTCGCCCCGGCGCCCGGCACCGGCCCTGTTCAGGCCGGCCCGGAGCGCCGGAGGTGGTCCGCAAGCGTTGTTGTGGTCGTCGCTCCCCCCGGAAGGTCTCGGCTAGACGTAGCCGAGATCCTTCATCAGTGCGGTCAGCGTGGCCGCGCCCTTGGCCGCGATCTCACCCTTGGCGATTTCCTTCTCCAGGATCGCCTTCGAGGTCTCGGCGAACTTCTTCTGCACTTCGGCCGGCCATTGCACCACTTCGACCTTCATGCCGGTGGTGCCCTTGGTCAGCGCGACCGCTTCCTTGTGCTGGTATTCGGCCGAGCGGCTGAAGAAGCGTTCCTCGGCCAGGCTCATCAGGATGAGGCGCAGGTCGGCCGGCAGCTTTTCCACCGCGGCCTTGTTGAAGACATAGGCATCGGTGGTGATGCCGAGCGCCGGCTTCATGTGGAAGCGGGCGACCTCCCAGAGCTTCATGGTGAGCGCGCCCTGGGCCGCACCCCAATGCGCCCCGTCGACCACGCCGGTCGACAGCGCCTGGTAGAGTTCCGGCCCCGCGACATGCGTGGGCGAGGCACCGGCCCCGCCGAGCAGTTCAAGCATGGTTCCGGCCGAGCGCAGCTTCAGCTTCCTGAAATCGTCGAGCGTGGAGACCTTCTTGTTCACCACCAGCTCGGTCGTATAGGCCTTCTCGGTCCGGTAGATGACGCCCTTGGGCTCGAGCTCCTGGTTGACCAGGGCCTCGCCGCCGAGGTTCTTCAGGTAATGCTCCAGCTCCCAGGGTTCGCGCAGCGTGCCGGGCACGCCATAGGCGAGGCCCATCGCCTGCGCCTCGCCCAGGATATAGGCGGCCGAGAGCGTGCCCATCTCGACCACGCCCTTGCGGACGATGTTGTAGATCTCGGCATCCTTGGCCAGTTCGCCGGCGCCGAAGAGCTGCATCTTGAAGCGCCCTTCGGTGCGCTTCGACAGTTCGGCGGCGAACCACTCCAGACTGTCCTTGAAGGAAGCGGAGGCCTTCGGCCAATGCGCCTGCACCTTCCAGCTCACACGGGTCTGCGCCTTGGCGCTGCCGATCACGGCGGGTGCCGCCATCAGGCCGAGCGACGAAGCGATCAGCGCGCGGCGGTTGACCGGCTTGCGGGCGGAATCGTCGGACTGTGCCATCACCTTTCCTCCTTTTTTGCTTGTGCTCTCGGTGACGAGATTTCTTTTAGGACTAAAGGCATAGAGCATACGATCTACATCGGCGTCAACGATCGTGGCACCGCCGAAGCGGGGCTCCCGCCGGCGGGCCGGTCGCCGTGCATGGTCCGCCGGCCTCGAATGCGGCTAAGCTCGCGGCGAAAGACGAAGGGAAGGAAACTCTCGTTGCGCATCTACTACGGCTGGGTGGTGGTTGCCTGCGGCATCCTGATCACCTGCATCGGCCTCGGCTCGGCCTTCTCGCTCGCCGTCTTCCTGCAGCCGATGTCGGAGGAGACCGGCTGGTCGCGCACCGGCATCTCCTCCGCCGCCATGCTGGTCTTCCTCGCCATGGGGATCGCCGCCTTCTTCTGGGGGGCGATGAACGACCGCCACGGCACCCGGCCCGTCGTCTTCTGCGGCGGCATCCTGCTCGGGATCAGCCTGGTCGGCGCCAGTTACGCGACCACCGTGCTGCAGTTCCAGCTCTTCTTCGGCGTCGTCGGCGGGCTGGCCGCCGGGGCCTTCTATGCGCCGCTGACCGCCGCCGCCACCGCCTGGTTCGTGCGGCACAGGAGCCTCGCCGTCGCCCTCATCACATCGGGCATCGGCATCGGCTCGATGACCGTCTCGCCGCTCGCCCGCGCGCTGATCACCGCCTATGACTGGCGGACGGCGCTCTTCATCCTCGGCTGCCTCGGCTGGGTCATCACGCTCGGCTGTGCGCTCCTGCTGCGCCGCCCGCCGCCGGAGGCCGCCGAGGCCGAGGGCGCCCGGGGCGGCCCGGCCTCCCCCGCGGCCCCGGCGGGCCACGGCATGACGGTGGCGGAAGCGCTGCGCACGCCGCAATTCGCCGCCATCGCCCTCACCCATTTCGCCTGCTGTGCCGCCCATTCGGGACCGATCTTCCACATGATCACCTATGCCATCGGCTGCGGCATCGCCCCGATGGCGGCGACCACCGTCTTGAGCGTCGCCGGCTTCTCCGGCCTGATCGGCCGCATCGCCTGCGGACTCCTCGCCGACCGCATCGGCGCCAAGCCGATCGTGCTCCTCGGCCTCAGCACCCAGGCGCTCTCGGTCGGGCTCTATCTCGTGGTCGACAGCCTGCCGGCCTTCTATGCGCTCTCGGTTCTCTTCGGCCTCTCCTACGGCGGCGTGATGCCGCTCTACGGCATCCTCGTGCGCGACTATTTCGGTGCCCGCATCATGGGCTCGGTCTTCGGCGCCGTCGCCATGGTCTCGACCCTCGGCATGGCGATCGGCCCCTGGGCCGGCGGCTATGTCTTCGACCGCTTCGCCTCCTACGACTGGTTCTACATCGCCTCGCTCGCCATCGGCATCGGCGCCGTCCTGATCGCCCTCACCTGCCGCCCGCCGAGGGCCGCGGCCGCCGCGGCGTGAGCGCCGGGCCGGCCGCGCCACCCGTCGCCGGCGAAGGCGCCGGCGACAGAGCAATGACAGGTCAATTCACGGCAGTCGCCGGCGGCGAGGCGAGCACCAGCGCCTCGCAGGCCCTCGCCAGATCGTAATCGATATGGTTCTCTCCGGGGACCGTGACGAGCCTGGGGGGAAAGGCGTCTTTCGCCTGGTAGGTGCCCTTGGTCTTGTCCAGCGTGGCGAAACGTTCCGCCGCATCCGGAAGCGCCTTGAACCCCTGGGCGCAGCCAGGAGCCAGCGCCGTGACCACGGCGCCGTCACTGCGCTCCTCCGCCATCCTTTCCGCCGTCGAAGGGCTGACGAAACCGAAGACGAGGGACAGGCCGATGGCACCGAGGGCGATACCGGCCGCACCCGACCACAGGGCCGTCTTCAAATGGGTTCCACTGATCATCGCCGTGACTCCTCTCCTGTTGAAGTTTTCCCGCGGTGCGTCGAGCCCGCAGAGATTGCAGCCGCGATGGCTGGGGGACCCGCCGCGACGGCGGTCCGCACAAGGGCGAAAGAGCGCCCAGTGTGAAACTCCGTCTGGGGCGGATGGTTCCCGGCGGTTGTGACCTTCCGGGCCAAACCGTTGCGTGAAAGCTGTGACCTGGGCGCCTGCCGCCCCGATGACGGGTTGGGGCTGGTGGTGTCGACATGCTCCAGGCCCGGGTCGACGAGGCCGCCGCCCTCGCGTGATCGAGCGTTACTTTGTTTCATTTCGGCGATCGCCTGGTCGTGGTGAATGCTGGCCGAGCGCTGGTGAAATCCTGGTGCGCCGCGGCGTGAAAGCGGAACCGGCGTTCCGCCCCGCCCTGCCTTGAATTTCCTTTTTGAAGAAATTATGGGCTGTGCTACAATCCGATCTCGCGCTAATGGACAATTGAAGACGACACCCGCGATCCCTGCAAGACGGAACGCCCGTTCCGCGCCTGGCTTGGGCACAGAGGTCTAACCATATGATACTGTTAGATAGTCTGACCATTTCAGGCGCCCGCGGAAAAACGGAGGAGCTCCCATCTGCCTTATTTTCCGGCACGACTTTGGCCGTCTCTCCGGTCTTCCGTCATTGGTACGCTTCTTGAGTGGTGCTAGAGGTCGAGGGAGAGCTTCGGGGAGAGTGGCCGGTGGGCATCCAGGTCGCGCTGCATCACAGGACGGACTATCGCTACGACCGCCTGGTCGGTCTCGGGCCACAGGTGGTCCGCCTGCGACCGGCACCGCATTCGCGAACGCCCATCCTGTCCTATTCGCTCAAGGTGGAGCCGGCCGGCCATTTCCTGAACTGGCAGCAGGACCCCCAGGGTAACTATCTGGCCCGCCTGGTCTTTCCGGAGAAGACTGACCGCTTCTCGGTGACCGTCGACCTTGTCGCCGACATGGCGGTGATCAACCCCTTCGACTTCTTCATGGAGCCCTCGGCGGAGGAATTTCCCTTCTGCTACGACCCCGTGCTGGACGAAGAGCTGGCCCCCTTCCGGAAAGTGTCGCCCCCCGGGCCGCTGCTGCAGGCGTACTTGGCCGGCATCGACACCCGCCCGCGCAAGACCATCGATTTCCTGGTCGAGTTGAACCGAACGCTGCAGCAGAAGATCGGCTACGTCATCCGCCTGGAACCCGGCGTGCAGACGCCGGAGGAGACGCTGGAAAAGGCGCTCGGCTCCTGCCGCGATACCGGCTGGCTCCTGGTCCAGATCCTGCGGCACCTGGGTTTCGCCGCCCGCTTCGTCTCCGGCTACCTGATCCAGCTCGTTGCCGACCAAAAGCCGCTGGAAGGCCCGGAAGGCACCAGCGTCGATTTCACCGACCTGCATGCCTGGTGCGAGGTCTATCTGCCGGGTGCGGGCTGGATCGGCCTCGACCCGACCTCGGGCCTCCTCACCGGCGAGGGGCATATCCCGCTCGCCGCCTCGCCCGAACCGGGCAGCGCCGCCCCCATCACCGGCGCCGTCGACAAGGCCGAGGTCGAGTTCGGCTTCGAGATGTCGGTGAGGCGCGTGGCCGAACGGCCGCGCGTCACCAAGCCCTATTCGGATGCGAAATGGGCCTCGCTCCTCGCCCTCGGCAAGAAGATCGACGGGGAGCTCGCCGATATGGGCCTGCGGCTCACCATGGGCGGCGAACCGACTTTCGTCGCCGCCGACGATCCCGACGGGGCGGAGTGGAATACCGAGGCGCTGGGTCCGACCAAGCGCCGCCTCGCGGGCCAACTGCTCCGCCGCCTGTCGGACCGTTTCGCCCCCGGCCACCTCCTGCACTACGGCCAGGGCAAATGGTACCCGGGCGAGCAGCTGCCGCGCTGGGCGCTCGGCTGTCACTGGCGGAAGGACGGTGAGCCGGTCTGGCGCGACCGCTCGCTGCTGGCCGCCGACGAGGACGGCGATTCCTCGCTCGGCGACCCCCAGGCGAGGGGCTTCATCGCCGATCTCGCCGAGCGCCTGCAGGTCGATCCCGCCTGGTGCATCCCGGCCTATGAGGACGCCTGGTACTACCTGTGGAAGGAGCGCAGGCTCCCCAACAACGTCGATCCGCTGAAGAACGAATTGAAGGACCCGCTCGAGCGCGCCCGCATGGCCCGGGTCTTCGAGCAGGGGCTGGACAAGGTGGTCGGGCACGCGCTGCCGCTCCAGCGGATGGGGAAGAACGGCGGCGGCTACTGGCAGTCGGGCCCGTGGTTCCTTCGCCCCGAGACCATGTTCCTGATCCCGGGCGACTCGCCGATGGGCTACAGGCTGCCCCTCGATTCGCTGCCCTGGGTCAGCGAGGCCGACTATCCCTATACCTATCCGCAAGACCCGATGCAGGATCGCGCGCCCCTGCCGCCCGCCCAGGCTTTCCGTCGCGGCCCGCCGTCGGCGATGGCGCGCGCCCGGCTCCAGGGCGAAGCCGGCGCAATCCAGGGCCGCCGCGAACAGACGCCGCTCAAGCCCGGTCACGGCCAGTCGGATCCCTCGGTCGTCAGGACGGCGCTCTGCGTGGAGGTGCGCGACGGTCTGATGCACGTCTTCATGCCGCCGATCGAGGATGCGGAGGACTATCTCGATCTGGTCGGCGCGATCGAGGACGTGGCGGCAGACCGCCGCCAGAAGGTGATGCTGGAAGGCTATCCGCCGCCCTATGACCCCCGCCTGCTGCACTTCTCCGTCACCCCGGACCCCGGCGTGATCGAGGTGAACATCCATCCCTCGGAGACCTGGGACGAGCTGGTCGATAAGACGACCGCGATCTACGAGGAGGCGCGCAACACCCGGCTGATCACCGAGAAGTTCATGCTGGACGGCCGCCACGTGGGCACCGGCGGCGGCAACCACATCGTGCTGGGCGGAGCGACACCCGCCGAGTCACCGCTGCTCCGCCGCCCGGACCTTTTGAAGAGCCTGCTCGGCTACTGGCACAACCATCCTTCGCTCTCCTATCTCTTTTCCGGCCTCTTCATCGGCCCGACCAGCCAGCACCCGCGCATCGACGAAGGCCGCGACGACGCCACCTACGAGCTGGAAGTCGCCTTCAAGGCGCTGGAGCGCGAGGGTCGGACGCCGCCCTGGCTGGTCGACCGCATCTTCCGCGACGTGCTGGTCGACGTCACCGGCAACACGCATCGCACCGAGTTCTGCATCGACAAGCTCTATTCGCCCGACAGCGCTTCCGGCCGGCGCGGCCTGCTCGAGCTGCGCGCCTTCGAAATGCCGCCGCATGCGCGCATGAGCCTGGCGCAGCAGCTTCTGCTCCGCGGCCTCGTCGGCTGGTTCTGGCAGGAACCCTACGACCGGCCGCTCGCCCGCTACGGCACCCGGCTGCACGACGAGTTCATGCTGCCCTTCTTCGTCGGCCAGGATTTCGCCGACGTGTTGGCCGACCTGAAGCGCGCCGGCTACGGCTTCGATCCCGAGTGGTTCCAGGCGCATCACGAGTTCCGCTTTCCCCAGATCGGCAAAGTGGCGCAGAAGGGGATCGAGCTCGAGCTCCGCACCGCGCTCGAACCCTGGCACGTGCTGGGCGAGGACGGGGCGATCGGCGGGACGGTGCGTTTCGTCGACAGTTCGGTCGAGCGCATGCAGGTCCGGCTCGACGGCATGACGGCGGAGCGCCACGTCCTGCTCTGCAACGGCCATCGCGTGCCGCTGCGGGCGACCGGACGCAAGGGCGAGTACGTGGCCGGCGTGCGCTATCGGGCCTGGCAGCCGCCGCGGGCGCTGCATCCGACGGTCCCCGTCGACGCACCGCTCGTCTTCGATCTCTACGACACCTGGTCCGAGCGGTCGATCGGCGGGGCGACCTATCATGTGGCGCATCCCGGCGGGCGGAACTACGAACGCTTCCCGGTCAACGCCAACGAGGCGGAAGCGCGGCGCCGCGCGCGCTTCTTCCCCATGGGACACACGCCGGGCCAGAGCATCCCCCTGCCGGCCGTCGCGGCGGGCGAGCATCCGGTAACGCTCGATCTCAGGCACGCCAAGTAAGAGGCTGGCTTTGGACGCCGGGATGGGCAAAGTTACGCCCGGCATGAACACCGCCTATGACGAACTGGCATCCGGCCAGGGCGCCTTCCGGCCGCATTGGCGCGACCTGATGGCGACCCTGGGCTCGCTCCCGCCGGAGCTGGTCGCCGAGCGCGCCGCCCGCGCCCGCGCGCATTTCGCGGAGGCCGACGAGTTCCTCGCCATCTACGGCCGGCAGCCGGAACATCCGACCTGGAGCTTCGACCTGCTGCCCATGATCCTGCCGGAGGCCGACTGGAACGGACTCGCCGCCGGCCTGGTGCAGCGCGCCCGACTGCTCGACCGGGTTCTCGAGGATATCTACGGCCCGCAATCGATGATCCACGAGGGCGCGTTGCCGCCCTACCTCGTCTACGCCAACCCGGAATTCCTCCGCCCGATGCGCCGGCCGCGCAGCGGGGGCGACATCGGGCGGCTGCATTTTTATGCCGCCGACGTGATCCGCGTGGCGGACGGCAGCTGGCGCATCTTCGCCGACCGCACACAGGCGCCCGCCGGCATCGGCTATGCGCTGCGCAACCGCCGCGTGCTCGCCCGCACCTTCCCGGAAGCCTTCCGCGCCGTACCCGTGCGCCGCCTGCGGCCCTTCGTCGAGCTCTGGCAGTCGAGCCTGCTCGACCTCGGCAGCCGGCGCAGGGAGGATCCGCGAGCCGTGCTTCTCACGCCCGGCCCCTACAATCCCGCCTATTTCGAGCACGTCTATCTCGCCCGCGAACTGGGGCTCACACTCGCCCGCGGCGCCGATCTCACCGTGCGCGATGCCGCCGTCTATCTGAAGACGCTCGACGGGCTGATGCCCGTGGACATTCTCTACCGTCGCGTCGACGGCGCCTGGTGCGATCCTCTCGAACTGCGCGAGGATTCGACCCTCGGCCTGGCCGGCCTGGTCGAGGCCGAGCGCAGCGGCAATGTGGTGATCGTGAACCTTCCCGGTTCCGCGGCGATCGAGACGCCGGCCTTCGCACCCTTCCTCCCGGCGCTCTCTCGCCGCCTGTTGGGCGAGGAACTGAGACTTCCCGCCGTCACCACCTGGTGGTGCGGCCAGTCGGCGCCGCTGGCCGAAGTGAAGGCCAACCTCGATCGGTTCCTGCTGAGACCCGTCTTCGCCACCGACCCCATGCCGGTCGATGCGACCACCCTCGGGTCCAAGGACCGCAGGACTCTCGATGCCGACCTCGCCGCGCATCCGGAGCGTTACGTCGCCATCGAGAAGGTCGCGCATGGGCTTGTGCCGACGCTGGGTGAGGGCGGCATGAAGCCGGAGCCCGTCGTGCTGCGCCTCGCGCTGGTCCGCCAGGGTGAGGACTGGGTGGCGATGCCCGGCGGGATCGCCCGCGTGGTCGGTGGCGATTCGCTCTATCGGGGAACACTTCGGCACGGCGGCATCGCCAAGGACGTATGGGTGCTGACGACCGAGGAGCAGGACGTCTATGTCCCCGCCGCGGGTCGCCGCTCCCCGGGTATCCTGCGCGCCACCGGGGCACTGCAGAGCCGCGCCGCGGACGACCTTTTCTGGCTCGGCCGCTATACCGAGCGCATCGACGCCGGCGCGCGGCTGTTCCGTGCCGCGATCGGCCGCCTCGCCGGCGGCGGTCTCGGTGCCCGCGACATGGCCGAACTGCAGCTCCTGAGCCAGGCGCTGTCGCGCAACGGCTGGATCGATTCCTCCGTCGCGCACGCGCCGGTCGACGGCAGCATGTTCGCCGGTGGCCTCGCCGTGGTGGCCGCCGATGGCGGGGCGATCCGCGACAGCCTCGTCGCCGTGCGCCAGCTGGCCTTCGCGGTCAGGGATCGGCTGTCGCTCGACATGTGGCAGAGCCTGAACCACATGCTGACCGATGGGCGCGAGGCGCTGGCCCGGGGTGCCCGCGACGCCGACCGCCTGCTCGACGCGCTCGACGGACTGGTGCGGGGCATCGCCGCCTTCGGCGGACTGGCGGCGGAGAACATGACCCGCGGCGCCGGCTGGCGGTTCCTCGAGATGGGCCGGCGGCTGGAACGCGGCATCGCCATCGCACGGACGATCGCCGGTGTCCTCGACGTGCCGGCGCGGCGAACGGATATCGGCGTCCGCCTGTCACTGGAACTCTGCGACTCGGTCATCACCTACCGCACCCGCTATCCGACCGAGCCCAGACTGGGGCCGGCCATGGACCTCGTGCTGGCCGACCCCTCGAATCCGCGCGCGCTCGTCTTCCAATTGGCCGACCTGCGCCAGCACCTGTCGGTGCTGGCGCCCGAGGGCGTCGAGTTCCAGAGGGTGCGGGAGATGATCGAGACGGTCGAGCGCTTTCCGCTCGGCGAGCTCGACACCGGCCGCGACACGGTCGACGCGGCGCCCGCGGTGGTCCTGCTCGACGATCTGGTCGGCCGGCTGATGACGCTGTCGGACACGATCACCCGGAGTTTCTTCTCGCATATCGACGTGCCGCACATCCTGACCATCGCCGCGCCGGTGCCGGCCGAAATGGAGCCGGCATGACGCGCTACGCGTTGCGCCACCTGACGCGCTACGCCTATGGCGCGCCGGTGGATCTCGGCTACCACCTGCTGCGGCTCACGCCCGCGGAAACGGCGCGCCAGCGCCTGGTCGAGCACCGCATCGCGATCACTCCGGCACCGAACCGCGTTGCGGACCTGCGCGACCATTTCGGCAACGGCGTGGCGCATGTGTCGATCGAGCGCCGGCACGACAGTTTCGAGGCGCTGCTGGAAGCGACGGTGGAGGTCGACGCCCGCGACAGCACCCTCTTCGTCCCGGGTCCGCCCTGGGAACAGGTGCGCGACGCCGTCCGCGACGACGGTTTTCCGGAAGAGCCGGCCGTGGCCGAGTTCGCCTATGGCTCGCCGCTCGCCCCTGCGGACGCGCGGGCCGGCGCCTATGCCGCGCGCTCCTTCACGCCCGGGCGGCCGGTCGCGGGCGCCCTGCGTGACCTCACCGCCCGTATCCGGCGCGACTTCGAGTACCTGCCGGGGACCACCACGGTATCGACTCCCGTCGCGACCGTGCTGGCCACCCGCCGCGGCGTCTGTCAGGACTTCGCCCATCTGATGATCGCCGGTCTGCGGCATCTCGGCCTTCCCGCGCGCTACGTGTCGGGCTACCTGCGCACCTATCCGCCGGAGGATGCCGGTCAGCACCGCGGCTTCGATGCGAGCCACGCCTGGGTCTCGGCCTGGTGCGGGGCGGAACAGGGCTGGCTGGAGCTCGATCCTACCAACGACCTGGTGGTGAACGACGAACACATCGTCCTGGCCTACGGCCGCGATTTCGAGGATGTCAGCCCGCTGAAGGGGGTGATCCTGGGTGGCGGCGCGCATGCCGTCGAGGTCGAGGTGACCGTCACGCCTCTCGCGAGCTGAATGCCCGCATGGGCCGGTGCGCCTGTCGTCCGGCTTCCGGTCCCTCGCCGAGGGGAAGCTCGAGGGTGCGGTGGAGCACTTGCTCGGTCAGCGCGAGAGTGACCGAGAGAACCGACCGCTCGTCGACCGGCAGGACATTCATGCCGCCGGTTTCCGCCGAAGATGCGCCGCCTCCGCCAGGAACCAGATCCCTGCGCCGAACGCGATGACGGCCACGATCAGGAAGCCCACCCGATAGCCGAGCAGTCCGACAAGGGCGCCGAATCCCGCCGGGCCGAGAACCGCGCCGGCATAGGTGACGGCGGAGGCGGCCGTCGCGACCGCGGCGGGCTGACCCGGCGGCGCCCACCGGGCGAGATCCGCCAGCATCACGCCGTTCCAGCCGATCGCGCCGGCGCCGTAGAGGAGGCACATGGCCAGCGCCAGGGGATAGGACCAGTCCGGCGTGAAGAAGGCGATCACGCCGGCTCCTGTCCCCGACAGGAGGGCGAGACAGGCCAGCAGCGAGAAGCGTTCGGCAACGCGATCGGCGACCATCCCGGCGAGGATGCGGCTGGTCATCCCGGCCATCTGCGCCACGGCCAGCATGCCGCCCGCGGCGGCCAGCGACAGGCCGCCGTGATCCACCAGGAAGACCACGAGGAAGCTGCCGAGGCAGGACTGCGGCACCAGGAACAGCACCGATCCGCAGGCCAGGGCACGAAGCTGGCGGTGCGAGAAGACGAGGGCCATCGGGGCGAAGGGATTGCCGCGCCGGACCGCCGGCGCACGCTCGCCGTCGAAGGCACGGCGAAAGGGCAGAAGGAGCACCGCCAGCGCCAGCAGCACGAGGCCGAGGATCAGCGCCGCATGGCGCCATCCGAACCGGTCCACCAGCAGCGGAACGACGAGGCCGGCGAGCGCGAAGCCGATGGGAACGCCGGTCTGCTTCAAGGAGAAGACCAGGCCGAACCAGCGCGGCGGCACCCGTCCGGCGAGCACGGCGGCCGTGGCAGGCGTTATCGGTCCGTAGCCGAGCCCCAGGACCACCGCCGCCAGCACCGTCCAGGCGAGCGTGCCGCCGGCCATCAGGGCGATCCCCGCTGCCGCGACGACGGTCGACAGGGCGCAGACGGTGAGCGCGCCGATACGGGCAACGGAACTGGCGATGGCGATGCTGACCACCATGCAGGCGGTATAGGCGATGGCGGTGAAACTCCCGGCGAAGCGCCCCTCGACCCCGAGATCGGCGGCCGCGGCGGGCAGCATCACCGGAACGGCGAGAATGATCATGGAGTGCACGACCTGGGTGCCGATGGTGACGCCAACGGTGCCGAGGGTTCGCGAGAACTCGTCAGAGGGTGCGGCCACGGCTCTGGTAGTACGGCTGGAGGGCCTTGTGCAGGAGATCGATGATCTTGTCGCGGTCGGCCCGGAGCCGATCGATCTCGCAGCCGATGCCGATCGCCATCGGCGGCTGGCTCGGCGGCGTCGGCAGCTCCATCGCGATGACGCCCGAACTGGGTATGACCGTACCTTCGGTATAGGCATAGCCCTGCCGGCGGACGCGGTCGAGTTCCTCCAGGAGTTCGCTGGCGCGGATGCGCTTTTCGGGGTCGCGCTCTTCGGCGTTGATGCGGCGGACGAGGCCCAGCACCTCGACATCGGGCTTGCGGGACAGCAGCACGCGCCCGACGGCCGCACGACAGAGCGGGCGAAGCGAGCCCGGCTTGATGTACCAGTCCTTCTCCCGCACCTGGATCAGGTGCACGTACTGGACATAGATGTCGTTCTGCATGCCGACGAGGATGGTATGCCCGGTGGCGCGGTAGAGGTCGTCGAGCAGGCGGAGCAGGCTGTTGTCGCTGAACAGCTGGTCGTGCACCCAGCCGCCCAGGAAGGCGACCCGCATGGTCGGCTGGAAGCGCCGCGTCTCGCGGTCGTAGTCCAGATAGCGGAGCTGGACCAGGCTCTTCAGCAGGGCGGAGGTGCTGGACTGCGGATAGCCCAAGGCCTCCACCACGTCGCCGACGGATGCGGGGCGCTGGCGCTCGGCGAAGAACTCGAAAATCTCGAGCACGCGCTTCGCCGACTTGACGACGCCCTCGGCGGCCCTGTCGTCGCCGACCGGGTCGCTGCGGTTCAGCCGTAGACCAGACGCGGAAGCCACAGGGTAATCTCCGGCACATAGGTGACGAGGACGAGGAGAAACAACATCAGCACGAGGAACGGGTTGACGCCCTTGATCACCTCGCTCAGCGGCCGCTTGGAGATGGTCGACATCACATAGAGGTTCAGGCCGACCGGCGCGGTGATCAGCGCGAGTTCCATGTTGATCGTCACCACGATGGCGAAATGCACGGGATCGATCCCGAGCGGCTTCAGCACGGGAATGAGGATCGGCATGGTGATCAGCATGACCGACGCCACCTCGAGGAACATGCCGAGGATCAGCAGGAGCACGTTGATGAAGATCAGGAACTGCCAGGCGGTGAAGCCGTTGTCGATGATCATCTTGACCAGCGCGGCGGGCATGCCCGATTCCGTTATCCAGTGCCCGAAGGCGAGCGCGGTGGCGATGATGATCATGACGGTGCCGGCGCTCTTGATCGAGTCGCCGATCACCGAGAAGGACTGCTTCCAGTGGAAGCCCTTGTAGAACACGAGGGCGATGACGAGGGCCGTCGCCGCGGCGAGCACGGCGGCCTCCGTCGCCGTGGTATAGCCCCCATAGATGCCGACGGCGATGATCACCGGCAGGGCGAGGGCCGGCATGGCGAAGAGGTTCACCTTCACGAACTGGTGCCGCGGCATCGGCGGTTCCGGGGGCAGCCCGGTCACGCGGCCATAGACCATGACATAGCCGATGAAGATGCCCGCCTGCAGCAGGCCGGGAATCACGCCGGCGAGGAACAGCCGCGGGACCGATTCGTCGGCCAGGATCGCATAGAGGATGAGTGGCAGGCTGGGCGGAATGAGGATCCCGAGCGTGCCGGAGGCCGCGGTCACGCCGAGGGCGAAGCTCGCCGGATAGCCGCGGGCGACCATCGCCGGGACCAGGATCGTGCCCATGGCGAGCGCGGTCGCCACCGAGGAGCCGCAGATGGCCGCGAACATCGCGCAGGCGAAGACACAGACCACGCCGAGGCCGCCGCGCACGGAGCCGAGCCAGGCGGCGGCGAAATCGATCAGCGCCTTGGCGATACCGCCCCGCTGCATGAAGGAAGCCGCCATGACGAAGAAGGGGACGGCCAGGAGAAGCGGCGAGTTGAGCTCGTCCAGGATCTTCTGCGCCACCCCCATCAGGGGCTGGCCCGAGACCAGGAACAAGGTGCCGGCCGTGGTGCCGAGCACCAGATAGATCGGCATGCCCAGGCCGAGCAGGACGAAGAAGACGAGAACGAAGACTTGCGTCGGCATGGCCGTCACTCCCGTCCGGACTGGACCGCCATGGTCTCGGCATCGTAGGCAAAGCAGTACTCGTAGAGCCGGATGACGTAGCGGACCGTCATCAGCACCGCCGTCGTCGGCAACGAGGCGTAGTAGACCCACATCGGGAAGGCGAGCGAGGTCATGCTCTTCTCCCCGATGTCGTAGGCGTCATAGGTCACGAGCCAGCCGTACCAGGCGAGGCCCGCGCAGAAGACGACGGCGACGGCGCAGTTGAAGATCTCGATCGCCCGCTGCCGCTCGGGCCGCAGCAGGCGGATGATCAGGTCGGCGCGCACATGGCCGTCGTCGCGCACCAGCGAACTCGCCGTCAGCAGCGCGCCCCAGATGATGACATAGACCGAGAGTTCCTCGCCCCACACCAGCGCCAGGTCGTTGGAAATGTATCGTCCCACGATCTGCCAAAGGCAGATGACGAGTGCCACGGTCCCCAGGACCCCGATGATCCAGCGTTCCACGGTATCCCAGAGCCGCAGCACCACGTCCGTCTCTCCCCAGGTCTAGGGTGTCAGTTCGTCATCGCGAAGGTGGCCTGGATCTTCGCCACCACGGCGGGATCCATCTTCAGCTCCTTCACGAAGTCGTCCTGCGTCGGCAGCATGCGCTGGCGCGTGGCGTCCAGGTCGGCCTTGCCGGCCATCACCACCTTGACGCCGTTCTGGGCCATGGTTTCGCGCGCCTGCTCCTGCGCGGCGAAGGCCTGGTCGCGGAATCCGTCGATCATCTCGGCCCAGGTGTCGAACAGGATCTTGCGGTGTTCCGGCTTCAGCTTCTCGAGGAAGCTGTCGGCGACCAGCGGCACGTATTGGGCGAAGCCCTGATAGTCCTGCAGCGCGTACTTCACCCCGGCCTCCCAGAGCTTGGCGCTGACCAGGCTCTCGTTGGTCGTGATCAGGCCGTCGAAATTGCCCTGGCTGAGCGCCAGCGGCACGTCGGGCCAGGCGGTGAAGTTCGGCACGCCGTCGAAAAACTTGACCCGCACGAACTGCCCGTGCCCGCCGGAGGTTCGGATCTTCAGTCCCTTGAGATCATCCGGCTTGTTCAGCGGGCGGTTGGTCGCATAGGTGTGCGAGGCGCCGAGGTCGAACCACTTTCCCAGCACCTTGGAGTTCAGCTTCTGCTCCAGCGACCGGTTGATGATCTGTCCGACCTCGCCGTCACTGATCTTGTACATCGCCGCCCGGTCGCGGCCGTAGCAGATCGGCAGGAAGGGGTAGTCGAGATTGGGCTCGAAACCGGTGAGCACCCACTGCCCCGGGACGGCCATCTCGGCGCCGCCCTGGCGAAGCGCCTTGCCCACGTCGCGGTCGCGGAAGAGCTGGGCCGAATGGAACAGTTCCGGCTCGATCGCGCCGCCGGTTCTCTTCTTCACCGCCTCGAGATATTCGCCGACGAGCTTGGTGCGGATATGCACCGCGGTCGTGTCGAGCGAGACGCGCATCTTCACCTGCGCCGCCGCGTCGGACACCACCATTCCGGCCGCCGCCGCGAGCCCGGCGAGCGCCAGCAGGCCGGTCCTGAATTCCTTCAGCATGTGTTCCTCTCCCTTGTTGTGAGGTCCGAGGGGCCGGACCTCCGTCGCGAAACACCCTGTGAGCAGAACTCTTCTTGGCCCTTTGCGGGCTTGGCGGGGCGGCGATGCCGCCGCCCCGCGGCTGTCCTCAGTTGGTCATGCTGACCACGGCGTTCACCTTGGTGACGATCGCCGGGTCGAGCTTCAGTTCCCTCACCAGATCGGCCTCGGTGGCCAGCATGCGCTTCCTCGCCTCGGCCAGGTCTTCCGGTTTGGCGGTCACTACCTTGATGCCGTTCTGGGCCATGGTCTCGGCCGCCTTGCGCTGGGCCTCGTTGGCCTCGTCGCGGAACCGGTCCACCATCTCGGCCCAGGTGTCGGTCAGCATCTTCTGCTGCTCGGGCTTCAGCTTGGCGAAGAAGCCCTCGGCCACCATCGGCACGTACTGGGCGTAGAACTGATAGTCCTGGATCGAGTACTTGATCCCCGAATCCCAGAGCTTGGCCGAGGCGATGCTCTCGTTGGTGCTGATCAGGGCGTCGAAATTGCCCTGGCTGAGCGCCAGCGGAACGTCCGGCCAGGCGGTGAAGTTGGGCAGGCCGTCGAAGAACTTCACCCGCACGAACTGCCCGTGCCCGCCGGAGGTGCGCACCTTCAGGCCCTTCATGTCGCTCGGGCTGTTCAGCGGCTTCGTCGTCGAGTAGGTGTGCGAGGAGCCGAGGTCGAGCCACTTGCCGATGACCTTGACCTTCAGCTTCTGCTCCAGCGAGGCGTTGAGCTGCTTGCCCACCTCGCCGTCGGACACCTTGTAGGTCACCTCGCGCGGCTGGCCGTACATGGAGGGCAGCACGCTGAACTCCATGTTGGGCTCGAAGCCGGCCAGCACCCAGGTCCCCGGCACGCCCATCTCGGCGCCGCCCTGACGAAGCGCCTTGCCGATGTCGCGGTCGCGGAAGAGCTGACCCGAATGGAACAGCTCCGGTTCGATCGCCCCTTTCGACCTCTCCTTGACCGCCTCCAGATACCGGCCCACCTGGATGGTGCGGATATGCGTCGCGGTGGTGTCCAGCGACACTCGCATCTTCACGCCTTCCGCCGCCGCCTCGACCGCGAACAGCGCACCGACCGACAGCGTCAGCGCGGCAATCAACTTCGACTTCATGCGTTTCAACTCCCTAGAAATTGGCTGGGGCGGCGCTCACATGCCGTACAGGTCGGCCTTCTTCAGGACCGTGTTGCGCAGGATGCGGATGGAGGCGACGTCGACCATGATGCCGTCGACGTTGATCGCGCCGAGGCCCTGGGCTTCGGCCTCGGCATAGGCCTTGGCCAGCGCGCGCGCCTTCTCGACGTCCTCCTTCTTCGGGCTGTAGACGTCAAGGGCGATGTCGATCTGGCTCGGATGGATGGCCCACTTGCCGACGCAGCCCAGGATCATCGCCCGCTTGGCTTCCTCGCGATAGCCTTCTGGGTTCTTGAAATCGGCATAGGGTCCGTCGACCGGGTCGATGCCGGCGGCGCGGCAGGCCATCACGAGGCGGAAGCGCGCATAGTGCCAGATGTCGCCGGGATAGCCGTCGGTCTTGCCCACCGACTTGATGTCGACGCCCATGGAGGCGGAGAAGTCCCCCATGCCGAAGACCAGGCATTCCAGGCGATCGGTGCAGCGGGCGATCTCGTCGACGTTCTGCATGCCCTCGACCTCCTCGATCAGGGCCTCGAGGCCGATCCGCTTCTTCAGGCCGAGCTTCTTCTCCATCATGCCGAGCAGCTTGTCGGCGAACAGGATGTCGGAGGCGGTCTGCACCTTGGTCATCATGATGGTGTCGAGGTTCTCGCGCGCGCCCTCCACCACCTCGATGATGTCCTCATAGGCCCACTGGGTGCTGAGGTCGTTGATGCGCACGCAGCGCACCTTGCCGGTCCAGTCGAGGCCGTTCAGCGCCTCGACGATCTTCTTCCGCGCACCGACCTTCTGGTTCGGCGCCACCGCGTCCTCGAGGTCGAGGAAGACGTGATCGGCGGCCGACTGCGCCGCCTTCTGCATCATCTTCTCCGACGATCCCGGGGTGGAGAGCTGGGAGCGGCGGCGGCGCTGGGGACGGGTGTTGCTCATGATGGAGACCTCTTTCAGAAGCGGAAAATCTGTCCCTTCTCCTTGGGGGAGAAGGTGGCGCGAAGCGCCGGATGAGGGGCGCGGCCGCCGGTGAATCGCGCGGGAAGGGTGCCCCTCCTCCGCCCTTCGGGCACCCTCTCCCCGAGGGAGAGGGAAAATGAACGCACCTCAGCCAACGGCCTTGGCCTCACGGAAGGAACGGATCTGCTCGGCGCTGCAGCCCAGTTCCGAGAGGATCGCGTCCGTGTCTTCGCCCAGAAGCGGTGCGCGGCGCGCCACCCTGCCGGGCGTGTCGGTCATCTTCACCGGCACGCCGGCGATGGAGACCTGCCGGTCCAGGCCCGGATGTGGCACGTCGACCAGCATCTTGCGGGCGGCGAAATGCGGGTCGGCGACGATGTCGCGCACGTTGTAGACCGGACCGAAAGGCAGCTTGCCGCCGAGGAGGGCGAGCAGCTCCGCCTTGGTCCTGGTGGCGGTGAACTTGCCCACCTCGCCATAGACCACGTCCCGGTTGGCGACGCGCGCCTCCGCCACATGGGTGCGCGGATCGGTGATCAGGTCGTCGCGGCCGATGAGCTTGCACAGCATCGACCACCAGGCGTCCGTATGCGCGGCGATGGTGACCCACCCGTCCTTAGCCGGGAACATGCCGAAGGGCGCGATCAGGGGGTGGCGGTTGCCTTCCGGATAGGGGATCGCATCCTGGAAGGAATGCTGGTGCATGATCCGCTCG
>VFQQ010001299.1_pt1 | contig 36487 bp, 33 predicted proteins | sample 3512341 | NCBI WGS metagenome assembly VFQQ01 (sample SAMN10412373, study PRJNA504923) | tailings metagenome | isolation source: Relicate 2 Philex TSF1 revegetated site | place: Philippines: Tuba, Benguet | collected 2017-08-29 | reverse complement strand
GGAAACGAAACTGGCGGGCATCAGACATCAGTCCGCCTCAGCCTCATGCGCGCAGCATGTCTCTGATGAACGTGTCATCGGCCGCGTCGGGATAGAAAGCGAGAAGGTCGAGCACCGCCTGGCGTGTGTCGCCGGCCAGTTCCCGCCCCCGGCCGACGACGCCGACATTGAGACGCGTGTGGCCCCGTCGGGCGCGAGCGACAGCGTCCTCGGCGATCCCGGGCTCTATTGGCTGCCCCGCGGCGCGGAGGATGGCGCAAAGCATGCCCGCCGGCTGGGCGATCAATTCGTCGTAGCGGACCATCAGCGCGTCGGCACAGGTGCGCCAGCTCATGTAGAAATTGACGTACCACGGGATGGCGAGGTGAACGATCGCCCGCTCCAGCTCGCGATCCGGCAGCGCGCGGTGCTGCTGGTCGAAAAAGGCCGTGGGGAAGGCCACGCTCTCGTTGCGGATGTGGTCGCGTAGGCTGATGACGCAGTCGAAAAGGTCGCGCACGAGAACCACGGGGGTCAGCCTGTAGCGCGCGATGAGCTTGGCCGTCGGACGGCTGAACCGGACATGGTGCTGGGCGACGTAGGCTTTGCGCGCGTGGCGGCGCATCTGCTCGACCGCCAGCTCCTGTTCTCGCCTTTCATAGCCCGGAACAAGGTCGACCCTGTGGAAGCCCGGCAGGGACGCGATCGCCTCAGACAGGAAGGTGGAACCCGACTTCGGCATGCAGGCGATCAGGATGTGTGGCTTCGAGCCTGTCCGCAAGCGGTAGGCACTGGACCGTATCAGGGCCAGGGCGCCGCGAATCTGATTCCCCACGGTCCGACGGACCCCCTCGGTCTGCAACAGCTCGAGCCCGCTATCTTGCCCGCGACCGACGCCCCCGCCAATTGTTGATGGCGGTCATTGTGAGCATTGCCACTGCGCAATTACCCTGCTGCAGGGCGAACTGCCTCCGGGAGAGCCGATGACGGATATGCAGGATCGGATGACCGCGACGGTGGATGCCATCTATGCCGCCGCCGCAGGGCAGGGCGACTGGCACCTCGCCCTCGATCACGTGCTCGATACGATGGGTTTCACGCACGCCTCGGTCTACGCCTTCGACCGGCACAGCCGGGCGGCTGCGACCGACACCTACCGGCTGCCGGTCAGCGGGTTCTGGCACCGCCATGACCCGAAAGCGCAGGCCGACTACGAAGCCGAATACTACAAGCACGAAGCCGGGCGCGCGTTCATCCTGCGCCACCCGCAGGTGCGCATCCGTCACGACCTGATGTTCACGACCGAATCGGAGATGGATCGCAATCTCTTCTACGCCTGGGCGGAACGAGAGGCGGGCCTGCGCTACATGCTGCTGGGGCAGACGGATCCGGATCAGCCGGTGGGCGCGACCCTGTCATTGCAACGATCGCGCCGCGCCGGACCGACCACCCGGGATGAGGTCCGGCGCCTCGGCGTCCTGTTGCGGCATTTCGAGCGTGCCATCCAGGTCGAGCACCAGCTCGGCCAAGTTCTAGCCCCGACCGTTCCCTCGCTCGACCTTCTGGATCGCAATCCGATCGGCATCGTGCTGCTCGACGGCCTGGGCCGGCTCCTGCACGCCAACGAGGCGGCCCGCCGCATGGCGCAGCAGGGCGAAGGGTTCACGCTCGGGCGCAACGGCATGGCGGCGCTGCGGCGCGGCGATGACGCTGCCTTGCGGAAGCTCATCGCCGCAGCGGCCCGGACGAGCGCGGGGGAGGGACTGTCCAGCGGCGGCGCGATGAGCCTGCCGCGCCGCGCCGGCGGACGGGACTATGCGCTGGTGGTCACACCGCTCTCCCGCCGGGAGAGCATCCTGGCCGCGTTGATGCCCGCCGCCTGCGTGATGATAACCGACCCGGATCGGGCACCGCTCGCAGCGCTCCCCGCGCTTCGCCAGCTGTATGGCCTGACCATGCAGGAGGCGAAGCTCGCCGAGCAGCTGATGGCCGGATCGACGCCGGAGCAGGCCGCCGCGGTGCTGGGAATATCCGTCGGCACGGCGCGAGTCCACCTCGCCGCGATCTTCCGAAAGACGGACACGCATCGCCAGCCCGATCTCGTTCGCCTGCTTCTGACCCCGCCCTGGTGGATGCTGGAAGGCGCCTCCGCCGCGCGCCGCGACGCATGATGATCGGGTGTCGGCGCCCGGGTGCTTGACGGCGGCCTCCGCTGCCAGCATCGTCCCGGGACAGGTGCCGGAACGCGCCGAGGGAGGAAACGATGAAAGCCATGGTTGCGGCCGGGATGGCCGTATTCGTCTTCGCGGCGTCCGCCGCTTCGGCCCAGGACAAGTGGCCGAGCCGAGAGATCACTCTCATCAATTCCTTTCCGCCCGGGGCTTCAACCGACCTGACGGCGCGCGCGGTCGCGCAAGGGGCGGAAAAGAAGCTCGGTGCAACCATCGTGGTGAAGAATGTGGTCGGCGGTGCGGGTACGCTCGGCCCGGCCCAGCTCGCGACGGCCAAGCCGGACGGCTACACGATAGGCTTGGTCGGTTCGTCCTCAATCGCTACGGCGCCGCACACGATGGATGTGCCTTACAAGGCCTTCGAGAGTTTCGATTTCATCGCCCAGGTGGCGGAGCTGCGCTATGGCATCGGGGTCGGCAGCAAGTCGTCGATAAAGACGATCGACGACCTGATCGCGGAGGGAAAGAAGCGCCGCGTCACCTACGCCTCGACCTCTCCGATCAATGTCGTCGCGATGTTCCAGCTGGCGAAGCTCACCGGCGCCAACTTCCGCTGGGTTGTTTTCGGCGGCGGCAACGAATCGGTGCTGCAGGCCGTGGGCGGCCATGTCGACGCGGTCATCCAGACGGTCACCGAGATGAAGCCGCAGATGGAGGCGGGCACGCTGCGCGGACTGGCCGCCGCGGGACCGGTGCGCTGGCCGGAAGCGCCTGAGATGAAGACGCTGCGCGAGATGGGCTACGAGGCTATATCGACCGCCGTCTTCGGCTATGCCTTCCCCGCCGGCGTCGATCCCGCCATCCGTGCGCGGATGGAAAAGGCGATGCTCGATGCGCTGGCCGAGAAGGACGTTCAGGAACAGATCGCCAAGCTCGGCGTCGTACCGAGCCCCGCGACGGGGCAGCAGTTTCGCGACACGCTGAAGAAAACGGAGACCGACTCGCTGCCCATCCTGATCGATGCCGGGATGGTGAAGAAGAAGTCCTGACGCCTCAGGCGGCCGCGAGCTTTTCCTTTACGTAGGGAATGTGCTCGCGGCCCCAGTAAAGATCGCCGTCGGGCAAGAGGAAACTCGGCACGCCAAAGACACCGGCCGCTTCCGCATCCGCTTGTATTTGGCGCAGGCGCGCACGGCCTTCAGCCTCGGAATAGGCGGGGAATCGGGCAGCGTCCGCACCGCATTCGTCCAGGACGCCGCCGACGACCCCGATGTCCTCGATGTCCAGTTCGCGCCTCCAGAAGCGCTCGTAGACCCGGTCGACGTAGCTGGGGGAGACGCCCGCCTCGTTCGCATAGAGGAGCCCGATATTGGCTAGCGAGGAGTCGAAGATCTTCCGCGTGCCCAGGATGGTCAGGCCGCGACGGTTCGCTTCTCGCCGGCAGTCCATGTAGCTGTACTTCACCCGGCGCCACTGATGTGCATTGCGGTTCTGCTCGAGAATCTTCTCTCCGTCGACCCTGGCACTGCCGAGATAGGCAGGGATGTCGAGCGTGTATGGCAGCCAGTCGAACGCTTGGCCGAGTTCGCGCTCCAGTTCCCGCACCGGTCCCACGGCCAGATAGGCATAGGGACTCTTGAAATCGATGTAAAAGCGGGTCTTCCGCATGATCATGTTTCTCCCGCCTTGCCTTCCGCGATCAGCCGTCTTTCGCGCGCATAGCGCACCAGCGCGAGCGTCCGATAGAGCCCGTGCACGAACTTTCCATGAGGCAGGGTGAGGAAGAGCGCGAAGACCACGCCCAGATGCAGCGCCAGCAGCAATCCCATCGCCGGGGTGGCGCGCAAGACGAGGAGAGCGAGACCTGTCAGGCCGGTGAGCAGAAGCATGACCAGGAAACCGACATCCATGCCGAGCCGCTCCCGATCGACCAGTGCGGGATCGCGCCTCTTCTTCGCGGCGAGCAACCCGATCGGGCCGGCGACGATACCGAGACCCCCGGCCGTTCCGAGCAGTACCGGCAGATCGTACCAGGGATAGGGCGCCTCCATGCCCATCATGTAGTGATAGACGGTGGCGACCGAGGTCGAGGCAAAGCAGAGCAGGAAGCCATAGAAGGTCAGATGGTGATAGACGCGGCGGCTGTCCGTCGGTTTCTCGTCCTCGTTCATGCAGCCGACACCGCCGCCGTCCAGATAGCGCAGCCGGGCGGCATCGTGCGCGGCCTGACCCACTTCGCGCAGCCCGGCTTGCGGGCGCCCGATATCGACCCAGAAGGCACGCGCACCCATCGCCATCGCCAGTACGGCATACAGGAAGGCGGCGCCGAAGATGCCCACCATCCAGTTGTGCGGCATGAGTCGGTAGAACGCGCCGGGGCCCTCGTGGGAGGCGAACAGGACTGCGGGATCGTGCCAGGCGACGAAGCCTGCGACGAAGACCGTGACGGCGGCGGCGCAGGCGAGGCTGATGGCGAGACCGTTCCGTTCGAATAGTCCGGCCAAGGCCCGCGGCCAGGCATAGCGGGCATAGGACTCGCCGCGCGCGATCGCCATCGTCCGCGGCACGTTGACATGAAACTCGTGCGGCGGGGAAAACTGGCAATCGGCATAGCAGGCGCCGCAGCCGTGGCAGAGATTGGCGAGATAGTTCAGGTCGCCGTCGGAGAAGGACCGGCGCATCTCCATCGCCGGAAAAACGGCGCAGAGCCCCTCGCAGTACCGGCAGGAATTGCAGACCGTCATTAGCCGGTCGGCTTCCGCCAGGATCGGCGTCGCGTGTGTGGTGAGCGTGGCGCCCGCGCGTTCGCTACTGCCTTGCACTGATCGCCGCCTCCCGCCCCGCGATGCGCCCGAAAACACTGCCGATGGTCATTCCCATGCCGGCGGCGTAACCCTTGCCCAGGACGTTGCCGGCCATGATCTCGCCTGCCGCGAACATGTTCGTGGCTTCCGCCCCGTCGGCCATCTGCATACGCGCATCCCGGTTCACCCGTGTTCCGAGGTAGGTGAAGGTGATCCCGGGCCTGACCGGATAGGCATAGAAGGGCGCGGTTTCGATCCGCCGGGCCCAGTGGGTCTTGGGGGGCGTCAGCCCTTCCGTATGACAGTCGTCCAGAACGGTATGGTCGAAGGTCCCGGGCCTGACGGCGGCATTGAACCCGGCGACGGTCCTTTGCAGGGCGGCGGGGTCCAGGCCGAGCTTGCCCGCCAGTTCGCCGATGCTGGCCGCGCCGATGGCCGGATAGAGCGAAGGCATGAACATGGTCAGCGACGGGGCGTCGAAGACGATATAGGCGATCTGGTCGGGCTGACCCGCCACCAGCCGCCCCCAGATGGCGTACCGCTTGGGCCAGAAGTCCTCGCCTTCGTCGTAAAAGCGCTCGGCGTTGCGGTTGACGACGATGCCGAAGACGACGCAGTCCAGGCGGGTGATGATGCCGCCGTCGAATTTCGGTGCGCGCGCGTCGATGGCGACGGCGTGACACTGCGTCGGATCGCCGATCTTTTCCACGCCCGCATCGAGCAGCATGCGCAACACGCTACCCTTGTTGTAGGGCGTGCCGCGGATCAGGAAATTGTCTGCCGGCGGTCCCCAGTACTCGCGCAGCCAGTCGAGGTTGGCCTCGAACCCCCCCGCAGCCGCCACCAGCGCCTTCGCGCGGACGCTCTGATGGCCTTCGGGCCGCTTGACCGTTGCCTTCCGGAACGTGCCGCCCTCGATCTCCAGCGCTACCACCTCGGCATCGTAGGCGACCTCGACGCCCAGCCGCTCTGCCGTTAGGTATAGCGCGTTGAGCATGGCCCGACCGCCGCCAAGGAAAAAGGAATTGGTCCGCCCGAGACTCAATGTACCGCCCAGCGAAGGCTGCCAGCGTACGCCCTGCTCTGCGATCCAGGTCAGCATCGGCTTCGATTCGGCGATCATGAAGCGGGCGAGTTGTTCATCCGTCTGCCCGTCGGTGACGCGCAGCAGGTCCTCCCAGAACTCCTCTTCCGTATAGGGTCCCGTCAGAATGTCGGTCGCCGTATCGTGGGCGCATCGCATGTTGCGCGTATGCCGCGTGTTGCCGCCCCGATAGAAGCGCGGCGCCGCTTCCAGGACGAGCACCGATGCGCCGCCGCGCGCGGCGCTGATCGCGGCGCAGAGCGCGGCGTTGCCGCCGCCCACCACCAGGACGTCCCAGGTTTTCGACCAGTCGACCATCGATTCTCGGGCCTCTCCCCGGGCGCCATGTATCACACCCGACTTTCCGCCTCCATGCCGGGCTGCTAGACATGCGGCAAATTCGTCTCGGGGAGCAAACATGCCTCGCTTCTGGAACATGCTGTTCGGCGTACTGGCCCTGACTGCGCTCAGCGGCCCGGCATTCTCGCAGTCCGGTAAGGTCACCGTCGTCACTTCGTTTTCGAAGGACGTGACCGAGCCGGTGAAGAAGGCTTTCGAGAAGGCGGTTCCGGGGGCTGTTCTCGAGGTGCAGAACCGGAACACCAATGCCGGCGTGAAATTCCTGGAGGAGACGAGGGCGGCCAACCAGGTCGACCTCTTCTGGGCTTCCGCTCCGGACGCATTCGAGGTGCTGAAGGGCAAGAAGCTGCTGTCGCCCTACAAGGTGAAGGCAGCCGGAATCCCCGCCAGCATCGGCAGTTACCCGATCAACGATCCCGACGGATTCTATTTCGGCTTCGCGGCTTCCGGCTACGGCATCATGTGGAACGAGCGCTATGCCAAGGCGAACAAGCTGCCCGATCCCAGGGAGTGGATGGACCTCGCGGGCCCGGCTTATTTCGATCACGTGGTGATGGCGGCGCCGTCGCGGTCGGGAACCACCCATTTGACCATCGAGACCATCCTCCAGGGCGAGGGCTGGGCAAAAGGCTGGCGCACGGTGAAGGCGATGTCCGGCAACTTCCGCACCGTCACCGAGCGGTCCTTCGGCGTGCCTGACGCGGTGAACTCCGGCCAGATCGGTTATGGAATCGTGATCGACTTCTTCGCCTTCTCCGCGCAGGCATCGGGCTTTCCGGTGAAGTTCGTCTATCCATCGGTCACAACCATCGTCCCGGCCAATGTCGCCATCGTGGCCAACGCCCCGAACAAGGCGGGCGCGGAAGCCTTCGTCGAGTTCCTGCTGTCCCCCGATGGTCAGGAAGTGCTGCTCGACAAGGCGATCCGCCGCCTGCCGGTGCGGCCTGAGACCTACGCCAAGGCCGGGCCCGACTACCCGAATCCCTTCAACGACAAGCGTCTGGGATCGATGGTCAAGTTCGATGTCGAGATCTCGGAAAAGCGCACCAGCGTGGTCGACGCGCTCTACGATCAGTTGGTGACCTTCCAGCTCGACGGCCTGAAGGCGGCGACCAAGGCGATTCACGAGGCCGAGGCCGCGCTGGCGAAGAAGGACGTGGCAGCCGCCCGTGCGCTGTTGGCCGAAGCGCGGGATCTGGTTGCAGCCATGCCCATCGACGAGAAGGCGGCGGCCTCGCCCGAGATTTCCGGCGCCTTCACGGGGGCGAAGGAGAAGGGCGCAAGACAGGCGGAGCTGGAACAGCAATGGGCGGCCTTCGCCAAGGAGCGCTACGCTCAGGCGGTGGCCAAGGCGGAGGCCGCGCTCAAACTGGCGAGGTGAGGACGCTCGCCTCGAAAGCGGCGTTATGTCAGTGAATTTGGCCGCGGAACGACCGCGGGCCGGGCGCACACCTTTCGGCATCGCGCTGGCCGCTGCGGCGATCGCGCTGTTTCTCACCGCCTTCCTGATCGTACCGGTGGCGACCGTGCTCTATGTCGCCTTCAGCGAAAAGGGCGGCGGCGGGTTCACGCTCGTCAACTTCCTCGACTTCTTCCGCACGGACCTGCTCGTGCGCTCGCTTCTGAACTCGATCTGGGTCGCCGGCATGACCGTCGTCGTCGGCAGCCTGCTGGCGCTTCCGCTCGCCGTCATCACCACTCGGTTCGAGTTCCGCGGCGCCGCCCTCGTGCAGACCCTCGGCATCGTTCCGCTGATCATGCCGCCTTTCGCCGGGGCCGTGGCGATGCAGCTCCTGTTCGGGCGCAACGGGACCTTCAATCTGCTGCTCGACGATGCCTTCGGATTCAAGATCCCGTTCATGGAAGGCCTGAATGGCGTCATTTTCGTCCAGGCGATCCACTACTTTCCGTTCATCCTGATCAATCTGTCCACTTCGCTTCGCACGATCGACCGGGCAATGGAGGAGGCTGCGCAGAACCTGGGATCGTCAGGCTTCCGGCTGTTCCGCCGCATCGTTTTTCCTCTGGCGATGCCCGGGTATATCGCCGGTGCGGCGCTCGTCTTCCTCAAGGTCTTCGACGACTTGGCGACACCGCTGCTGCTGAACGTGAAGGACATGCTGGCGCCGCAGGCCTACCTGCGCATCACCTCGATCGGTATCGCCGATCCCATGGGGTATGTTATCGCGGTCATCCTTGTCGTGGTTTCCGTGCTCGCGGTGGCGCTCTCGGCCCGGGCCATCGCCGACAAGGATTTCGCCACGGCTCAGCGTGGCGGCGGCGGCTTGGCGCGGCGGTCGATGACCCGTGGCGAGGAAGCGATCGCCTACGGCGTGGTCCTTCTCATCCTGGCCTTGGTGCTGGCGCCCCATGTGGGCCTCCTGCTGCTGTCGCTCGGCACGGTCTGGTCCTTCAGCCCCCTTCCCGACGACTACACGCTGCGCCACTATGCGACCGTCTTCGGCGAAAGCGGCGTCTATATCAAGAACACGCTGATCTATGCCGGACTGGCAGCATTGATCGACGTCGTCGTCGGCGGCCTGATCGCCTATCTGGTGGCGCGGACGCGCCTGTTCGGCCGCCGGGCGCTGGATTTCGCCGCGACCGCGGCGCTGGCCGTGCCGGGCGTGGTGCTGGGCATTGGCTATCTGCGTACCTATTACGGCATCAGTCTCCCCGACGGGACGCCCCTCGCCACGCTCTGGATCATGATCGTCTTCGCGCTGGCGATCCGCCGGCTCCCCTATGCGCTGCGGGCTTGCGCCGCGGCGCTGCAGCAGATCTCCGTGAGCCTGGAGGAAGCGGCCGAATCGCTCGGAGCCACCAAGGCCACCACGATCCGCCGCATACTGGTACCGCTCGCCACCGGTGGAATCATGGCGGGCTTCATCACCAGCTTCGCCACCGCCGCGGTCGAGTTGTCGGCCACGATGATGCTGGTGCAGGGAACCGCCGACGCACCGCTCGCCTATGGGCTCTATGTCTACATGCAGTCCGCGGCGGGGCGTGGGCCGGGTGCCGCACTGGGTGTCATCGCCGTCCTGATCGTGGCGGTCTGTACCTATCTATCGCACCGGGTGATCGAACGGACGGAGTTTCGGGAAGAGCGCCGCTCATGAGCAAGGCAACGAGGCTCAAGGTCGAGGGAGTCGACCTCTTCTACGGTACCAACCATGTCCTGAAGGGCATCGACCTGGAGGTGCGGCCGGGCGAACTCTTCGCCTTCCTTGGCCCCTCGGGGTGCGGCAAGACCACGCTTCTGCGCCTCATCGCGGGCTTCGCCTTCGCGCAGAGGGGGAGGGTTCTGGTCGGCGACGACGACATTTCCGCCCTGCCGCCGTGGAAGCGGGATATCGGGCTCGTCTTCCAGTCCTATGCACTGTGGCCGCATATGAGCGTGCGCCGCAATGTCGCCTTCGGACTGGAGGAACGGCGGGTCTCGCGGGCGGAGACCGGCCGTCGCGTCGAGGCGGCACTCTCTCTCGTGGGCCTCACCGACCTTGCGGACCGTCGCCCCTCACAGCTGTCGGGCGGCCAGCAGCAGCGGGTGGCCCTCGCGCGCACGCTGGTGGTGGAACCGCGCCTGCTGCTGCTGGACGAACCGCTCTCGAACTTGGACGCCAAGCTGCGAATCCGCGTGCGGCGAGAGTTGCGTGATCTGCAGCGCAGGCTGGGCCTGACCACCATTTTCGTCACGCACGATCAGGAAGAGGCGAACACGATCTGCGACCGGGTCGCGGTGATGCATGACGGGGTCGTGCAGCAGGTGGGGACCCCCCTCGAACTCTATGAGCGTCCCGCCAACCTGTTCGTCGCGGGCTTCCTCGGGGCGGCGAACATCCTGGCGGGACGGGTACGGGAGGCCGGGGGCGGTAGGGTCTTCGAACTCGAAGGTGGCGGCGCTGGCATTGCCGTGCCCGAAGGTGTTGCGGTTCCCCCGGGGGCCCGCCTGGTGTTTCGGCCGCAGGACGCGGTTCTCGCGACGCAGGCCACCGATCACGAAGGATTGGCGGGGCGGATCGTCCAATGCGAGTTCCTGGGTTCCGTCCTGCGCTACGGTATCCGGATCGGTGCCGCCAACATCGATGTCGATGTTCCCTTCCAGGCCGGTCGAGTTCCGCTCCCCGCTGGAACGGACGTCACGGTGGCGGTGCCGCCCCGGGCCGCGCTCTGGCTCTCTCCCTAGCCGTCACCGTGGTGGAATCGCTTTTTCCGGCGTTTCTGCTAATCTTCGCGAGGTGTGACGGCAGCCGTTTCGTTAACCGTCAGGGCACTTTACAAAACAGGCTGCCGTGATCGGCTGTTGAATCGAAAGGTCAATGTTCATCACGGCTTAACAGATTTGGTGCAGGATTTGCTATAGATGAGGGACCAGGGCCGGTCCTGTTGTTATCGGCCCTTGCCAGAGGTTGCAGGAATGATCGACGAGACAGGCAAGCAAGTCGAGGCGAAGCCGGTTGCGACCGGGGTGGCGAAGCCCTCCCGCCGGCAGATCGCCATGCTCGGCGCCGCGGCGCCGGTCCTTCTCACCCTGCCCATCCGCAAGGCTCGGGCGACCGGCGGGGGCGGTTCCGGGGGCGAGATTTGCGACGTCTGCACCATGTCGACCTTTTCGGCCGAACTCGATAACGAGTGGAAGTTCCCCAAGCAGTCGGATTGGATCAAGAATTACGACTGGATCTATGTCGGCAAGGAAAAAGGCAAGAAAAAGTACGTGCGCTACAAGTATAAATATTCCTACGATTACTCCTGTATTGAGCCGGATGCCAAGCGTTATAAGACCGAGATCGGGAAGCAAGTCTGGGATACGAAATACGTCTAACACCGGTCTTTTAGGGGCCGCTCGTGCAGGCTTGGCGGTTGCGTCCCGAAGTTCAGCTGCGGTCCGTGGTCTGGGACGATGAAGCTGTTGTTTTCAATCGTGGCTCTCGACACACTCATGTGCTGAACCTGCCCGTGCTTGAGCTGCTGAAGCATCTCGAGGCGGGATGGCTGTCGGCGAGCGAGATCATGACGGTCTACAACGCAGCACTGCCCGAAGACGCTGGACGGGTGGATCAGGACACGATGTCCGGCCTGCTGTTCGAACTCGATCGCCTGGGTGTCGTCGAATCCAGGCCGGCGTGAAGGTCCGCGACCTCAGCGTCCGGGAGATCGCGGGGCGCATGGCGGGCGCCGGCATGATCGTTTCCTTCGGCCGCTTCCGCTTCCGCTTCCGCTCGCGTCTGCCGCGGATGGGCGAGATCCTTCATTCCATGTACGCCGAGGCTGAGGCGCCGGGCCCGGACACGATCGTCGACTTCACCATCGCCGTCGAGGCGGCGGGACGGCGCCACGGCCTTTATGGCGACGCGCTGGCGAATTTCCTGATCGATGGCGTCAGCATACGCGAGCCCTTCCTGCGCAGTCTCGCCTGGCCCTATCTGGAATGGGCGACGAACTACGCCTTCGGCACGCGCAGCTATCATCTGCTCCTGGTCCATGCCGCAGTGGTCGAGCGCAACGGTCGGGCCATCGCGCTTCCCGGCCGCCCCGGCGCGGGCAAGAGCACGCTGACGGCGGCGCTGGTCCTGCGCGGTTGGCGCTTCCTGTCCGACGAATTCATGATCGTCGAACCCGCGACCGGCGACCTGTTGCCCTTTCCCCGCCCGATCAGCCTCAAGGAGAAATCGATCGAGGTGGTGAGCGCGCTCGCCCCCGGTGCCGTCTTCAGCCCGATGTTCGAAGGAACCCACAAGGGCACGGTGACCTACCTGAAGGTGCCGGACGAGTCGGTGGCGCGGGCGTCGGAACCGGCCCGCCTCGCCCATGTCGTCTATCCGCTCTACGAAGCGGGCTCGGGCCTTCTCCTCGAACCGAAGTCGAAGGCGCGCGCCTTCCTCGAGATGGCGGACAATTCTTTCAATTACCAGGTGCGGGGTGAGCGCGGCTTCGACGATCTGCGCAGGATCTTCGAACCCGTGAGCTGCTACGACCTGACCTACAGCGATCTGGACGCGGCCATCGTGGCGCTGGAAGGCCTGACGTGAGCGCTCTCGCGGAGGCGCGGCGGGCGATCGAGATCCTCCGCAATCCTGCCGCCGCGCTCGCCCTGGCGCCGCCGGTCTGGAACGACCTGATGCCGCAGCTGCGCAAGTCGCGCCTGCTCGGACGCTTCGCCGTCCGCGCGGAAGCGGCGGGCCTGCTGGGACGTTTGCCCGACAAGGTGCGCGAGCATCTCGAGGCCGCGCTCGTGCTGGCGGCGTCCAGCCACCAGTCGCTCCTCTGGGAATCGATCGAGGTGGAACGCGCCCTGTCGCGGGCCGGGGTTCCGGCACTGCTCCTGAAGGGAGGAGCCTTCATCGCCGCCGGTCTGCCCGCCGGGCGCGGACGCCCCTCCAACGATCTCGACATCCTGGTTCCGCGCGCCGATCTCGAGCGCACCGCTTCCGCGCTCCGCGATGCGGGCTGGGAGGATTCGGGGATGGCCGAAGGGGAGCGCCAGCATTTCGACCAGTGGATGCATCAGATACCCGCGATGTATCACGGCATCCGCAATACGGCCGTCGACATACATCACGCCATCGCGCCCATCGCAGGCCTCAACAACGTCGATTCGGAAGAGCTCTTCAAGGCCTCCACGGCCCTCCCGGGGCGCAACCTGCGGGTACTCGCGCCAGAGGACATGGCGATCATGACCGCCGTCCACTGGGCACGGTCGAGCGGCGTCTCCGGCTCGGTGCGCGACTTCCTCGACATCGACGATCTGGTCAGGGATTTCTCCTCGCGGGAACCGGACTTTCCGGCCCGGCTGCTGGTGCGCGCCGGCCAGCTCGGCGTGCGTCGAACGGTCGAGGAGGCGCTGGCCCTGGCCCGAACCTTCTTCGCCACTCCCGTGCCCGATCTGCCGGATCCGGCCCTGCTCCGTCGGCTGGTTCTCCTGGCCGGAGTTCCCTCCGGCGCCGGCACGGCGAGCGCCACACAACTCGCTGCACGCCAGATCCTCACCTGGCGTTCCTATCGCATGCAGATGCCGCTTTCGCTCATGATCCGTCGCGCGGTCGATTCGCGGCTGGAGAGGTTCGGCCTGAAGCGCCGGCCCGATGCGGCGGCCTGACACCTGAAGAATTGAACCTGGCCACGATCTGTGTTCCGCTCCCGGCCCGAGTGCTTCGGACGGAAAGCCGGATAGCGGGGAGGGTGTGGGCGTGCGACTGATCGACTATCTCGATCGGGGTTGGGAGAACCATCCCGGTCGCGACTGCGTGCATGACACGGTCCGCGGCTGGACCTATGACGAGATCGGTACCCTGACCCACCGCATCGCCCTTGCGCTCCGCTCGCCGGCAGGTGCCGCCCTCGCGGAAGGGGCGAAGGTTTCCGTCTATGCGCCGAATCACCCGATGGCATATGCGGCCATGTTCGGCATTGCCCGGTCGGGATGCGCCTGGGCGCCGATCAACGCCCGCAATGCCATCGACGAGAACCTCTTCATCCTGAACAACCTCGATGTGGAACTGATCTTCTATCACTCGAGCTTCGAGGCCTATGTCGAGCGCATCCGCGCCGAATGCCCGAAGGTGGCGGCCTTCGTGTGTCTCGACGCACGGGGTGGATCGGCGCCTTTCCTCGACGACTGGCTGAAACCGCACCAGGGCCTCTTTCCCGACCGGCCCGACGTCCCGGACGAGGTGGTCGCCTTCGTATCCTCCGGCGGCACCACGGGGCGGCCGAAAGGGGTGATGGAGACCAATCGCGTCTTCGAGACCATGTGTGCCAATTTCTACGCCGGCATGCCTATCACGGAACCGCCGGTGCATCTTGTCATCACGCCGATCACGCATGCGGCCGGCGTCACCTCGTTTCCGCTGCTTCCCTACGGCGCCACCAACATCTTCATGCCCGGCGCGGATCCGGAAGCGATCATGCGCAACATCGAGAAGTACCGGGTCACCCACCTCTTCCTGCCTCCCACCGTCATCTACATGATGCTGGCGCATCCAAAGGTGCGCGACTTCGACTATTCCTCCCTGAAGAACTTCATCTATGCCGCGGCGCCCATGTCCTCGGACAAGCTGCGCCAGGCGATCGAGATCTTCGGGCCGGTGATGACCCAGACCTACGGGCAGGCCGAAGCCTGCATGATCGCGACCTTCTTTTCGCCCGAGCAGCATGTCGAAGCCCTGCAGCAGGGCAAGGAGCACCGCCTGATCTCCTGCGGCAAGCCGGCAGCCTTCACCCGCCTCGCGATCATGGACGATGACGGCAACATCCTGCCCCGTGGCGAGAAGGGCGAGATCGTGGTGCGCGGCAATCTGGTGATGAGGGGCTACTACAAAAATCCGGAAGCGACCGCCGAAGTCTCGAAGTTCGGCTGGCACCATACCGGAGACATCGGCCGGATCGACGAGGACGGCTATGTCTACATCGTCGACCGCAAGAAGGACATGATCATCACCGGCGGATTCAATGTCTATCCTTCCGAGATCGAGCAGGTGCTCTGGGCCCATCCCGCCGTACGCGACTGTGCGGTGATCGGCGTCCCCGACGAAAAGTGGGGTGAGGCGGTGAAGGCCGTGGTCGAACTGAAGGAAGGGGCCAGCGTGGGTGCCGATGAGCTGATCCGGCTCTGCAAGAACAAGCTCGGCTCCGTCTGGGCGCCGAAGACGATCGATTTCGTCCAGACCCTGCCGCGCAGCCCGGTGGGGAAGGTGCTGAAGAAGACCCTGCGCGAGGGGTATTGGCAGGGGCGTGAACGCGCGATCTGAAGGGAGAGGGAACATGGCACGCTTGCGGGACAAGGTCGCGATCATCACCGGCGCGACCAGCGGCATCGGCCGTCGCACGGCGGAAATCTTCGTCGAGGAAGGTGCGCGGATTGTCGTCTGCGGCCGGCGTGCCGTATTGGGGCGGGAACTCGAGGCACAGCTCGGTCGCGAGCGCTGCCGCTTCATCGAGGCCGATGTGACGGTCGAGGCCGACATGAAGGGCTTGATCGATTCGGCGGTGAAGACCTGGGGCCGGCTCGACTGCCTCTTCAACAATGCCGGCGGCCCCGCACCCGTAGGCGGGATCGAGACCATTCCGGTGGAGGGTTTCGACGCCGCGATGGCGACTTTGGTGCGTTCCGTCATGCTCGGGATGAAGCACGCCGCGCCGGTCATGTCGGCGCAAGGCTCGGGCAGCATCATCAACAACGGCTCGGTCGCCGCCTCGCGCGCCGGCCTGTCCAGTTCGATGGTCTACAGCGCGGCCAAGGCGGCCGTGGTCCATCTCACGCGTTGCGTCGCAATGCAGCTCGGCGAGAAGAACGTCCGCGTCAATGCGATTTCGCCCGGCGGCATCGCCACCGGCATCTTCGGCAAGGCGCTTGGCGTCTCGGCGGAGAAGGCTGACGGGACGGCGGAGGCGGTCAAGGCCGGCCTCGCCAAAATGCAGCCCATTCCGCGCGCGGGCCTTCCCGAGGACATCGCCCGAGCCGCGCTCTTCCTGGCCTCCGACGAATCGACCTTCGTCAACGGCCATGATTTCGTGGTCGACGGCGGCGTCATCGGCGGACGCCTGTGGACCGTGCACCAGCAGGGACTGCAGGCGATGAAGGACGCCTTCGGCGTCTGACCCGTCAGGCCGCCACCGCGCCGGCGAAGGCCGCCTTCGCCGCGCGGTACTCCGCCTTCAGGCGGCGGCAGAGCTCGGCGGTGGCCGGAATGTCGTCGATGTTCCCGACGCCGTGTCCTGCCGTCCAGATGTCTTTCCAGCGCTTCTTCGATTCGCCGGCGGCGATGATCTTGCCGGGCAGCGTGGTTCGCAGCACGTCGAGGTCGATGCCGGCCGCGAGGAGGCTCGGGGTCATCCAGTTCGCCGGCGCCCCGTCGATCGATGCGCTGAGGAAGATGTCGGTGGCCTTGCAGGCCAGCATCATCTGCTTCTGGCGTTCGTCCGCGTCCGACTCCTTCGTCGCGATGAAGCGCGTGCCGAAATAGGCGAAGTCGGCGCCCATGGCCTGGGCGGCCAGCACGTCGCGTCCGGTGGTCATGCCGCCGGCCAGCACCACGATGCCGGAATGGATGCGGCGGATCTCGTTCATCAGCGCGAAGGGGTTGATCGTGCCGGTATGCCCCCCGGCACCGCCGGCCACCGCGATGACCCCATCCACCCCCGCTTCCAGCGCCTTCTCCGCATGCCTCTGGTTCGCGACGTCGTGGATGACCACGCCGCCATAGTCGTGGATGCGCTTGACCGCGTCGCCCGGCGCGCCCTTGGAGGAAAGCACCACCGGCACCTTGTACTTGATCAGCAGGTCGAGATCGCCCTCCATGCGCGGATTGGAGGCGTGGACCACCAGGTTGACGGCATAGGGCGCGGCCTTGACGCCCCGGTCGCGCAGGCGCCGCACCCCATCCTCAGTGCGGATCAGCCATTCCTCGAAGACCTCCCGCGATCGTGTACCGTGCGCGGGGAAGCTGCCCATGATCCCCTCCGAACAGGCGGCGATCGTCATCTCGGGGTTCGAGACGAGGAACATCGGCGCGACGATGACCGGAATTTCGAGCTGTGACAGCAGGGCTTGCAGACTCATGACGGATCCCTCGAGGGTCAGGAACTGGGTTCGGCGCGGGTGACGCCGAGCGCCTTCAGCCGCTCGATCTCTGCGGCGGAGAGGCCGAGGATGCCGGAAAGGACTTCCTCGGTATGCTGCCCGAGGTCGGGCGCGGTGCTGCGCACGTCGAGCGGCTTGCCGCCGAAGTCATAGGGCATACCCTTGACCAGGCTGCCGTCCTCGCGACGGATCAGCGTGTGGCCCCAGAGGTCGGGGCGGTGCAGCAGGTCGAGGCCGGTGAGCGAAACGGCCGCCGGTATGCCGGCGGCCCCGAGCGCGGCCGCGGCCTCCTCCGCCGGGCGCGTGGCGATAAAGGCGCGAAGATCGGGCTCCGGCTGCCGCGCCGCCATCGCATCGTCGGCGATGCTGACCGCCACCCAGCGGCCGTCGGCGGCGGGGAAGCAGTCCTGCAGCAGTACACCGGCCTGCGCGTTGCCATCGCGCGTGGAACGGATGCCGGCGCCCGCGGCCAGGATCTCCTCCCCGATGAGGAAGCTGGTGATCTCGCGCTGCGACAGGTCCAGATGCGCGCCCCTGCCCGTTCGGCGGGCCTCGCGCACCGCGGCGATGATGATCCCGGTGGCGAAGAGCGAGACGATCTGATCGGGATAGTTCACGTCCATGCCGCTGATCGCCGGCGGCCCGTCGGCATAGCCGGTGAGCGCGGCGACGCCTGCGGTGGCGTCGAGAGTCGAGCCGAAGGACGCATGCATGCGGTTCGGGCCGGTCTCCCCCTGGCTCGAGATCGACGCCAGCACGATGCGCGGATTGGCTGCACCGAGTTCGGGATAGGTGAGGCCGAGCCGCTCGAGCACGCCGCGGCGGAAATTCTCGACCACCACATCGGCATCCCGGATCAGATCGAAGACCAGCCGGCGGCCGGCTTCCGACTTCAGGTCGAAGGCGACCCCTCGCTTGTTGCGGTTGGTGAAGCGGAACTGGGGCGAGCGGTTCCACCAGCCGGGTGCCGTGTCGCGCGCACCGACGGCCCGGAACAGGTCCATATAGGCGCCGGATTCCACCTTGATCACGTCGGCGCCCAGGTCGGCCAGCATGGCGGAGGTATTGGCGCCCGCGGTGAGTTGGCCGAAATCGACCACCCGGACGCCGGAAAGGGCACTGCTCGCGCTCATGCCGCCCTGGCTCCGTCGAGTTCGGTGAGGCGCGCCGCGGTGACCGGCACGGGCGAGAAGCTCCGACCGTTCCACTGGACGGGGACCTGCGGCACCTTGAGCACACCGAGGGACGCATGCTCCATCTCGGCGATGAAGCCGCGCGCCAGATACTGCGGATCGACGAGAAGATCGGCGGGTGAATAGACCGGCCCCAGCGGAACACCGCGGGCCTGTGCCTCCGCATAGATCGCTTCGCGGTCGCGCGCGGCGAACCACGGCTTCAGGATGGAATAGAGTTCGGCTCCGTGCGCGACGCGATCGGCGCGCGAGCGGAACTTCGAATCGCGCAGCCTCGGATCGCCGATCAGATCGCACAGGGCCCCGTATTGGGTGACGGTGAAAACCAGTGCGATCCAGCCGTCGCGGCAGGAGACGACCTGGAACTCGGAACGATCCCCCTGGCGGCTCGGCGCCCTCCCGTCGGCTTCGGCACCGCAGATGGCCTTCCAGTTCACCCAGATCATCGTCTCGACGAGCGACAGCCTGGCCGGCTCGACCGGCAGGCCCGCCTCCTTCGTCGCCAGCTGCGCCATCAGCGCCGTGAAGCCTGACAGGCCCGCCGCGTAGGATCCCTGGTGCCCGCCGAGGCGAAGCGGTTCGCGCAGCGGATCACCCACCATGTCGAGAAGACCGCCCAGCGCCAGCACGGTGAACCCCGAGAGCGGGTCCTGCCGGGCCACGCCGGCCGGCCAGCCCGCGATCTCGACTGTGGGTACGCCGCGTTCCTGCCCTTGGCGCAGCGCGCCGTCGCCCTCTTCCCCCAGAAGCAGGTCGATGCGCCCGCCCAACAGGGTCGCGATCGCCTCGCCGCGTCCGACAGCGGGCACCTGCAGGGCGGTCTTGCTCGTATTGAGGAACTGGAACAGCGCGCTGCGATCGTCCGGCGGACCGGCGGGCAGCAGGGGCGGCAGGCGGCGCACGGGATCGCCCCCCTGCGGCTCCAGCTTGATCACCCGCGCGCCGAGATCGGCCGCGATCTTGCCCGCCAGTGAGGATGCCAGCCGCACCGCGAGCGGCGCGGCCGGGTTGTTCACCTCCAGGATCGAAACGCCCGACAGCGGGCGGCCCGGGTCACTCATGTCCATCACTCGTCGCTGCGCCGGCCCGTCACTTGATGCCCTTTTCGGCGAAGTAGCGAGCGGCACCGGGGTGCACCGGCGTCTTGCCGACATACTTGCCCAGTTCCGGCGTCATGCCGCCGAAGGCTGAATGCTCCTTCGCCATGTTGCCGATCTCCTGCCAATAGGCCTTGGTCATCTCGTAGACCTCGGCCTCGTCGGCATCCTTGTGAACGAAGAGGACCGCGGTCGTGAAGACCGTCTTCGCCGCCTCGGTCTGGCCGGGATAGGTGTTGGCCGGGATCGTGTACTTCAGCAGGACGCCGTCATAGTCGGCATTGATCTTGTCGAAGACATCGTCGGGCAGGCTCAGCAGGTGAACCGGCACGGTCGCCGTGAGCTGCTGCAGGGTGGACAGGTTCAGGGCGTAGTTGTGGAACCCCACGTCGATCACGCGGTCCTGCAGGGCTTCGAAGTGCTTGCCGGTGGCGATCGAAAAGACCTGGATCTCGTTCAGCCCGATGCCGGCCGCCTTGAGCAGGCGCTCGTTGAACCCTCGGGTGAAGGTGGCCGGGGTGTTCAGGTTCACCTTCTTGCCGCGGATGTCATAGAAGCTCTTGATGCCGGAATCCGCCCGGGTCAGGAAATGGAACATGGCGCCGCCGTAGTTGAACGTGGCGCGCAGGTTCTGGAACATCTCCTTGTTCGGCACCTTCTCGAACTTGCCTCGGCCCAGATAGGCGTCCTCGAGGTCGAGCGTCGTGTTCTGCCCGACATTCATCCGCCCGCCCGCCACAAGGGCCAGGTTCTCGTTGTAGCCGCCCGTGGTCTGTGCGGAGACGCGGATCTTGCTCTGCGCGCGGTTGATGCCGTTGGCCATGATCACACCGGAGACATAGGGCTCGGACCCCGTCGAAGACGTGCCGAGCGACCACTGCTTCTGGGCCATGGCGGGTGTTGCGGCGAGCGTCGCGGCGACGGCGGCGGCGGCGAGTAGGCGAAACGTCATGATCGGACCTCCCTTATCGGTTCTCTGCGGCAAGCTCTAGGACGGGGCCGGGCCGCTGGGGTAGGACCCAGCGGCGGAGCGCGAACAGTGCCGCGAGAGCGGCAAGTCCGGCGAGGTTGAGACCGACGGCGAAGGGGACCGCCAGCAGCGAGACGGCGAAGAGCAGCAGGCGCTCGGGCCAGCTCAGGAAGCCGCCGAACCAGCCCTGGATCGCCCCGGCCACGCCGAGCGCGCCCGCCATGGCGATGACGAAGCAAAACGCCGTCTCCCACCAGGCGCCCTGAAACAGGAGGGGCGTCGAATACAGGAACATGAAGGCGACGACGAAGCCCGGGAGCGAATACCAGAAGGCATGGAGGCCGGTGAGCCACCAGTTGGCCCGGGCGATGCCCGCGGCGACCACGGCGACCATGGCGACCGGTGGCGTCGAGCCGGACTTGATGGCGAAATAGAAGATGAAGAGGTGAGTGGGCAGCTTGCCGAACCCCACCGCCTCCATCGCCGGCGCTGCGAAGAGCGCGAGCAGGAGATAGGCGATCGGGGTCGGCATGCCCATGCCCAGTATCGTTGCCGCGACGACGACGAGGCCGGCGGTGATCAGGGGGTCGCCGATCGACACGGCCAGGATGATCTCGGTCAGCCGCCCGCCGAGCCCGGTGGTCACCATGGCCATCTGCACCAGGCCGATGGCGGCGACGAGGCCGGTGAGCGCCGCCGACTGGCGCACGCCGTCGTCGAAGACCCGCAGGAAGGCGCGCCAGTCGTAGCGGCTGTAGCGGCGGCAGAGAGCGACGGCGAGGGTGATCACCATGCACACGATGCCGGCATAGGCGGCCGTGTAGCTCTCCACCATAAGCAGATAGAACAGCGCGGCCGGCGCGACGAGCAGATGCCAGCCGTCCTTCAGCACCTGGCGCGCATCCGGGATCTCCTCCGGCGGCAGGCGACCGATCCCCATGCGCAGAGCCTCGGTATGGATCACGAAATAGGCCGAAGCGTAGTAGAGGATCGCGGGAAGGAAGGCGGCGACGGCGATGCTCGCATAGGGAATGCCGGTCAGTTCCGCCATCAGGAAGGCGCCGGCGCCCATGACCGGCGGCATGATCTGCGATCCCTCCGAGGACAGGACCTCGATCGCCCCTGCGGCATGCGGCTTGAAGCCGGCCCGCTTCATCAGCGGTATGGTGAAGGTCCCGGTCGACACGACGTTACCGATCGAACTCCCCACCATGGTGCCCAGCCCGGCAGAGGCGAACATCGCTCCCTTGGCCGGACCGCCGATGAGGCGGCCCGTGCCTGCATTGGCGAAGCGGATGATGAAGTCGCCGGTCTTGGTCTCGTTCAGGGCCGAACTCAGCAGCATGAACATGAAGAGAAAGGAGGCGGCGACCGACAGGCCCGAGCCGAAGATGCCCTCCTCGGTGAAGGCGGTCAGATAGATGAAGCGGTCGAACTCCATGCCCGGATGCTGCAGGAGGCCGGGCAGATGGTTGCCCAGCATCACATAGAGCACGCAGAGGATCGAGAGGCCGAAGAAGGCGAGGCTCTGGCGCCGGGCCGCCTCCAGCACGATGAAGGTCATGGCCGCCCCGGCGGCGAGGTCGAGGGGCGTCAGGAATGCGGCTCCCCACAGGTTCAGCAGGCGCTCGAAATCGACGATCAGATAGCCGACCGATGCGACGACCAGCACCGCGCAGAACCAGTCGTAGAGGCGTGCCGCCGGCCGATAGGGGCGCTCCTCGCTCGTCCGGCGGTCCAGGAAGTAGACCACCATCATGACGATCAGAAACAGCGCGAGGTGCACCAGCGTGGTCTTGTAGGGGCCGTAGAAGGTCGAATGGATCATGTAGAGCGCGAAGACGATCCCCAGCACGGACAGCGCCGACTGGGTGATCCGTTCGAAGACGCCCCCCTGGGGGACGCCGGCCCTCGCCTGGCCTCCGCTCATTCCCGATCCCCGATCGGCCGGCGCGGCGCTCGTGCCGCCCGGCGCGTTTCCTCGTTCTTCTGCTCCTTGAGGCTAGGTGCCTGTTTGAGGCTGGCTCAACGCCAATCTCGTCAACTACACTGTGCGAAAATCTCAAATCTGGAGGAAGCCGGCCCCATGCGTCATCGCCTGCCGTCGCTGAACGCGCTGCGTGCCTTCGAAGCCGCCGGCCGGCACGGCAGTTTCAGTGACGCTGCGCAGGAACTCTCCGTCACCCCGGGCGCCGTCAGCCGGCAGATCGCGCTGCTCGAGGCCCATTTCGCCTGCCGGCTGTTCACCCGCCGCCGCCATGGCATGGCCCCGACGGAGAAGGGCACCCACCTGCTTCGGGCGGTATCCGAGGCCTTCGACCGGATCGACGCGGCCGCCCTGCACCTGAAGGGCGCCCGCCCCAGTTCGCGGCTCTCCTTCCGCGTCTATCCGACCTTCGCCACCGAATGGCTGGTGCCGCGGCTGGGCGCCTTCCTCGCCGCGCATCCCTCGATCGACTTCCGCCTGACGACATCGCTCGTGCCGGTCGACTTCGAGACGCATGAGGCCGATCTCGGCATCCTGCAGGGACCGGGCGACTGGCCGCACCTGCATGCGGTGGAACTCTTCTTTCCTACCTTCCTGCCGGTCTGCAGTCCGGACCTCCTCCGCCGCGGGCCACCCTTGCGCGAGCCGCGCGACCTGAAGCGGCACACGCTCCTGTACTCATCCATCCAGGCGCCCATGTGGCAGGCCTGGCTCGCCGAGGCCGGCGTCACCGGCATCGACCCGGAGCGCGGATCACTGTTCGAAAACTCCTCGCTCTCCTACCGGGCGGCGCGGGAAGGCATGGGCGTGGTCCTGGGCCAGCGGATGTTCCTCGCCGACGACCTCATCGCCGGACGCCTGGTGGCCCCCTTCCGCTTGTCGCTCGCCTCGCGCCAGGCCTATTTCCTCGTCTGTCCGCGCCGGCGCGCGCATGAACCGGCGATCGTCGCCTTTCGGACCTGGCTGATGGCGGAACTGGCGGCGACGGAGGCACGGATCGGGCAATCCCTGCCCGGGCCGGTCCCGGCCGGGTGACGCGGCCGCGCGCGGCAGACCGCTTCCGCCGCTCCGACGGGGGAACCGGTCAGGGCTCGCGGACGTAGGTTCCGGGCGCATCGCCCAGGGTGGGCTGCCCCATCGCGGGGGGCGGGACGGTGCCGGAGGAATGCGACACCAGCCAGTCGCGCCAGGCCGGCCACCAGGAACCCGCCTGCACCGGCGCCTGCGCCGCCCAGGTTTCGGGATCGACATAAGGTTCGGCGGCGTTGCGATGGCCGATGCGGAAGCGCCGGCCCGGACGGCCCACCTCGCTCACGATACCCGCGTTGTGGCCGCCGGACGTGAGCGCGAAGGTGACGTCGGTATCGGTCAGCAGGTTGACCTTGTAGGCCGACTTCCAGGGCGCGACATGGTCCCATTCGGTGCCGACGGCGAAGACGGGGGCACGGATGTCCGTCAGCGCCACCGGACGCCCGCCGACGCGATAGCGCCCCTCGGCCAGGTCGTTGTCCAGGAACAGGCCGCGCAGGTATTCGCTGTGCATCCGGTAGGGCATGCGCGTCGCGTCGGCATTCCAGGCCATCAGGTCGTTCAAACCGGCCCGTTCGCCCATCAGGTACTCGTTGACGATGCGCGACCAGATCAGGTCGTTCGAGCGCAGGAGCTGGAAGGCGCCGGCCATCTGGTGCGTGTCCAGATAGCCGTGTTCCCACATCAGGTCTTCCAGGAAGGCGATCTGCGATTCGTCGATGAACAGCATCAGCTCGCCGGCCTCGGTGAAGTCGACCTGGGCCGCCAACAGCGTGATCGAGGCGAGCCGGTCGGTCCGCTCGCGCGCCAGCGCCGCCGCCGCGATGGACAGCAAGGTGCCGCCCAGGCAATAGCCCGTCGCGTGCACCTTCGCATGCGGCACGATCTCACCGATGCGTTCGAGGGCCGCGATCGGACCCAGGCGCAGATAGTCGGCCATGCCGAAGTCGCGGTGTTCCTCGGTCGGGTTGCGCCATGAGACCATGAAGACGGTGAAGCCCTGCTCGGTCAGGTACTTCACCAGCGAATTGGTGGGGGACAGGTCGAGGATGTAGTACTTCATGATCCAGGCCGGGATGATCAGCACCGGTTCGCGCTGCACGGCCTGCGTCGCCGGCGCGTACTGGATCAGTTCCATCAGTTCGTTCCGCCACACCACCTTGCCCGGCGTCACGGCCACGGTTTCCCCGACCTTGAACTGTTCCGCCCCGACGGGCGGCGCGCCGAGCAGGTTGCGCCGCGTGTCCTCCGCCAGGTTCTGCAGACCGTCGACGAAGTTGCGCCCGCCGGTCTCCAGCGTGCGTTTCCAGACCAGCGGGTTGGTGAAGGCGAAGTTGCTCGGCGAGACGATGTCGAGCAGCTGCCGCGCGGCGAAGGCGACGACCTCCTCATGGTGGCGCGACACGCCATGCACTTCCGTGGTGGCGTTGTGCCACCATTGCTGGGTCAGCAGAAAGCCCTGGTACAGGATGCCGAAGGGCGGCTCCTGCCATTCCGGCGCGGCGAACCGGCGGTCCTGGGGCAGGGGCGTGATGCAGGGTGCGTTCTGGCCGGGGTGCAGGGCGCAGCGCTGAAGATAGTCCGCGAAGCGCAGCCACTTGCGTCCGGCCTTCTCGACCAGCCACAGCTGCTTGCCCGGCGATGCGGCGAGGTGGCCGGCCCAGTCGAGCCAGGCGGCCGCCAGAGACATCGGCGACAGGCCGTGCGTCGCCCGGGCGAGGCTGGCACGGGCGATCCGGTCGTAGGGCGCGCTGTGCGCGGCGTCCCGGTCCCGATACGTCTCCGCCACCAGTGCGCCCGGCGGGCGCTGGTCGACCATGCCCGCGCGGTCGGCCGAAGGCGCGCTGGGCGGGACGAGCGCGAGCTTCCTACGCGAAACCATGATGGACCTCCTGATACCGGATCCACTATGCCGGCCCGGCGCGACATATCCATTGCGTCCGATCAAGGTCCGGCCCGTTCCGGATTCCCTCCCGGACCGGCGGCGGTCTCCGGCGGCACGCGCTTCTCCCCGGATTGACGCGGATCAAGGCGCGATCCCGCGTCCGCGCGAGACTGACAGTGCCCCTCGAGGCAGAAGGAGAAGCGCCATGAAAGCCGCAGACGTGATGCAGCGCAACGTTGTCATGGTATCGCCCGCCACACCCCTCCGCGAGGCGGCCCGCCTGATGGTCGAGCGGCGGGTCAGCGGCCTTCCCGTCGTCGATTCCGCAGGCCACCTGCTCGGCATCGTCAGCGAGGGCGATCTCCTGCACCGCTACGAGACCGGAACCGAGCGCACGCGCTCCTGGTGGCTCGACGCCCTCGCCGAATCATCGAGCCTCGCCGACGACTTCATCCGCAGTCACGGCACGACGGTGGCCGACGTGATGACGCGGAAGGTCCATACGGTGAGCGAGGATACGGCGCTCGCCGAGGTGGCCGACATCCTCGACCGCCGCAAGGTGAAGCGGGTGCCGGTCGTGACCGAGGGAAGGATCGTCGGCATCGTCTCCCGCGCCGACCTCCTGCGCGCCTACCTGAAGGAGGCCGCCGGCCGGCCCGCGGGTGCGGCCGCCGACGGCGACCTGCGCGACCGCGTCGATGCGGCCATCGCGCGTCAGCCCTGGGCCGCCAACGGCCTGATCAACGTCTCCGTCGACGAGGGGACCGTCCGGGTCGGGGGCATCATGTCCTCGGTCGAGCAGAAGCGAGCGCTGCAGATCGCCATCGAGGAGGTTCCCGGCGTGAAGCAGGTCCGCAACGAGGTCATCGTCCGCCAGCCGATCTACGGCTATTGAGAGCGCCGCTCAGGGGACCAGCACGGCGGCGCCCTGGAACCGCCCGGCCCTGAGGTCGTCCAGTGCGTCGTTGGCGCGTTCGAGGGGGTAGACCGTCGTTCGGGTCCGCACGCCGGCCTCGGGCGCCAGGGCGAGGAACTCGGTCGCGTCGGCGCGCGTCAGGTTCGCCACCGACAGCACCTGCCGCTCCTCCCACAGGAGGGCGTAGGGAAACTGCGGGATGTCGCTCATGTGAATACCGCCGCAGACCACGCGACCGCCCTTGCGCACCGCCTTCAGGGCCTGCGGCACCAGCGCACCGACCGGGGCGAAGAGGATGGCCGCGTCGAGCGGGGCGGGCGGCATTTGCTGTGAACCGCCCGCCCAGGCGGCGCCCAGCGCCAGTGCCATCGCCTGCGCAGCCTCGTCGCCTTCGCGCGTGAAGGCATGGACCTCGCGGCCCTGCCAGCGGCAGACCTGAGCCAGGATATGCGCGGCGGCGCCGAAGCCGTAGAGGCCGATCCGCCGCGCTTCGCCCGCGAGTTTGAGCGACCGCCATCCGATCAGGCCCGCGCACATCAGCGGCGCCGCCGCTACGGGATCGTCGAAACCGGGCAGCGGGAAGGAGAAGGCGGCATCGGCGACCACATGGGTGGCGAAGCCGCCGTCGCGGGTATAGCCGGTGAAGAGCGGGCGGTCGCACAGGTTCTCCTGGCCGGCCAGGCAATAGGCGCAGGCACCGCAGGTATGTCCCAGCCAGGGGATGCCGACCCGCTCGCCGGTGGTGAGACCGGAAACACGCGGCCCCAGGGCCTCCACGATGCCGACGATCTCGTGTCCTGGCACGATCGGACAGGCGGCCGCCCGCAGGTCGCCGTCGACCACATGCAGATCGGTCCGGCACACGGCGCAGGCTTCGATGCGGACACTGATCTGACCGGCCCCCGGCTCCGGCATCGGCCTCCGCTCGGGAACCAGCCGCTCGCCCGGGGCATGCAGGACCATGGCCTTCATTGCGGTACTCTCGCGGACAATGCAGGAGACGTTGCGTGCAGGATAGACGATCCGGTGCCGGAAATCTGATCCGGCTCGCCACCTGGAACCTCGAAAACCTCGGCGAGAGGCACGGCGCCGCGCCGCTCGACGCCCGCCGCCGGGCCCTGCGGCCGCCGCTCGACGCGCTCGCGGCCGACATCCTCTGCCTGCAGGAGGTCGACAGTGCCAAGCATGGCGGGGGCAGGGACCTCACCCCGCTGGATCAGCTGCTCGACGGCTCCCGCTACCAGGGGTTCCATCGCGCCGTCTCCGACCGCCCGGGCGGTCGCGGCCCGGCCGACATCCACAATCTGGTGATCCTGTCGCGCTTCGACATCGAGGCGGTGGACTCGATCTACCACCGCTATGTGGCCCGCCAGCATCTCGTCCTGCCCACCTTCGGCGCGATCGAGATCGGTTTCGACCGGCCGATCCTGCATGCCCGCATCGGGCTTCCCTGCGGCCGGGGCCTGCATGTGCTCAACGTGCATCTGCGCGCGCCGCTGGCCGCCCTGGCGCCTGCCATGCGCCGCCGGGCCGAAGGCTACCGGACGGCCGCGCTCTGGGCCGAGGGCTATCTCGTCTCCGCGCTGAAGCGGACGGCGCAGGCGCTGGAACTGCGCCATCTGCTCGACCGCTTGCTGCAGCGGGATCCGCAGGCCCTGATCGCCGTCTGCGGCGACTTCAACGCCCGTCCGGTCGAGATGCCCGTGCGCATCGCCGCCGCCGCCACCGCCGATACCGAGACGCCCGCGCTCGGCTCTTCGGCGCTCGTTCCGCTCGCCGATCGCCTGCCGGCCGTGCGGCGCCATTCGGTGCGCTACGGTGGCGAGGCGGTCCTGGTCGACCATATCCTCGCCAGCGAAGCCCTCGCGTCGTGCTGCCGGGATATCGCCATAGCGAATGAGGACCTGATCGAGGAAGCCGAGGCCGAACGGCTCGGCCCCGCCTTCGCCGGCTCCACCCATGCGGCGCTCACGGCAACCTTCGCGATCGATCAGGTCGCATAGCGTTCGGCGTCGAGGGCGAAGGCGGCGAAAGGCGCCAGGGCCTCCCCTCGCGCTCTCGCCTCGGCATTGGCCCGGGCCAGCCGCGCCAATAGGCGCAGCCCTTCGCGCGCGTCGAGCGCGGCGGTGTCGCGACCGCAGTGGCGCAGCAGGAGATCGGTGCGCAGGCCGCGGACCATCTCCGGGTCGCTGAAGCTCACGTTCAGTTCGCCGTGCCCATAGAGTGAGAACGGATGCAGGTTGCAGGATCCGATGGTGCCCCAGGCATCGTCCACCAGCATCGCCTTGGCATGGACATAGGTGCTCCCGGTTCCCTCGTTGCCGGCGAGGCCCGCCAGGGTGAAGTTCGGGAAACGGCCGAGGCGGGCCAGTGCCTCGAAATGCGGCCGGCGCTCCGGATCCTGGCGCGATGCGCGCATCCAGGCTTCCGGCTCCGCCGGGACCAGCAGAACCACCTCGACGCCGCGCGTCAGCGCGGCCTCCAGCCGCTCGGCCACTTCCGGGACCGGAATCGACTGGTTCTCGATATGGATGGCCGCGCGGGCGGCATCGATCGCAAGTTTGTACTGGGCCAGGACCGTCCATTCCCCCGCGGCGACGGGTTGCGGGATGCCGCCCGGGCTTGCTGTCCCGTCCGCATACAGGCCGGGATGGAGGGTCCGCTGCGCCTGCGCCACGGCCGGTCCGCAGGCCGGAGAGGGCCGGTTCGGAAAGGCCATGGCCGCCCGCGCCCCGGCGCCCCAGCTTCCGTCCGACAGCATCCGCTCGCTCGCCTCGTTCCAGCGCTGCACGAAATTGTGCTGCACGTCGGTCGCGCAAGGACCGCGGAGCTCCAGAAAGACGTCGTGATGGCCAAACGACTTGGCGGTGAGGTTGGCGCTGCCGACGAAGGCGGTTTCGCCCGCCTGTCCGGCGTCGATCAGCCAGGCCTTCTGATGCTGGCAATAGGGCCCGGCCGCGCGGTCCCAGCGGATCAGGAAACGGGCCCCGCGCCGTTCGAGCGCGGCCCGCTCCGCGGCTGTTCCGGCCAGCGTCCGGCCATAGCCGGCGCTCTGCGCATTGGGTCGCCAGCAGAGCAGGCGGATGTCCAGGCCGCGCGCGGCGGCCCGCTCCAGCGTGTCGAGCAACGCTTCGCCGTCCCCGGTGAGGCTGAACGCCTCGTCATAGAAGGCGACCGTGACCCAGACGCTCGCCTTGGCGGCCTTCACCGCCGCATCGATGCGGGCGAAGGCCGCGCTCGCGCCGACCAGCGGCCGCAGCCGATTGCCGCCGCGGGGCGGATAGGGAGCATCGGCAACGAAGGGTATGTGCCGGCCGGCCGCCGTCACCTGTCGCCCAGGGACAACTCGCGCAGGCCGTCGATGTCGGGAAGCTGCACCAGCTCGACGGATTCGAGAACGATGAGGCCCTCCTTGCGCAGCCGGGTGAACGCGCGGCTGACCGTCTCGATGGTGAGGCCCAGATAGTCTGCGATCTCACCCCGCGTCATCGGCAGCCGCAGCGGCGTCGCCGGACGGCCGCGTCCGGCGTGCCGGTCCGACAGCGAGACGAGGAAGGAGGCCACCCGCTCCAGCGCGGTCTTGCGGCCGAGCAGAAGCATCTGTTCCTGCGCGGCGGCCAGTTCGTTCGAGGCCATGGTGAGCAGCCGGTGCTCCATGCTCGGATGTCCGGTCATGAACTGGCGGAAGCGCTCGACCGGAAAGCGGCACATGCGCACGGGAGTAAGCGCCTCGGCGCTATAGGCGTAGGCGGCGCCGTGCTGCAGGCCCACGAAGTCTCCCGGCAGCAGGAAACCGGTGATCTGCCGGCGCCCGTCGGCCAGCGCCTTGGAGATGCACAGGGCGCCTTCGGTGATGTTGAAGACGAATTCGGCCTGATCGCCTTCCTGGAACAGGGTGCGGCGCGGCTCCAGCCGGATCGTCGTCGACAGCGCGAAGAACCGCCCCTGCGCGTCCGGGTCGAGGGGGGCGCAGACCGAGAACTGCCGTGCCGCGCAGGCCGCGCAGGGAGCCGGGCCGGCACCTTCGCGGCGGATGGCGGGTGGCAGGGGCTGACGCTTCTCGATGGTCATGGACGGGCGTGCGGACGCTTTTCGACACCGGTGGGTTGATCCAGATCATAGCCCCTTAATCGGAGCTGGGTTTGATTTTTTGCGTCTGAAAGGCTGACTGCGTGACCCTGCTGCACCCCGTCCTGCTCGATCGCTCCCACCTACGCCGCGCCTGGCCGCTGATGCAGATGGCCTCGCCCGGGCTCTCCCTCGACGACTGGATCAGGACTGGAGGACGCCAGATCGCGGGTGGGCGGGTTCCCCGCCGGGGGCTATTCGCGCTCGCCTCCGAAGGGGGGTACTTCTACGGACTGGCGGCCTTCGCGCGGGTCGGGCGGCCGCCGGCGCCGCTGGCGCTCGAAGTCAAGATCTTCTCGCTCGCCGCCCTGTCCTCGACCGAGATGCAGGTCGCCTCCTTCTGCGGCAGTATGCGTCAGCTCGCCCGTCTTCTGGGCTGCAGCCTGCTGCGCCTGATGCCGGACGATCTGCCCTCTTTCGTGCCGCCGGACGCCCTCTTGCGCTGCGGCTTCACACGCGGTGAGGTGGCGCTGGAATACGCTTTGGGGCCGGAGACCTGCTACAACAACGAAAAGGAGACGCTTCCGTGAGCCTGCGCACCATCCGCCTCGAGCTCGCCCGCACGCGCGAATTCCCCGAAGGCAGTTCCGCCCGCGGTTATGAATTCCACGCGCCTCTGACCGCGGATGGCCATATCGACGAGGCCGCGTTCAGGGCCAATCGAGCGGCCTGCACCGTCCGCCGCTTCTGGCCGGGCGAGGACGACCGCACCGGCGGGCTTCATCACACGCGCAATCACCAGTGGGTCTTCTCCTACGCGCCGGGGGAAGAGGATGACGAGGCCTTCCACCGGTTGGACCGGCATGTGTTCCGGGTCGGCGAGTATGTCACCATCCGCGAACCGGATGCGGGCGACTTCACTTTCAAGGTCGTGTCGGTGCGCTGATCGCGCTTTCTTGATTCCGATCAAGGCCGCCCGGGGCGGTGCCGTCGCACCATGCCCGGGTGCCGTTGGCGAAAGGAGCCATCATGTCCATCAAGACCATTCTCGTGCAGGCCGGCGCCGATCCGCGGGCGGGTGAACGCCTCACCGTCGCCTTGTCCCTGGCCGCCACCTTCGATGCGCATCTCGTGGCGCTGTTCCCGATCCCGACCCCGATCATCCCCTCGGGCTATGTCGACTACATCCCCCCCGCCGTGATCGAGCAGGAGGTGGCGCGCACGCGGGAACTGGTCGCTGGCGCCAAGGAAAAGGCCCTCGAAGCCGCGCGCAAGGCCGGGCGCACGCTGGAATGGCGCGAGGAACAGGGTCCGGAGATCAGCGCGATCGTCGAGCAGGGCCGCTATGCCGATCTGGTCGTCGTCGATCAGAAGGATCCGCTCGACGAGGGCCTTCCCGGAACCATGGTGCTGGCCGCGCATGTGGCGCTGGGCGCCGGACGGCCGGTCTACTGCGTCCCCTATGTCGGTTCCTATACGAAGCCGATCCGCAAGGTGCTGATCGCCTGGAACGGCACCCGCGAGGCCACCCGCGCCGCCCATGACGCGCTTCCTTTCCTTAAGCAGGCCGAACAGGTCATCGTCTTCAGCATCAATCCGGATTCCGACACGCATTATCCGGGTGCGGATATCGCCACCCATCTTGCCCGGCACGGGGTCAAGGTCGAGGCCCGCCACACGGTCGCCAAGGACATCGACGTGGCGAGCGCCCTGCTCGGCGCGGTGTCGGATTTCGGCGTCGACCTCCTGGTCATGGGGGCCTATGGCCATACGCGCCTGCGCGAGCTGATCTTCGGCGGCACCACCCGCACGCTGCTCGAATCGATGACCGTTCCCGTGCTGCTCTCGCACTGACCGACGGAGCCGCTGCGCCGCCTCAGCGATTGAGGTGGTGCAGCGGCAGGCCGCCGCGCGGCCAGTCGAAGGAAACGAGCTTCCCCGTCATCGACAGCGTCGCATAGGCGGTCTTCAGGCCCGGCCCGCCGAAGCAGATGTTGGTGACCAGCGGATCGGGCAGCGCGTAATGCTCGATCACCTTGCCGTCCGGCGACACGGCGGTGATGCCACCGTTGCCGATGGTGGCGGCACAGACATAGCCCTCCGCATCCACCGCCAGGCTGTCGAGCAGCTGGTAGCCGGGCAGGCCGGCCAGCAGGTGTCCGCGCTCGTGGCCGAAGGCGCCACGGATGCGCTCCACCTCGCCCTCGCCCTTGATGTCCCAGCCCCAGAACCGGCCCGGATTGGTCTCGACCACGTAGACGCGGCGCCCGTCGGGCGACAGGCCGACGCCGTTCGGCCCGTCGAGCGCGGCGATCGCTTCCCTGATCATCGAACCGTCGGCGCGGGCGTAGTACAGGCCGCCGCGGTCGCGGGTGTGGCGATAGGTCTTGCCGTGGTCGGTGAACCAGAAGCCGCCCTTGCCGTCGAAGACCAGGTCATTCGGCCCCTTCAGCTTCACCCCGCCGCATTCGGTGTAGAGCACCTCGACCTTGCCGGTCTCGATGTCGATGCGTTCGATCCGGCCGCCGGAATAGCCCCTGTCGGCCAGGCCCGGGAAGGTGCGGCCGTCCTTCTCGTACCACTCGTTGCCGCCGTTGTTGCAGACATAGAGCTTGCCGTCCGGACCCATCGCCGCCCCGTTCGGACCCCCGCCGGGCTTCGCCACCACGCTCCGCTTGCCGTCCCTGGAAATACGCGACACCTCGCCGGCGGCGATCTCGACCAGAATGACGGAACCGTCCGGCATGGCCACCGGGCCTTCCGGAAAACGAAGACCGCTGGCCAGTTCGGTGATCTTGGGCGTCATGACGCTTCCTCGAATTCCTGTTGTTTCCCGGCAGCATAGGCGGGTGGCGGAGCGCGCCAAGAGCCAAGTTATACATATAAGAAGTGATGTATGTGAATTTTTGTCGGAGATTTACGGCTTTAGGTTTATTGTCTCGTGCTTGTTGTGATTTCCACCTCCACGCACCGCCGCCAGATGAACGCGCCTCTCGGTCGCCTGCCACCGCTGAACTCCATCCGCGCCTTCGTCGCCGCGGCCCGGCACCTGAGCTTCTCGAAGGCGGCGAACGAACTCTTCGTCACGCCCGCGGCCGTCAGCCAGCAGGTGAAGCTGCTGGAGGACCATCTGGGTGTCCGCCTTTTCCGGCGCAGCAACAAGGCGCTTGTCCTGACCAGTGCCGGCCAGGCTTGCCTGCCCGGCCTGCTCGAAGGCTTTTCCGCCATCGCCCAGGCGCTGGCACAGCTGAAACCGGGCGATCGGGCCGGCCCGCTCACCGTCTCGGTCGCGCCCTCCTTCGCCGCCAAGTGGCTGATCCCGCGCCTGGAGAGCTTCCAGACGCTGCATCCGGATATCGACGTTCGGGTCTCCGCCTCCATGCATCTGGTCGATTTCGAGATCGAGGAGGTGGATTGCGCGATCCGCTACGGCAGCGGCGGCTATGAGGGGCTGATGGCCGAGAAGATCCTCAGCGAAAGCGTGACCCCGGCGATCAGCCCCGATCTCCTCTCCCGCCACGGCCCGATCAAGTCGCCGGAAAATCTCGCCGGGCTGACCTTGCTGCATGACGACAGCCCCGACCAGGACCCCTCCTGCCCGACCTGGGCCATGTGGCTGCGCGCCGCCGGCGTCGAGGGGATCGACACCTCGCGCGGCCTTCACTTCAACCAGTCCAGCCTGGTGCTGGAAGCGGCGGTGGCCGGGCGCGGCGTGGCGCTGGCCAAGTCGCGGCTGGCGGCCGAGGATCTGGCAGCCGGCCGCCTGGTGCAAATCTTCGACGCCCGGCAGCCGGTCGACTTCGCCTATTACTTCGTGGCCCCGCCCACCCGCGCCGCCATCGGCAAGGTGGAGGCGTTCCGCGACTGGTTGCGCCGGCAGGCATCGGCGCAGTAGGCGATGTCCCTTCTCCCCTGGGGAGAAGGTGCGCCAGGACGGATGAGGAGCGGCCTCTCCGGAACGCGTGCCCTCATCCGGCGGTTTCGCCGCCACCTTCTCCGCCAGGGAGAAGGCATTAGTCTCTTCCCCATGCGACTGATCTTCATCTACGGCGGCGCTGCGGCGGGAAAGCTGACAGTGGGCCGCGAACTCGCCAGCCGGACCGGCCTTGCGTTGTTCCATAACCACCTGATCGTCGACGCGTTAGCGGCGGTCTTCCCCTTCGGCAGCCCCAGCTTCGTCCGGCTCCGTGAAGAATTCTGGCTTGCCACCTTCGCTGCCGCGGCCCCTGAAGGCCGCTCGCTGATCTTCACCTTCGCGCCGGAGGCTTCAGTCGCGCCGGACTTCCCGCGACGGGCCAAGGCGCTGGTGGAAGCGGCCGGCGGGCGGCTCGATTTCATCCGCCTGACCGTGCCGGCGGACGTGCAGGAAGCCCGCATCACCAATGAAAGCCGGGCCGACTTCGGCAAGCTTCGGTCGCTCGACCTGCTCCGCCGACTGGCGGCGGAGTTCGCCGCTTGCGAGGCCGCTATGCCGGCGCCGGCGCTCAGCATCGACACCTCGGTCACCGATCCGAAGACGGCTGCCGAAGCGATCATTGACGCCCTCGGTCTGCGCCCCACCTGAGTGTGTTGTCCCTTCGTTCCCGGTTATAGTCCCGCCATGCCCGCCCCGAAGCCCGTCCCCGTGCCGATCTACCCCGTCGCCGAGCGCGGCGCGCCGCTCCTCCTGCCCGCGCGGTCCGCCCGCCCCGAGAAGAGCGAGGGCGGCATCGCCTTCAGGCTGGTTTCCGAATTCGAACCGCGCGGCGACCAGCCGACCGCGATCAGGGACCTGACCGAGGGGCTCTCGGCCGGCGAGCGCGACCAGGTGCTGCTCGGCGTCACCGGCTCGGGCAAGACCTACACCATGGCCCAGACCATCCAGCGGCTGCAGCGCCCGGCCCTCATCCTGGCGCCGAACAAGACGCTCGCCGCCCAGCTCTACGGCGAGATGAAAAGCTTCTTCCCCGAGAACGCGGTGGAGTACTTCGTCTCCTACTACGACTATTTCCAGCCCGAGGCCTACGTCCCCCGGACCGACACCTACATCGAGAAGGATTCCTCGATCAACGAGCAGATCGACCGCATGCGCCACTCGGCCACGCGGGCGCTGTTCGAGCGCGACGACGTCATCGTCGTCGCCTCCGTCTCCTGCATCTACGGCATCGGCTCGGTCGAAACCTATTCGGCCATGACCGTCACCCTGAAGCCCGGCCTGAGGGTCGAGCGCAACGACCTGCTGCGCCGGCTGGTGGAACTCCAATACCGCCGCAACGAAGCCGCCTTCACCCGCGGCTCCTTCCGCGCCAAGGGCGATGCGGTGGAAATCTTCCCCGCCCACTTGGAGGACCGCGCCTGGCGGCTGTCGATGTTCGGCGACGAGATCGAGCAGATCGTCGAGTTCGATCCGCTCACCGGCGAGCGCACCGCGACCCTGAAGGAGGTGAAGCTCTACGCCAACAGCCACTACGTGACGCCGAAGCCGACGCTTCACCAGGCGGCCGAGCAGATCAAGATCGACCTCGCCATCCGGCTGCAGGAGCTGAACGGCCAGGGCAAGCTGCTCGAGGCCCAGCGGCTGGAACAGCGCACCAATTTCGACCTCGAGATGATGATCGCCACCGGCTCCTGTGCCGGGATCGAGAACTACTCGCGCTACCTCACCGGGCGGAAGCCCGGCGAACCGCCGCCGACGCTGTTCGAATACCTGCCCGAGAACGCCATCCTGATGGTGGACGAGAGCCACGTCACCGTGCCCCAGATCGGCGGCATGTTCCGGGGCGACTATCGCCGCAAGGCGACGCTCGCCGAATACGGCTTCCGCCTGCCCTCCTGCGTCGACAACCGCCCGCTCAAGTTCGAGGAGTGGGACGCGATGCGCCCGCAATCGGTCTATGTCTCGGCGACGCCCGGCTCCTGGGAAATGGAGCGCACCGGCGGCGTCTTCACCGAACAGGTGATCCGCCCGACCGGCCTGATCGATCCGCCCTGCATCATCCGCCCGGTCGAGCACCAGGTCGACGACCTGCTCGGCGAATGCAAGGCGGCCGCCCTGAAGAGCCAGCGCGTCCTGGTCACCACGCTGACCAAGCGCATGGCCGAGGACCTGACCGAGTATCTCACCGAGCACGGCGTGCGCGTGCGCTACCTGCATTCCGACATCGACACGCTGGAGCGCATCGAGATCATCCGCGACCTGCGGCTCGGCTCCTTCGACGTGCTGATCGGCATCAACCTGCTGCGCGAGGGCCTCGACATTCCCGAATGCGCGCTGGTCGCCATCCTCGACGCCGACAAGGAAGGCTTCCTGCGCAGCGAGACCTCGCTGGTGCAGACCATCGGCCGCGCCGCGCGCAACGTCGACGGCAAGGTGATCCTCTATGCCG
>VFQQ010001298.1_pt1 | contig 36493 bp, 38 predicted proteins | sample 3512341 | NCBI WGS metagenome assembly VFQQ01 (sample SAMN10412373, study PRJNA504923) | tailings metagenome | isolation source: Relicate 2 Philex TSF1 revegetated site | place: Philippines: Tuba, Benguet | collected 2017-08-29 | reverse complement strand
GCCTCCGGCGGCCAGCAGCGTGCTGGACCCGCCAGCGGCCCGCTGGACCGGGGTGGAATCTCCGTAACGAAGCACCCGGTCGACTTGGCCGCGTCAGTCCTGCACGCGGTTTTGAAACAGCTTCTAAGAGAGTGATCGAACGGCGATTGGCGATCGCTGCGCCGAGGGAGCCAGACAACCTGTCGGGGTGCAGGGGCCCACCCCGGTGGCAGGCCAGCCCGCCCGGAGGCGCTTCCGTACAGGGAACCGTCCAATCCACAACGGGCACGCGGCGCCGCACCGATCAGTTCCCCGCGAAATAGGCCCGGCGGAGCGCCCGATCCGTCCCCGGATGGAAGTAGCTGCTGCTCGGTCCGTCGCCATTGATCCAGTCCGGCGATTCGATCAGATGCTTTCGCTTGAGTGCCGCGGCGGGGCTCTGGCTCCCCTTGAACTTCAGCGATTCGCGAAACGCGTAGTGGCTGAACAGCCGCATGAACTCGCCCATGTAGATATCGGCGACCGCCGTGTTCCCGCGGATGATCAGCATGTTCTCGTCGTTCTTGTTGGTCGACGCCTGGGAGAAGTTTGCGGACCCGACAATCACGATCGGGTCCTTTCCGAGCGGATCGATGAGCATGTACTTCGTGTGGACGTACAGCACGTGAGCCTCGTCCGTGACCTTGTCGATCTCCTCCAGCCACCGGTCGAACGTGTTCAGCTCCACCTTGTTCCCCACAGAGACCGTCACGTTCGGCCGCTTCCGGATCCGATCGATCTCTTTCGCCTGCACCTTGAACGTCTTTCCGTTCCCCTTCTTTTCCATCAGGGCAAAGCGAAGGACATTGTCAGTCTGGTCGTACACCTGAACGAAACGCCCCTCCATTCCGAACGCGAAAGTCGCAAACAGGCCCCGCTTCGCGCCGGCGGCGAGCGTGGCGTACCAGTCCAGGACTTTGAGGTCGATCCGCGGCGAGAAGACCGGCGTCACCTCGCTGGCGAGCTTGGTGAGCGGAGCCGGTGAGGTCGCTTCGTTGGCGACCGCGGTCGGCTTGCGGGTCTCGTCCTTCTCCAGTGTCTGCCAGTATTCGAAGTACTTGTCGGCGATCGCGGCGGCGCGAACGATGTGGGCATTGTTGGAATGCCCGTAGATGCCGTTCTGGCTCAGGTTCGTCGAACCGGTCCAGACCTCCTCAGACCGCCCGCCGCGGCGGAGCACGAGAAACTTGTTGTGCGCGAAGCCGCCGGAGCGGGTTCGGGCCATCGTCAGCTTGGCGATCTTCTGGCCTTTCATGGCCGTCTCGTTCCCTTCCTTCTGCGTATCGCCGTCATACAGGATCTTGACCGTGACGCCGCGGTCTTTGGCGTCGCGGAGCTTCGCGTAGATCTCCTTGTTCTTGAACTCGAAGAACGCCCCGTAGAGTTCGTCACCGGACTGCGCCTGATCGATGTAGACGAACAGCCCTTCGATCAGTCCCCGCGACAGCCAGTCCAGCGCCGGCTGGCCGACGACATCCGGCGGCTGGTTCTGGAAACGGCGGGCGTACTCCTGCGAGGCGATTGCCCCGCGATTGAAGAACACGGCGTGCGTCCCCTGATCGACTCGCTCCGTCGTGACCTTGAGGTCGACGGATGCGTCATCCGTCAGCGCGGTCGGAGTACCGGTCCGGGCGACGACGCGATAGGTGTAGGACTGATCTGGCGAAACCGAGTAGTCCGCCCACTGAAACGACTGGATCGGATGGAAAAAGGAGTTCACCAGTGCCCCCGGAGCCGGATTCGGCTCGACGGACTGGAACGTCTTCATCCCTCCCAGCCAGACCACCTCGCCATCCTCGTGCCGCGTCCGGCGGATCGAGAAGCCGAGCACCCCGCGACTGCGGATCGCCTTCTCGCTCAGATCCCAGCCGATCAGCACCACATGGCTTCCCGCCGTCGCCATGGCGGTCAGTCCGTTGCTCTCGTCCCGTGTCCGCATTGCTGGCCCGCTTTCATGAGATGGGGAGTGACTCGCCGGCCATCGAAGGCCCGCACAACGCTCATCAAGCACACAGAAGACCGCACTCGAGCGGCATCGGAAGGACCGGAGGAAGCCTCACCAGCCAGAACGTGCCCTTGCCGCCCATTGCCAAAGCCATGGTTTGGATTGTGCCCCGGTCCACCTGCGACCGCAATGCGGGGATTGTTTCCTTGTCCGGATTTCACAAAGCGCCCGGTTGTTGCGGCCTGAATGACAACTCCGTTACGTTCGCGCCGCGAGTGGCATGCTCATGGCTCTGCACACAGGGGCGTGGCCCCCCCCGTGGCATTCCCGCTCAAGGCCAGGGCCGATAGAGCCCGATGTGAACCTTTTCGATCCGCTGGCTCTCTCGAAGCTTCGCGATGGCGTCCCGCGTGAAGTGGGGCGACTCCAGCTCCAGCCGCGACAGTGTCATGCGGGACGCGGCGATCTCGAGGGCCTTGTCCGTGAGATGAAGGGACCGCAGTCTGAGCGACTTGAGGCGGGGGAGCGTCGCCAGCGTCTCGACGCTCTGATCGGTGAACCGCGCATCGCCGCGGATCTCCAGCGATTCCAGGGACTTCAACTTGGCCAGGGAGTCCACCGCCTCCGCGGTCAGTCCATGGGGGTCCGTGGCCTCGCACAGATCTTCCCCCTCAATGATCAGATCCTTGAGGTTCGGCATCCCGCTGAGCGTGTCGCAATCGGCATTCCTCAGATTCGACTTGCAGATCGACAACCCCTCGATGTGCCGACTCCGGGCGACCGCCGCGAGAACGCCGGGATCCAGTCCGACCCTCTCCGGAGCGTGCCCCAGCGTCAGGTGCCGGACCTGCGTCAGGCTCACGACGTAGCGGATTTCCGGAAGCGTGATGTCATGCAGATAAAGATCGACCGCTTCCAGTGTCCGCATCGCGTGCCAGTGCGAACGCGGGTCCTTCTGACTCACCAGCCAGTCCGGGTCTCCGGCATAGCACGCCGTGCCCGGCAGCCCGTCGTCACCGGTCATGAAAAGCAGGGACTGCGCCGACGCGACTGCCGGAGAGAAGTGGAACGCGAAGACGAGCGCCGCGATCCGCAGAGACATCATGGTCAGTCCTCGTACCGCGTGACCGCCGGAACAGAAGTCGGTGATCCTCCGCAGTCGTCACTTCCCCGTGGGAGGGAGTTCTCCGTTCAACAGGTACGAGCCCCAGGTCTGGCCGGTCGGAGCGAACTTCTCCTCCGTCTCGCGAAGCGCCTTCAGGATCAGTTCCGTGTCTTTGACGTTCCGGACCTGCAAGGACTCCTTGAGATCAGTCCCGTAGGGAGTCAGCAGCGACTTCTCCTTGAGCTGTGAATGACAGACGCTGCACTGAACCTGGTTGCGCGGAATCTTCGTGTACGTCTCCTTGAACACGTTCGGGTACTGCGGACGGGCCTCCGCGACGGCCGGCCCAAGCCATGTGCCGACCCCTGCGGACAGCACGACCAGAGACGGGGGACATCGCATGGTCAGTCTCCACGGACGAGTCTACGTGCGGGGGGCCTCGCCCGGAGCATAACCTCCTGCCGCTCGGGAGCAAAAACGGTTCGCGAAAGATTCGGGTCGTGCGTAGACGGACCACGGCTCTCTTCTTGAAAGCGATTCCCCGAATGCCTGCCTTGCGGGTGAGCCACGCTAAACCGAGTCCCGTCGAGCGAGCTCGAGGGCATGGGATCGTCACCCGTGCCGGTGGACTCGGAGGATCGGGGCCTCGGCATATCGAAAGGTAGAGACGAGCAGGTCCGCCACGATCTTCTCGTCCTTCGTGTCGTGAAATCCCCATTCCGTGGTGGGACGTTCCCGATCGATCTCTCGCGTGACGGTGCGAAAGAAGTACTCCCCGGTCATCCGATCCAGCCGGACGTCCACGTACGCGAATGACGGCGTGCTGTCGTCGTCGGACACGACATCGCGTGTTCCGAAGTTCATGAGACTGTGCGACGTCCCGACATAGATTGTCCCCTCGGCGGTCTGGTGCAGTTCCGCGAGCAGCCGCCGAATCATCCGGTACTTCTCCACGATCGGATCATCGCCGGGAGGCAATTCGGCAAACCGGTTGATCAGGTCGTCGTACGTCTTCCACTGATTCGACAGTCCGCAGATCGGCATGGTTTTTCCTCACAGATCTGGTGATCAGAACGACGGAGGCTGCGAGTCCGGGGTCTCCGCCCGGACTTCAAACAGATCGGTCATCGACAGCGTGAGCGGATCGGTCGGCCCCGCTTTCAGGAACTCCTCTTCCCAGGGAACGGATAGGCCGGGCATCTGCTCCCGGCACATCCTGTACGCATCGCTCAGCGGCTGGTCGTAACCGGACCTGCAGGCCGCTTCGGAGAGCTTCGCGAGCGGACTTCGCAGCATGGGGTGTTCCGGGTCCGGAACGGAAAGGCCCAGATCGCGGCGGACCCTCTGCAGAAACACGACCTCCGCCGGGTATTCGCAGTACGGGGACTGCTCGAGACCGTAGATGCCGTCGCGGATCGGAAGCCTCGGGTTGGCCGCTTTCGCACCATGCACTTCGCAGAGCTGGAACAACTCCACCTCCAGGGCATCCGCGTCGTGCCAGTGCTGGAAGAGGCTCTGGAAGGGGCCGCGGAGCGATCCGTTCGTCAGCATCTGGCTGGCGCCAAGTCCTTTCCAGCGGTGGAACAGTTCGAGCAGGAACGGTGCGACGGGCCCTCCCGTGAGAGCGTCCGGCTCCAGATAGGGATGGCTCGTTGTGAAGAGCCGCACCAGCCGGTGCCCGAGAGTTTCGGCGATTGCGAGTTCGCCGACCGCGACTCCCAAGGCCACCGTCAGAAAGAACCCGGCGAGCCGGCGAGTGTCGATCGGGGCGATCTTGATCTGCCCTCGTTGAGTTTTGTCGAGGTCGGCGGAGGCACGCTGCTCGCATCGGTCCAAATAGATCCACGAGTCCATCGCGAGGTAACGAAAAAAGACGTGCGAACGGAGGCGCGCCTCGTCCAGACGTCCCCTTTCCGCCAGCACAACGGCCTCGCACCAGCGAGTCACTCCGATCGTGGTGATCAGTCGATTCGTGACAACCGGAGGAGATTTGCCGGCCGTAGATGCGTAGAAGTACGGCACCAACGATTCGAGTCGCTGATTCTCTTTCAGCGCCTTCATGGTTTCCCTGGAACACTTCTGGAAGGACCAGCGGGCGAGTCTCGGCGACATTTGGAATTCCATTTCTTCCTGAGTGAGCGGCGTGGCCCCATCCCTGCGACCGAAGGGGGGATTCACCTATCGTCCCGGTCCTCTGGAGACCAGCGCAGACAGACCTCGTCACCCGCACCGCACGCTGCGAGCGAGCAGCGTCGTGAGGAGGGCCGGGTGCTCGCTGAGCCAGACTTCGAGCTGCGTCCGGACGGCATGGGCGACCCGTTCTTCGATTTCGTGGTTCGAGATCCGGTCTCGGGTCGGGGACTCGAACTGGAGGTTGGGGGCGTCGATGCTCAGGACCGCGACCACCCCCCGTTCGAAGGCACGGCCGTCGACGGCGAGGGGCTCGCGATCGGCCTGCTCCCGGGCCTTCGCGCGGAGCAGGCCGACGACCCCTTTCTGGAAGCCGTGCAGATGGGCGCCGTGGCCGTACGTCCGTTCGCCGTTGGCGTAGGTCTCGAGCGTGGTCTCGTCCCCGCGGACGTGCTGGAAGGCGACGTCGAGCGTCAGCCCCGGGATCCGGGCCTGGACGGCGAACACCTGCGGATAGGCGGGCCGGTCCCCGGCCAGGACGCGGACCCGGTCCGCCATCCCGTTGGGACAGACGTGGCGGCAGCGGGCTCCCTGCGGATCTTCGAAGTCGATCACGAAGCCGGGATGGTAGGCGGCCAGAAACTCGAGGCGGTCCCGGATCCGGTCCGCCTCGAGCGCTGGTTGACGGAAGATGGCGGGATCGGGACACCACTCGAATCGGATCCCCTGCCGTTCGGTCGGACCGAGATCGCGAGTCGGACCGGCCGGGACGCCGCGGCACATGGCGAAGTCGAACCGCCATCCCTGGTGGCAGGACTCCAGTCGGAACGTCTCGGCGAGGGCCGCCGCCGAGGGAATGTCGATCCGGGCTCGCTCCCCTCCATCGTGGCGGAGCTGGCCGTTCAGCAAGAACGTGGTGACGGCGATTTCGAGCAGCGACCGGCCGTCGAGATCGGGGATCGGCGTTCCGGGGAGCCCCGGCCCGTCGACAGTGACCGTCGCCAGTCCATCATGGAGCGTCACCTCGAGCCGCGTCGCCCCGTGAGCAAACTCGCCGGCCGCGACGTCGATCAGCCCGAGGAGCGTCTTGTGCAGCCCTTGGGGATCGGTCCCGCCGACGTACATCGCCGGCCGCTTTCGGATCGATTGCTGCAGGACGGGCGGATCAAATTCCGGTCCCACCGGACGCCACGCGGCGAGTTTGGCCAGCATCTCAGCCGTCTTGGAATCCGCCATGTCTCCCCTCCCTCGGATTGGTTTTTGAGCCCTGCCGACCATCCCGCCGCCCGACCATGAGAGCCCCGGATTTTACCAGATTCGAGGGGCAACCGATGCGCGGGTTAGGGTGGCCACGGCGTGGCGGCACGCTCGGTTTCGAGGCCATTTCCTGGGGCGAATCGCTTGTCGGAAATCGAGCTGGATTTCTCGAAGTCGGAGGCGGCGGCATCGACCGGAGTGGTTCGTCGCGCGGAACCCGCGCGCCCGTTCCAGGGAAGACTTGCGGATCGTCCAGAAGAGTGGCGGACCGGTCTAGCTCTCCTCCGGCCGCGGAAACGGCAGCAGCCGGGGGGGCTCGGGAAGGATCTCGCGGGCCCGTTCGCGGGCGAGCTCGGCGTCGAGGCGGTCGTCGGTCAGGCCGAGCGGGTCTCCCCGTTCGACATAGCCCCGGTCCCGCCCCAGTGTCCGGAGCGTGAACTGGATCGCCCGGAAATCCCCCTCGTCGACGAGCTGCTCGAGCCCCTTCTCCGCCTTGTCGACCAGGATCTCGCGGGCTTCGAGGATCGCCTCGGCCACCTCTTCGCAGGTCCGGCGGCGGGCATAGATCGTCGCGCGGGAGATCACGAGAGCGTCCGCCGCGGCAGAGACCGTGAGGTGCTCACGCAGGGCGGCGATGATCTGGGCGTTGGTGCAGGTCGCGGGGGGCATCGGGCGGCATCCGGGGACAAGGGCGAAAGGTCTCTCCCGCTCAATCGGCCCGGCGATGCGCTCCATCGGTCAGAACGGCCAGCGGATCTCCCGGTCGTCGATCCACGAAACCCGACTGGATGGTCCCGGTTTCCCGACGAGAAAATCCTCGACCGCCCACCAGGCTGACTCCGGGCCGACGAAGCATCCGACCGGATAGGTCAGGTCGTCTCGTTCTTCAAACCGGTCGAGCCGCGCCCGATCGGCGACGCTGAAACGGCACCAGCGGGTCCGGTTGGATCCCGCGTCGAGGGCGCTCCACTGCAGGAGCCACCCGAGGCCTCTCCAGTAGTCGATGACGAGAGACTCCTGTTCGTCAGCCGCTGTCTGCCGCGTGAGAGCGGCGCCCGGCGCCGATCCCCAACGTCCCGGGTTGTCGGTCAGTAGCCAGGTCCGCCACGCGGCCGCGTCACGTCCTCCGTCATATAAGACTCGGAACTCCGACAGGGGAACGCTCTCCATCAGTTCATTCGCTGCGTTGGAAAGAGGACGGCGAGGCGGGCATCCTTGCAAATGGAGAGGACCCCCCGCCATCGCAGGAGTCTTCCTCGTCCGGGGTCCGGAGCCGTTCTCCCCAGATCGAGAGGCCGCTCCGGGTAAACACGTCGTTCAGGCGGTCGAGGAGTTTTCGAGTCAGCTTTCGAACGAACGTCTGGTTCCGTTTCATCCGGATCGCGGTCTCGGCGATGCTCCGTTCCTGCACGATCAGGAGGTTGGCGATCCGGCGGAAGGAGTGCTGCAGATGCCGGCGGAAGGTGTCCGGGTTCCGCGGCGGCGGGGGGGCATCGTCGATAAGGGGAAACTCGACGTAGGGCTCGTCGCGGATCTCCTGTTCGGGGAGGTCGGACTGAATCAGGATCAGGGGGGGAATCTCGCCGGTGGCGCGGCAGCGTTCCCGCTCGCGGCGGGGGATGTGGTCGAGCACCCGCAGCTCGTCGAGGATCGCACCGCGGATCCGAGGCCCGCAGTAGGAGGTGAACCGGACCCTGCGTGTGGGGTCGAACCGGTCGAGCGCCCGCAGCAGGCCGATCTGCCCCGCGGAGGCGATCTCGTCGACACAGGTCGTGGCCAGCTTCGGAAGCCGCCTGACGATCGTGTTGGCAATCTTCCAGACGACCGGCTGGTAGAGTGCGCACAGCTCATCGCGCGAGGCGGGCCAGCGGCTCCAGAGCCGGGTTTCGAGTTTGCGGTCGATCGCCATGAAACGAAGCCTCCCTCTCGCCCGCCGCAGCCGCCTCGGCGCAGGCGAGCGCCGCAGCGGGCACGACGGGACGTGGATCGCGTGTGGGACGTTGCCACGAGGCTACGGCGCCGTTCACCAGGTCAAGGTTTTGTCCGGTGCGTTCTCGAGGACGAGGAGCGCCGAGCGGGGGTAGAGCCGGACCTCCGAGAGCCGCACCCCGATCGCGCGGGCCAGGAAGCCATGGACGAGGGCGGGGGTCCGCCAGACGACGCGGAGGCCGCCGGGGATCCCGGAGACGTCGGGCCACGGATCGGGGAACGAGACGCGGGCCTCGCCCAGGTCGACCGGTCCCCCCGCCAAGAAGGCCAGCAGCAGGGGATGCCGTGTCGCCACGACGAGCGGTCCGAGCGCCACGTAGGCAGTCCCGTCGGCGACCTGCGGCCGGGGAGGGAGCCCCATGAGCCGGATGTGGGTTTCGGGCGTGTTCGAGTTTTCCCCTGCAGGGGGTCCGATCGAAAACCCGTCGAGGGACCAGGCGGCGAGGAGTCTGGGGACCCACGCGCGGGCGAGGGATTTCCACGGTTCGGAGAGGGGTGTCGCGTTCATGCCGATCAATCGACACGCCCTGCACCTCCTGTCCCCGGGGGCGACCGCGCCCGACCCGGTTTGCCTTTTCTCGATCGTCTTTCGCAGAATGACCGAACCGGGCGGCGCCGCTCGCGTCCGCTGCGGACGGGGCGACCCGGATCGGGCCTCGGGCGGCCGCTTCCTCCCGTGACCCGACTTCGCTTCCCGTCGAAGAGTGCATGGGTGATCTATGGACCTGCGTCTGAAGCGATTCCGCTGGATGGTGCTGATCCTGCTCAACCTGCTCGGCTGGTTCGTGCTCTTGCAGCACCGCCTCGGGACCACCTCGACGCCGTTCACCACGGACGGCGTTGCCGAGGCCCTGACGGGGCTCCGGCCGTCGGTCAGCGAGTCTCCCCTGGAAACCCTGGTCGGGATCTCCCTGGGGATGCCCCTCGCGGCGCCGGTCTTCCTCTTCCACTCCTCGGCGAGGCTGAGCGCCGTCCTGATCTGTCCGAATGCGATCGCCTGGGCCGCGGCGGTCGAGGTCATTCTGCGTCGCTACATCGACCCGGAGTTCGACCGCGAATAGAGCATTCTGCTCTACCGTGTGCAGGCGGATGGAGGCCGAACGTAGGGAAACTCTTAGGTTCCGCCTGCGAGATCGCCGTACACCAATTCCAGAATTGCTCTAACCGCCGCCCTGGCCGGGCCGCAGCGGCCTCGCGGCCGCGATCAGCCGATACGGACCTTCGTGAGGAGCTTCGAGGAGCGGCTCCCCAGCCAGGCACCGGCGAATCCGCCGATCAGGAAGAAGCCTTCCTGCTGGTGCTGCGGCAGCCGGACTTCGAAGTAGTAACGGAACGCCTCCTGCCAGGAGATCACGTCCTGAATGTGCTTCTCGATCAGGGTCTTCGTTCCCCAGACGTTTCCGGCGAAGACCGCCGCGATGATCGTAGCCGCCGTGATCAGCCGCAGCAGAAGCGACGTCCCCTCCGCTGCGGAGTCGACCATCGCAGACAGCATCACCGAGGCAATAAACGGGACGAACAGCAGAATCTTCCCCGGCATCGCCGTCTGCTGCATCCCGCCCCAGATGAGCGCGTAAAAGGCGGCTCCGACCAACAGCGTCAGGAGTGCCGGCACCCACCGCACGGGAGCGGACCGCTCGAGGTGGCCGACGGCGGCTTCGTCCCGGACCCGCGCGAAGCAGTCCTCGCACGCCGTGACATAGTAATCGTCGATCGTCATCAGGGTGTTCGGCGGGACTGCGTGGCAGAGGCCACACGCGGCGATGGCCGGCTTCGCACCGAACTGCCGGAAGTCCTGCACCAGATTCGCGGGAAGGTCGAGCACCTGCTGCTCGGTCAGCTGCTTCAGCCGATTGGGCGTGAGTTCGATCTCGACCTGATTGGGATGGTTCCCCGATTTGGCCCGGACGCCGTTGATCCACGACGTCAGCACGCCCGACTGCTTCACATGGGTGAAGCCCGAGAAGTTCTCCAGGATCTGATCGTTGACCACCGCATCGGGAGCGAGGGCGATCAGCCGGAGGCAGTTGTGGAAGTAACTGACATCGAAGCCGACCCCCTCGTGGATCCCCATGTGCTGTTTCGTCTGCTCCGCATAGCGGAGCCCATACCGCGCAACGAGATCCTCGAACATCCGCTTGGCTTCGGCGGTGGTCATGATTCTCTCCGGCCCTGTTTCAACGGCGAGCCGGGTCTGCCGAACGCCCGAGTTCGTCGGCCCGCCGCTGAAGGGCGACCGTAACCCGGTTCTCCTGCCGAGTCAATTTTCGCCGCTCTGGAACGGGGCGGGGGACTCCCGCGTACTTCGGGGCTCCGATCGTGAAGCGGACCCCGCGCTCTTCGTCCCTGCAGCTTGTTCTAGCGGTCGCTGCGATGCACCCAAACTGGATTCCATCCGAGAGTCCGCCATGTCGCACGCTCGGAGCACTCACGCCGTCTGCTCCCGGCACCGATCCGGATCGCAATCTCCCACCGCGTCCCCAGATCCAACGGAACACTCGCTCCCGGCCTTTGGAGAATGTTTCCGTGCTAACAGTCACACGAAAGATGGAGTCAAGCGGCGCTGTCAGTGGACACCCGACCAGAAACGTCTGGTGGACCGCCGCGACCGCAGGAATCCAGCGCGCTCACGACCGAGAATCTTGCGGCTCATGTGACACAATCAGCGGCCTCTTTCTCGATCAACAGGACAGCAGAACTCTCGACAGCCTGCGGCATTCATGCGAGGATCCTGACTCGCGCGGGCCGGGGATCGGTTGTGCTCTACCGATCCGAATGCCGAGGGCTTGTCGGGGTTCTGTCGGGTTTTCGTTTTGTTGATTCGGGCAGCGCGTCGCCTGAAGGTCATTGTCGGGCAAGATTGTCGGGCAAGGAAGAGCAGCCATGCCTCACGTTCCGTCCATGTCGCGCCGCCTGCCGGGGTTCACGCTGATCGAGCTGATGGTGGTGATCGCAATCATCTCCGTTCTCGTCGCGATCCTCCTTCCGGCGGTCCAGCAGGCACGCGAGACCGCGAACCGCAGTCGCTGTGCGGCCAACCTGAAACAGATCGGGATCGCGCTCCACAACTATCACGATGTCTTCGGCAGCTTCCCGATCGGAGCCCGAGTGCATCGCGGCATGGGACCATCGTGGATGGTCGGCCTGCTCCCGTATCTGGAGCAGATGGCGGTGTACCAGAAGTTCGACATGGACATCGCGAATTGCGGCAATCCGACGCTGCCGCTCAACAAGAACGGCCCCCTGCTGCACAACCTGATCTTGAGCGTCTTCGCCTGCCCCTCCAACTCGATGGAGGCGGTCACAATCGGGACAGTCACCCCCATGATGAGTTCCTACGTGGGGATCGCCGGGGCGACCAGCGACCTGTCGCTGGCGACCCCCACAGTCACGGCGTGCTGTCAGCCGGACTCCAACTCCGGACAGATTTCGGCGGACGGCGTCCTGGTTCCCAACATGGCCGTCCGGCTCGCTGACGTGACGGACGGCACGTCGAACACGCTGATCGTCGGCGAGGCTGCCAGGAAGATCCTCGACAGCACGGGGAACCTGAGGCGGATCGACGGCTCGTACAACTTTGGATGGGCCGCCGGAACAAACGCCAACGGCGTTCCCCCCGCGTATGTGAACTCGGTGGCGGGTGCCATGCCCCCCCCGGCTTTCAACATCACAACGATCGGGTATCCGCCAAACGCCGCTGTCTACGGAAAGGGAGGCGTTCGGGACAATCACGGTGCCAACAATCCGCTGGCGTCATCCCACGCCGGCGGGGTGGGCGTTCTGTTCTGCGACGGGCACGTCGATTTCCTGTCGGAGAATGTCGATCTCGTCGTTTTCAAAAAGTCGGCCTGTCGCGGAGAAGGCCTGCGTTCCCCGTAACCTTCGCTTCGCGACAGCCGAATATTCGCGAATCCCTGTTTTCCATCCGCTTGAGAGGACATCGATGAGAGTGCGTATGATCGGCGGCAGTGCCTTGAAGGCTCTTCTGTTCTGCTCCCTGGTGCTGGTCGGCACGAGCGAGGCTTCCCGGCGGTCCCGGCGATGCTGCCCGCCGGCTCCCTGTGCGACGTCGCAGGCATCCCCCTGCAATCCCTGCGCGATGCTGCAGCACCCCGCTGACAGCCACCCCGTGATTCCATGCACTTGTCCCATCTGGGAACTCGGTCCGACAGAGGAGGACCCTTCGCAGAGTTACTTCTACGCGGAGTACAACGGACTTGGTTCGAACTGCAACAACCCTTCCGGCACCTGGGTCATCGCCGATCCATCAACCATCGTCTGCCCTCAGTTCTGCCAGGACTGCACGTTGAACCTGCTTGAAACGCAGACTCAGAACACCGCGTTCAAGACGCTGCATTGGAATCCCGGCTCGATGCGCAAGCCCTGGTCCGATTATTCGATGATTCGCCATGCCGATATTCCTCTGACATTTACCGACCCTCGGGGTCAGGTTCACTACGCCTACGGTCAGATCCTTTCCGTCAAGCCGTCACAGATCCCGGGAGCCACGCTGCCGAGACGCCCGGGAGCAAATCGTGATCGAGACATCGCGTTTGGCTTCGAACTGAAAGTCGGCGAAGTGCTCTCCAATCCGCAAGAGGCGACGTATCTCGGGCAGGATGCGCATCGTCAGGGATGTCTCGTGAAGTCTTTCGACACGACCTTCCTGATCAAGCTTCGCTAGCCGCGTGGCTGCGATGGCAACGCCAGCCGCAGAGGCGGCCGCAATGACGTGATCGGGACTCCCGGCAGGCCGGCCCCTTCGGTCGCCGCTCCAGTCACAGCACCGCCGGTGCATGGACCGAGCCCCGCAGCCCGGACATCCGTCGTTGGTCGTTTGAGCCCGCCCGCAACCTTCGGGCGGGCTCTCTTCTTTACTTCCGCGGTCTGGGAAAGTCCGCCGGAACGAGTCGCGGCCTGGTGCTTCTCGCGAACCGGACGCCGATCGCGTCGTTCGCGCCGTGAGGACGAAGTACATTGGCGTAATCCGGCTTGAACTCCGCCACCATGCCCTGTCCGGGAAGCAAAGCGGCCGGATTCCCGCCGCGGATCGCCCTCCGCCCTCCGAGACCGGTTTGCGGCAGCCCGTCTGCGCTCCAGTGCATGGGACGGAGCAGCCGATAGCTATCCACCCATTCGGCGACGTTGGAGCAGACTCCGGTGATCTCGCCGCCGTGCGAGGCGATGCGGTCGAATCCGACTCCTCCCACGTCACCCACCTCCTCGGGCCACGCCTCTGGAGCGGGGAGTTCATTCCCCCACGGGAAGCGGGTCGTCCCTCCATTCGTGGTGAGAAAGAGAAACTCCCACTCCTGGACGAGCCGCTTGCCGGAGTCTTCCGCGCGCGACACGGCCTCCTCGAAGGAGATGTTCGTCATGGCCGCGTTCGGCGGCTTCCCCTTGGCTTGAGTTTTCCAGAGCGCGTCGAGCAGTTTGGAACTGATCTTCGGAGCCTGGAGCGCCAGAAAGTCTCCGACAGTCAGCTCGTGGGGATCCACGAAAAAGGGAGGGACGTCAAACCGCATCGAATCCGCGCCGGGCTGGGGGGCAGGCCCCAGGCGAAGGTCGCGTCCTCCGTCGACGAGGACCATTCCACTGGTGACCGACGAGGCGGGGATCCTGATGGATGGCCAGACCAGCCGGTCCTGGGGGTCGACCTCCCAGTTCACCTGGTGCCAGTTTTTCGTGATCGCCTTCGGATCGGGCGGCACATGCCGATAGACCTCGTGGAACCGCTCGCTCCCGTCCTCGAGAGCCGCCACGACCAGGTAGTCGCCTGGCGCGAGACGAACCTCCACCGGGCTGAGTGTCGTGGCCGGCACGAGCTGTTCCGGAAGCGGATGCCCGTCTTCTGCGCTCAGCGGAATGAACGAGACCCGGGCCCCGGGAGGCTCGGTGGTCAAGTGGACGGTCTTCTTTCCGTCGTCGACCGGGGGAGTGCGGTTCAAGTAAAGGCCGCAGGCAGCTGTCGCTGTCAGGCCGGCCGCCGCGAGGAGGAACTGGCGACGGCGGGCCAGCTTTCCGACGGCCCGCGTCAGCCTGCGGGGCCGACGGACCAGAGACTCGCCCGCCAGGAAACTCTGGAGGTCGCGGACGAAATCGGCAGCCCGCGGATACCGGTCGAGCGGGTCGATCTCCATCGCCCGGCGGACGATCGCCCTGAGCGGCGCGGGAGCCTCGAAGTCCGGCGCGCCCCCCTTGGGGATCTTCGCCACCATCTCCTTCGGCGTCCCCTCGAACGGCCGGCGGCCGCTGAGCATCTCGTACAGGACCGCCCCCAGGGAATAGATGTCGGTGGCGGGGCCGACGGAGGATTCCTCGCACTGCTCGGGGCTCATGTACGGGATCGTGCCGAGCAGCCCGTCGGCGGCGGTGATCGTCGATGTCGCCTCGGCGTGCTTCGCCAGCCCGAAGTCGAGGATCTTGGCGGTTCCGTCCGGAGCCAGGATCACGTTCGCCGGCTTGAAGTCGCGGTGAATGAAACCCGCCTCGTGAACGTGGGCCAGCCCTTCCGCGAGCTGCAGCGCGATCCGGGCGGCATTCTCCGGCTCGAGCGGCTTGCCGCGGCGATCGGAGAGGACCTTCTTGAGGTTCTTCCCCTCCACGAACTCGAAGACGATGTAGTCGGTCAGCGCCCCCTGGCTCAGCTCCAGCAGCCGAACGACGTTGGGGTGATTGAGCCGGGCGACCGCGCGGGCTTCCCGCGCGAACAGCTCCCGGTTCCGGGCCAGCATCGTCTCGCGGAACCGCTTGATGGCGACCCACTGGCGGAGCTTGGTATCGCGGGCCTTCCAGACGACGCCGAACGTCCCTTCCCCGAGCATCGAGACCAGCTCGAACCGCCCGAGGACCACCGGCCGCCGCTCGACCGGCATCGGCATCGAGACAGTCTCGAGCGCCGGCATCAGCTGCGACAGGGCGTCGCTGAACTGCGGATACCGCTCCACATACTCTTCGATCGTGATCTTCTCGCCGCTCCGGCGGCGATAGTCGAGATCGATCTGGACGAGCTCCACGAAGAGCGTGGAAGCGGGGAGCTTCGTCTGGTTCAGGTACTCCGCCAGCTCGGGATGCCGGCCCGACCGCCAGGCGCTTTCGAAGCTGTCGCAGATCGAGTCGATCTCCTGCTCCAGATGAAGCAGCGCGAGCTGTTCCGACAGCCCTGGCCCGGGCCCGGTTTCGTTAGCTTGGCTCATAATTGACTTCGATCTTCCAGGCTCGACGGACGACCCTGAGTTTTCGATTGACCGTCGCCGGCGAAACGCCGAGCTGCTCGGCGATCTCCTCGACGGTGTGGCCCTCCACTCTTAAAACCGCAACGTTGCGCTGCTGTGTGTCAGCCAGAAGATCCAAAAGTCGGAAATACTGCTCATTGAACGCGACCACATAAGCGGGATCGGGCTCCGCGGAGACAAGCTGCTGAAAGATCTCCCCCGGGTCCCCTTCGAGCGAGAGCGGACGGATGTTTCCGCCCCGCTTCTCGGCATGCTCGCGGCGGTGGTGGTCGATGCACTTGTTGCGGGCCATGACCATCAGGCACCACCAGACATCGTCGAGCGTCGCCACGTTCTCGAACCGCCCCGCCTTGGCTCCGTTCCAGATGCTTTCAAAAACGCTCGCCGCGACATCCTCGCCGTCGCTGGTCATCGCCGGGAGCTTCCGAAGCTGGGCCTCCGCCACCTTGACCAGCTGGCTGAAGTACCGCTTCCAGAGCGCCTGGATGGCGTCCGAGTCGCCCTTCCGCAACTGCTGAAGCCACAACGAAATGGAGCCGTCCGGGTTGTTGGTCATCGGGTGCCAGCATGAAATTCCGAGCCCGAAACCCGATCCGTCGCTGTTACCTGGCCGGACCAGCCGTCTTTCCTTCGGTTCGGAGACGAAACTCTCGATCAGTGCAGGGTTTGGCTCGGCAATGCCCGCGGGCAGGTTACCCGAATCCCGGACCGGCGTCACCAGTCGTCTTGCGGGAGAGATCGGCGACCCCTTGCTCCGGCGAGGAAGTCGCTCGCCGGCGGCGCAGCATCCCTCCGGCTCGACGCGGAAGCACGGCCGCTGCGCCCCGTCCGGATGACCGTCTCGACGCGGCACGCGGTTACCGACGACCCGCCCCGCAGCAGCGCCGCACGGGGGGCCGCTCCGGAGGCGGCGGGGCTCAAACCCGCGGCCTGGGAACTCCGCTCTCCCGGCTACCGCTTCTCGCCCGCTTTCCAGGTCCCCTGCTGGCAGGTCATCGTGTCGGCGGTCACGACCCGTGCGGCGGCTCCGGTGCCGAACCGAACGACGACATCCCCCGAGAGACGGAGCGTCGTCCCCGTGCTGCCGAGGAACTCCAGCGAGCGGGCCGTGCAGCGGGTCTCATCCTCGACGTAGCGGCAGTCACCCTCGGCCTTCACGCTGAGACGCCCCTCGGCATCCGAACGGACCTCGATCCGGTCCGCCTCGATCGTGAAGTCGGTCTCACCTCCGGTACCGAACGTCACACGGGCCTTCCCGTCCATCAGACACTGGAACGCCCCGGCCGTCTTCCCTTCCGCCGGCGCCCCCTGCTCGAGACGCACGGTCGTCCCGTGAAACGTCATCGGTCCGTAGGCGACTGGCGGCCGCGCCCCCGCAACGGGCACGGCGGCCGCAGTTTGATCCGCAGCCCCCACCTGGACGATCGGCAGAGTGGCGATGAGGACTGACGCAAAGACGAAAGCGACCATTTCACACTCCTGACAAAGAGAACGGGAGGTCGAGAGCCTAGGCCCCGCAGAAGCCGAGCGGGCGGGCCAGAATACCCATGGCGAACCGATCCACTCCAGAGGAACTGACCGCCCCGGCCTCACCGGAACTCCCTCCATCTCCCGCGACCCGCAGGGAGCCCAGTGTCACGGCGTCGACCAAGCTGCCCTGTTTGACGGCAGGAACTTGAAGATCGCAGACCCCTGAGAAGCGTGACGGAGCCGGTCGAGTCAGCACACCTCGGCGTCACGGCCGTGGATCGTGCAACGGTTCCGGTCGAAACGTCTGCAGGTCGGCTCGAAGGTACGGCCCCTGACCGAAATCGACGGTCGAAGCTTCGAACCGGATGGGGACGCCGGCGGGTCGAGCAACCAGAGACTGATATATCCGGCGGAACCAGTTCGTGATTCCCGGGTCGTGGGAATCGACGAGGTGGCCGAGGTCGGAATGCAGGTCGATGCGGTCGCCTGAACACCGCCAGGAGCCTTCGAGGATCGTCGAGCGAGGGCGAACTCCCAGGGAGTACCGAAAGCGACGGTCGGACGTGAACACGTAGATTTCGTCAGTTTGCGGGGTGATCCATGTCCCGACCAGCCGTCGCTCCGTCGCATTCAGGGGGCGATACTGCCACGCAAGCGGGGGACTGGCGAACAGCACCACCGCGGCGAGCATGATCCAGGGCCAGCGACGGCGCTTCATCGGGGTGCCCGACATCTCGTCGCTTCCCGCCGCTGCGGGGCGTTTCCGACTCTCACCGGGCCGCATCGGAAACCTGATCGATCGGCCGGATGACGACGCCCCGGTCGGGGGCCGCGCCGGGACGGCGGGCCGCTTCCTGCTGGAGCCGGTGCACCTGCACCTGAGCCTCCGCGATCAGATGGGACGCGTTCCGCAGTTCCTCGCTGAGCTGCTCGACCCTGGTCTCGGTCCGGGTGAGCTGGTAGCGGAGAAACACGCAGTAGAGCGTCTGCAGCAGGACCATGCCCCACAACCAGGTCCAGCCGGACCTGCGGCTCGCGTTCTCGGACATGCTCGGCCTCCGGGAAATGCCCATTCCTCGGGAGAAGCGTACCCCACTTCGATCCGGTGGGACTACGGAAACCCTGATCGAAACCGCCGGTCCTCCCCGCCCGCGCGGCCCGGCGCGCGTAGAATGGGGAGTTCGGATACCGGTGCGAGAATGAAGGGAGAGGCGATCATGGTGGACGATGAGGAGACCGAGCTGACCCGCGAGGAGGTCGCGTCGTACGAGGGGGCGTTGCTGCTGGAGTTCGGAGCCGCCTGGTGCGGCTACTGCCGGACGCTCGCACCGGTGGTGGCCGAACTGGCGAAGGCGTTCCCGGGGGTCGCCCACGTCAAGATCGAAGACGGCCCGGGGAAGCCGCTCGGCCGCTCGTTCCAGGTGAAGCTCTGGCCGACGCTCGTGTTCCTGAAGGACGGCGTCGCGAAGAAGATCGCCGTGCGCCCGGGCCGCGCGGAAGTCCTCGAAGGGTTTCAGGCGATCGCAGAGGACTGAGGTGTCGGAGTGAGGAAAGCACGGCGCGCGTCGTCCACGCCATCCGCACGCACGCAAAGGTGATGTGTCCCGCCGGGCCAAGGCGTTGACAGGGCTGACCTGCGAACCGACAACTGCCGCCCGAGGTCGAGTCTCACCGCTTCGGTGACGCGACCGACAGAGTCCTCTCTTCCGCCGCGAGAAAGCCGAGACATCATGGGTGCCTGGGGACCGAACCCTTTCGACAACGATGCCGCGTGCGACTGGGCGGCCGAGCTCGAGGAGTCGGGACTGAGTCTGATCACGGAGTCGCTCGCCGGGGTCGTCGAGGCGGAGAACGAGTATCTCGACGCCGACCGGGGGAGCGAGGCGCTCGCCGCCTGCGAGGTCCTCGCCCGGCTGCGGGGGAACCGGGGGGCCGAAACGCCGGACACGGAAGCGGTGGACGCATGGGTCCGGTCGCAGTCGTCGAAGCCGGGTCCGGAACTTGTCGCGCTCGCGGAACAGGCGATCGAACGGCTGCTCGGCGAGAACTCGGAACTCCGCGACCTGTGGGATGGAGACGCGGAGTGGCTCGCCGCGCTCGCGGATCTGAAGGGGCGTCTCCGCCGCTGAAGCGGCAGGGGGAGCGTCCTCTAGCCTTCGATCGTCAGAAGCGGCATGAACGCCCCGCTGTCACCCGCATCAGGGCGGTGCCGTCAGCCAGCCCTGCCGCCGCAGGTGGGCGGTCCATTCGTTTTCGTTCGCGGGCGTCCACCCCGGGACGAGTGAGAGGAACCGTTCTCCCATCAGGACGTCGGTCAGCAGCTCCCGGAAAGAATCCGCCGCAACGCCCCCTTCGGTGACGGAATCCATCTGCACGCTGATCAGCCGAATGGTCCCGTCGAGGGCCAGGACGAAACAGTCGCCGGACGGGTCTTCGCCGATGGGCACACCCCCATCTTGAATGATGGGCCTCCATCGCCGGAACCCGTCCGCGATCGTCTCCAACTTGCCGCTTCGCGATCCGAAGAGGACGTACATATCGAGTTGCAGGCCATTCGTCTCCTGGAGGAATGCGAGGTACTCGGCGTCGATCCCGGGATATTGCCGCTGCAGATCGTGGACGAATGCCAGATCCGGCTCCCCCTCGTCTTCAGAGAAAGCGATTGCCAGTCGCGGCACGGTCCGCAGGGCCTCGCGGGTGAGTCTCAGCTTCTCTCTCCAGGAGGTCATCGATCGATCTCGGAACTCGTGCGAGGGGTGTTCGTTCGGCGAGTTTCGGAGGACTCCGGACGGGCATCCGCCGGGGGATCGACGAAGCGGCACAGGAACCATTCGACCATCAGCGCCCACAGGAAGGGATTCAGACAGAACGAGAGCCCGATGATCTCGTCGGAAGGATGAAAGTAGAGGACCGGGGCCAGGAGCGGGAGCGAAAGTGGCAGGCCGATCGAGATGTCGATCGCGGACGGTCCCTGGTGATGATCGATGTAGACCGCCTTGAACGCGAGGGCAAACCAGCCGGCGAAGTTGAAAGCGATGAGGAGGAACCAGCGCATCGGGGTGGCTCCGTCGTCAGGTTCCGAGTTGCTGTGCGTACGCATCCATGACCGCGTCAAACTTGCCGCGATCCCTGGCCGCGTAATAGAGGTCTTCCAGATCGTAGAACAGGTTCCCCTCATGCCCCTTCGGTCCGCTTCCCCTCAGAGCGTTCAGGGCCCGGTCGCGACGCTCGCGGTCCCGCGGATAGGGGGGTGGGAACTTTCCGATGGCGGTCTCGACGAGGTCCGCGCACTCCGGAAGACCGATCGCCCGGAATCCCAACACCGCCTCGGGGGCGAGCACGCCCGTCGAATTCAGAAAGAACTGGTCGAAACCGCCATTGCAGACCTCGGCGTCACACCAGAACACCGCGATCAGGTGACCGACCCGAGGCGGGGCCGCCGCGAACGACTTCAGAAATTCCGCCTCGCTTCCGTAGATGTTGATCGATTCCGCATGGGACTGGACCGCGGCGAGCGCCAGGGCACCGGGGCGAGCCGGCTCGGCCTTGCCGCAACCGGACAGTCCCAGGAGCGTCCCCGACGCGAGGCTGCCGAGAACCTGACGGCGCGAGAGGGAAACGGAGCGCATGAGATGTTCCGCCACGAGTGATCGACCCTGCCCGGGAATGTCCACCAGCACAACGACCCAGCCGGCGGCCAGCAACGGCTCGGCCCCGATCATTTCTTGATCAGCTTCTCGTCGACCCCTTCGGCGAGCAGTTCCAGTTGAAAGACGCCGAAGGGGCGTTGCTGCCCCCCTTTGTCGAGCGTCGCGACAAGCCGGTTCTTGACCATCCCGAAGTGGGTCGTAGGGGAGAACCAGACCTCCGCCTCGATCAGCAGGTTGCCCCGTGCAGGCCGGCCGACCCAGCTGGTGTTTCCTTCGAGGTGCTGGCAGGCCTGTTCCTTCCCCGCCACTGTGACCTTCTGCTGGTCGACCAGGCGGGCATCGCTCAAGTACCCGAGGAGGATCATGCAGGCAGGGCTCTCCATCGCCTGATCGACGTCGGCCGGTTTGATCGGGGAATCATTCCGGGAGGCAGTCCCTTCCACGAAATGGGAAAAGGGGGCAGGCAGATCGAGGCTGTCGGCGGGGATCAGAAACTCCCCGAAGACGGCGTTCGGCTTCCCGGTCGAGGCTCGGATCCAGCGAAACGACTTCCCGTCTTTCTCGACGGTCCCGACCGCCGCGATAGTCACCTCCATTTCGTGCTTCTTGTCATCGTTCGGTCTCCCCGCCGTCATCCGATACTTCGCCCAGGCTCCGTCCTTGGGAAGCTGGCAGGTCACCAGAGCCGCCGGCTCCGCCGACCAGGCGGGGGAGACGGACAGCAGGGCCGCAACCAGAAAGATGCGTGCAAGAGTCATCGGTGGTCCCAATCAGGTGAGCGCGAAGTCCGCCGGCGCGGGAATCCAGACCGTGCGGCCCGACACGAGACAAAAACCTCTCAGCTGAGGTATTCCTAGCTCAACCGGGCCTCCCTTTCCACGCGGCACCGCTCCCTCCTTCAAGGTCCTTCGAGCGGGAACGGGAGCCACAGACGAATGTGTTCCCGATCCGAGGGGGGAAGTCGTTCCGCGATCGTCCGGATCTCGGCCGATTCCTGGGGTGAGGGACTCGTAAAGTTGCGGTGGCACCGCGGGGGTGTGAACCACTTCTCCGCGACATCGCGCGACGCTGCGGCGACCTCCTCCACTGGCGAGTTCCACAGGCTGAGGAGCGTCGGCAGAGATCGCCATTTGCCGAGCATCCCGATCAGCTCCATGGCCGCGCGGATCGTCGCGGAATTCGTCGTTCGATCGATCGCGTCCAGCAGGGCTCGAACTCCGTAGGGACCTCCCTCGTGGAGCTGGTCCAGTCGCGCGGCGAGCTGCTTCCTGGCTTCGCGAACGACACGCGGACTGGTGTCGTGAAGGGACTCCAGGAACAGGTCGACTCCCCCCGCCGGAAGGCAGCGGCCGATCCCGGCGATGGCTGCGGCCCGGCGCGACGCGAGCGGCGAGGTCAGGGCAGCGGTCAGACGCTCCACGTCGGATTCGCTTCCCGTTTCCCCCAGCCCCAGGAGAGCCGGCAGCGACTCGGGGTCCCGTTCGAGAGCCGCCCGGTAGTCCTCCGCCATGTCGGTAAAGCCGGCGGCCCGCAGGCTCGCCTGCGCCAGCTCCCGGATCGAACGATGTCGATCGAGCAGCGCGTGACGCCAGATCGACACGGATCGCCCGGGATCGGACTGGACCTCGGCCAGAAGGGAGACGCGGCGAACGGGCATGCTCCGTGACTGCGACAGACGAGCCAGAAGTTCCGCCTGTTCCGCCGCCGTCGCCACCTCGATCGCCTTGCGGGCGGCGAGGAACTGGACGGCGGGATCCTCCAGTTCGAGGCCGCGCTCGATGAGCCAGCCGATCCGGTCCCGGTCGAAACGGAATGCCCGGCGGAACAGTTCGGTCCGCGCGGCGCAGGAGAGCCGGGGGAGGGCCTCGTTGAGGGCGAGGGCGTGTTGCGGGCTCACCAGCAGCTGAAGAACGTCCTGCACCAGAGCCGAGTGATCGACCCGTCTGACGTTCAGGAGGGGAATGATCTCGCCCAGCATCTCCAGCCATCGCGGTACGAAGCGATCCTGAATCCGCGCCCGGACGGCTTTCTCCGCCTCCTCGCGGACGGGGCGAACCCAGTCGTTCAGCCGCCTCAGCAAAAACCGGAGCTCGCGTCCGTCTTCAAGACCCGCGAGTTCACGGACTGCGGCTTCGCGCACGTAGCCATTGCTGTGCAGGCTCACGAGCCCCAGGACGGCGACGCCCCCGGGGAACGTCTGTCGGAGTCGGACGACGTCTTCCGGCCGCAGCCGCGTCCAGGGTTCTTCGTAACCCCACCACCATCCGGAACGGCCTTCGAGGCGATCGATGCTCGCTTCGGTCTCAGCCTCCAACGCCGTCTCGAGGAATGCGTCGACTGCGGTCCGGACTGCCGGCTCGACCGCAAACAGAAACGACGTCGCGGCACAGGGCGAGAGGGGGACCGAGCCCAGAAATCCCGTTCGAAACACGCCGATGACCCAGTCCGGGTCCGCGAGCGGCAGTCGCTGGTCGCATCGCCCCCCCTCGGCTCGCAATCGGTCCCACAGCTTTCGCCGTTCCTCCAGTTCGTCTCGAACGGCCCGTGTGGTGCGCATCGCGATCTCCTTCGCTCTGTGGAGTAACGGAGTGAAGACCCGGTCGGATCACGGGAAGTTCGCCGGGAGGGACGGGTAAACAAGTCATTTCAGGACTAGCCACAGAGGTCACAGAGACCACTGAGGAAAATCGAGTCGGCGAAGTTGCTCTCGGAAGGTTGACGCAACATCTCCTGACTCTCAGCTCGCTCTGAGCCCTCTGTGGCAAAGAAGGGCCTTGAAACAGCTTCTAACCCGGCTTGGTCTCGCCGGCGGAGCGACATGCCCGGAGGAATGCGGCCAGATCAGACCGGCGTCTCCGAGAACAGGCCACTTCAGGCCGATTGTCCGCGAGGTTTGATACTCACGGGGGCGGAAAGCGTGCATCAACCTTCCACCCTCCTGTCTCCGTACGCCGCACCTCGTAGGTCGCGGACTGCCATTCGAGTTTCCATTGGCGTCGGTGTTCGTCGAGGCGAAGAATCGCCGCCACCATGGCGTCCGAGACGGTCCAGCCTTCGGCGGTCTCGGGATTGACGACGTGCATCGACACGCCGCTCCCGGCCGGGGGGATCGAGAGCGACAACCTGGCGGCATTCCACGACTCGGGAATGAAGTCGAGGAGGGCCTCGACGATCGCCTCATTGATCGGGATCTGCGCGAGTACGACAGGCGGATGCTCCTCCGGCGGCTCGGTCTGCGGGGGTTCCGGCAGCTGCGCTTCGTCGAGGATCTTCCGGACGTACTCCGCGAGGTCGGCGAGCGTCCCCTGGACCGGATTGTCCCGGACCCGATCCGGATCGCTGAGCTCCCGTCCTTCCAGCAGCCTCTCGACCACGTGCCATTCGAGGTCGACCGAGCCGAGCTCGTGAGTCCGGTATTCGGTCTGCAGCGAATCGCCCGCCCGGAGCCACTCGGGGGGGCATCCCAGGAAGTCCGCGGCGGCCGCGCGGACCTTGAGGAACTGTGGTCGCGCGTCTTCGGGGACCGACTCGCACGCGACGTCGTCGCTCACCGGACCGCGCTGCTCAAGGCGGCTGCGGATCTCGATCAGCCGTTTGCGGCGCCGTCGTTCGTCCCGGGCTTCCAGCAGCGCGAACATCGCCGCCCCCCCCAGGGTGATCCCCGCCACCGAGGCGGCGGTGTTGAAGGCGGTCGCGATCGTGTCCCCGGCCACCAGCAGCGGGAAGAAACAGGCGAAGAAGAGCGAGCCGGCCAACAGCACCGCGCACCCGACCGACCACCGCCCCGTCCACCCTGCCGTGTCCATCGTTCCCTTTCCCGGATCGCACGCCCCTCGAAACACTCGGGAGGGGCGTGGTCCGTTCGACAGGGATCGTCGGCATTCGGAAGCGTTCTGTCACGCCCGCTGATCGTCGGTCGGACAGGACATCGCCTGCCGCGACGGGCGCACACGCACCAGGGCTCGGGAACCGGGGCCGTCGAAGAGAGGAGCAGCCTGACCGCCGGACAGGCCCGGGCTGTCGTGTCCCTCGCCCCGATGCCCGGAGCGGTCGTCCGAAGTCCGTTCGGACTTCCGGGATTACTTCGGTCGCGACAGCGCGAACGCCAGGTCGGATTTCCCGCCCGCCTCGACGACCGCCTCCAGGCTCCCCCGGCGGCGGTAATTCTGCGGAATCAGGTCGCTGGCGGCGGAGATGGCGAGGCGTTCCTTCTCTGACACCGTATCGAGCACATCCGCCTCCGGGACGTAGGGATGCAGGCAGACGCTGTAGCGGCCGACCGGCAGGCCGGCGGTGGCGGGGAGGTTAAACTTGCCGTCGGTCACGACTGCGGTCTGCAGTTGCCCCCGGTCCGCATCCTGCGAGAACTCGATGAGCCCGTACGGGAGGGGCTTTCCGTCGAGCGTCACTGTTCCGGAGACCGGCTGCCGCTCCCCTGTCAGGCCGTGGCCGCACCCCGCCAGAACCAGAACGGCGATCCCCAGGATCGCCACGGGGCCATTCAGCAAACGAGTCATTTCGGGAACCGCTCTTCCGAGACCGTGAACACTGCAGGAGACGTAACACCCCCCGCGGCCGGGGTGCGTCCCCCGGCCGCGGAGGAGAAGAGGAGGGGAACTGTCAGAAGCCGCTGATCAGCTCGCTGCCGGCGCGCGTCGACAGGGCGTTGAGCAGGCCGGCGTCGATGTTCTCGCTCAGGAAGTGGACGCTGCCGTCCCCCATGCCGAAGACCGCCCCGCCGGTGTGCTGGCTGGAGTAGCCGATCGGGACGCCGCTGAGCGCGAAGTCGTTGATCCGCCGCGCCGAGTTGCCGAGGGTGCCGCCGGGATACCCGAGGCCCCAGCGGGCGTAGCCCCACTTCGCGGTGCCGGTCAGGGCCGGATTCCCCGAGCAGGAGGCCCAGGTGTAGTTCTTGAAGTTGTAGCTCGTCTCACCGAAGGCGATGGTGTTGGAGGTGCCGTCCTTCACGTCGCCGATCCGGATCGGGTTGTTTCCGACATACGACCCCATCGGAAACATCCCCTGGCTCGGGTTCTGATACGACGCGGTCCCTTCGTTGAACAGGTAGCTGGAGGCCGCCCCGCCGACTTCGGCGCAGATCCCGCTCGGGACTTCGCGGGGAACGACCATCGACGGACAGACGAAGGCCGGGATCCGGTTCTTCGTCACGAGGTTGTTCGCGACGCTCGCGTACGACTCGACGAAGTTGTACTGGTTATAGAGCCCCACCTGATCGACGTAGGGGAGGATCAGCACGAAGGCGTTCGCCCCGAGCGATCCGCCGGAGTTGAACATGGCCGGCGGAAAACTGCCGTGGGCTTCGTGGTAGTTGTGGAGCCCGATGCCGATCTGCTTGGCGTTGTTGCGGCACTGGGCGGTCCGGGCGGCTTCCCGGGCCTGCTGCACCGCCGGCAGCAGAATGGCGACGAGCACCGCGATGATCGCGATGACCACCAGCAGTTCAATGAGCGTAAACCCGCGATGACGGAAAGCAGGGCGCATGGCCGTAAGTTCCATGGGAAGGATGCGACGCTCCACCCTCGAAATGAAGGGGAGTGCGACATCCGCTCATGGCTGGCCCGCAGAATGGGGAGTCAAAAGCTGGCTGGGGCGGATGGCTAACCTGAGATTCAGTCTCAATATCGTATGGCGACGTTGGGCGGCTGCAACTGTTCGATCTGGATTTCCGGGACCTCACCGGATGAAATTGCAGCAACACGAATGCCCGGTACCTGTTGCGGATTGTCTTGGATCGGGCGAGGGCTCGGCGAGACCGCATGCCACCCGGTCGCTCGACCCTCGAAAGCCCGGCACAAAGGCATGGTCCATCCGACCAGGACTGCCCGCAGCAAAGACCCGGTTGACTGCCCACGTCCCCTGGCTCTGCCACGCCGGTCCCAAGAACCGGGGCCACCTTGCGATCGATGGAGTTCCTACCTGGAGAGCTCGTCCGTGGAGGTGGGAGCGACCGCTCCCTCTTTTCGACGGGGCGGTCCGATCCGTCGACGTTGAGCGATCGGGAAGTCTTCCGGCTCTCCGATTGTCAGCACGTCCTGGTAGTCGACCTTCCCGTTGGAGTGCAGCGAGCGGATCCCGTCTGCCGTGATCTTCCCCTCTTGCAGGAGGTCTCCCAGAACACTCGGCACCGGGGCACCGATCGCCGTTCGCGGAATCACCGGCCGAATCGACGTGATTCGGGAGGGATCGACCCGGCCAAAATCGGGCAGCTTGTCGACGGCCCCGCATAACCCGAACGGAGGAATCTCCACGTAGTAGTAGGAGAAGCTGCTCAACTGGGGGGGATAAAGTTTCCCGAGATAGGGGTGCCGATCCTGATCCAGCACCTTCCCCTCGGCGTCCAATGCCTGCCATTGAATGCTCGGAGCGTTCGCATCGCCATCGTCTCGAAACGGCCGAAACACGACTTGCGGCAGGGTGGCCTGGTTCTCGATCCAATAGAACCTCGAATACTTCGGAGCCGGAAAACTTCCCAGGCTCCGGCTGGAGAACGGGCGGATCCGTTTGAGCGGCGGAACCTTGCCGTCGAGATCGTCGCGCTCGTACTTCTCCAGACGCGGATCGGGGGGCTGAAACGCGGCGGGCGTCTCGACGGCCGAGGCCCGAGGTTCGTCATGCACCCGGACTTGGGCCGTACCGAATGTCTGATGCGACGGCAGGCGAGTCCCTTCCCACAGCTTTCTGTTGAACATCTCTTCGTGAAGGGAAATCTGAAGAGTGTGGGATCCGGCCTCGCGCGGGATCCTGAGGACTCGAGGGCCCCCCTCCGCAAGGATGTCCGCGGGCGACCCCTTGATCACCAGCCGGAATGTGGCGCCGACAAAGTTGCCCCGGCGGATGGTCTGGTACTCGCTTCGCGCGGGAGGGTCCGCTCCTCTTTCGGTCGAGCGCCGGAGAACCTCACCTGCCCCCTCGCCTCCCCCCTCGTCCGTTCCCGTCCCGAACCGGATCACGCCGAAGAAGGGGTGATCGTCTCGAAAGAACGGATTGAGAACCTGGATCGCGCGGGCCCGGCAGTAAACCACGGCGCGAATCTCGGCAGGGTGATTCGGCCAGGCTTCGACCCGGTCGGGAACCAGCAGAAGGCCCAGCGGCGTCTCGAGCCCATTCTCGTCGGCATGACTCACGACGCCGAGGGCAGAGAAGAGGAGGAGGGAAATCCACGCCTTGATTGAAGTCATGCGACGCTCCCTGGAAGACGACCGCTACGAGTCACTTCGCCCGCCCCAGATCACCCGACTGGCCACCACTTCGTTCGACAGGGATCGTCGGGGTTCGGACGCGTTCTGTCACGCCCGCAGATCGCTGGTGTAGACACGATCCCCGCCCGAAGCGATCCAGCCGTCGCCCGTCCTGCGCCACGCCTCACGGATCATCGCCGGGCTGAAGCGGGCCATGAACCCAGGGCCAGTACGCCATCAGGGCCTCTTCGTCCGCGTCGAACTCCTGCAGGAAGTTGTGGGTATGGGGAACCGGCAGTTCGATCTCCCCCTGCTGAAATCCCCGCTCCAGGAGGAGCGCCTCATAACCCGCGAGATCTCCGTACGCGTAGATCCACTCATGGTGATCATAGATCAGGAGACCGGCTTGCCCGGTCGATCCGATCCACAGGTGATGACGGGCATCCCCTTCGAGAAACGGAGCAAACCGCCGACAGAAGGCAGCCACGTCATCGAACGACAATGGACCGGGCGACTGATACCGGCCCGCCTCCGGCGCCGCTCCCCGCGGGACGATCAGGACATACAACAGGAAGTAGTCCCGCTCCCAGAGCTCGGCGAGCGACAGCAGGACCTCAACGGGCTCCGACGCCGGACCGATACGAAGTCGCTGCGGACCTGTCGTCTCTTCCGCAACGTAGACGTTCGGATACCGGACAGGGATCAGGGACTCGCCGTCTCTTCTGGCGAGTTTGGGACGATCGGGGAAGTTCATAGTTCTGGCCCTGCCTGTGAGTGCTGATCCATTTGAAATGAACGGTTCCACGTGGGAAGCGCCTCCGGCGAGGGCTGGCCCGCCACCGGGGCTGGTCCCTGCACCCCAACAGGGTCACCACCATCCGGCCCGGCCTGCCAGATGCCGCATCGCCGACGCGGTCCCGAGCGCCACCTGCGCCATCCGCCCGTAGTCCAGCGTCTCCGGCTTGTCACTCGACTGGTGATAGTGCGGGTTCCGCAGAAAGCTCGTGTCGGTCAGCATCAGCGCCGGATAACCCTGGTCCCAGAAGGAACTGTTGTCCGACAACCGGATCTCCTGGATCGCCTCCGGCAGCGCAATCGAAAACAGCGGCAACCCCGTCCCTCGCTTGAACCCCCGCCGGAATCCCCACACCAGCCGCCACGACCGCAGGTTCCCCACCGCCGCGAGAAAATTCCCCCGCTTCGGAAACGCCCACCGTAGCCAGCCCGGGATCCCGTCCGGCACCTGCTGACTCCCCGCCACATCCGAGAAGTATCCGACCATCTTCAGACAGAGCATCCCCCGCACCTGCTCTCCCCGCTTCCGACACCCGAGCGCGTGCTGCTGACTCCCCATGTCGCCGCTGTGAAAGTACGGCGGCTCCTCCGCCGCGAACGCCACGAACCGCATCGTCCGCCGCGGCCGATGCTCCCGCAGCAGCCGGGCCGACTCGATCAGCACCGCCACCGCCGACGCATTGTCGTCCGCTCCCGGCGTCGTCGAGACCGTGTCATAGTGCGCCCCCAGCAGCACCACCTCCCGGGCCACCCGCCCCCTCTCCTTACCCGGACAATTCGCCACGAGATTGCAGAACCGCCGGGTTCCCGCCTCGTACCACTCCCGCTCCACCGTCAGCCCGAGCGCCGTCAGCTCCCGCTCGATATAGGTCACGGTCGCCTCAATCCGGGCCTCGCTCGTCATCGGCCTCGGACCGATCAGCCCCGCCAGACGGTCGACATGCGTCCGCAGCCGCCCGGCGAGTTCGTTTGCAGCGTCGGAGTGAGAAGGAGACATGACGAGACAATCCACAGCAGCTGTGTGAGACGAGCGACCCGCTCGGGAACGCGTAACCTCAGTCAGGACGTTTTCTGGCCGGGGTGCCAGATCAAGGTCTCGCCCCCTGCCTTCTGCGCGGCGACCTCTTTTGCCTCCTCGATCGAATCCCAGTCCATATCGGCCACGACATTCCAGCTCCCGTCGCATCCGAACAGGGACACGGTCTTCTGATCGGAGTACTGCGCGATGGCCATGGCGACGACCCGGATGTGCGGAGGCTCACCGCCAAGTTCGTAAAACCCGCCTCCGCGACTCGCCGCCCAGAACAGGACATCGGCTCCATCAAGCTGCGCTGGCGGCTGTCCCATCTCCATGGTCGAACGCTCCGGGCCCGCGAATCCCCTTCCGTACGAAGTTACGAAAGGGCCGACCCCTCTGACAGGCATTCCGGCTCCCGGGTTCGGCGACGAATGGCTTGGACCTGCGCGGCTTTGGGGCTTTTTGTGAGGTGATTGGTTGGGTGACGGGGTGGGACATGTCGCACCCTGGGGGAGGGGTGTCGACGGATGTTTGGGCGGTTCCACAACGGAATGCCTCCGGCGGCCAGGGGCTGGCCCCTGGACCCCTCCTCTTTGTCTTCTCTCACCATGCGGACTCCTGTTGAGATCCATCAGGCCTACGAAGCGGGGCACTCCCAGGTTCCGGCCCCGCTCGCCGTCGACCGCGAGTACCTCGGCAAGGCCCCCACCTTTCTGATCGCCGATCACTTCGCTCACTGCTGCCGCGGCTGGTTCTCCATCGAAGCCGCCCGGCTCCTTGACATCGATCCCGACGGCGCCCTCTACAGCCGCATCGCTTCCGCCGTCGGCCGGAACTCCGCACTCCAGCTCAACGCCCTCATCGCCGCCCGCCTCGACGCCTTCCTCGCCGGCGTCTTCTGCGGCCGCCGCGACGCCGTCACGGCCCGCGACGCCGTCACGACCCCGCTCGCCGGCCGACCTGCCGGCCGAACGGGCCGCCTGATCCGTCTCCGACTCACTGCGGAGCCGCGCCCGCTGGGCGCTGCTTCGTCTCGTTCCCGATCTCTCCCTTCGAACGACCGAGGTCTCCTGTGAACTACCTGCCTGCTGATGAGCGTTATCGAGCGTTGTTGACCGCGGTGGTGCGGGCGGCGTGTGACGATGTCCGGTCGCACTGCGTGCAGCAGGTTCGGCGGCCGGACTTCGCCGTGAACGATGCCGAGATCATGCAGGGCGGCCAGCCCCCGCGCCGCCTGACCGATGACGCGGCAGGCATCCGGGATGGCGAGAGGGCCCTTGTCCTGGACCTTCGACCGGAGATCGCCCCCCGAATGGGATTCCGTCGCAACAAAGGGGCGGCCATCGCTGGTGCCGCCATCGAGCAGCAAGGCGATGTGCGGATGACGGAGACGAAACAGGTGGAACGCGTTCGACCGAACATCCTCCCACGGGTGCCGCTGCGCCGCGGGCGCAGCACGGTTCAGGACGTAGAGGGCAACCGTCCGTCCCGTCGAGGTGTGGACTGCCTGGAAGACGGCCCACTCGTCTATCTCCGCGACGTGCGAGAGAAGCCGGTAGGGACCGAACTGCGGCGTGGCCTCCGTTGAGCCGTCCGCGGGATCCGGGAACGGAAGAGGCGGGGGTCGCATCTCGAGGGCCTCGATCGGCAGTGGTCCGTGGTCCCGGCGAACGAATCTCTTCAGGGGCTTCCGGCGGCACTGAGCAGATCCTTCAGGTCCAGCCGGCGGGTGAACATCGCCAGTTCGCCCGCAGGCGTGCGGGGCCACTGTTCCGGCGGCCGGTCCCAGTACAGCTCGACGCCGTTCTGGTCCGGGTCGCGCAGATAGAGGGCTTCGCTCACCCCGTGATCGCTCGCTCCATCCAGCTCGATCCCTGCTTCCAGCACGCGCCGCAGACCGTCGGCCAGTGCCCGCCGAGTCGGGTAGAGAATCGCGGTGTGGTACAGACCCGTCGTCCCGGGGGGCGGCGGGGTGCCTCCCAGGCTCTCCCAGGTGTTGAGCCCGATGTGGTGGTGATAGCCCCCCGCGGACACGAACGCCGCCTGCGTCCCGTACCGCTGCGTGATCTCGAAGCCGAGGACGCCGCAGTAGAACCCGATCGCCCGCTCCAGGTCGGCCACCTTGAGGTGGACATGGCCGATCCGGACCTGCGGATCCAGCGGGCCCGATGGCGCAGTGAAGGACATGATCGCTCCTTGCCGTCCCCGGCGATGGCTTCCGGCTCGAGAGGATGGCATGCCACCCGTCGTGCCGCCTGTCATGACAGGCGCCGTCACCGCAAGTCATCCGGACGGGGGAGTCCGATCCCGAAAGCGGGCTCTGGCGGCAGGCAGGAGAATACCTCCGGCACGATGGCGCTGTCGAATTCTCTCGCTCCCTTCGACAGTCATTGAGACTTGGAAGTCCAACGTTCACCGGCGTCCGGCCTCTGGACAGCCGGCGCCCGTTCTCATCAACCGCGGACTCTCCCGCGCCCGCCGGCCGATCTGTGGAAGGCCTGATCTCCGCCGGGGGAAATTCCCTGCGGCCTCAGGCGAGCCATTTGCATAGATCGTCGTGAATTCGTCTTCGCCCCGGATCCGCCATGGATTTTCCCACGATCGGTTACCTGCTCGCCGCCCTGTTCTGCATCGCCGCCAACGGGTTCTTTGTGTTGGCAGAATTCGCGCTGGTCAAAGTTCGCGCAAGCCGGATCGAGGAACTCTCGCGACTGGGAAACGCTCGCGCGGTGGTCGCTCGCGAACTGGTGGATCAGCTCGACAGCTACCTCGCCACCACGCAGCTGGGGATCACCATCGCCAGCCTCGGACTGGGATGGGTCGGCGAGCCGGCGTTCGCGGGGCTGATCGAACGGTGGATCGGCCATCCGACAGGCTGGTCGCCGGGGGTCAGCCATTCGATCTCCGCGGCGGTGGCGTTTCTCGTCATTACCTTCCTGCACATCCTTCTGGGGGAACTCGCCCCCAAGAGCCTCGCCATCCGGCGCCCGGAAGCGAGCACGCTCTGGATCGCGCAGCCGATGCGGTGGGCTTACCGCCTGTTCTACATTCCGATGCTCGCCCTGAACGGGGCTTCCAGCCTGATGCTCAGGCTGATCGGCCTCAACGACGACTCCAGGGAGGGGTCGCACTCGGCGCAGGAGATCCGGCTGCTGCTGACGACGGTGGAGACCTCCAAAGGCTTCACGCTCAACCGGCTCCTCATGCTCGAGAACATCTTCGAGCTCGGCCGCCAGACCGTCCGCGACGCCATGATCCGATGGCCGAACGTCAAGACGGTCTCGTTGTCCGATTCCCCGGAAGAGCTGCTGGAGACGGTCCGCGAGCACTCCTATTCCCGGTGGCCCGTCGTCGATCCGGGAAGCCCGGTCCCGACCGGATATCTCCTTGTCCGCGATCTCGCGGCGCACTCTCCCGGCGACGGGCACTGGGTGGAGCTCATCCGTCCCCTGCGGCGCGTCGCTCCGACGGACAACCTCGAGGCGGTCATGCAGCGGCTTCAGCGGGACGGGGCGAACATGGCGATCGTCGCCGACAACGATCTCCCGGTGGGGCTGATCGCTCTGGAAGACATTCTCGAGGAGATCGTCGGCCGCATCGAAGATGAGTTCCCGCGGCTCCCCAAGGTCTACCTGAAGGACGCGCTGGCGGCCGGAAACGTCCTCCTTGAGATGACGGCCCGGACCCCCGCAGAGGCGGTGCGGGAACTGGCCTCCGCGATTCCTCCGGGGAGCGTCCCCTCTTTCAGCCAGCTCTGCGATCTCGCGGAGAGCCATCTCCCCCGCGACGTCGTCGACGTCGGAAACGGCGTGGCGATTCCCTTCCTGCGGTGCCCCGGGATCAAGCGCCCCATCATCGTCATCGGCCGATCGCCCGACGGCATCCCGCTGCAGGGGGACGCGGGGACCCCGGTTCAACTGTTCTTCTTCGTCGTCACGCCGGCCGAACGGCCCCACGCGCAGAACTTCTTCGTGGAAGGGATGACGACGATCGCCCGCAGCGAGGTGATTCGCGAGCGGCTGCTCAATGCGGAGACGCCGGTGGAAGTCTTCGAGATCATCGCCGCCGCGGACCCGGCCCTGACCGGCTAGAGCATTCTGCTCGACCGTGTGCAGGCGGATGGAGGCCGAACGTCGGGAAACTCCTAGGTTCCGCCTGCGAGATCGCTGTACACCAATTCCAGAATTGCTCCAGCGGCCGACCTGGATCGCCGACACCGTCCCGGCGAACCGGCGGGAAAGACATTCCGTCGGCATACCCGTTGCACGGGCGGATCGGTTCCGAGCCATCACGAACCTGTCTCGCGCCGACCTGTCTCGCGCCGACCCGTCCCGCGCCAATGGACCAGAACCATGAAGTCTCCCCGCAAGTCCGGCCTCGATCCGAAAGCGGCCGATCTCAGCCAGAACACGACCGAAGCCGGGCCGGACGACGACCTGACCTCGAACCAGGGGCTGCGGGTCAATGACGATCAGAACTCTCTTAAGGCCGGGGACCGCGGACCGACGCTGCTGGAGGACTTTCTGCTGCGGGAGAAGATCACGCACTTCGACCATGAGCGGATTCCCGAGCGGATCGTTCACGCCCGCGGCTCCGGGGCGCACGGCGTATTTCAGGTCTACGAGTCGCTCGAAGATCTGACGGCGGCCGAGTTCCTGTGCGACCCGAGCCTCAAGACGCCGGTGTTCGTCCGGTTCTCGACGGTCGCCGGCTCGCGGGGCTCGTCGGACTTGGCCCGGGATGTCCGGGGGTTCGCGGTCAAGTTCTACACGCAGCAGGGAAACTACGACCTCGTCGGCAACAACATGCCGGTGTTCTTCATCCAGGACGCCCTCAAGTTCCCGGACCTGATCCACGCGGTGAAGCCCGAACCGCACCACGAGATGCCGCAGGCCGCCTCGGCCCATGACACGTTCTGGGACTTCATCTCTCTGATGCCCGAGTCGATGCACATGATCCTGTGGGTCATGTCCGATCGCGCCATCCCCCGCAGCCTGCGGATGATGGAGGGATTCGGCATCCACACGTTCCGGCTGGTGAATGCCCGGGGAAAATCCCGCTTCGTGAAGTTCCACTGGAAGCCGAAGCTCGGGGTGCATTCGGTCGCCTGGGACGAAGCGGTCCGGATCTCCGGGGCGGATCCCGACTTCCACCGTCGTGATCTCTGGACGGCCATCGAGAACGGCGACTTTCCGGAGTGGGAGCTGGGTCTCCAGATCGTCGAGGAGAAGGACGAGCACAAGTTCGACTTCGACCTGCTCGATCCGACCAAGCTGATTCCCGAGGAACTCGTGCCGGTGCGGCGGGTCGGCCGGCTGATCCTGAACCGGAATCCGGACAACTTCTTTGCCGAGACCGAACAGGTGGCGTTCCACCCGGGGCACCTCGTCCCCGGGATCGATTTCTCGAACGACCCGCTGCTGCAGGGACGGCTGTTCTCGTACACCGACACGCAGCTCATCCGCCTCGGCGGACCGAACTTTCACGAGATCCCGATCAACCGGCCGGTCGCGCCGCTCCGGAATCATCAGCGCGACGGCTTCATGCGGCAGACGATCAACCGGGGGCAGGTCGCCTACGAACCGAACTCGCTCGGCCAGGGTGCGCCGCAGCAGGCTCCCGCCGCCGAGGGCGGGTTTCGGAGCTACGCCGAGAAGATCGACGCCGCGAAGGTCCGAGCCCGGAGCGAGAGCTTCTTCGACCACTTCACGCAGGCGCGGATGTTCTACATCAGCCAGTCGGAGGCGGAGCAGCGGCACATCGTCGGCGCGCTCCGCTTCGAACTCGGGAAGCTCACCACTCCGGCGATCCGGGAGCGGGTCGTCTATCTGCTCTCCCAGGTCGACGCCGATCTGGCCGCGCAGGTGGCCGATAGACTCGGCTTCCGGGTTCCGACCAAGGTCGAAGGGCCGGTCAACCGGAGCATCCCGGCCGACGGGAATCCGAAGGCCTTTCAGCCCAAGAAGGCGAACATGGAGGTCAAGCCGTCTCCCGCCTTGAGCATGGCGGAGACCGCGAAAGAGACCGCCGCCACCCGTCAGATCGCCGCGCTCGTGGCCGACGGCTGCGACGAGGGGCAGCTGGCGGCGGTCCGGAAGGCCCTGGCGGCGGACGGCGCGCAGCTCCTGACCGTCGCTCCCCGGCTCGGAACGCTGACCGGCGCGGCGGGGAAAGAGGTCGCGATCGACTTCAGCCTGCACACGACCCCGTCCGTCGTGTTCGACGGGGTCTTCATCCCCGGCGGTCCGGAGAGCATCGCGGCGCTCGAGAAGAACCTCGACGCCGTGCGATTCGTGAACGAGGCGTGGCGGCACTGCAAACCGATCGCCGCGACCGGAGCGGGGGCGGATCTCTTGGCAAAGACCGATGCGGCCGAAGCGGCCTCCGGCGATGAAGCCGAAGCGGCCGAGATCGGTCTGCTACTGGGCCGCAAAGGTTCAGCCGCCGCGACGGGCCAATCCCTGCGGGACGCTGTGGCGCAGCACCGGTTCTGGGATCGCGAAAAGACCTTCGTCGTGTGACGCGCGGGGTCTGCTCCCGTTCGGTGTCACGGGAACACATCGACCGGGTGCATGGTTACGGAGATCCCACCCCGGTCCAGCGGGCCGCTGGCGGGTCCAGCACGCTGCTGGCCGCCGGAGGCCATGAGCGCCCGGAAACCACGGAACACGTTTCGTGTCCA